>Ga0193743_1001527_pt1 | contig 17193 bp, 15 predicted proteins | sample L2c2metaG_FD_143038 | JGI IMG/M metagenome (GOLD analysis project Ga0193743, IMG submission 143038) | Soil microbial communities from a riparian zone of the East river system, Colorado, United States - L2c2 | ecosystem: Environmental > Terrestrial > Soil > Riparian zone | place: USA: East River...
GCGGTGGAGAGCCACAACACCCGCTGCTCGATCTGCTCGAGCCCATCGAGGTCGACAGAAGTCCTAGCGACGTTGCGGTCTCCTTCGGTGCCGTGCTCGACGGGCATGGTGATGTTCATCTGGCTCTCCTCGTGTGCGGATCGGCCGACCCTCGGTGCTGACACCTGATGATCGATGCCGCCCCCTCCCGCGTGCGCGTTTTCTGGTGCGTCGAGCTCCGCCGTGCTCCGATGGCGATCGGATTGCGATGCGCCGCTGAGCGATGCGGCACACATTACTATTTCCATTGAATATAAGTCAATGACTCTAGTTCAAGACTAGAAGCAACGATCCCGTGGCCGAAGTTGACCGAAGCCATTGGGTGACCGGGAACCGGTGCCCGCTCGTACGCGGGCTCCTCGAAGAAGTGGTGCCGTTCGGCATCGCCAAGCCGTAGGCGTGGTCGAACAAATGATGGAACGTCGGTCCGGGATCGATGTGCCTCGCTGGGCGCGAATTGTCACGCTTGCTGCAGCAGCGCGACCGCCTTCTCCACGTCGAGGGATTGGTCGAACCGGGTGGCGCCGCGGATCCCGGCGACGGTTATGTCGATCAGTGCGTCGGCCATGAGTTCGGTGTCGAACGACTGCCCGTGCTGCAACCAATAGGCCGTCGCTTCGTCGACGGCGCCGGCAGTGGCGCGCAGCATCAGCCGCAATGCAGGAGTCGCAGGGTCGAGGCCAACCAGCCGGCACACCCACTCGATCGATTGCCACCGGTCTTCTTCGAACAGCTCCCACGCTTCGGGATCGGCTCCTCGCCCACCCAGCACTAGGCGAAGCGCGAGACCTCGATGCTCGGCCAGGTAGCGGAAGTGGGCCTGGAACATCTGCCGCACCTGCTGGCCCGGTGGTTGTTCCGGCCGCACCTCGTGTGCTCCCGTCAGGTTGCGTGCTGCCTCCCGCATGGCCTCCAGGTAGATGCCGCGCTTGCTCTGGAAGTAATGGAAGAGGAGTCCATGCGCGACGCCCGCGGTTTCGGCGATGTCGGTGACAGCGACCGCGTCGTAGTGGCGTCCGGAGAAATTCTCGACGGCGGCCGCGATGAGTCTGCGGCGTGTTTCTTCGGCCCTGGCTTTTCGTGTTAGCGCTTGTCCCTCGGCAGCTGGCAGTGCCATCCGGGGACTCCCTCTGTCGTTCGTTGCTGCACGGCCGACTCGCAAGCATGCCGCAACGGCGTCGCGTCCCCGTCATCATCGCCCCGCAGTGAGCTCGATGACAAGTCACTGACTTCAATTCATTGACTAAGGACGATGATGGGTAAATCCAGTGACCTAGCGCATGCCGCGATCCAAACCACGGATCGCCCTGCGGTAGCGCTCAGCCGGGTTTTCACCGGTACGGGACGGCGTGCTGGTCTTGCTCACGCGCCAGCGGACACGATCTGCCGTCGGTGCTCGACGACGTCGCCCGCTTCCTGGATCTCGGCTCGTCACGCCGAATGAAAAATCACAGGCAGGTCGGCCAGTCCGCGTTGCAGCAGGCGATCGGAGCGTTGGATGCGCTTCGAGGGGCCGGCCTCGATAAGGCGGTAGCGGTCAAACAGTTCGTTGAGCAGCATCGCCACCTGGATGCGGGCAAGTTGGTTGCCGATGCAGAAGTGTGCGCCGAGACCGAATGCGAGGTGGCGGCTGTCGCCGCGGTGGATGTCAAACTTTTCGGGATGGTCATAGACGCGGTCGTCTCGGTTCGCCGATCCCATACAAACGAAGACGTTTTCGCCCTTCTTGATGGTGACGCCCTTGTATTCCACTGTTTTCACAGTTTTGCGGCCCGTGGTCTGGATGGGCGACTCGCTGCGCAAGATCTCCAAAATCGCCTTGTTAATCAGGCTGCGGTCGGTGCGCACGGCAGCCATCTGGTCGGGATTTTGGGTGAGGAGACCGAGGCCGTTACCGATGGTGTCGGTGGTGGTCTCATTTCCGGCGACCAAAAGGATCCCGATCGTCGCCAGCAGCTCGTCCATGTTGAGGCGACCGCCGGACTCCTCGGCCTGCAGCAAGGTGCTGAGCAAGTCGTCGTAAGAGTCGAGCTCTGGGTCGTCGCGCCGCTCTTCGGCTAGGCCGCGAACATATTCAAATAGCTCGAGGCTGTCGAGGATGGCTCTGTCACGCCGTTCACCTTGGACGGCGACGTCAAAGGTTTCCGTGAGGGCCAGCGACAGCCGGTGGAACCGCTCTACATCGGCGATTGGAATGCCGATGAGTTTCGAGATCACCCGAACGGGCAGTACGTCGGCGATTTCTGCGATCGCATTGAACTCCGCGCCGACTGGGACTTCGGCGAGCACCTCCTCGATTGACTCGGTGATCGCCGGCGACCATGCGCGCAGGGCGCGACCCGAGAAGGCGTGACTGAGCAGGGTGCGCAGTCGGGTGTGCTTGGGTGGATCCGAGGCGAGCAGATTTTGCGACGCGATGGCGGCCCACCGGCGGTGTGCGGGGTTTTGCGGATCGTGTACGCCGAATCCGATGTCGGTGTTGAAGAAGTCACTTGACCATTGGTCGCGGTTTTTCAGCAGTTCCTGGGTGTCGTCGTAGCGCATGAAGAGCCAGCCGTTGATGGGCTCCAGCCGGTGTATTCCGATTGACGTGTTACGCAAGTGTTCGTACAGGGGATATGGATCGACACGTGTCGCAGGGTCAAAGAGGTCAAGAGCGGTCATCTCGGTGGTGGTCATTGCGACGTACCTCCAATGGAAGTGATGGGAGTTGGCGCGGGCCGGGTCCGCAGATCGGACACGCCGTCCGTCGCAGGAGCGTCGCCCACGTCCGGGACCGGCGAAGCCCGACCGAAGGTCCTGCCATAGCTAGGTTGGTCGCTGCGGACGGGAGAGGCGCCGGGGAAACTACGTCAATCGCTACGTAGTTGGGTGACGTGGCGCACCTCGTGTTTGGTCATCCGTCGCCATCACCGCGGCGAACGGGTGGGCATAGGGTCAAAAGATGGATGCTTCGGCAAAGGAGCCTGGTTCTCGTCTGCCCGCCGATCGCACGAGCTTCGTCGGTCGCCGCCACGAGCGGGCCGAGATCCGGCGGCTTTTGACAACTTCACGACTGCTGACCGTGACCGGTTTCGGCGGCATTGGCAAGACACGGTTGGCTCTGCGGGTCAGCGCCGACGCTCGGCGCGCCTTTAGCTCCGGGGTGTGGTTCGTAAGTCTGGCCGAACTGCGCGATTCTGAGGCGGTCGCTGACGGCGTGGCTATGCAGTTGGGTATGCCCGGCCATTCCGAGCAGACCGTGCGTGGCGCTCTGATCAACCTGATCGGTGACCGTCAGATTCTTCTCGTGCTCGACAATTGTGAGCATCTCGTGGACGCGTGTGCGGTTCTGGCCGACATGTTGTTGCGCGCGTGTCCCCATCTTCGGATCCTGGCCACCAGCCGCCAACCGCTGCGCATCGGCGGAGAAACAGTGTTCTCGCTGTCGCCGCTGTCCGTGCCGCCCGGTGACGGCGACTTGGCACAAACTCCGCTGGTTCAGTACGAGGCGATACGTCTGTTTGTCGATCGTGCGCAATCTGTGTTGCCCTACTTCACGCTCACGGCCGCAAATCGGGGGGCGGTGGCCGGTATCTGCCGGTACCTGGAGGGCATTCCGCTGGCTTTGGAACTGGCAGCGGTTCGACTGCGCGCATTGTCGCCAGGCGAGATTCTGGACCGACTTAGCAACCAGTGGCAACTACTGACGGTGGGTGACCGCGCCGCCCCGCGTCGGCAGCAGACCTTGCGCGCCTGTATCGAGTGGAGTTATGAGCTGTGTTCGGATGAAGAACGCGACATGTGGGCCCGCGTTTCGGTCTTTGAAGGTGGTTTCGAGATGGACGCCGTGGACCGGTTGTACGGTGCCGAGGACGCTGGCGCGACTCTCGAGCATCTGGTGGATCTCGTCACGGAACTGGCTGACAAATCAATCCTGATCCGTTCAGACGAGGGTGGCCGCGTGCGTCACCGGATGCTGGAGACCATTCGCAGTCACGGGCTGGATGAGCTGAGCCGAACAGGGCGTCTTGCCGCGATACGGCGACAGCATCGGATCTTGTGCTCGGACATGACCGATCGCGCCAATGCTGAGTGGTTGACTCCGCGCCAGGCGGATTGGATGGCCAAGCTCAGTCGTGAAGAGTCCAATCTTCAAGCCGCTCTGGCGTTTTGTGCCGAGGAGCCCGGCGAAGCCGAAGCAGGCATGCGGATCGGAACGAACATGCACAGCTACACCATTGCGATGGGGCGGTTTCGGCCCGGCCGAGTGTGGTTCGAGCGTCTGCTCGCTTGCCCAGGAGCACCGTCGCAGGTCAGGGTGTCGGCGGTACGCACTGCGGCGTGGCTCGCAATATGTCAGGGAGATGTCGCCGCTGGCACGGAGCTGGTCGACAAGGGCCGGCAACTGGCTCGGCGGCTCGGCGAGCCGACCCGCGCGTTCGTCGACCAGGCCTCGGGCTTGCTGGCGATGTTCGTCGGCGACTTCGAGCGCGCGATCGTTGAACTCGAGCGGGCCAGCACGATATTCGACCGCTGCGGGGAGCGCACCATGCATGCCGAGACCACCGACATTCTTGGCATGGCCTACGGATTCGCCGGCCAGAACGACCGGGCGCTGGCCTGTCACCGGCAGTGTCTTGAGCTGACCGAGGCAGCGGGTGAAACGTGGTTCCGCGCAATGTCGTTGTGGAGCTATGGGCTGGTGATCATGGCATCGGGAGACATCGCCGAAGCTACCCGAGTGGAAACGGCGAGCTTACGTTTGAGGACAGCCATCGGCGATCATTTCGGTGTGGCGTTGTGCCTTGATGCCCTCGCGTGGACGGGCGCCGACAGCGATGCATGCCGATCGGCCGCGTTGCTTGGCGCCGCCGACGCCCTGTGGATGACGATCGGGACCTCGGCGAGGGCATTGCCGGGCCTTGCCGTGCGGCGCGACAAGTGTGAGCAGTCGGTGCGCACCGTGCTGGGCGACGCGACATTCAGCGAGCATCACCAACGCGGTTTCACCATGGATCGTGCCAGCGTCGTCCAGTACGCGCTGGACGAAGAGACGCCCAGACACGTCGCAAGGCCGCGATGTAGCGTGGCGACGCTTTCTGTGTTGACAAAGCGAGAGCGGCAGATCGCCACGCTGGTCGCGCGCGGCATGACCAACCGAGACATCGCAGCCGAGCTGGTCATCGCGGTCCGTACCGCCGAGACCCACGTGGAACGCATCCTGGCCAAGCTCGGATTCACCTCCCGCGTGCAAGTCGCCAACTGGGTTACTGAACAGCACCAGCAGGCATGAACGGTGTCCGCCGGCCGGCTGAGCAGCCGACGCCGTAGACCCCTGGTCGCATTCGAGGCCGCCTGGCTTGCTCCGGACTCACGGCCCGCCGCTGGACAACAGCCGTCGGGCCAGCACGTGTCAATCGTCTTCTGCACCAATTCAATCCGAACCAGTTCCGGCGTAGGGGGACTCGGAAGTTCGCGCACCACGACGGCGGCGTCGCGGTCCCCGATGATCTCGAGGACCGTGGTGTCGGTGAACAATTTGACCCGATGCCGCGATGCACCCTGACGAACTAGCCCCGACATCGTCGCCGAGACCGCCCTGCCCATCATGCGGGGATCGAGCCTGACCTGAAGGCAAGTCACTGACTTTAAATCATTGACATCAAGTCAGCGAAATGTTTAGGCTGTGATCTAGCGCACGCCGTTGGGTTCACGAAGTTCCCGCTTCAGGACACCGTTCAGCAACCAAAGGCGGCCGACCAACCGAATCGCGACCGTCTGGAGAAGACCGTGGCTGCTACCCCCAAACTTGCCCACTTGGTGCTCCAGACCAACCAACTCGAGCCCATGCGCGACTTCTACATCCAGCTGCTCGGCGCCCACGTGGTGTACGAAAACCCGATGATGACGTTCCTCACCTTCGACGAGGAGCACCACCGGCTTGCGATCTTCAGCCCGCCGGGGGGCGGGCTGCCGGGCCGCACACCAGCAACCGTCGGGCTGGCACATTCAGCGTTCACCTTCCTTAGCCTGGGCGATCTGATGGCGAAGTATCTCGAGCTCAGCGCCGCGGGAATCGAACCCCGGGTGCCCGTCCAGCACGGCGTCACGACGTCGATCTACTACCGCGACCCCGACGGCAACGCCGTGGAGTTGCAGATCGACAACTTCGCCACCTCCGATGATGCAACGGCCTATATGCGCGGTGTGGAGTACACGACCGACCCCATCGGCCCCAGCTTCGATCCGGCTGCGATGGCCAAAGCGCTGGAGTCTGGTACCCCGGAAGCCGAGCTGAAGTCGCGGGTGTGGGCGGCGCAGTCTCCGCAGGTCAGCGCCATCGAGCTACTCACCACCTGATCTCAAACCCGCGGCACCGGCCCGGTGCGCAGTCATCCGGATCGGCAATCTCGATGGCTGCCCCGCAGCGATAGACCGAATTGGAGCGTCACTATGCGACTGATAAACCTCGACGGCCGACTGGCGATCGAGAGCATCGGACTGGCCGTCGATGTGCAACGGGCCAGTGGCGGACAGTTCTCCTCCGATGTGCAGGCGGTGTACGAGCGCTGGCCGGAGTTTGTCCAGTGGGCCGATGACCTGGGGGACGAAGATGCACAGGCGTTCGACGACGCCCGGCTGGGTCCGCCGGTGGTGGCGCCCCGGCAGATCTTCGCGATCGGCCTCAACTACCGCGGGCATGCCGTAGAGACCGGCCTCGAACTACCCGACAGCCCGATGGTGTTCACCAAATTCGCCTCGTCAATCACCGGTCCGCTCGGCCAAATCGTCATGCCTTCCGACATGGTCGATTGGGAAGCTGAGTTGGTGGTCGTGATGGGTCGTCGCGCCGAGTCCGTGTCCGAGGCGCAGGCCTGGGACTACGTGGCCGGACTAACAGTGGGACAAGACATCTCAGAACGGGCTTTGCAGATCAAACCGCCAGCACCGCAGCAGTTCAACCTAGCGAAATCCTTCCCGCGGTTCGCCCCTCTAGGTCCGGCTCTGGTCACCCCTGACGAGTTCGACGATCGCGACGATCTCGAGATCGGCTGCCTGATCGACGGCGAGCAGGTGCAGAAGGCACGAACCAGCGATCTGATCTTCAGTGTCCCGGCGATCGTGTCGTATCTGTCGTCGATCGTGACGCTCTTCGCCGGCGACGTCATCTTCACCGGCACGCCGGCAGGGATCGGATTCGCCAGCAAGCCGCAACGCTTCCTGCGCCACGGTGAGGAACTCACCACCTATGTCGAAGGCATCGGCACCATGCGGCACGAGTTCGTTGACAAGGACCGCCAGTGCTGAGCCAAGTGTTGTGGGAGCCAACCGGGGACTCCGTTGCGGCCAGCCAAGCGGGTCAATACATGACCTGGCTGAAGAAGACGCGGGGGCTCGACTTCTCCGACTACCACGACTTGTGGACGTGGTCGGTGCAGGACCTGTCGGGCTTTTGGGGATCCGTTTGGGAGTACTTCGGGTTCGTCGCGAACGGGGACCCGAGCACCGTGCTGGCTGATGCCACTATGCCAGGCGCGCAGTGGTTTCCCGACGTCCGGCTGAACTACGCCGAGAACATGCTGCGTGGGGATGATGGACAGCTGGTGGTCATCGCCCTGTCTCAAACGCGCGACGAGATTCGACTCACCCGCGGCGAGCTGCGCGACGCGGTCGCTCGCGCCGCCGCCGGCTTGCGCCGACTCGGAGTCGACGCCGGCGATCGCGTCATCGCCTACCTTCCCGACATCCCCGAAGCCCTGATCGCCATGCTGGCCACTGCCAGCGTCGGCGCGGTATGGGCGGTGTGCGCCCCGGAGTTGGGTACCGACAGCGTGCTGGATCGGTTCGTCCAGCTCGACGCGAAGGTGTTGATCGCCGTTGACGGATACCGCTACGGCGACAAGGTGATCGACCGTTTCAGTGAGGTTGCCGCCATCCGTGCGAAGCTGCCGTCGTTGACGGCGACGGTCCATGTGCCCTACCTAGAGCCGTCGTCGGTGCCCGATAACGTAACGACATGGGACGAGTTGCTGTTCGAACCCGCCGGGTCGTCCTTTGTTCGAGTGCCGTTCGACCATCCGTTGTGGGTCGTGTTTTCCTCGGGTACAACAGGTTTGCCGAAAGCCATCGTGCAGTCACACGGCGGCATCACCGTTGAGCTGACAAAATCCCTGGCGTTGCAGTGCGACCTTGGCCGCACCGACCGCTACTTCGTGTTCTGTACGACCACCTGGGTGATGTGGAACATTCAGGTGTCGGCCCTGCTGCTCGGTTCAGCAATTGTGCTGCTCGACGGCAACCCGTCCTTTCCTGACCCAGCCCAGCTGTGGCGGGTCACTGAAGCCCTGCAAGTCACCGCGTTCTGCGCCGGGGCTGCGTTCCTCATGGCATGCCGCAAAGCTGGGATGCGCCCTGGTGAGCAGTTCGACCTATCGCTGTTGCGCACTGTGATGTCGACGGGTTCGCCGCTTCCCGCGGAGGGGTTTCAGTGGATGTACGACGCTGTTGGCCCCAAGGTGTATCTGCAGTCCAGCAGCGGCGGCACCGATGTGTGTACATCGTTCGTCGGCGGCACGCCACTGTTACCCGTGCGTGCGGGAGAAATCACCGCACCGGCGCTGGGTGTGCTGGCCCAGGCGCTCGACGCTGAGGGCAATTCGGTGGTCAATCAAGTTGGCGAGTTGGTGATTTCGACGCCGATGCCATCCATGCCGGTGAAGTTTTGGAACGATCCCGGGGGACAGAAATATCGCGCGGCCTACTTCGACATGTATCCCGGCCGGTGGCGGCACGGCGATTGGGTGACATTCAACGACCGTGGGGCGTGCGTAATCAGCGGCCGCTCCGACGGCACGCTCAATCGTGGCGGTGTGCGGTTGGGAACCAGCGAGTTCTATTCCGCCCTGGACAACGTCGCCGAGGTCGACGACGGCCTCGTCGTTCACCTCGACGATCCCTCCGGTGGGATGGGCCGGCTTCTCCTGTTCGTCCAACTTCACGACGACGCCGCACTCGACGACAGGTTACGGTCGCGGATTGTCCAACAGCTCCGCAATCGCCTCTCTCCGCGCCACGTGCCGGATGACATCATCGCCGTGCCGGCCGTTCCGTACAACCTGACCGGCAAAAAGCTCGAAGTTCCGGTCAAGCGACTGCTACTCGGCGCACCACGCGACAGCGTCATCTCGAATGGTGCTGTGCGGAACCCCGATTCGCTCACCGTCTTCGAGCAATTAGCCAACCACTTCAGCCCAACACCGGCCTAATCCAACACCTATCGGTTCCTAACTCAACGAGGAGAACAGCCCATGTCAGATATCCAGGTACCCGTCCTCATCGTAGGAGGAGGCAGCGCGGGCCTCAGCACGTCGATCTTCTTGTCGTCGTACGGCATCGATCACCTGCTCATCGAGAGGCACGAAGGCACCTCACTCCTACCCAAGGCGCACTACCTCAACCAGCGCACGATGGAAATACTTCGCCAGCACGGCGTCGCCGATTCGGTGTACGCGGTTGGCGCGCCTATGGAGCAGATGTCGAAGGTGGTGTGGCGGACCTCGCTTGGCGGCGACGGTCCGCTGGACGCCAAGACTTTCTACCAAATGGATTCGTTCGGCGGCGGCGAAACGGCCGAGCGCTATCTGCGGGACAGTCCCTGTCCGTCGACCAACTATCCGCAAGTGCGCCTGGAGCCTTTGTTGCGCAAGCACGCTGACGAGCGGGCGCCGGCAAGGCTGCGGTTCCATCACGAGCTCACCGCTTTGTCGCAAGACGACGCCGGCGTCACCGCCACTGTCTTGAATCGGACGACTGGTGAGACCTATACGGTCAGGGCGGAATACCTCGTCGGAGCAGACGGGGGAAAGACCGTCGGAAACATGATCGGCGCCAGCATGGTGGGGCCGACGGATCTGATCAACATCGTGTCCACCCATCTCAACGCCGACTTCTCAAAGTGGTGGGACGAGGGCACTCTCATCGCCCACTTCATCAATCCAAAAGAGGGTGCTTATCCTGCCGGCGGCAATCTGGTCCCGATGGGCCCAACCTGGGGCAAGCACTCCGAGGAATGGACATTTCATTTCGCGTTCCTGCCCGGCGACGATGCCGACCTTACCGAAGAGGTGATCCTCCCCAAGATTCGGGAGTTGCTCAAGGTCGACGACGTCGACATAAGAGTCAACAAGATCAGCCACTGGTTGGTGCAGGCAACGTTGATCGACAAGTATCAGCAGGGCCGGGTGTTTCTTGCCGGCGACGCGGCGCATCGCCATCCACCGACCACGGGACTGGGTCTCAATACCTGCGTTCAGGATGCCCATAACCTCGCCTGGAAGCTAGCCGCCGTCGTCAAAGACAAGGCCGCCCCCGCCCTGCTCGACAGCTACGCGACGGAACGACGGCCGATCGGCATGCGCGTCGTCGACTGGGCGATGTTGACGATGCAGAACCATTTCGTCGTCGATGCCGGGCTGGGCATGATGCCGATTCCGCTACCGCCGGAGATGCACGAGGCCATCATCGCTTTGTACTTCTCCGACACCCCGATGGGCGTCACTCGCCGAGCACGATTCAAAGAAGCTGCTGACACCCAGCGCGTCGAATTTCAGGCCCACGACCTCGAAATCGGATTCTCCTATACTGCAGGTGCTTTCGTGCCGGACGGTTCCACACCACCGCCGAGCGACCCGATGGGCTCGATCTACTACCCGACAACCCGCCCTGGTCACCGGCTCCCGCACGCGTGGATCGAGCGGGCTGACAAGCGCATCTCCACGCACGACTTGACCGAATCCGGTGAGGAGTTCGTGCTCATCGTCGGACCGGACGCACCTGCATGGAGCGACGCCGCCGCCAAGGCGGAGGCGAAGTTCGGCATCGGCATCACGGTGGCTGCCATCGGCGCCGACTACGCCGACGTCGATGGCCAATGGGCACGGGTCCGCGAAATCGCCGACGATGGCGCAGTGTTGGTCCGGCCTGACAACCACGTCGCCTGGCGCAGCATCGGAGCATCGGGTCAGGCGGCCGACGTCCTGATCGAGGCCGTTGGCGCCATCTTGGGTCGATGACCTTTCGTGCAAGGCCAAAGTGGGCGAGTCCGCGGGAGTCGTCTCCGCGGCTGAAGCGTTCGTCGCCGATCTGTAGCCGTTATGAGCCGTCCGACTCGCGGTACCTGGAGCTACACCGTGATCTCCTAGTGCGCGTTGGCGACGAGGAACGTCCCTTCATCTCCGACGGTCTTATGGACTAGAGGCTCTACCCAGGGGACGAGTCGCCTGGCAGGTAGCGGTGAAAGTACTTTTCCCCGGCGCGGCGAAAGTCGAAGCATCATGCGAGGAACTGCGTCCAGGTCGATCCCGACAGGGAGTTTGAGTGCCTCCGGAGAATCGTATGACGGTGAACGAGATCACCGCGGTGAGCCTGACTGGCGCGGAATTTGTGTCCGGGCACGGCACTCGCTGGGACTCATCTGGGCTGTACGCCTCGTCCGCGGAGTCTCCTCCGGAGACGGACGCAGCGCCAAACGCCCCGAACTGAACCCGCTGGCCCGCGGCTCAGCCGATCTAGCCGAGCCGCTCGACGGCCGAACGCGCCTACCGCAGCAGCGCCTCGAAGAGCTCTTCGAAGTGCAGGTGCGCCACGAAGTGCCCGCCGGCTCGAACGTAGTGCGTCGCGCCCGGAATGCGCTGCGCCAGTTCGCGTCCCCACGCGCCGGGTACGAGTTCGTCATCGGCTCCCGACCAGACGTCGACCGGTACCTTCAGGTCCTCCGGCGCGAACCCCCACGGCAATGCCCAGGCGCGGTAGTCCTCGACGACACCTGATGCGCGCCGCAGTCCTTCGTATGACACGCGCGAAAACGCATCGAACCCTTCGGCCCGCAGGACGGCGGCGTCCGCCCCGCCCAGTTCCCATGCGACCAGCCGACCGTTGAGGGTGGGCGCCGACCGAGCGACCAACGCCATCGTCCGGAAGCACTGGCGCGCAACCCACGGCGCCCGCTGCGACAGTCGGGTGTACGCGCGGTCAAACAACGGCAACTGGGCGAACACCCCCTGCTCGGTCAGCGGTAAGGCCCCGGCGATGATCGCGACCCGCGTCACCCGCGACGGCATGGCATGACCGAGTGTCGCGGCGTACTGCCCGCCCATCGACCACCCCATCGCCGCGAACCGGTCGACACCGAGTTGATCCAGAAGCTCGGCGACGTCGTCGGCCCAGTCGAGCGTGGTGCGCCCTGGTAGCGGATCGGACAGCCCGATCCCTGGCCGATCCGGTGAGATCAGCCGAACCCCTGCCCGCTCGGCGACGGGTGCGGCCGCAGCCACGTCGAGTCGCCCGACCAGGCCGCCGTGCGCACTGATGACGACGGCGCCGTCGGGTCGGCCGTACTGGGCGAAACCCAGCGACCGCCCGTCCCGCAGATACACGACGTGATCGTCGACGCCTCGATGCTGGGCCACGGCTGTCAGCCTGGCAGTGCGCGGGCGCCGCCACCGCCGAACGGGTGAGTTGGAGTCTGGCCGGCGATCAGCCGGCGGACAACACCCGGCTTCCCCGTCCAGCACCCGGGCGGGGAAGCGTCTCGGGGTACCGGCGATGTAGGCCGTCGATGAGCCGGTGCACTTCGTACAGCTCCCGGCGCAATGTGGACCGGTGCCTGCGGTCGTGAGTGGCGCCGCGGATGGAAGAGCGAGAGCCGCGGCGCTCCGCCGCTTCGAGCTTGTGCGAGATCTCGGCGACCTGTTCGCCCAATTCTCGAAGCAGTGCGCGCGCCTGAGCTGCTCCCGCGTCTTCGACCATCTCTGGATCGTCTCACCATTCCCTAATGTGCGCGCGGTTGGGTCACGCAAAGTTCATCTCGTTGGCCAAATCTCGGGGCGGCGTTTCATATGAATGGCGGACCATGGCGCCGCGATCGCGCTCGTGATCAGAGCCGACTCGCAGCGAACGCTCCAGCCTCGTCGACCATGCCGTTCACGGCGTACAGCGCGTGGGCGATGGTGGGCCCGCCACCGGCAGCACCATCGCAGATCGTGTCGCCGGGAGCACACAGCTCGGTCGTCTTGGCGGCGTACCGCGGGCCGATCACGATCGGCGGCGCGCCGTTTTCGCGCAGAAACGCATCCGACGGTGTCCCGATGAGGGCTACTGCGGCGACATGGTCAGCCACCTCGGGCGGCATCGGCTTGGGTACAGACGAGGCGTACTCGGCAGGTACAGCCTCCGGTACCACGGCCGATGTCACGAAACCGGCCACGACCGCGCCTTGCGAGTATCCGCCGAGCACCAGCCTGGTGGCGGGACAGTTCGCGGCCATGGATTGGATATGGGCGCCCGCGTCGCGTATTCCGTCGACGACGGTTCCGGCGAACGCCATCCGGTCGGCGAAATCGCTGCTGGCGGGGTAGTTGACCGCATACACGTCGACCGACCTGCCGCCAGACTGTGCGCGCACCGAGTCGACAAAAGCCTGTCCAACCCCGCCAACGCCAGGTGGCTCGCCGGTACCCCGGGCAAACACCACCTCTACGTCGGGGCACGGTTGAGCAGACGCGGATGGCACGGCTGCGCCCAGCATCACCGCCCCGACAGCGACCGCCACAGTGCCAAGGAGACGCGCGATTCGGCCAACGCTCATGATTGGTTCACTCCCAACGCTCAGCGGCCTTGGACGCGGATGTCTCGACCGAAGGAGGTGGTACCCCGGTGTTTGCTACTCAAAACCGGTGAGTGCCGAAGCACCGCGCGGAGGTCGACCACCGCCCGCGCGACCCGCTATCGGCGCGAGCAGTCCAGCGAGACCGTGATCGTGCGCCTGAAGACCACCTCGATGAGGTCGTCACCCCTGCGCTCGAACCGCTTCTGCTCCCGCGGGTTGCGGACGTCGGTCACCACGCACTCGTCCAGGGGTGCGCTGCCGAATCGGTTGACCTTGACGTCGAAACCTTGCGCCTCGAGCAGACCGATCGTGACGTTCGCCGACTCGGCGTTCGCCGGAATTGCGGGCAGAACGAGTACGCCGATGGCCGCCGCGGCTGCCACGACTGGGATTGCGAATGCGGCACGCATGGCCGCTGCTTTCGAAGGTGTTCTAGACATGACTGAATGGTGCAGCTCAGCGGGGGGTCACTGCATGAAGGTTGTGTGGAGATCAGCTGAAGATTGTGGGCAGTCAGATTCCGCCGCAGCTGATCCGGAGTGCCTCGATCGCCGCGTTGATGCCCGGGATGGTCGGCGGACCGTACCGGGTGACGACCTGCTCCAGCGCGCGGGTGACGTGCGGACCCACGACGTCGGCTGTCAGAGTCTCCTCGGCGATGACGATGCCGTTCACGAAGTGTGCGGCATGCAGACGGCCATCCCTTGTGACCTCGTAGCGCCAGTCACCGATCAGGATGCGTTCTGGATCGGAGCGGAACAGCCCGCGTCGCGCCGGCGTGTAGTCCACCCCTGGAAGGCCTGCGAACACGTTGACCACCAACGCAACTCCGCCCGCCCCGGACAGCGATGCCGTGACGACGCGGCTCACCTCATCGGAGTCGAGCCCCGTCATCACATGCTCATCGGCATGACGAACGACGGCGTGATGGTCTCGCCGCTGCCGGTGCGCCGCACGGCGGTTCCCGCCGCATAGAACTCGACGGTGTGCAGCCCCCATGCGTAGTTGGCGATCTCGAACTGGACGCCGACGACGCCGTTGGCGCCGTCCCGTTCCGCCTCGGCCTGCATCCGCGACATCGCCAGTTCCCGTGCCTCGTAGTTGCCCTGAGTCCACTGCGGCATCTCGGCGTTGCGCCCCGCTTGCTTGAGCGTCTGCATGAAGCCCTGCACGGCGATGTGGAAGACGCAGTTGCCCATCACGAATGCGACGGGGGTGTATCCGGATCGGAGCAGAGTCGTCATGTCCTGGCCCGAAAGGTGGCTGCTGAAGGCTTGTCCGTTCGGACGGCGATGGGCGCCGGGCTTGGCGGTGTACCGCACCGCGGTGCCGACTGCGATGAACTCGAGGTGTTCGCCCTCGCCCTGGTGTCGCCATTCGAGTCGTACGCCCACGACGCCGTCGGCCTGCAGCGCGTCGGCTTCGGCTTGCATCCGCGACATGGCGTTCCAGCGCGCCCGATACGTCGCCTCGGTGAGGATCGGCAGCTCCGACTGCTGTTTGATTCCGGTGAACTGGTATCCGACGTGATAGACGGACACGCCCATGACGAGGTCGATCGGTTCGAATCCCGCGCCGTGCAGGAGGGCGAACTCGTTGATCGACAGGTCCGAGGTGAACAGCTTGTCCGCATGCGAAAGTCGTTCCCCGGCCACCGGGTCGAGTGGGTTCGGTTGCATTGGCACGCACCTTCCGTATGGGTGCGCAGAGTGTATGAGCCGGGCCTGTGAACTTGGTGGGAGTTCCGCCAGCTGAACATCGGGTGGCTCAAACGCGACGCGCGGGTAACGCCGTCGTGAAATGCGAGTAGTGAACTACGCGTGAGGTGACGCGGTCGCCGCTCCTAACCTCGGCAGGCACGCACCGCCCCGACTGCCGAGGAATGCCATGACCACGCTGATTGCCGCACCCGCCGCTATGGCCGACTTCGGGGCCCAGGGCGGCGATCCCAGACGCGGGGTCGACATGGACCTGAGTACGTGTGTCAACCGCTACGGCCCCGCGCCCGCCGCAGTCTTGGAGCTGCATCGCATCCAGCCCGCGGACATCGTGCTGCATCCCTACGACGCGGCCGATCAGATGATCGATCTCTACCGCTGGTCCACCGACGTCCGTTACGGCGGGATGATCGCCGGACGCGGCGCGAGCGAGTTCATCTGGGCGATGGGTCGCGAACTGGACCACCGCACGGTGCGCGTTCCGTTGCCCGCTTACACCGACTACCTGAAGGTGTTTCCTGGGCGGGGCTTCAGCGTGGCGGGAGAGCAGATCCCGTCGATCGAGCAGATCGACGCCGCACTTGCCGGTGGCGGCGTGGTGATCATCTCGAATCCGCACAATCCCACTGGCGCAGACCTGGACCCGAACGACTTGGTCGCGATCGCGACGGCGCGACCGGATTCGATTCTCGTCGTCGACGAGTCCTACGTCGGTTTCACCCCAAACCCGGTGGCCCGCTCGGTGATCGGCTGCGATGCGCCGAACATCGTCGTGCTGCAGTCGACCACGAAGTTCTACGGCATCGCCGCGACGCGGACCGGCATCGCGTGGTCCGCGGAGCCGAGGCTCCTGCGGCGACTGTTCGGTCGGCAGGAGAACTGGGGGCTGTCCGGTGTCGACGTACGGGTGGCGTGCGCGGCGGTGCGGGACGTGGATTGGGCCGACGACTCCCGCCGCCGGATGCTCGACGACAGCGCCTGGCTCGCAGAACTCCTGAGCGGGATGGCGGGTCTGGATCTGCGTGCCAACGCCAACGTGCATTTTCAGTACGCCTTCTGTAAACGCGCCACCGAGGTCGCGGAGGCCTTCTGCCGCAGGGGAATCGGTGTGCGCGTGCTCGGTGCAGCGCACGGTGTTCAGCCCGACGCGCTTCGGATCGTGGCGCCGCGGGCCGATGAACGCGAGCGTTTCGCCGCCGCGGTTGACGAGGCGTCCGATGTCGCCTTCTGACGCGCGTACCGGCGTGATCGGCGTTGGCCTGGCCGCTGGGGGAGCGGTGGCCTACGGCGTTGCCACCGTGATCGGGCGCGCGCTGGCCGCCGCCGGTGTCGACTCGGCCACCGCCCTGTCTGCCCGGTTCGCCGTTGCCGCCGTCCTGCTCGCGATCACACTCTGGCTCCGCCAGGTGTCGATCCGGCCGCTGCCGGGCGAGTGGCTGCCGATCGTGCTGCTCGGAGCGATCGGATACACCACCGAATCAACGCTGTTCTACCTGTCGATGGAACACGGGGCGGCCGGCGCCTGCATTCTGCTGTTCTATACCTACCCGGCGATCGTCGTGCTGATCGAACTGGCCCGCAAGAGAATTCGATTGACCGGCCCGATACTCCAGGCCCTCGTGCTGTCGACGGTCGGTACCTTCGCGGTGGTCGCCGTCGGCGGTGACGTGTCCATCTCCACCATGGGCGTCGTGCTGGCGTTGGCGGCGGCCGTCGCGTACGGGCTGTACCTGATCGTCGGCAAGGAGTTCAGTAGGCGAAGCGACCCGATGACCGCCGCGTGCTGGG
>Ga0193743_1001528_pt1 | contig 17180 bp, 19 predicted proteins | sample L2c2metaG_FD_143038 | JGI IMG/M metagenome (GOLD analysis project Ga0193743, IMG submission 143038) | Soil microbial communities from a riparian zone of the East river system, Colorado, United States - L2c2 | ecosystem: Environmental > Terrestrial > Soil > Riparian zone | place: USA: East River...
GGGGGGGAGACTAGAGTGGATCCAAAAGCGCATGAGGCGCATCAAAAGAGTCGGACGACAGAATCTGCATCTGAAAAAATATATTATATCTGATAAAAAGTTCACAAATAAAATCATTCGAGACAGGAGACTTTTTTTTTGTCCCATTGGAATTTGGGAAATGCGGCATGCTGTCAGTTGTCACTGGTTGTACCAATTCAAATGTGGCACACGACCAAAAAGGAGGGTCCGTATACAATAACAAACCATTCATCCCACAAACCACCACCATCATGGTTCCAATAGCACTCCCTTCATCCTCCTCGTCTTCTCTGGGTACTCCGTCAAGCACATCCGTCTCCCAAAAGTTGTCGACGACCTCCCTCCAAAGTCTCGCAGACCGTATAGCCGTTTCGAGCAACCGCAATAACGTAGAGGTAGTAGACCCTCGTCATGCAAAGGTTAAATTAGATGCAAGGTGAGACTATTTTGGCTACTAGTATATCCACACACTAGCCTTCACCACGGGCAGCAGCCGCGGATTGAGTCACCCCACGCAGACCAAGAATCATGGTGTGATTCTTGTTGTCAAAATCTTACACTTAATCTTCTGACACTCATCCATCATCTAGACACTACAAGAAACCGCATTTTATTTTACAACTTGTTGACATTATTCGAATTCTACATGTCCCCTCTTGGGTTGTGGCACAAATCCCTCTAGAAGACATCATCATACATAAAGTGTCAGGTGCATTGACGAATGCAGTTTTCTTCGTATCTTGTCCAACCGTTTCGTCTGTATCCACTTTGTTGCTTCGGATCTATGGCTCTTCCTCCGAATCTCTCATTTCACGCCCGAAAGAACTTCACATTTTGCATATACTTTCATCTCAATACAAGATAGGTCCTCGGTTGTATGGCACCTTTGAGAACGGACGGATCGAAGAATACTTTGATTCAATGCCTTTGACCGCCGCCGACATCCGTAATCCCCAAATTAGCCGATGGATTGGAGCACGAATGGCGGAACTCCACTCTGTGGATTTAGATAAGGTTGACGGCACGAGTGGAGGGAAGGTTTTTGAAATTGCCACGCATATCAAGTCTTGGGTGGCCTCAGCAAAGGAGGTACTCAGACTCCCTAGTGTCTCGGACTCTACTCGTCAAGAACTGGATTTATCCAGGTTCAAGGACGAGTGGAATCGCTATCTTGCATGGGCCACAAGGGAAGGGCGAGGACTCGGCAGTAAACGAGTATTCGCTCACAACGACACCCAGTATGGCAATCTTTTGAGGCTCAAAGATAGCCGTGAGGGTATTGAAGAACACCGTCAGGTATGCTCCTTCTTTCCTTCTATAGATAGAAACACTTCTTCTGACATGAACTCATTTAAGATTATCGTAGTCGACTTTGAATATGCTGGTCCTAACCCGGCCGCATACGATATCGCAAACCACTTCCAGGAATGGACAGCAGATTACTACAGTCATACACCTCATCTGCTCAATCCTTCTCGCTACCCTACTCTTGAAGAACGCTGCAATTTCTATACATCATATCTACGACACGCCTGCATGCTGGCAGAAGTTCCCATCATAGACGAAAATAAGTTGGCCAACCTTGTCAAAGATCTCGAGTGGGATGTCCGCATTTGGAGCGCAGCCTCCCATGCAGGTTGGGCTATCTGGGGTATTGTACAGGCCAAGGAAGACTTGGAAAGCAATAATGCTGACGCCGAGTTTGACTATATTCAATACGCTAAAGGGCGTATGGCGTCATTCCGTGAACTTATACAAACATTGGGTATTTAGCTTCGAATTTACGTTGTTGACAAGTTAGATTGGGGAAATTGCTCCGCTCCCATGCTGTCGAGCCCGACCACAATCTAGCTACCGATCTTGCAATAGCTACGTTACTTTTTCAAATATGTTGTTTATAGGTTTTCGACGCTTTCATTACCGTACTTAATACAAGATGGAGAGATCTTAGAATCACTCCGAGTGGTGTAAAACTTTGTTTGTATTTCTCTTGCAAGTCATAAAATGATCATAATTGAAGTGAGATGGAATAAAAAATGCGATATACTGCACAACTTGAAGAATAAGCTAGGCTAGTTAGGTGAGATGGATCAAGATGAATGACAAGGATCGGGGGGGAAAAAGGGCCAACAAGCAGGGTCGTGAGGTGAAATTTTTTTTGTATAAAGAGCCAGGACAGAGAGATAAAGAGCCGAAAGCAAGCGAGTTTGAAAGAAATGGGAGTGTTGTTGTTAAAAGTATGGGTGTGGTAAAGATTCCAACCTAACGTGGGTAAAAAAAAAACATACTATAGCACATTCAGACGAGGAATAACAAGGAGTGTCCGACCGGGGCGGGCAAAAGCAAGGAAGATAAGAAAGAAAATGGATAATTTGATCGGAAAAAGATGTGGCAATCAAGCCCATGCCTTCTCGTGCAGACGAGAAGTGCCAACCGCCAACTCGGTGCTCGACCAAGGGGAGTTTGATGTCATGATCTCGCCAGCGGGGCTTGCACCGTTTGTGTAAGCAGTCGAAAGACCACTGCGAGAGAAAGAACCCCAATTCCCAGCACTGCCCGCACGGACGTGTCCGTTGACCCTAGGTTGTCCGCTCTGGTTGTTTTCTCCGGACGTGAGGGCGGTATACGAATGACTAGTAGCCGGAGGAGAAGGACTAAAATTCACATCAACCTCTGATCCATTGAATGAGTGACGGGGGTTAGCATTGGAGGACGAAGTGGTGACCTTTTTCTGAAAAATGAAAAGTAAAAAAAATCAGTTAAATGATAGAATGGACGAAGGTAGTAACAGACAGTAGTAGGGTAGCCAACAATCTCCATTCTAGCCAGGTTATGTCTTCCTAGATCGGGTCCGGCGGTGACTGGAGCAGGCGATTTGGCGGCAATATGCTCAGGGGCAGGAAGTATCATGCCATTACTAGCAAAAGAGGGATAGGCCGACTTGTTCTGCTTCATTGAAGCACCGTCTAAAGCGGTTGTATCAACTCTCAAGGAACCTGTCGGTGGCCTTGTGAACTGGAACGTATTAGCAGCGGGACTCATGTCCACCGGAGTGGAAGAAATGCCCGATGGCTCTTGCGACCGCTGGGATATGCGCGCAAGGAGCGACACGGACGAAGAAGCATCTGGGTCACTGTTCGAACGCTCTCGTACATCTGCTTGAGGAGGAGGGGTATTTTCCGATGTACCAGCTGTACCAGGGGTGGAGACAGACGAGAGTTCCGTGTGTATGAAACAACAACGTTTGCCATATGGACATGAACCAGAAACCCAAAACGTCTGAGTGATAATGGTTAGGGGGATAGCGTTGTAAACGAATTGAAATTACACCTTACCTTGCAAATTTCAGTCTTGTACTGCGAAAAAAAAAAAAAGTTTAATATTCAAATAGGATTCAAGAAGCAAAATCACCGACCTTTGGATGTCTTGACACAGTCCGAAGCTCGTCTTCCCCATGAGCGAATTGACACTTGGTGCCATAGCGGCAGGTCCCTTTCTCCTCCCAACTTCGACATAGCTCGGTCTTGTACAAACCCAACTTCCTGTTATTCGCACTAGGCCCAGTCTGGCCGCTTGAACTCGTAGGGCTGCCTATACCTGTTTCTCCAGGCAAGTTCTGAGCAACAGCGACATTATACGGGGCTGAATACTGCGATTGTATGCGGGCGGCTATCGCTTGTTGAACAGCCAAATCCTGTGCCCCATAATACTGGTTAGGGTACAGAGGCATCGTCGGCATGCCATGCTGGAACATGCCAGGTGCAAAGTTCTGCATGTTGGTATTTAGGAGCGCAAGTGTAGCGGCATCACGTATAGCAGACGGGTCTGACGCGGAATGATGATGGGTTGCGCGGAAGATGTTGTGTTGTTGTTGAACACGAGTGACGGCAGGATTGTCATGAGGAGGCGGTCCAGGTAGCATCATCTCATATAATTGCTGTGTGTTGCCAAGAGAAAGATGTGATGTATGATGGCTTCCCGGGTAAACCAGGGCGGTGGGACTCGGACCCGGAGGGAAACCGCGGACGTTTTGTCGGTAGTTGATCGCCTGGCTAGCATTGTTAGGTCGACCTTGGACAAATTGCGGGGGAGGAGGCGTTGAAGCATTGATTCCTGGCCCGTGGTTGACTTGATTAAAATTTCGTCGTAGCTGTTGTTGGTGGCCATAATCTATCTGAGTAGCTTCACGTTCCGAATCCGATCGTTGCTGCGCTTGAAGGGTCGGAGGCGGATAATTAAACATTGGTTGTTGGGGTGCAGGACGATGGACCTGATTAGCTAGGGAAGGATATGACAATTGCTCCATATTTGCTTCACGATATTGATTTTGCGCCCATTGGTGCTGCTGTAGTTGTCGATCGTGGTCAGAATCGCCAACTTGTTGTAAGCGACGCAGGTCCGCAGTAGAAAGTCCACCACTGAAAGAGTGAGGCCTTTCTTTAGCTTCAACAGGTGCAACTTTCAAAGGGGGATGGGCTAGCAAAGGGTTTCCTGCAACAGAATCACGGGCGCTTGAGGTCGTGGTGTCGGCAGACGACCCTCTGGAGTGAGATATTGGGTGCTCAGGTACATTTGGAGATGAACCAATGCTGGTGCTAGAAGACGAATCCAATGGGCTTACTTCATTGATGTGAGCTACAGTTGATGCCGGCAGTTTGGATTTAGGAGGTGTTCGGATTGGAAGACGAACATCCTCGGTGTCCGGAGTACCATCATTGAGATTGATGCGGTTCATTTCGTCCACGATTTCCCAAGCAGCAACATCTGCCTCTGTATCTACAAGCTGGCCACTGCTGTTCAGTCTCCAGCGGCGGCTGTTAGCCAATGCCCGGTCAGAATTTTCGGTACGGGAAGGCATCTTTGGGGTTAATTTTTTTTTGGGTGGCGTTGGGATAAATTGGGGGGGGGGAGGCGGGGCGTTATGGTATTTCGTTGAACGTTGGTATCTGGCGTCGAAAAAAGTCAATTCTATATGTATATAAAAAAAGACATGATCAGCAAAGGGTCTCCACACTACGTGGCCAAGGTGAACAACGGGTGGTACATACTTCGAAGGTAGATCCGAAATTGGAATTGTGTGGATAGAACCAACCCTGGGAATCTTTAATAGTGCTAGGTTGAAATTTAAGAGAAGATAATAGTTCGTTGGGATAGGGAGTTGTAGTTGTGAATGTATTCGTGACTGTTTTGAGTGGTCAGAAAGGCTTGATCTGTACGGAAAAGAATGGCTAACCAGTAAATTAGACACTTGCTGTGATTCCGATGATTGAGAGATAAAAAAGAGGATTTGGATGAGGAGGAGCAAGTATATAAGATAGAACCCTCTAGCAATGGAGGGAACGACGAGATAGGTATAAAAAACGAAGCAGCGTGATATTCGTGAGTCTGTCGTTGAAGGTAGACGACAAGAAGACTGAGAAAAGTGTATTTGTGATGTTAGCAGGAGGAGAAGGTGAGGCAAAAGGGAGGCGAGTCAAACCCTTTTGATCCCAACAACGTGCCCGTAACACCAACAATTAATCACGTCCCAGCTCTCCACCCCGCGCGCAGTTTTATACAAAACTCAATTCTCATTTTTTTATTTATTCTGTCGCCTTGCCAGTTGTCTCTCTTTCTCTTCATGGTAGAGGCCTCATAGATGATGATAAGTAATAATGGTCAGTTCGAGTATACAGAACAGCCTTTCAAACTCCGAGCCGAAGCCATGTCCAACCCCAATATAACTCCAACACCACACCAGCACTTAGTAAGTACAAGATTATCTCATCGATGAACTCTCCGATATGTATCGATGAATGTATATCGATAGGAACACCCAACGTTCTTAAGGAGACTCTAAACTTCAACCCGCATGACCGACCTTCTTCACTGTGCCTCAGGCTCCATCTTCGAATTCAGAACCAAGTCGACAATCTGATTATTATCGATCCAGCACGCCGTCAACACCTTGACAAGCAAACCGAATATAACGCGGAAGCATTTTTTAATGTTTCGACATGTTTCAAAGTCCGCGAACGATAATGTTACAACCCCAGGTAATCTGATTTTTATCCGAACTTATTTATTTTTTCAAAAAAAAATAATAATTTGAGATTTGTAAAATACCCAATTATTGATCGCAGCCAAGCCCAGGGTCTTTCAATCTTTTGATGTAGGCCTTTCTTTTCCATAAAAAAGACAATAAGATCTGCTCGCTTTAAATACCGCTCCGACTCGGAGATGTCTTTATTACGTTCAACCGCGCCAGGATTCCGAAAATTCTTGCCCAAAAATATTTTGAGGAAAAAGGACAGAACCGAAGATCAGAATATCCAAAAAGATTTCAACAAGAGTGATGGTCACAAGCTGCGCACTCATGCTCAGACTCTTTTTCTTAATACGACCTCCATGGACATAGGTACTTACTTCACTTTGAGGCCAACTCACCGATTCCTGAATTCCACGAAACAGTCCTTAAAACCTTCTGGGGCGCTTCCTGACGTCTAAAAAGCGCCGCTGACAAGAAATTAAAGTCATATTAAACACATGTACTACACACACGCCTTGCGGTATCAGATAGACCCGATTGACAGAATCGATGAGCGGAAATATCACAACGTTGCTCTACACTCATGTGGAAAGTGCTTTTCTTTGATGGGCAGATTCCCCGATTTTGCATTGTTTACATGGAATAACATTTTCGTCTTTACTGAAAAGTATAAATTACTATGCGTCTGTTGAGAGTGTCAGAAAAAGCTACATAAGATGATAAAAAAATAAGTACGCACAGTATGATGTACCGACCAGCATGGTCGAAAGACTCTGTAATTGGTCTTCGTCAAATAACAGCTGATCCTTGTGCCAAGTGTCCTAGAAAGGGGGGATTTAAAAAAACAAATCAAAAGGACGACAAACGCTTCTGGTAGGTACCTGATGTGTCTAAAAAGCAGATGAAATTGCAGTTAGGGTTTGAAGAAACGGGACGGCTGACCTTTTTAAACTCAGATGCACACTTACGAATGGTGGTAGAGATTGGGGGTGGGTCTGTGGCATGAGGTGCCAGAACTAAAACAAGAAATCAATAAGTTAAATCTCAGAAGAAGAGGAGAATCAGTAGAAGCACCCTCAGTCAGTGAAGGCATCCATGGTTCAACCGAATACGGTAGACTCTCAATCAGGGCACATATCCCCAAGATCGCAGAATGGAGAACTCGCAAGGCTTCCGCGTAACTAGCATCACGTCTTGCAGGAAGGGACGTCTTTCGAGCAAGGGTGACGAACCGATTCTAGTTCATAAAGTCAGTTTAGCCAGATTGATGATCGATATCATGAACACCCACCTTGAGTGGCAGAATGCTCTGACGTTGAGAACACCTGACCACACCCGAAAACACTTGCGACGCCATTTCTCTAACTTCTACATTCTCATCCGCTAGACAGTCAAGTAAAATATCCATCACTTTGGCAACACCTTCCTGCGAGATTGATAGAAGGTTTCTGTAGAAAAATACAACTAAAGCTGGTAAGGTATGGAGACGGACACGCCAGGACTAAGGATGGGTCAGAACAGGACTGCCAAAACCAAGAATAGTTTTACCGTTGACGACTTGATACCAGCAACGAAATTATCCAAGATTGCTTCAACATATTCAGTAGGCGGCATGACCGCCGATAGAATATAGAGTACAGCTGAGCTATATGATTGCAATTCGGAGCTGTCATTTAACTCTGACATGCGAAGGATCTCGGGCCTGTGAAAGTAATAATAATAAAGATGCGGGCCGCGTCTGTCATAGTTATTTGTGACATACATCAAAGCAATAGCATAAGGTATGACAAGACATGCTTGAGGACTATGAGCGCAGACCCAAATCCAAAGGAGAACTAGAGAAAATCATGAGTACAAGTTGACAAACAAGGGAATTGTGTTATCTTACCGCTCAGCCCAACTTTGTCATACTGCACGACCAATTGATTTCAGCTTCTCGAAGAAATAATGAACATATCAATACCTCTGACTGGTTAACCCGCGGCGGAGGAAGACGTTCCTCTCTCCATTTGGGAAGTTTCTCCAAAATTTGGGAAACGTATTTCATGTAAACAGCTTCTCTGAGTTGAAAGTTAACAAAAGAGATCGACGAAGAATATTTCTCGATGTACCGAATATGCAATGGATCTTGCCCTTCTTTACAAGCAAGCAAAAACGCTTGGGTTGAAGGATACCAAGGCTGCCATCGATTATTCGTAATCACGTACAGGCCCTGACAGATGTGTTGCCGCATCTAAATGACGATTTGGTAAGTCCATTTGTTTATCAACCAACCAGCATAAGGCCTTACCTCTGCATAATCCGTATTAGCATTTTCGAATAGTAGCTTTACGTATGGCTCAGACTTGGGGTTAAAATATATCCCCAAAGCATCAACCAAGATACCGAACAAACAAAGGGGTTTGGTCACTTGTACGGAGTCAGGGACTTCATTTAAGAGCCGCATGGACTAAACGTACTTTCAAATGCAGAATCTCCATTAAATTCTAGGGGAAGTGCAAGTATCCAATCTACAAGAGGTTTGATCCGCCGTGGGTCACGTTTACTTAGTTGTTGCTACACTCCATTGAGCATGGATTTATTATAAAATGACTTTTACAACAAACTCACCTGAAAGATAGTCTCCCAGAAAATCAAGGTGTCAGGTTTGAACTGACCGCTGATTCGATCGAGCCGGCTCGTTGTCCAAGCCCAAAGTTTGTCGGAGGCCTTTGGAGGCCAATGCTTTGAACCTGGCTGTCCTCAATCCCAGTCACAAAATTTATGAAAACAGGAACTACTCACCACGGAGGATACCACTTAGGATTTCTGCACCCGCCCGTTGCCTATATTTGTCTGAATCGAACAATAGCGGCTCAATTACTAAGAGAATTTCATCCAAGCCTTCGTCACCAAACATCTTGGCTGTGGATTGTGTTTTTGAATAGACGATATGAGGAAGATTTAGATGACCACGTACACAAATATTTGAAGAATAGCGGGTTATCCGCACGGACATCCAGCGTGTTACCAACTTTGCTAGATTCTTGGCTCCAGAGGCTCGAAAGTTGGTCAATGTACCTCTCTTTGCGAACACCCTCTCTAATCGCCTCCAGACAGGGCAATGATTCAGGTTCCCACGATAAACGACTTTCATCATTGAGCACAGGCTTATAACCTTTGATACTCTGGCTCCAGGTCAAGAAACCCGTTGGAATATCATCAAGATAGCACCTTACGATTATATCAGCAACAAAAAAGAAGGAAAAAAAAACAGAGAAAGCGTACCCATCATGCGCTAGAGGACGTTGAAGACTTTGGAGGAACTTATTGGGATCACCAATCTCAACGTCTCGAGCCAACGGATTCTTCCACTCGTCCAACCACAATTCCTCCCTGGATTGAGCAAACGTTCGTATCTTGATGAATGTTAAAAGTTTAATAATAGCTCTTTGGATTCAGGTGTTAAATTAGCACTTTCAGAAGAACATCACAGCTAACCTTTGCACAATCGCTCGGATCGAGGGTTGGGGGCTTATCGTATGATCCAAAAAGAATTTGGCAACGTCATGCGGTGGGACAATATCCCTTCGAAGTAAATGATGAAGAAAGAGACCTGCCATTTGCACATATCGCCACTTCAGATCGATACATTAGTTGGTTCGGGGCTAGACTCTGCTCCATGAGACTTACGTGTGTTGTAGGCCTCAATGCAACTTCGAGGATTGAAGAGACCTTTGAGCATGTGGCAACATGATTTGGTCAGCCGATCAGGGGTGGAGCAGTGGTGGTGCATACCGTATCGTTGTAGACAACGTCACGCCTAACAACACGCGTTATAGACTTCTCTGTAGCCTTTTTCAGGAATTTTCGATCCACAAAAGAGCTTGAGAATTCGCTCTCCAGATCGAATAATGCTTGATCTACTCTTGGCGTATCTAAAACGTAACCATCGGTAAGTGTAGCCTCTTCATTAAGGTGTACCACGCAATCCTGAGCAAGATTGGTGATCAGTTTCTGGACTGAAGGCTGTAGAACAATTAGTTACTGGCGATCATTCATACATTCAGATGTATACCTTCTCTTCGTGTTGGCATTCCAAAAGAGACATAAGATACTCTTTGTGGAACAATTGATCTTAATGACGGGCTTCAGAGATTGTACCAAGCGAGCAAGTTAGGTTACTGACCACCCAAAGCATACGCGGCTACAAGAAAAGTCAGCTAAGCATCGTTAATGGGATGAGGGGCATACCGATCCCTTTATTCCAAAGGACATACAGTGCCCCCTTCATCCTGTCCGGATCATTGCCCTTACTGAGAGCTTTGTAGAGAGACGGAAGAATGTAGCGAGTGGATCGAACAAAATGCTGCAATACGCAGGTTCAAACCACAGTCATGGAATAGATATATGTATTACGCACGCCAGAAACATTATGGAGAACAGCTTGAGCTTGCCTGAAAAGTCAAAAATCAGAATAAAAGGTCGGTAAATGGTAAGGAGTACATGGCTTGCTTACCTCCTGACCCTAGTATACTGGGACAATGACAATTCAACCAACTCATCCAGTAATCTATCGTCAAGCTGTGATCGTCGGCGGTATAAGGCATGCATGTAAACGCGTCCGCTATGGTACACGTAGGCGCGTTTCAGGAATACCAGTCGCGAATTATCTCTTTGTTTTAACCACGATCGATTCAAGCTGTTTAATCCAACATTAATCGTCAACGGCCAATACCAAAACATAATGGAACAACAAACTCTCGAGCTTGAGTGAAATTCTTCTGCATTCCATCAAAATCAGTTCTATTCATACCGTACACAAGGAGGTATGTGTCAATGGCCCGTGCGACCCCGATGACAGCATCTATATGGTCCTCGCCATTGGTGTTGTTTCTAAATGTTGCAGCTGCGCGCAGAACAACTTCGCCAAAACGGTGACGGCTTTTGGTAGCTTTCTGGTATCTGGTATCATTGGGATCAGTCAGAGTGAAGCCTGCCTTTACGTCCAAATGCGACACCAGTAGCTCCGGAAGTTCATATTCTTCATTCAAACAAGGGTTGGGCACGTCCTTCTGTTGCTCTTGCAAAAAGGTCGGCAGGCCGATCCATACCGATCTGCTTGCATGAAGATACCTAGAGAGGAATTTGCAAAAAAGTTCAATTTGTATTAGCAGTAACAATACCTGCAGAAATCATTTCGAGAGACATTGTCCCACTTCGCATTGTTTGCGATGAGCGTTTCGACCATTTGTAGCGCAGGTTGTGCTATTTGGTCAACGATGTCCAGGACAAAGGCAATCTCGCCATCAGTTGGTACTGAGAATCCCGTTCAGAGTAAGGATATGGATCACAGGCTGAGCGGAGTGAAGAACTGACCATGCCACTCGACGACGACATCTTGGGGCTCATAAAAGTGCCCCCATTGAGTGTTGTGGTTTTTATCAAAAACTGATAATGATTGAGGGTATAAAGTTGTCATCGTGCTGCTATTGACGTACTCGGATCGTCCCATTCTTCTGTGTTCATAAAACGTGAATTGAGAGGATAGGTGCTGCCAATCGTATTTAGGATACGTGTGATTAGACGGCCAGTGCCGGTGTAACCACGTTCACTCTTGGTCTTCTCAACTAGAAGTCTTAACAATCCAAGAATGTTCTGTTTATAAGTTAAGAGCTGTGATAAGTCAGTTTAAGGTCTCATGGGCAATCTTAGTCCACCAACTCACTGTAGAACCACCGTAACCCAGACAGCCTCGAAGGATTGTCATATCTTTCAAAAATTTTAAGAAAATCAATTTCCAATGAAGAAAGCACATACTCCAATGAAGGGTAGTATCAGAGGGTACAGCAGCGTGATTAGAGGTAGTTCGGACGCTGGAGGCGCCGTGCTTCAATTCTTCCTCGATCTGTGCTATGCAGGGCGACAGGAACTTGGCCATAGTCTTTTCTGGATGAACACGTGCCAGGCATGCAACAAGTTGGCCAAAGGCGCGAACGGCGTTGGACTTTGCATTCATCATGGCATAGTCGAAAACGAGGTTCAAGACGAGATCAAACAATGGGTCTGAAAGATGTAAGCAAATCACATCCAACATGCCCTTGATTGATTTGAGCACGCTTTCTTCTTGCTTTCCACCTGTGGTGTTCTTCCTGCCTCCCTCTTCGGGCAAATTCTCGAAAAGAGCAAGGACGCGGTGGAATAATGATACCACCCAATCTGTATAAAAAGTCGGCCAAAATGCTGTCAAAGAGTGGATATATGCTGTACCTGCAAAACCCGCAGTGCTATCCCGAACGAGAGACCTTTCCTCCGCCCTGCTCAACTGGGATTGACTGCCGATCTCTGTCCCTTCGGGCAGGTGATCAGTTTTGTCGACGTCCATCATTTCTCCAGGCTCATCGCCAGAGAACGACATTCCTGACTGGGAGAGGTCGCCTATCTTTATATGTTGGACGACGGCAACGATAAACATGGTCGCGCAGACAGTCTTGATTGGGTCATTCTGCACAAAATGAGACATATATCTTTGGCAGTTAGTATTACTGAGCTTACTAGATCAATACCGGGAATACACAGCTCTAACAATGGGACGATATGTTTTTGACCCCCCAGCCAGACTTTCTCGCAGGCCAAAGGGCGGGCAATGCCCGATAACATACTCAAAACAGCCGTCGTCCGATGGGTTTCATTAACGACCTCCAAACCTCCATAAGCGCGTTCAAGAAGTTCTGGCATGATCAAACTTGGTTCAAGCATAGCTAATACTCGAAGAGCACCCTGTGCGTAACTCATAGACGCAGAATCCTTTGCGAACATCGCTAATAGAGCTGGCGTGCGGAGAATAGTAACGAAGGAACGACGGATCATTGGCGTCAATCGATGTGTCTGTGGCAATTTCGAGAAGTCAGTATTGTCTGAAGATGTCGTGTGTACAATGACATACTACTGGAGTTCGGCAAGATTCTTGTTCTTCTTCGTTCCAGCGTTTGGCAAACTCTGCAGCCAAACGCTGTAAAAAAGTGGTTAACTAAAGAAAGCAATTTGAGTGAAATTGCACTGTTTCATAGAAACCGAGTCATACAGATAACGTCCATTGACCTGTGTTGGACGGATGGAAGAATGATTCAATGCTGGTAATTAATCGATCCAGAGACTCCACGGCCTTCGATCCGGCAATATAACCGCTTGGTAACGGCAAAACGCCATCGCCCTTCGGAACTTTGGCAGACATTGCATTGCGAACTTCGCCGTCAACCTTCATCGAGTAAACCAGAATTCTAGCAAGGGCATCTATAAAACACCCCGCCCATTAGTCCCAGCCTAAAAAAGTTAGATTATAGATACACACGTATTCTGCTAATGTTTTTCTTGATCCTCAGACCACCTTTATCCAACAAATCTGCATGGCCAGACGTATTCGACGCTCCCTAAACACAAACTTCAGAAACGATTTGTGCGAAGAAAGAGTCAGGGCGATTACCCTCATTGCTCCAACGGGAACATCTAGACAAATTTGATACAAGGAAAAAGTGGAAAAAAAAAAGGATTTACTCATCGAACTAAGACCTTTTCCGACAAGAGTGACCCATTGTGATTTTGTCCAAATACCAACATCTTTCGATGGTGCGCCTCCTTCTTGACCAGCATCTCCGGCAGTGCCTGATACATGTTCTTCTGACAATTCGCCACACATTTCAAGAAATCTATCATCAAGTACGCCAGAATTAAAGGCCTCCCATATCTTGAACAGAGCGGGAAGATAAAGATGTGTATGGGTCGGAGGCAGGAAAGAAGTTAACACGGGAACTATGCTCAAGACCGTCTATTGAAGGAGGTAAACCGAAGGTTAAGGCATAACAGCACATAACACACCTCCTTGGTTAGTAGTGGAAGAAAAGTTTCGAGCATGAGAGGAATCTCTTGTGGCGGGTAGTATCGTTTGCATTGGTCCGCGAGATAAAGCAGAATGTTGACGAGGTTACGTCTGAAAGAGTTAATGAAAAAAAAGTAGTTTTCTATGATAGGAGACGTACGTAGAATCATCAAGAGTAGTTTTGGGCCACAATTCCTTTTGAAAAACGCGCCACAGTGGTTGCCAGGGTAAAGTAAGGTCAGTGGCATCAAGCTTTGGTTTAATCCCAGGTTTATTAGCAAGTAAACGAGAAAGCATGTCGGCCCAGTTGCGGAGAACGCGTGGCTCGAGACCAGGGACGAGACACAACTCGTAGTATAAACGCACAAGCTTAGCACGGGTAGACTTTTGCATAGGGTAACGCATCAACAACCAACTTTTGAGAAGAAAAAATGAGTGACGCAACAAGAACAGTTAGGATACATACCATTGAAGCATACCATCCCATGTACTGAGCACAAGCCAGTTCTTGGTCCTAGCGCAGATGGAAATCTTCTGGACGATTTCCTCAAGGCGAGTTTGCATCTCCTCAACTGTCTCGCACTCGTACGGCAAAGAGTCGAGATAAGTTTGCAAAGAAGCGAGCTGTTTCTCCATAGCAGACTGCTCAGTGACTTCGCCGGGGGAATCAATTTCAGAGATGTCGTCGTCGTCCATCGTTATGATGGTAGTTGACAAAGGATCTGGAGGTGACTTTTCATTTGAAATTTCCGTTAGGATTTGAAAGAAAGAAGAAGACATTTTGTGAGACAATACTAACGTGAGATACCAATTATATACGTGTGGTGTCGGGTGACGCGTCGTTTAGTCCAAGTATAGGCAGCTGCGTCTGAAGACACTACTTGGCACGTCTTACGCGTTATCTGCTAGTTATCCGCCCGGCGGCAAAGCCCGAGACCTGCGTCAACTTCGACTTCTACCTCACCAGAGCTGCATTATTCGTGTGGAATGCCCCAAACTGTCCATAGTATATATAAACATAAATAAGATTTCTAAAAATTTCTGTACAGTATGAGCTTAGGAAATTGGTGTTCATGTGGCCGAAAGTTATCTGCAATTACATAATAGCCACATGCACAGCCACGGCAGCAACTATAATAAGGTCGACTTTAGATAATTAGACTGGTGACTGATCCTCGTGCTTATGAGGTCAATACGAGGATCGGTAGATCTGAGTTCAAATTGCTACTATGACACTGCAGCTGGCCATCAACGTGCTTCGAAGGATCGTCAAGGACGTTGAGTGCGATAGGCAAAGTCTTCCTACTAGGTTCGGAGCAAGCCCTTGCTCCGGCCCGGTCCACGGGCTCCTCCAAGGGGCTTGGGACAAACTACCAAGAACAAAAGTTAACCTCATCTCACAACTACAACTTCCACTTTATTGTGATTTCTCTTAGAAATGTCTCATTTTTGTATGTTAAAGGTGCTATTTCACAAAAGTTAGGGTATCCATGATGAATTTCTAAAGCATTGTCATGTGAAGTTTCGAAAGACACCACCTTAAAAATCATTTGAGGCATCTTCTTATGCTTTTTTGACACTAGAAATATATTTGAAGATGAATTATAGAGTGCTTGTCTGATTTGAGTATGAGGAGAGAGGTTTATCAGTTGGGTGTTCTGACTAAGAAAAGAAAGAAAAGAATTCAAGAAAGGAAGGGTTGAAGGTAGGCTAAATGAGCTGGTCAAATGCCGTTAAATACTGCCCATTTCACTGTTATTTTTTTTCTTGTGCACAGGGGTGCATATTTGAGCCCCGAGACACTTTGATGCCGGTTCTGGTAAAATATAGACCTTTCAAGCTCATTTTTGGCTGAATGTTGTGAATCAACCTCTTTGGTATGGGCCTTATTGTCTCAAATATTTTCAAATTTCTGCCCAATTGTGGAAGCTGCAACATGGGCAATGAGTATGAGTGATGCAGAGAATAGATACGGTCAGTGTAACAAATGTAACAACAAAGTGACCTGATAACAAAATGACAAAGTATTCACATGTTATTTTACAGTGACTAGTAAACTAGTCATTAGTAGTCATACTTACTATTCCTTATCTCTGTACTATAAATATTACTATGACTCACTGTTAGGGCAACTGCGGCTGTGACTTAGTCAAGATCTAGCAGGGGATCCTAAATAATATATATACATATAATACGACAGGAAAGCGCACCTAGCAGGGGATCCTAAAATAAAAGGATGAAGCCCTGCTAAGGTGGGGTGCATGTCTATATACTAAAAATTGGAGTTGAAATAATAGAATGATGAAAAAATGAGGAATGGTGGAAAAAGTGATAAGAATGCAAAGGGTAGCTACATCACGTGTCTGTCAGACTCCGCTATTGGAGCCGTGAGTGCGCTCCATCTAGAGTTAGCAATGATGAGGAGGAATGTATGGAGATGACAGAGCATTGTCAGATGGCATGGAGCATTTATCGGAAGAAACATCATACAAAGGGGAACGTCCCCTAACACTCACAGACTCTACAGTAGTATAAATATGAACCCAAATGTACATCTATGCCCCAGTTGAATTAGCATTGTTGTTCAAACAGTCAGTACTCAGTTCAACATAAGTGTTCCTTTTCTAATTACTGTCACAGATGTCACATTAATTAGATAATGTGTGAATACTTTGAGTCATTTCATTTTTAAATTTTCTTTCACTAATGTTATCTGCTTCTTTAGGGCAAAAACTTGATGCAGCCACCATTGATGTATGTAATTGTGTATGTCTTCTGCTAGAAATCATGGAAGGATCCTACAAATCGGGAGTAAGTCATTATTCAACAGAAAATTGCTCACTTACTTGTTTTTAAGCAAATCAATTGTTTTAGTCAACATATCAATCCTCACAAAAAGACACAGTGGGCCATTCAACAGAAGTAGCATTGATGGGATGAAATAGTGTGCAATGGCATTTATAGTGAAGACAGAGCATGAGAAACTGTCCATTTGTTGCGTTATTGGTAGCGCCTGAAAGGTGAATTTCTCCGTAAATGAGAGGCCAAGCCACCAACCCATAACACCGACAAGTTCAGGTGGTGGAGGCCTTCCCATCGGGTCGCCATAGTGCAAGGTGTGTTAGTTTATATTGATTATAAGGGCACACCTGTTAGGGCAACTGCGGACGACTTAGTCGAGATCTAGCAGGGGATCCTAAACATATATATAAACATAAAATACGACAGGAAAGCGCACCTAGCAGGGGATTCTAAAAGAAAAGGATAAAGCCCTGC
>Ga0193743_1001529_pt1 | contig 17176 bp, 24 predicted proteins | sample L2c2metaG_FD_143038 | JGI IMG/M metagenome (GOLD analysis project Ga0193743, IMG submission 143038) | Soil microbial communities from a riparian zone of the East river system, Colorado, United States - L2c2 | ecosystem: Environmental > Terrestrial > Soil > Riparian zone | place: USA: East River...
CTATCTCTCCGCGTGAACTCCTGGTTCGTGTCGCAGCAACTCTTCGCGCTCAAACGGTTGTCTTCCCAGAAGAGGACATTCAAACTCTCGGGGTGCTGTCTCTATATCGAAATGTGATGGAAATCTCCGTAGGAGCAGGAGCAGAGCGCAAAAAGCTGAGCCCGAAAGAGTTCCAACTGCTTGGCTATCTGATGGACAATCCCGGGCATGTTTTCAGCAGAGAGGAGTTACTGGAAAGTGTCTGGGTTCCCTGGGAGATCGATGATCGGCGAGTCGTGGATGTTTATATCTGGCGCCTTCGCGAAAAGATCGAAGAGGATCCTTCGCAGCCTCGCTGGCTGCTTACGCGAAGAGGTCAAGGATATTTCCTTGTTGACCCCATGGATTCTCGAGATTGAAGGAAGAGGAGCTAAGGTGGAGTGAATTGTCGTTACATTCAATGGATGGAAAGGTCTGATCTGAGACCTCGATATATTGATAAGCGGTTTATCACGACGAACTGAGCACATACCAAAGGAGATCCATGAAGAGAGTCCGTCAGCTGGCTGCCGTGATCCTAGCCTGTGTGCTGACAGAAGCGCCGATTTGCCAGGCAAGTTCAGTCAAGCCTAAAAATGCGATCCAGCATATTGTGGTGATCTTCCAAGAAAACGTTTCGTTCGATCACTACTTCGCAACCTACCCCAATGCGTTGAATCCCGAAGGTGAGCCGAAGTTTACGGCGTTGCCCGAAACGCCAAAGGTGGAAGGGTTGAGCGGTGATCTACTCACGAAGAATCCGAACTTCCTGAATGAGGACAACGGGGCGGGAAGGGCGAATCCATTTCGCCTGCGTCGTGACCAGGCGGCTACGGCGGACCAGAGCCACAACTATGAGGCCGAACAACTCGCCTTCAATCACGGCAAGATGGATCTGTTTCCGAAGTCTGTCGGCCATCCTGATGGGCCGCATGTGCCGGGTGAGCATACCGGCATCCCTTCCACTTCTGGCCTGACAATGGGCTACTTCGACGGAAATACGGTGACCGCGTATTGGAACTATGCGCAGCACTTTGCAATGAGCGACCACCAGTTTGGCTCAGTCTTTGGTCCATCGACTCCGGGTGCAATCAACCTCGCTTCCGGCACAACGAACGGGGTGGTGAACGATCAAAACGCGGGTGGAGACATTGTCCCAGACGGCAATGGCGGCTTTACGATGGTGAGCGATCCGCTGCCAGTAGGGGATGCGTGCTCAAGCACATCAGATGCGCTGGTACACATGACCGGTCGAAACATTGGCGATCTACTTACAGAATCAAAAATCTCCTGGGGTTTCTTTCAGGGTGGATTCGATCTGACCGCGATAAACTCGAATGGAACAACCGGATGTCGGCGCAGCAACACGTCCGTAGCCAAACTGCTCAAGCGTGACTATTTGCCACATCACGAGCCGTTCCAGTACTACAAAAGCACGGCAAACCCTGATCACATTCGCCCGAAGAGCGTGATGACGATTGCTACCAATGAGGACGGCGCAGCGAATCATCAGTACGATACGCACGACTTCCTCGATGCGGTCAACGAGAGAAATTTTCCGGCAGTTGCTTTCCTCAAGGCACCAGCTTATCAGGATGGTCATGCGGGATATTCGAGTCCGCTGGATGAGCAAGAATTCGTTGTCGGCATGATTAACGCTATCCAGCAGACGCCGGAGTGGGAGCACACCGTCATCATCATTGCCTATGACGATTCAGATGGTTGGTATGACCATCTGGAGGGGCCGACGGTGAATGGGTCGGCGACCAAGCTCGACCAGCTCAACGGACCTGGAAAGTGCGGCGATCCCAGAAGAGCGATGCCTGGCGTCGATTCCAAGACGAAGCATGCGTACGGACGTTGTGGATATGGCCCGCGTCTACCGCTACTCGTGATCTCGCCTTGGGCCAAGCCAAACTATGTGGATCACACCATCACCGATCAGACATCGATTCTGCGTTTGATCGAGGACACGTTTCTCGATAGCAAGCGCATTGGCGGTGGATCGTTCGATGCGAGATCAGGTTCGCTGAATGGCATGTTCGACTTCAGCAAGGGCAAGCCGCAGAACATGCGGCAGGTGTTGCTTGATCCTCAGACGGGCGAAGTGAAGTCTGCCGAGAACAACTAGGAGTTGCAGTTGAAGTTGTGGACACGCAGAGAATTGGTGAAGCAGGGTGCGTTGGCGAGTGTCACCGGTCATCTGCTCGGCAGCCGCGCACTAGCCATGCCAATGCAGCATAGTGGTATGGCCATGGACCGCCAAGTGGTTCATGGCGCACACACGCTGGATGCGGGCAAGCTGGAGCCGTTTGTCGATACGCTACAACTGCCAGTTCTTCAGCATGCGCAAGGTAGACAGTCCTCAGAGATACATGGTGCGATCGATGCTAGTTATTATCGCGTGCAAATTCGTGAGATTGCATGCAAGTTGCATCGAGATCTTCCGCCTGTGCGCATGTGGGGATACGGGGAGACCTCTGCCCCGGTGCTATTTGAGGCGCGCAGCGGCGAGGGTATTCTCATCCGTTGGGAGAACCAGCTTCCGGAGAAACACTTCCTTCCTCTCGATATGCCAATGCCTGGTATGGAACATGCCCCGGAGACGCGTGTCTCCACTCACATGCATGGCGCGCGTGTGCCCTCGATCAGCGACGGCTATCCAGAAGACTGGTTCGGTCCGGGCAAAAAACGCCTTTGCTATTACCCGAACAGGCAAGACGCTACCGCGCTATGGATGCATGATCATGCGATGGGGACGGGGCGCTTTAATGTCTTTGCGGGCTTGATGGGGTGGTATATCATCCGCGATGATTTCGAGGACAAACTTGATTTGCCTTCGGGCAAGTATGAGTTGCCTCTGCTCATCTACGATCGCAGCTTTACGCCTCAAGGGCAACTCTACTATCCCAATCCGCCAGACGAAGGGATGTGGGCGCAGGAATACCTGGGCGACGCAATGCTGGTAAACGGCAAGGTAAAGCCGTACCACGAGGTCGAACCGCGTAAATATCGTCTACGCATCGCCAATACTGCAAACTCACGGTTCTTTTCAATGGCTTTGTCAAACGGGCAGGGTTTTCAGGTGATCGGATCCGATCAAGGGTTGCTGCCTGCGCCAGTTGCGATGAAGCGGCTTGTGCTGGCGCCGGCGGAGCGCACAGACATTGTCGTGGATTTCAGCCATGCGCGCGGTGAACGTGTGCAGTTGGTGAGCGATCGTCTGGATCTGATGCAGTTTCGAGTGAGCAGTAAGTCGCTCGAAGACACATTCCAAGTCCCGGCAGTCCTGCGTCCGGTCGTGCGTATTGCGGAGTCCGAGGTGATGCTTAATCGCGAGATGACACTGAACCAGTTTGACAGCGACAATGGCGAGCCAATGGTGATGCTTCTTAATCGCAAGCATTGGGCGGACCCAGTGACGGAGATTGTGAAACTGGGATCCACGGAAATCTGGACGCTTGTGAATCTCACCGAGGATGCGCATCCGATCCATCTGCACATGGTCCGCTTCCAGATCCTTGACAGGCAAAGCTTTGCAGATTATGAATACCTCGCAAACGATAAGATTCTGCCGACGGGCGAGCGCATCCCTCCAGCGCCGCATGAACGCGGATGGAAAGACGTTGTTCAGTGTCCGCCATACACGATCACGCGCATCATTATTTCGTTCCAGGGATTCACGGGTCGTTATGTGTGGCACTGCCACATCCTTGAACATGAGGCGAATGACATGATGCGGCCGTATGAAATCATCGCCTGAAGCGGCCGAGGCTCGACGAGTTGGGCTTGGATGGTGACGGCATGGCCAGTGGCTCAATCTTCCTTGGCGGGCTCAAAGTTCAACGGCATACTCTGAGCCGGTGGTTTGCGGACGTTGAAATCAAGGTACGTCTGTTCGTGCCCTTCGGGGTGTTGCTCTCGCCACAGTCCCAGCAGAAGCGGCGCAAACTCGGTAAGGACGACCTTCGTTCGGTGGACCTTCGCGTGACACCCCGCACAGAGAGCGATCATCAGATGCAGAACAGACTTGCCCGGCTCCCGATGGTGGACGCCGGGAATCAGGATCACCGCACACCCTACAGGCGTATCCATCACGCTCTAAGACCTGCTCTCGCAGGCCACCGAAATACTCGGCATCCTGCCGTTTCAGCGTGTAGCAGGTCGCGCAGAGGCCCAGGGCGAGGATCTTCTCATTCCCGCAGGGACAGCAAATTGCGGTCTGGATCCCTTTCTTCAAAGCCCTACTCTTTCGTCTTCAGCTTGGAGTCGTTTTCGCGGATGAACGCCTCAATCTCCGGCGCACTCGCCAGGATGCGGAGCCACTGTTCTTTGTAGAGCGTGACCGGAAAACGGCCCATCCCGTACAGAGAGACTCCGCCCTTCTCACTCACCTTCAAAATGTGGGCGTGAGCAAAAATGACAGGTTGGAGGTTCCCGCTTCCAACCTGTTTCCTTTGTGCGTGATGCGTTGTAACTAACGGTATATGAACAATTTGCACGTATCGGGACGTACAAATTTAGGACCGGTCGAGATTATCTGGCGTTGTCCTGTTTTGTCCCTGATTACCACCCAGTTGTTGCACCAAGTTGTTGCACCTGTCGAGGTGCTGGGGCACTTGCCGGTGCCCGGTGGACGAATGTATGGTGCCGGACCTCCGATGACGCACAAGGGAGCGCAGGTCGATTGCGGTTGATTTGGCCCCTTCCCCGGTCCCCATTCCCTAGCCAATTGCACGCTCGTCCCTAGTGCTGGCCCGGCGAACTTGCTCAAAAGCTGACTTCACGGGCAGTACGCAGAGCCGCACGCCGCCAGGAGCCATTTGCAGCCCCGGGGCCGCCCAACAACATGCCGGTTATCCCGGCGCTCTCCGATTCGCCGACCATCCGGTCCTCCCGCAGGCGCAACTTACCGACTTTCGCCGAAGTACAAGGTGTGCCCTTGATCGTCCTTGATGACAAACTCGCGTGTTCCCCAGGCCGTCTCGTGCACGTCCTGGACAAGAGGCACTCCGTTCCTCTTCAACGCTACCGCCGCGGCCGAGGCGTCGTCTGTCTCAAAGTACAGGTGGAAGTGCTCGCCCTTATCCACGAATTCGATCGTGGGATCCTTCTCGTCTGAGAGCTTGAGGTGAAATAGCTGACCGCCTGCTCGAATGCCTGCATAGAAGTCCTGGTACTGGAACTCCAGCGTTAGTCCCATCCTCGACGCCGGCGTGGAGCAAGCTGCCCTGAACGAAACGCTCGGCCTTGTCTCCACTGGAAGTGTGCCGCGAGAGTGCCACGCCCAGATTCCCTTAATCGACCTCCTATGCGATCGTGGACCAGCATCTATAAGGTTTACGAAGTTGTCAGAGTGTATGGGTATGGATCGCAGCCAATCGCGAAGCTCGGTGGGTCAACAGGTTCAACGGTTCCGTCAAGCGCTTTAGTCGAAACTGATTACCTATGCGGTTCAAACTACACGATCTGCACCACCGGGCAGACAGTGACTGGTTTTCAGTATTGGTACGACCTCACGAGTATGCTGGCCGCAAACTATCCACGCACATTCTATGTGCAGTCTACCGGGACCAATAATCCAGGCACGACACTCTCATCGAGCATCCTCATTCAGCTGTAAAAAGATATAACGATGACGCTAAATACCTCCTCACAGAGCAGCTTTGCTCTGTGAGGAGGTATTTAGCCCGTTATGTCCAAGCTGGTTATGCTCTTGTCTATTTCACCAAACGAAGCTGCACCCAGTCTGAAGCGGTCGGCAAGATCGCTGAAGGTCGCAGCATCGGCCAGGTCTCCATGCGAGGCATCAAAAGCACCGATACTCTTTAAGGTGCCAGAGAAATCAATGGTTTCGTTAGTTGAACGTGTATAACCTGTCTGGCCTGCGGGTTGATAGCTAGGGTCGTTAGCATTTAGATCTTGGAAACCTGCGGCGATAAGAGCTATTTGCTGTTTGCTGGTGAGTTGTCCGCTGGTAGCGAGTTTATCTACCTGGTCACGGATACTAGAGATAGTCGATCCACTTCCAGACGGGTTGTTTGCAATCTGCCCTGATGTGTACAAGCCGCTAAGTACGCTCACGTTGCCTAAGCCTGCAATGCTCATTGACACTCCTTCATATCGCGTCATCCGCGACTAACCAAGTTTCAAGCTCTACTTGAATAGAGCTTGCGCTTCACTGCGTATCAATATGCACGTTTATGGCCATGTTGCAGCATGGTTTTATTAACGAAGCGAACGTGGCGCGAATGTGGGGCGGTGTAGGCGGTAGTGCCGGGGCTAGACTACAGTTTGCCGCAGGGGGGGAGACGCCTATGTCATGGAAAGTCACAAATGTTGAAGCTCTCCCGAACTTCCATCTGCGCGTCGCGTTCGCCGACGGCCTGTCAGGAACGGTCAACATGAGTCGCCTGATTCATGCGGAGGATGCCGGGGTCTTTGCAATGCTGGCAGACCCTCGGCGCTTCGCCGAAGCGTTCATCCTGCACGGTGCGGTGTCGTGGCCGGGTGGCATAGACCTTGCTCCTGATGCAATGCATGACGCCATCGAGAAGCATGGTGTGTGGACGATCTAGGCGGGGGCGAAGGATATTCGCGACAAGGCGCGAGCCATCGAGGTCTAACGCTGCGCAGGCATTGAACCGAGATGCCGAACGTCAGGCCCAAGAGGTCCGTTTGCGCGCCGAACGTAAGACTGGCGAGTTGATAGCCGAGGGACAGAAGAACGGGCAGCTTCGTAGGCAAGGCGGCACAGGCGCTAACCAGCACCACGAGCAGAGGTCGGATAGCACGACGTCTGCTAAAGCTCTAAACGATCTTGGCATCAGCAAAGACCAGTCGTCGCAGTGGCAGAAGCTGGCAGAGATACCGGAAGAGGCGACCAGAAATCGGAGTCGCGTCGACCGACTCCGATACCGATGGTCGGGCAGCGCGACCATCGGTCAAATTGGAATCGTGTCGCCCGATTCCAACTTCTCCCCCTGCATGAAGGGGAACTCCTCGGCAGTCTCTACGTGCTGTTCAGCCTTTCTGATTCCGGTTTCGGATGTGCCAATTGCCTCGGCTATCTCTGCTCGGGCAACCTCATGCTTCGGCTTATGTCCACGCGGCTTCGGCTGTTTATCCGCATTTTGTGCGGATAAAACTTCCGCCGCCTTCTTCACATCAGCGACGGTCTGCTTGGCAGCCTTGAACGTTCGACCGCGCTCGTGCTGAGTGAAAACTTTCCGGTCTTCGTTCTCTTCCGGTTCATTACAATACGGACTGTGACCAAGCGTAGCTTTCGGCGGGTGCTCGGAATCCTATTTTCGTTGGGGATTGGCGGCGGCTATCTACTTTCGTCTATCCCAGAACTTCGCACGTACAAGCTACTCAACCTCGCCGGAATCCTTTATGCATTCTTGGGTGTGTTGGTTCTTTCCGAGATGATTGCAACCGACGGATGGAAAGACTTCTGCGTCAGAAAGCTTGCTCCGTCAATTGTGTGGGGTCACACCGCTATTCCAGTCGGGGCGATCTTAGGGAGTGTGATCGCCGCGATAATGCACAAGCCTTCGAGTCTCGCCGTAGGCCTCTTTTCTTTTGCATTCTGGGGTTGGTCCCTACAGGTACTATGGCCTTTCGAAAAGATCGTGGCATTCCCGCAGTTTCCTTGGTTTCCTTCTGTGAAAAGAGACGTTGAGACTCGATGGCGCTGGCTCGGGTTCTTCCTTGTGCTCGGCGGGGTGGGAGCGCAACTGGTGGCGGCGGTTATGGACCTACGACAGTGACCGCCTGCGTCCAGACCGTTCGCTGGTCCTCCGGCGCTAGCGATGTAAGAGGGCGAAGCTGCGACTCTGAGGCTGGCACAATGTCTCCAATTGGAGACAAATTAGAGTTGACCTCCGCCGCCTCCATCAACCGATACGCGCGCGGTCGACTCATGCTCCAGTGCTCCCGGCAGTAGGTCTCGAAGGTGTCGTGCTCGGCGCGATACAGGCGCTAAGCAGCGTCTTTTAGGGTTTGGGTGAGAGCGCGCATCACCCGCGCCGAAAAAATCGTCCATAGAGTTTTTATATGAGGTCGGCCCGGCGTACCGAAATGGCGTTATCCTCCAAGCATGAGCAAACCAGAAGATGCCGAATCGTTTAGTTCACAAGCCGCTGAAAAGATGTACTTAGATTTCCGTGAAAACTACAAGGAAGCAGGGGAAATCTATGGTTATGACGGTCGAGAAGGTGGATTTCAAGGAAGCAATTATGTTCATTGCTTGGAAGTACTAGAGAAACGATTTCCTGCGGCTGATTCAGAGGAACGCGAAGAGGTTGCGGATCGGCTCAATGATGAGGGCAATTGGGTAGACCCTCTAGACCAGTAAATTACCCACGACAATCTCGGGTCGTTGAGCTTGTCGAGGTTGTTCGATCCGGCCTGCGTGAAAGTCCTTCCGGTCAGCGTTGTCATAGAGTCGCAAGGGCCGCAGCTTGCTCGGCAAGCTTCTGCAGCTCCACCAAGAACGCTTTGCCCATATCCTCATCAGGCCCGTCGCCTTCGTCGCCCTCGAGGAGGGCCGGGTCATCGGCTGGATTGGTATCGTCAAGATTGTCCAGCATCGCGTTCAAGTGCATCTGAATGCCCTGCTGGTGGTGGTCGATCGCCTTCCTGTGCCCATCGATGGCCTTCAAGTGCCGCGACCGGTCCGCATCTGTGATGTTCTTCACGGATGAGACCGTGGCCAGCTCATTCATAGGGAACGTTACACACGAGATCTCCCACAGCTTGAGTTCAGTCAGGTGGCGCACGTCGCCGTCGTAGGTCGCCTGAATACAGTCATAGCCAATCGAGAGTCCCTTGATCACGCCCGCCTTCATGAAGGTGAACGCTTTTCTCGCCGTCGGATCAGAGAGTTCCAAGGTGCCGGTGACCTGAATCCCCTCGCGAAGGTCCGCTATGGTGCAGGTGCCGATAGGGTTGTCGACCTGATGTTGCCAGAGTACCGGCCATTTCTTTCCGGGACTCAAAGTTCTTGCAAATGCTCCCGGCTCGATCAGGTCATTTCCCAAATCGACGTTGTTGTATACGGCACCCATGCCGACGAAGGTGCCAGCGTCATCGATGCTTTTGATCTTGAGATTGAAATCGCGCCGCTCCACGTTTGGTCCCTCCGCTTGCCTACGAACATGCGCGGAACCCGCATGAATACAGGCTCCGCGCTTAAGTTACCTCTTACGCCGGACTCGAGGTGAACGTGCCGGTCAAAAAAGACGCCGCGCGCTTCACCACTAGCGCCAATCGCTTCTCGGCGCGAATGGCAACCTGATTAAGTGTGAAGAAGTCAGCATGCTGGGTAGAAACCTCGACTTGCATTTCCATCCTGTCCCTGATCTCGGAAGCTACCGGATCACCGCTGCCAACCAAGAAACTGCCACTGCTGATGGAGGTCGTGCTGACGGCGGAGAGGCCGAAGATGTTCGGTCGAACCATCGACTGTGGATCGCCGAGGATATAGCGACCAAAGCTATCCTTGGTGAGGCGCATGTCGTACCAGTCGTTCGGGTGAAGGACGATGAAGTTCGGCTGGATTTCCTTCGCAACCGTGATCTGCTGGATAACGCGGCCCACGATGTCAATCTTGTTCCAGCCCTTGCTGGCGCTGAGCAAGGCGGTATTGAACGCGGACGCCTGCGGAATCAGGCCATGCAGATTCTCGCCGGTATTGTCGCCGCTGAGGAGCTGAATCTCTTCGGCCAAGTTCACATAGTACGGCAAGGAACTCATGATGAACCCGTTGAGTTCTGTGAGGTCATCGAGGATTTGGCGAGTCGCAGGAAGCCATGTCGCTATCGTGCGAATCTTCTCGCTTGAAGAGATGAACTGCAGCGCGTTTTCCGGTTTCGTGCTGGCTTCAGCCACTGGCGGCGCGATGTGCAGCGGTGACGAGACGCGGACGAAATCTACCACCGGCAACGAGGTCGGGCGGGCCGTCAGCACATCCCTCACCGTCAACTGCTGCCGCGCCTCGGGCACGATGCCGGGAATTCTTTCGATCGGAAGGACGCCGCTCGTCCCGAAACCCTGGCCGCTTTCCGACAGCACGGTTTTGGTCTGCAAGATCGTAGACGTCGTCTTCGCGTCGAAGTTGAGGATGCAGGACCCCTTCTTGTCGCGAAGCAACCGGCTCACATCTTCATTCGATTTCAGCTGATCGATGAGCGCCGGCTCCTGCGAGTAGTTCCCGTGCTTGTCGGCCAATTTGATGTCGATGGCATCTACCTGTTTTTGAAGTTCTGCTAATCGGGCGGCTGGTGCAGCGGCGGCAATGCCTTCGCGGAGGGCATCGAGGGCGGTTTTAAGTTCCGGCGCAATAGGTGCCGATGTGGGTACGGGCATGTGTAGACACTCCTGTCTCGTTGTTACAAATTTGATTGCGTAGCCGTAAACTCGGCGGTTTCCGCTGGGTTTTGGGATTTTCCCCGGAGCCAAGGAATGGCGTGTACGGGCGGGCGCTGCTTCGAACGAACCTTCTGACGGAGTGCCATGCGGCGGGTCCGGAGATTCGGTAAACGCTTGTCGTCATTATGCACCGTTTTTTCGGGAACAGCGGAATGATTTTTATCGGCGCGCGCGCTCCGCATCTTCCATGTACCCGTCGCCAGATGGTGGCTCGGCTTGCGTCGCGGCATCATGCGCGACGACGTGCGCCACATCCGTTTGCAAGATGGCGGCGCGGCGGTGTAGCTGGTTGACTCTCAAGACTGGTGGCGGCGATTGACTCATGGCTTACCTCAGTGCACGATGGGCGGCGGCCCCGGTGGCGTCGGCTTGGATGGATGATCCGCTTCGATGATCTGCTGATGCCCCTTCAGCGCCTCGCCCAGAAGGGCGTTCGCGTTTTGCTGCATCACGTTGATCTGGTCCTGCTGGTCCTGTCTCGCGGTCAGCCGGTCGAGCCGCTTCTCTTGCTCGCGCATCACGGCCAGTAACTCGGTGAAGGCTTGCTTTGCATCGGCATCGACGGTCCTCTCGGGATCGTTCGCGGTTTTTGTTGCTTCGTTGTTGGTCTTCATGGTGTCTCCTTCTCCTGAATGGCATGCTGTGGAAAAATCTGCAAAACCTGCGAAAGTTCACGGAAGAGTTACCCGTGGTACATAGGGTCAATGTGGCAGGCCCTTGGTGAACCCCGGTAAGTGGTTGACACGTAATGACTTGCGGACCACATCGCACAGAATGTAGCCTTCCTGCTATCGCTGCGCCGTGGCTACTGCACTCGCCCCGCTTTCACTGCGGCTTGGTATAGCAGGTGTTCGGCGCACACCATTCTCCGGATATCCGGGTCAGCCCAACAAGCTTTGATGACGGCCCACTGCTCCCGCAACCCTGCGGCACGTCGTCTACTGTCGTCGTTGTCAAACTCGCCTTCGGTTAGCTCGGCGATGAGGGCGTCGATTGCTTCGATAGGTCTCTCTGGCGTAGTCATGGCTGTGGCTCCTTCGTCTGAATTGGAAACGGCACTATCTCCGGCAACTCAATCGCATCGCAGAGGCTAAGCCTGCGGTGATCCTCTGCGGCCCTTGCGTCGGCTGTTGAGTCATCTTCGTCGAACGTGATCGTCATGGTTGATTCGCATCCCACTGCTCTTACGATGGCGTTGGTATGACGTCAGTTCAACGTTCGTTAGCGGTTTGCTCCTCGCGTAGCGTGGAACATTTCCGAAACGTTTCATGTAACGCTGACTTGTTTCCTTCCTGCAATAAACCAAAGAATTGAAGCCGGTCGTAACTGGGTCACGACAAGTTACGACTGAATCAGAAGATGGTGGCGAAGGATGACGCGTCATTGACCGCCGATGGCCGCCATACATCCGTGCGCACGGCAGGCCACGAAATGCCACGGCAGGCCACGGTCTTGCAGATGAATGATGATTCCAGCAGTCGCGCTTAGGCATCATTGGACTTTTCCTCGTATGCTTCGATCTCTTCCCGCGTGAGCTTCAACGTGATGGTCCTTCCCCTATTTTCTGAAGCCTTTAATAGCTGCACTTTAAGTACTTGCTTCTAGCTACAATCGGATAATGGTGAAACGCTCAGCTTAGTTGCGGACCCGGACCAGAGAGGTCTACTGTTCGGCCTATTAGCCTCAGTAGAACTCTCCGGTCGAGATTCGCAAAGGACCCTGTATCGGCGTAACGGAGCCAACGACAGCAGCGTAGTCGGACTGACTTTCTCTAAAGCGGCTATCTTCTATCCGCTTATACCTAACGAGGCGCAGTCAGGTGACTCACCCACCCGGAACCCCGGAAGACCCTCGGCCAACAATGGCTTTTGGCTCTTCAGCATTTGCGACCGCCCCACAGGTGTTCGGTGGGACGTTTACATCAAAACTGCCGTTTGGTATAGAATTTAGCTACTCTCGCAGCGACTACTCCAAATCGGATTAGTTGAATTATGGGTACTTCAGAATGGATTGTCAATGGCGGATTATTCAATACCGGTAGAAAAATCAGCGGAGCAACGATCCGATCACGCAAAACCAACATTAGCGAGAGCGGTCAAAGCGCTTCGCGTCGGGCTGGGTGACACACAACAAAAGTTTGCGAACAGATTGGGAATCGCGATCTCGACAGCGGTGCGATACGAAACCAATCGACCGCCTAGCGGAGAGATACTCTCTCGGCTCTACTGGCTGGCCGTCAATCACGGTCTGGCGGATGTTGCCGGAATGTTTCATCGTGCGGTCTTCGACGAATGGCGCGAGTGGGGGAGTGTTCCAGATTCGGAACTGGTTGCCGAGAGTCTCGAAAACCGATTCATGCAGGCCCTTGCGGATAATCTCGGACCACGCGGACCCGCAACATCCACCAGAATCGGCGAATGGTCGTTCATGCGCTGCGCTCAAAAAGTGCTGTTGGAGGATCAATACAAACATCTCCGAGCGCCATTCGTCGCGTTGGTTGCGCCGATGTGTGAAGAACTGGTGGAGGAAGCCAAGCAGACTCTATCGGAAATGTTGGAGAGTGCGCCGCAGCGCGAGGAACTGATTCAGGGCCTAATGGTGCAATTCGTCGACCAACTCCCCTCGGAGTTCTTCAACTCGCGCGGCCAGAAAAAGGAGAACCTCCGCACGAAAGAAGGCAAGCCGAAAAAAAGTAAGTAAGGGGGAACGTCTCCCACCGTGATCGCTACGAGGCCCCACGATTTCGGGCTCAAGTGGTTTGTTGTCAATCGTTTATGGCCATTCGGATTGTACAAATTTTGGTCAATAGCCGGGATGCTGCCCGTATATAATTGAAAACAATACACTTAGCAGCAAACAAAGGAGAAATCATGGGAAAACGCGGGAATGGCGAAGGATGCATTTGGGAATTGCCGGATGGCAGATGGAGGGGCGCAGTCTCACTTGGTCATGATGAGAACGGAAGGCACGTTCGCAAGTGGGTCATGCGCAAGACGAGGCGCGAGGTCGTCGAGGCGATCCAAAACCTAACGGCGCGCAAGAAAGCCAACCAGCCGATTCACGCGACGAAGGGCACGGTCGCGACGTTCATCGCCGATTGGCTCGCTGATGAGGTCACGCCCAATCGAGATGCAAGCACATTGCGCATCTATGAACAGGCGTGCCGGTTGCATATTCTTCCGCCACTCGGCAGAATTCGACTCGATCAACTCAACGGGCAACATGTGCAACGCTGCCTGAATCTGACAGCCGAACGTCTGAGTCCGTCGAGCGTGCGACTTGTCAGAACCGTTTTGCGAACGGCGCTTCGTACCGCAGAACGGTGGCGAATGGTCGCGGGCAATGCCGCGAAACACGCGAACATACCCACACAGAGAGAGTACGATGCAAAGCCGCTGACCGCAGAGCAGGCCAATCACCTGCTTGAGACGGTCAAGGATCATCATTTCGGCGCATTGTTTACCATCGCCTTATCGCTGGGCCTTCGACGTGGTGAGGTCAACGGTATGCGTTGGGAGAACATCGACTTCACCACCGGATTTCTGCATGTCAGGGTACAAATCAAACGCATCTCGGGAACGGGTGTTCATCTCTGCGAACTGAAGACGAAGAAATCGAGACGGTCGCTTCGAATGCCGCGATTCGTTATCGATGCACTGTTGCGTCGGCAGTTGATTCAGGAAGCTCAACGTATCAAAGCTGGAGCGAAATGGAAGGAGACCGGCTTCGTCTTCACCGGCCCTCACGGCGATGTGATCGCACCAGAGAAAATCAACGAGGTTCACAAAGAGATGCTCGAACGGGCGAATTTGCCTCATGTGCGCTTTCACGATCTGAGACATGCCTGTGCGACGTTGCTGCTCTCGAAGGGCGTCACGCTGAAGATGATTCAAGAGATTCTCGGACACGCCAATTTCCAGATCACGGCAGACCTCTATTCGCACTTGGTCGAAGCGCTGCGCGATGAAGCAACAAACGCAATGAATGAAATCTTCAACAGCAAAAACCCAGATGTTGCACCCGTTGTTGCTTTCGAGAAATCAACGACCATTCAATAGTCTATAAGGTGTTGATTCTGTGAGGGGTTACGCGAATGGGTTGTGAAGAGGGTCAAACAACCATTTGCTGTCTAAGACTCCGAAAGAGTCCGCACAGAAGATTGAGTTTGTGTTCTCTGCCAGCCCCGAAACAAACCGATGGGAGCCTTGGGAGTTGCCTCCGTCGCTCAGCCCGTGATCAGCGAGGCCTGGCAGTCTGCGCACCGAGTAATCCTGATGTTTTGTCCTTTGCAGGCAGGGTTACGCTGCTGCCGTGCCTCCGAGTTCCTCGGCAGGCACGAACTCCTGTTTTCTGCGTTCTACTGCAAGCATGTAGGCGACCATCTTTCTGGCCACGGCGAGTGTCGCCCGATTCTTATTCCCTCGTTGTCGCTCTCGCTCATAGACGAGGGCCAGTTCGTGACTGTATCGAGGAGCCAGTTTCGCGGCCTCCACGAGAACCTGCTGAATGTGCTTGTTCCTTTGTTTGGAGATCGGCATTCGAACCAGCTTGTCCGCGGAGCTTCTCTCTGCGCTGCAGAGCCCACAATAGCTGACGGCCTGCTTGACCGACTGGAAGCGTGAGACATCATCGACCTCAAGAGCCCAGGTGAGCGCAGTGATTGGCCCGACGCCGGGGATCGTCCGCAACCGCTTCAGCCTCTCGGCGAGCAGCGGGTCTCGTTCTAGCGAATGGATCAGGGCATAGTCCAGCCGTTGTGATCGAACGACGGTCTCGCGGCTCAGTTTCAACAACGGTCGGATACTCTCGTTTACTTCTTCATTGCACGACATCAGTTCCATGAAGTAGCCCAGCTTATGCAGCCGCTGTTTGTTGTAGCTCACGCCAGTCTCCATCAGCAGGCCAGAAATACGGTTCTTCATCTGGGTCATCTGCTTGAGGACAAGGTTTCGGTAGCGAAGGGTCCGACGCCGGTTCCTTATCTCGGTGGAAGCCATATAGCACTCCGGCAGGAAATCACAGCGCAGACAGTCGGCGATCTTGTTGGAATCGATCCGGTCGTTCTTCCTCTTCGCTGCTGCTATCGCACGCAACATCAGAGGATTTGCCACCTTGACCTTTTCCGCATGCGGAAGCAGGTGATCGTAAATCCACCCGGTGAAGATCGTCGCTTCCATCGCGATCATGCGGGGTTGGGGAAGTGTCTTGATCCAGCTGTCTAGTTCGCAGCGTGTCGATCCGATCTTGCCTTCCCGATGGATCTGACCGCTCGCGTCCTTCACGCAATAGCTGATCGTCTTCTTGTGAATGTCCAGTCCGATGTAATACATAGGAGCCTCCGAGGTCGTTCTCTGAATCAGCCTCATCGCTGAGTTCGGCCTTTGCAACACCTCGTGCCCTTCACTGACTTACATTCAAACAAACCGCACCTTACTGTCTGCTGCTCCGACCGGAGTCGCCATGGCGCCGCGGACCACTGGATTTGGCAATCGAGACCGCTTCGAACTAAATGGCAAGATTGGATTGCACCGGGCGGCAGGATAAGGGGACACCTCACGAAACGGAAATTTATGTACGTTTGCAGAGAGTCGATGTAATGTTCTCAATTGTTTATCCGGACAGCGACTACGAATTGCGCCCCGTCCAAGAACGGCGCATTCTCTACTTAGATCTCGCTGATTACGAAAGGCTTAGGTGAACTGAATTCGCCTTAGCGTACGTTGCGTTCCGTTTCTTGAAGTGTCCCCCAGTACAGCCTGAATCCTGTGCAATGCCAGCGAACGACCGTCTCCGGCTGTACGAGAACCAACATACGCTTCCATCCCGACCAGAGTCGGCACATCTTGTCTGCCATAGCCAGTTTCGGCAGCGGACGCTTTTCTTTGAAAACGGAGTTGCTGCCGTAGAACAAGATTTTCCAGGAGCAGTTCGCGGCGAGAATGAAAAAATCGGGTGAACAGAAGGAACAGGAGCCTCAGCAGACGCAACATCAAACCAGTTTTACACAGAGACACAAAACTAGGTGCACAACCCATCTGCCTGATTTAACGGCAGATCGCTATTTTGGCGAGCGACAGGAGGCGTTGAACTCAATCTCCGGCGGAGCTTGCGGAGGCCTCGAATGATGAGGGTCGCGCGCGAGGGTGGGATTGCCTCGAGATTTCCCACACGAGACTACCCAGGACGTAGATCGCCAAAACGATCAAGGTCAATCCGACAAGCCGCTCGGCCCATGAATCCAATCTCGGCGGAAAAGACAATTGAAACAGGATCACGGTCCCGCCGAGGAGGGCGATCATTGAGGCATGGCCGAGTGCATAGAGAAGGCCGAGCCGCATAGCGATCGATGCTTTCTTCTGGACACAGGTGATGTCCGAGATTGCGGCGATAAGCGTGATCTCGAGAGGAGCATTCATGGGGTCCTCTCGATTTGCAAGGCCGGCCCGGTTTCGTGGGAATGGGCGAGTTGTTCGCGCAGGAACTGGAAAACCTGCTGCATACCGGATCCTGTCTTGGCGGAGACCTCGAAGATCTGCATACCAGGACGTACGCTTTCGATGTTTCGACGAGCAGCCGCGAGATCAAAGTCGGCGGCGTCTGCTAAATCCATCTTGGTGACGATCGCGACATCGGAGCTATTGAAGATGGTTGGATACTTCAACGGCTTGTCTTCGCCTTCTGTGGCGGAGAGCAGGACGAAGCGGAGCTCTTCGCCGAGATCATA
>Ga0193743_1001530_pt1 | contig 17174 bp, 16 predicted proteins | sample L2c2metaG_FD_143038 | JGI IMG/M metagenome (GOLD analysis project Ga0193743, IMG submission 143038) | Soil microbial communities from a riparian zone of the East river system, Colorado, United States - L2c2 | ecosystem: Environmental > Terrestrial > Soil > Riparian zone | place: USA: East River...
ATGCGGCGTTAGCGCCAGCACCACCGCGGGCGCATGTTTTATCGGCGTGGTCTGGAACGCCTGCGCGCCGATCAGCATGCCGATATAGAGCAGGATCGGCGAGATCGCGACCACCGGCACCAGCGCCAGCAACACCGAGATGATGCCGAACCAGCTCAGCACCACCACCATGATGCCGGTCGCCGCCGAATAGCCGATCCGGCCGCCCATCGCCTTCCAGCCGGGATGGCCGATATAAACCGCGTTGATGAAGGGATTGCCCATCAGGCAGCCGATCAGACTGACGACGCCGTCGGCGGTGAGCACGCGCGTGGTCGGATATTCGTCGCCCGCGGCCTCGGCGCTCTCCACATTGTCCATCGCCTCGACCAGGTCGTAAATTCCGAACGGTATCGCCGTCACCAAAATGATGCCGAGAAACTCGAAGCCGGAAAACACCTGACCGAATGCCGGCAGCGGCACCGAGAAGCCGAAGCTGGCGAAAGCGTCGCCGAGGCCTTTGACGCTCAGGCCTCCGAGGCCAAGACCGAACAGGTTCGAACCCCACGCGATCAGCATGCCGGCCGCGATGGCGACCAGGCCGGCGGGCATTCCCTTCGGATATTTCACGCCGCCGAACCAACTCGCTAGGATGATGGCAAAACAGACGAGGCCGATCTGCGGCGTCATGTACATTTCGAGCGCGGGCCGCATCGAGATGAATGTTACGGAGACGCCGGCGAGTGTCCCGAGCAGGGCAGCGCGTGGCGTGATCTTTCGAATATATGGCGCAATGAATCCGCCGATCATCAGGATAAAGCTTTGGAAGAATACCCAGACCAGTCCGGCGGACCAGCCTTTCACCGGATCGCCTGTTTTCAGCGTGATCGGCAGCATGATCACAAAGGTGACGATGAACATGTGGGGCACGCTGACGCCCGACGGCAGTGCGCAGACGTCGCTGCGGCCGGTCTTCTGTGCGAGGCGAAAGGCGAGCCACGCATAGTAGAACGTGGAGAGGCACATCATCAGACCGAGCGCCGGCAGGATGCGGCCGAACACCAGCGAGTCCGGCATCTTCAACACGAATCGCAACAGCCCTGTCAGCACCAGCATGTTGACGAGGATGTTGGTGCCGAAGCCGAAGAACGCGTTCCAGTCACCCGGCGTCCACAACGCAGGTTTGAAATCAAACTTGCCGGCTTCAGACTTGCCGGCTGTCTCCGCCATGCCCGTGCTCATCGCCGCCCTCCCACCGCCGAAACGCTTGAAATCTCCGGTGCGATTGCCGCCAGAACCGCCGCCGAGTCGCTGACCCAGCCGAAGATGCCGCCCTGGGCCTTGATCATCTTCAGGCCCATCTCGTGGAATTCGGGGAAATAGGACGCGCAGCAATCGGCCAGCACCACGCAGCGGTAGCCGCGGTCGTTGGCCTCGCGCACCGTGGTGTTGACGCAGACCTCGGTGGTGACGCCGCACACCAGCAAATTCTCGATGCCGTATTTCTGCAGCACGTCGCCGAGTTCGGTCGCGTAGAACGCGCCCTTGCCGGGCTTGTCGATTACGATCTCGCTGTCGAGCGGGTAGAGCTCGGAAACGATGTCGTGGCCGGCTTCGCCGCGAATTAAAATGCGTCCCATCGGGCCGGGATCGCCGATGCGCCGGCTCGGCGCGCCGCGTGCAATCTTCGCCGGCGGCGCATCGGACAGATCGGGCAAATGTCCTTCGCGGGTATGCACCACGAGGATTTCCGCATTCCGTGCGGCGCCCAGCACGTTCGCGCAGGGCTCAATCGCGCGCGCAAGCTGCGAGACGTCGTTGCCAAGCGTTTCTCCGAACCCGCCGGGTTCGAGGAAATCGCGCTGCATATCGATGATGACAAGGGCGGTTGCCGCCCAGTCGAGTTCGATCGGGCCGGGTTCGGCGGCGAGCAGGCTGGTGGTTGCGCGGGCGAGGTTCGCCATGGCTGACTGCGCTCCGGGGGCCGGGAGTCCTTCCCCGATCGAAGCAAGCGGTGTGCCATTGTGTACACCGGCATCGCGGAATCGGATTCTGAAAATGAATACGTATTATCAAATGCTTGGGTGAAGTTAACGGCGGCGATTACAGCCCCGCCGGCGGAGTCCTGCGAGTCGCATTTGCTCATTTTGTAAGCAAGTCTATTCTCGACGTGGCATCTTCCTGCTGGCCAGCTTTGCCTGCCGACGACGCGTCGATGCCACATTGCCGGGGCGCGGGGTTCTCGCGTAGAGCAAAACGTCAGCCCCAAGTCTTAGTCCCAAATCCAAGAGGGCAACCCGAGGAAACCGATGACCATCGCCGCCAATCGTCGCGAGAATCTCGAAGCGCTGTTCGCGACGCCTGAGATCGTGGCGGATCGTCGCGCCGACGGCACTATCTGGCTGAAATCGACCGCACCGTTGCAGCAACACGCGCGCTGCGTCGGCGACTGGCTGGAGCACTGGGCACGGCAAACGCCTGGGCGGATTTTTCTCGGCGAACGTTCGAATGTCGAGGCGCCGTGGACGACCGTGACTTACGCCGGCGCGCTTCAGAAGGTGCGTTCGGTGGCCGCGTGGATTCTGGCGCAAGGTCTGAGCGCCGAGCACCCGCTGGTCATCCTCTCTGACAACAGCATCGATCATGCGCTGTTCGCGCTCGCGGCCATGCATGTCGGCGTGCCCGCTGCTGCGATCTCGCCGGCCTATTCGCTGGTCTCGAAGGATTTCGACAAGCTCAAGAGTATGATCGGGTTGCTCGATCCCGGCGCGATCTTTGTTTCCAGCCTAAAACTATTTGCGCCGGCGCTGGCGGCGATCAAGCCGCGGCATACTGCAAAGATCGTCGTTGGAGACAGCGATAGCAGGGATGCGATTTCATTTCGCGACATCGCAGCGATATCAGAAACATCCGCCGTCGAAACCGCCTTCGCGGCCATTGGGCCCGATACCATTGCGAAATTGCTGTTTACCTCAGGCTCGACCGGCACGCCGAAGGCGGTCATCAACACCCAGCGTATGCTGACCTCGAGCCAGCAGGCCAAGGCGCAGACCTGGTCGTTTCTCGGACAAGGCGATCTGGTGATTCTCGATTGGCTGCCGTGGAGCCACACCTTCGGCGCCAACCACAATTTCAATCTCGTGCTGCGCAACGGCGGCACGCTCTATATCGACGGCGGCAAGCCGGCGCCGGGCCTGTTCGCGACCTCGCTTGCCAATCTCCGCAGCGTGATGCCGACGGTGTATTTCAATGTGCCCCGCGGCTTCGACATGCTGATCGCAGCATTGCGCGAAGACGACGAACTGCGCAGCCGCTTTTTCAGCGAGGTGAAGTTCGCGTTCTATGCAGGTGCCGCGCTGCCGCAGAATCTCTGGGATGCGCTGGAGAACCTGTCGATCAAGACGGTCGGCCGGGCGCTGCCGATGGTGTCGGCCTGGGGCTCCACCGAGACCTCGCCGCTGGCCACCGACTGTCATTTCCAGGCCAAACGATCCGGCAACATCGGCGTGCCCATACCCGGCACCGAATTGAAGTTGGTACCATCCGGCGACAAGCTCGAGGTGCGGGTGCGCGGACCCAATGTCACGCCGGGCTACTGGAAGGCGCCGGAGCTGACCGCGCAGGCGTTCGACGCCGATGGCTTCTATCGGATCGGCGATGCCGTGACCTTCGCCGATCCGGATCGCCCGGAGCTGGGATTGTTTTTCGACGGCCGTGTCGCCGAGGATTTCAAACTCGATTCCGGCACCTGGGTCAGCGTCGGCACGCTGCGTGTCGCCGGCATTACCGCGCTGGCGCCGCTGGCACAGGACATCGTCGTGTCGGGCCATGGCGGCGACCATGTGCGCTTTTTGGTATTCCCGAACATTGCCGCATGCCGCGCGCATGCCGACCTGCCCGATAGCGCCAATGTAGGTGAGGTAATCGGCAACGATAAAGTGCGCGCCGCGATCGCGTCAGGGCTGGCAAAACTCAAGGCGCAAGGCGGCGGCTCGTCCGGTCATGCGACGCGGGCGCTGCTGCTGGCCGAGGCCGCCTCTGTTGACGGCGGCGAAATCACCGACAAGGGCTATATCAACCAGCGCGCGGTGCTGACACGGCGGGCAAGCGCCGTTGCGCTTCTGGAAGACGATGCGTCAGCGGAATGGATCGGATGCGCTGGGTGAGGCGCTGCGCGTTCGTTTAGCCGGTTGATTGTCGGCTGCTCTGAGTTCAACAGGAATTGAAAGCGCGTCTCGGCCGCTCGAATGGCTTGCTCTTTATTGTTGCCAAAGCAACTAATTTATGGGAGCTTCGAGCAACGACGGCGTTCTCGACAGAGCAGTTCAACTGCCAGGCCGTGAGGGAGTGTACGAATGCCTGAGCATAGCGCCGGGTCAGGGTTCAATGAGTTCGTGGTGTTCGGCGCGCGTCTATTCGACGGCTTGAGCCGTGAAATACCTAGTCCGACTTCGATCCGGTCAATCCTCGTCGCCCGGCTCACCTTGATCCGTGACAGCATCGAGGTTGCTGTGGACGCGTCGCAGCAGATCGATCAGGACTTCCCGCTCGTCCTTTCGCAGGCAGGCGAGCAGCCGGCGCTCACGCTCAAGCGCCGCGACGATAACTTCGTCATGGACATGCCTTCCCCTGGGCGTCAGCGAGATCGAGTGGCTGCGGGCGTCGCGCGGGTCGGGCTTGATTACGATCAATCCCCGCTTCTGCATCAGAGCCAGCGTGCGGCTTACCGGGCCCTTGTCGAAACCGATGACGTAACAAATGCGCGATGCGGGGATGCCCGGCTCGATCGCGAGCAACGACATGATCCGCCACTCGGTGACGTTGACGCCGAAGTTCCGCTGGTAAAACACCGTGGCGCTGCGCGACAACTTGTTGGCGATGAACGTGACGAAAGCGGGAACATAGCGCTCGAGATCGAGCGTCTGGCCTTTCCTGGCGCCGCTGATTGGTGCCGCTTTTCGCGACGAGCCGGTCGATCCGTTCTTGCTCATGTCTCGCATCATCCCCCAACGCGCTGTCGAGAAATAGAGACACAAGCCGCAGCTTTACAAGACTAAATTTCGGGAGGCTCACATGGCCACAACAGGTTCGGCCGGGATTGGCGGCGGACGCACAGGCGCGGCGTCCGGCAGCGTGCATTCTGGGATTCCGGGCCTCGATGTCGATCCGTTTGCGATCGAGTTCTTCGAGAATCCTTATCCCGCCCAAGAGGCCTTGCGCGACGCGGGCCCGGTGGTGCATCTGGACAAATGGAACGTGTATGCGGTGGCGCGCTATGCCGAAGTCCACGCCGTGCTCAACGATCCCCTGACGTTCTGTTCCAGCCGCGGCGTCGGCTTGAGCGATTTTGCCAAGGAGAAACCGTGGCGGCCGCCTAGCCTCATTCTCGAGGCTGACCCACCGGCGCATACGCGGACGCGTGCGGTCCTCAGCCGGGTGCTTTCGCCTGCGGTCATGAAGCAGATCCGTGACGGGTTCGTCGCTGCCGCCGAAGCCAAGGTCGACGAGTTGCTGGTCAAGGGAAGCTTCGATGCCGTCGCCGATCTGGCCGAAGCCTATCCGCTGTCGGTGTTTCCCGATGCCGTCGGGTTGAAAGCGGAAGGGCGCGAGCATCTGCTGCCCTATGCCGGCGTGGTGTTCAACGCCTTCGGGCCGCCGAATGAATTACGCCAGACCGCGATCGAACGCTCGCAACCGCACCAGGCCTATGTGCAGGAGCAATGCCAACGCGACAATCTCGCGCCCGGCGGCTTTGGCGCCTGCATCCATGCCCGGGTCGATGCCGGCGATATCACCGCGGCCGAGGCGCCGATGCTGGTACGCTCGTTGCTCTCGGCCGGGATCGATACCACCGTCAACGGCCTCGGCGCCGCCATCTATTGCCTTGCGCGTTTTCCGGGAGAATGGGCGCGGCTGCGCCATGATCCGAGCCTCGCCCGCAATGCGTTCGAGGAGGCGGTCCGGTTCGAAAGCCCGGTGCAGACCTTCTTCCGCACCACGACAAAGGACGTCGATATCGGCGGCCACGGTATCGGCGAGGGCGAGAAAATTCTGATGTTCCTGGGCGCGGCCAATCGCGATCCCAGGCGATGGGCCGATCCTGACAGCTACGACATCACGCGCAAGACCAGCGGCCATGTCGGTTTCGGTTCGGGCATTCACATGTGCGTCGGCCAGTTGGTCGCTCGCCTGGAAGGTGAGGCGATGCTGGCCGCGCTGGCGCGACAGGTCGCCACGATCGAGATCACCGGTCCGGTGAAGCGCCGCTACAACAACACGCTGCGTGGCCTGGAAAGTCTTCCGATCACGCTCAAACCCGTCTGAGTTCGATGCCGATCCTTACTTTCATTCGCCCCAACAATCGATCCGAGAACATCGAGGCTGATGTCGGCGAGAGCGCCATGCAGGCGGCGACGCGACATGGCGTTGACGAGATCGTGGCCGAGTGCGGCGGCAACGCCATGTGCGCCACCTGCCATGTGTATGTCGACGACAACTGGATCGGCCGCCTCGATGCCATGAGTGAGGAAGAGAACGCGCTGCTTGATGGCGTGGCCACCGAGCGGCAGCCGAGCAGCCGTTTGTCCTGCCAAATCAAAATCGAACAAGACCTTGATGGTCTCGTGCTGCACCTGCCGGAAAGGCAGGTTTGACGCCGATGATCGCAGACGGTCGGTCAACCCTAGACTGAATGGATACCCGGCAAAGTTCGGGAACAGCAAAACATCAAATCCAAAGGGAGAGAGTTTATGAGGGATTTCAGGCTTTGTTTGGCGCTGGCATTGTCCTGCGTCGCAGGGGGATCGACGCATGCCGAAGTTTCCGGCGATGTGGTGCGGGTCGGCGTGCTCAACGATATATCCGGCATCTTCCAGGATACCAACGGCATGGGGTCGGTGGAAGCCGCACGGATGGCGGCGGAAGATTTCAATGGCGGGGCTAAGAACATCAAGGTCGAGATCGTCTACGCCGATCATCAGAACAAGGCGGACGTCGGATCTGCGATCGCGCGCAAATGGCTCGAGGTCGACGGCGTCGATGCCATTGTCGACGTGCCGAATTCGGCCGTCGGCCTCACCATCAATTCGCTGGTGCGCGATTCCAAGATGACCTTCCTCGCGTCATCCACCGCCAGTTCCGATCTCACCGGCAAGGCTTGCTCGCCGAATACCATCCAGTGGGTCAACGACGCCTGGGCGACCGGCAATACCACGGCGGCGGCGATGATGGCGCGCGGCGGCAAGGACTGGTATTTCGTCACGGTGAATTACGCGCTCGGCCAGGGCATCGAGGCCGAAGCGACCAATTACATCGAGAAGCACGGCGGCAAGGTGCTGGGTTCAGCCAAGCATCCGCTCGGCACCTCGGATTTCGCGTCATTCCTGCTGCAGGCGCAGAATTCCAAGGCCAAGGTGATCGGGCTTGCCAATGCCGGCGGCGACACCATCAACGCGGTGAAGCAGGCCGCGGAGTTCGGCATCCAGCAAAGCGGCCAGACCATGGTGGCGTTCCTGCTGTTCGTCAACGACGTGCACGGCATGGGGCTGAAGGTCGCGCAGGGACTGCAACTGGGACATGTATGACGACACCCGTGCCTTTGCAAAACGCTTTGCGACGCGGCCGGGAATGAACGGCAAGATGCCGAGCGGCAATCAGGCCGGCGTTTATGCGTCCACGCTGGCCTATCTCAATGCAGTGGCCGCAACCGGCAGCGACGACGCGAAAAACGTCGTGCCGCAGATGAAGAAGTTCAAGGGCAAGGACAAGCTGTTCGGCGACGTTACGATCCGGCAGGACGGCCGCGTGATCCATCCGATGTATCTGTTCGAGGTGAAGAAGCCGGACGAGTCGAAATATCCTTACGACTATTACCGGCTGGTTTCGACCATTCCCGCCGATCAGGCATTCCGGCCGATGGCGGACGGTGGTTGTTCGTTGGTCAAATGACGTGAGTCCGACCGAAATATGGCCACACCGTCATTGCGAGCCAACGGGTCGCGCGAATGCGCGCCCGATGACAGGCTCCGCGAAGCAATCCAGAGAGTCGTAAGATAAAGACTGGATTGCTTCGTCGCTTCGCTCCTCGCAATGACAACAGGAGCGCCCTGTTGGCTGTCAATTCCTGAAAATCACCGCACCACTTTGCTGCTTCCCTGGGTAATCAGGCGCGCGGCGCGTTGGTCGCGCGCATAAACCCATAGCCAGCTGATCGCGACGCTGAGCCGGTTACGCAGGCCGATCAGAAAATAAATGTGCGCGATGCCCCATATCCACCATGCAAGGGCGCCGCGCAGCTTGAAGCGGCCGAAATCGATCACCGCCTTGCGCTTGCCGATCTGCGCCAGGCTGCCAGCGTGCTTGTAACGGAACGGAGTGGGTTTGCCGCCGTGCAGGCGCGTCTTGATGGTTTCGGCGACATAGCGTCCCTGCTGCTTCGCCGCCGGTGCAATGCCGGGGACCGGCTTTCCATCGGGGCCTGCGATAACAACGGTATCGCCGATGGCGAAGATATCGGGATGACCTGGCACGGTGAGGTCGGGCAGGACCTGCAGGCGGCCGGCGCGGTCGGCTGGCGCACCAAGCCATTCGGCGGCGGGCGAAGCGCGCACGCCGGCGGCCCAAATGATGGTTTTGGCATCCAGCCTGTTGTCGCCGTACACGACGCCGTCGGCGGTGCATTCCGTGACGGGCTGTCCCAATACGACTTCGACGCCGATGCTTTCGAGCGAGCGCTGCGCATAGGCCGAAAGATCGTCGGCAAAGCCCGCCAGTACGCGGGGCCCGGCCTCGATCAGGACGACGCGCGCCTTTTGGGTGTCGATGTTGCGGAAGTCGGGCGGCAGCGTATCCTGCGCCAATTCGGCAATGGTGCCGGCGAGTTCGACGCCAGTCGGGCCGGCACCGATAATAACGAAGGTCAGCAGCGCCGCGCGCCGCTGTAGATCGGTCTCGCGCTCTGCGCGCTCGAAGGCCACCAGGATGCGGCGCCGGAGCGTGGTGGCATCCTCAAGTGTTTTCAGGCCGGGCGCGAATGGCTCCCATTCGTCATGGCCGAAATAGGCATGGCGGGCACCGGTGGCCAGAATCAGTGTGTCATACGGCAGGGCGTCGCCATCCTCCAGCAGCACGCGCTTGGCTTCCGCATCCACGCCAGCCACCGTGGCGAACAGGGTCGTGACCTCAGGGCGACCGCGCAGCAAATAGCGGATCGGCCAGGCGATCTCCGAAGTCGCCAATGACGCAGTGGCGACCTGATACAATAGCGGCTGGAACAGATGGTGATTGCGCCGGTCGACCAGTGTGATGCTGACTGGCGCGCCTGCAAGCCGATACGCCGTTTCCAGTCCGCCGAAGCCGGCGCCGACGATCACGACGCGATGGGGTTCCGTCGGTCGCGGCTGCTCAGTCGTCATGTGCGGCCTTTGGTTTCAGACTTCTCCAACGTTCGATCGATATGTAGTGCGTCGCAGGTTTCGGTCCAAGGGCCGGATGCGCATCAGCCTTGGCAAATCGTGCAATACGAAAAACGCTTCGGGCCTCAGGGATACGACGAACCGGAAAGGGGCGAAGGATGTGGCTTAGAATATTTTCGTTGCCACCGAATCCTTCTGGGGGCGCCGAACGTCTATGGGCCGAGACGCGACGATGTCGGATCGCGGGACCCGCAATGGAGAGAACGATGAAACGGACCTTGATCAGGTACAAGACGAAGCCGGATATGGCCGACAAGAACGCCGAGCTGATCGGCAGGGTATTTGAGGAATTGAAAGCCGCCAAGCCGGATGGCGTTCGCTATCTTTCGCTGCGGCTCGACGACGATACGTTTGTCCATTTGGTCGAGACCGAAGCCGACGACGGCACCAGTGCGCTTCCGAAACTGGAAGCTTTTAAGGCGTTTCAGAACGGGATTCGCGAACGTTGCGTTGAACCACCGCAGCCCGGCGGCGTTACGATTGTCGGAAATTATCGTATGCTGAGTGAGCGATAAGCGTTGGGCGCGAATTTCAGGAGGCAGAATGCAACTGGTCCCTGATGCATCGGCCGCCGTGACGGACATTGACGGCCTGCTCGTCGGGATGCGGCCCAAGCTGCATCGCTATTGCGCGCGCATGGTCGGATCGGTGATCGACGGCGAAGACGTGCTGCAGGATGCGCTGATCAAGGCGGTGGAGTCGTTTCCGTCCGCCGGCCCGATTGGCAATCCCCAAGGCTGGCTGTTCCGGATCGCGCACAACACCGCGCTGGATTTTCTGCGCCGCCGCAACCGGCAGGAGGCTCTCCGATCAGGTGAGGAGGTGGATATGATTGCAGACCCGGCCGACACCGTCGCCAGTCGCCAGATTGCAAGCGCAAGTCTTCGCACATTCATGCGCCTTCCGGTCGCCCAGCGCTCCAGCGTGATCCTGATGGACGTGCTCGGTTGCTCGTTGCAGGAAATCTGCGAGGTGATGGTATCAAGCCTTCCTGCGGTGAAAGCGGCGCTGCATCGCGGACGCACGCAGCTTCGCGAATTGGCCGGCGAGTCGGACGATCTGCCGCGTCCGAAATTGTCGGACGCCGATCGTGATCGTCTCGGCGCCTATGTCGCGCACTTCAACGCGCGGGATTTCGACGCGATCCGCGCCATGATCGCAGACGATGTGCGTCTCGACCTCGTCAACAAGACGCGCATGAATGGCAAGACCGAGGTTTCCAGATATTTCGGAAATTACGCGAAGGTCGAGGATTGGCGTCTGGTGCCCGGGTTGGTCGAAGGCCGCCCGGCGATCCTGGTGTTCGATCCCAGCGAACCGGGCTCAGGGCCGAAATATTTCATGCTGCTGCAGTGGTCTGCCGACAAAGTCGCAACCATCCGCGACTTCCGCCACGCGCCCTACGTCATCGATGGTGCCGAATACCTGGTCTCGTCGGCCGAACCGCATGAATGGAGTGTGAAGGGAGAACGGAGATGACAACGACGACAATCCCGCATCCGCCGATCGTTTCGCGCGACCGATGGCTGCGCGCGCGCAAGAAACTTCTCGCGCATGAGAAGGAGCTCACCAAACAATACGACCGCGTCAACGCCGAACGGCGCCGGCTGCCGATGGTGAAGATCGACAAGAACTACATGTTTGAAGGTCCGGGCAGCGAGTACTCGCTGTGGGATCTTTTCGAAGGTCGTCGGCAACTCGTGATCTATCACTTCATGTTCGACCCGGCGTGGGAGAAAGGCTGCCCGGGCTGCACTGCTTACGCCAATGCCATCGGTGATCTCAGCATGCTGAGCCAGTGCGACACGACCTTCGTGCTGGTGTCTCGCGCGCCGCTGGCCAAGATCGAGGCCTACAAGGAGCGACAGGGATGGCGCTTCCCGTGGGTTTCCTCGCTCGGCAGCGATTTCAATTACGATTTTCACGTCACCAATGACGAGAAGGTCGCGCCGGTCGAGTACAATTACCGCAACAAGGCCGAGATGGAGGCCAACAAGGTCCCCAACGCCATGTCAGGTGAGGAGCATGGCCTCAGCGTTTTCTTCCGCATTGGCGACGATGTCTTCCACACCTATTCGACCTACGCGCGCGGTACCGAAGCCCTCACCGACGCCCGCGCGCTGCTCGACGTGACGGCCTATGGCCGGCAGCAGGAATTTGAAGATTCACCGGAAGGATGGCCGCAGCAGCCGACCTACGGATAGGGCTTCCGGCAAATAGCTGGTTGAGCGCATCAGGTCGCCTGCATAACTGCGACAATGCTGGCCCACCAACCAGAACTATAATTCTTGCCATCCCCGGCCCATGCGAATTATGATGCACAAACACTTGCATTGAGCCAAAGGTTCTAGGGGGAGCCGGCGGTTCGTGCTTGCTGCCGACCTGCGATTTCGCGCACAAAACACGTCACCTAAAACAAAAACACGTCATCAAAAAAAGCAGAGATCCCCGAAAACGGAGCGCACGGGCTCCTAGGACGGGGCGGATCATTCGACGGGCGGCATCACGCCTATAACGAGGAGGGGATGAGGATGAGAACGGGATTCTGGCTGGCGGGCGCGACGGTTCTGGCGCTGGCACAGCCCGCGATGGCGGCGGATTCCATCAAGATCGGGTTTGTCAGCACCTTCAGCGGTCCGACCGCCGTAATCGGTAACGACATGCGCAATTCGTTCGAGCTTGCGCTCGATCACATGGGCCGCAAAATGGGCGGCCTGCCGGTCGAGGTGATTTACGAGGATGACCAGCAGAAGCCGGACGTCGGCAAACAGAAGACCGAAAAGCTGATCCAGTCCGACAAGGTGGACTTCATCGCCGGCTATATCTGGTCGAATGTGCTGTTGGCCTCGCTCAAGACCGCGGTTGATTCGAAGACCTTCCTGATCAGCGCCAACGCCGGACCGTCGCAACTCGCGGGTGAGCTGTGCTCTCCTTATGTGTTTTCGACGTCCTGGCAAAACGACCAGACACCGCAGGCCATGGGCCTCTACATGAATCAAAAGGGCATCAAGTCGGTGTTCCTGATCGGCCCGAACTATGCCGCCGGCAAGGACATGCTGGCCGGCGTGAAGAGCACGTTCAAAGGCCAGGTGCTGGGCGAGGAATACACGGTGTGGCCGAGCCAGCTCGACTTCTCCGGAGAGCTCTCGAAGGCGCGCGCGTCGAAGGCCGAGTCGATCTTCGTGTTCTATCCGGGCGCCGCGGGCGTGCAGTTCCTCAATCAGTATGTGCAGGCCGGCCTCAAGCAGCAGATTCCGCTTTATACCGCCTTTACCGTCGACGAATTGTCGCTGCCGTTGCAGAAGGACAATGCGCTCGGCGTCCCCGGCGCGCAGCAATGGGTGAACGATCTGCCGAATGAGCAGAACAAGCGGTTCGTCGCCGACTACCGCAAGAAGTACCCCGGCCTGCGCCCGACCTATTACGGCGCGCAATCCTACGATGCCGCGCAATTGATCAACAGCGCGGTGGTGGCGGTGAAGGGCGACACCAGCAAAAAGGACGCGATGAAAGCGGAGATGGAGAAGGCGAATTTCAAGTCGCTGCGCGGTCCGTTCAAATACGGCAACAACCACATCCCGATCCAGAATTTTTATCTGCAGGACGTGGTGAAGGATGCCGCCGGCGAACTCTCGCTCAAGACTGTCGCCACCATCGTTGAGAATAGCCAGGATCGCTTTCACGACAAATGTCCGATGAAGTGATCACGGATCATCCTGCCCGATACAGCGGCGGCGCTCGCGCACTGCCGCTGTATTCTTTCAGCCCGGTGTGAACCGTCCATGGTGCTTGTCGTCGAACAATTCCTGAACGGATTGCAATTCGGCCTGCTGCTGTTTCTGCTGGCGGCGGGATTGACGCTTGTGTTCGGCATCATGGACTTCGTCAATCTGGCGCATGGCTCGCTCTACATGATGGGCGCTTACTTTGCGGCGACCTTCGTGGCGTGGACCGGGAATTTCGTCATCGGTGTGATGCTGGCGCTCGGCGCGACATTGCTGCTCGGCATCGTGCTGGAATTCGTGGCTCTTCGGCACCTCTACGGCCGCGATCATCTCGATCATGTGCTGGCGACCTTTGGGCTCATCCTGTTCTTCAATGACGCGGTGCGGCTGATCTGGGGCCCGGCGGGTCTTGCGCTGCCGTTGCCCGGCTGGCTGACGGTGCCGATCGAGATCATGCCCGGTGTGTTTTATCCAAGCTATCGGCTGGCGATCATCGCCGTCTCGCTCCTGGTCGCGGCCTTTCTCTATGTGGTGGTGATGCGAACCCGCATCGGCATGCTGATCCGTGCCGGCGCATCCAACCGGGAAATGATCGGTGCGCTCGGCATCAATATCAAGCTGCTCTACACCCTGGTGTTCGGGCTCGGCGCCGCGCTTGCCGGTCTCGCCGGGTTGATGCAGGCCCCGATCCTCACCGTTCAGATCGGGATGGGCGAAAATATCCTCATCCTCGCCTTCGTCATCATCGTGATCGGAGGGATCGGCTCGATCCGCGGCGCGTTCCTGGCCGCGATATTCGTCGGGATTATCGACACGCTGGGCCGCGCATTCCTGCCCGACCTGCTGCGGCAGGTCCTGAGTTCGACCGCTGCCTCGACCGCAGCGCCCGCGCTCTCTTCGATGCTCATCTATCTCTTGATGGCCATTGTGCTGGTGGTGCGGCCGGAGGGGCTGTTTCCGGCCAGTCGACGATGACCGCTTTGCTTAACAGCCGCACCGTGATCGCGGCACTGGTGGTCGTCGGCTTGCTGCTGCTTCCGCTCTATTCGTCGATCAGCGGAAACATTTTCATCCTGACGCTGTTTACCCGCATCGTCATCCTGGCGCTGGCGGCGGCGAGCCTCAATCTCATCATGGGCTATGGCGGGATGATGAGCTTCGGTCATGCCGCCTATCTTGGGATCGGCGGATATGCGGTCGGCATTCTCGCGCATGAAGGCATCGGCTCGGGGTTCATTCAGTGGCCGGTGGCGCTTGCGACGTCGGCGCTGTTCGCGCTCGTCGTCGGCGCGCTCTCGCTGCGCACGCGCGGCGTCTATTTTATCATGATCACGCTCGCCTTCGCGCAGATGGCGTATTACATCGCATCCGGGCTTGCCCGCTACGGTGGGGACGACGGCCTCACGATCTACAAGCGCAGCGATTTCGGCGGACTCATCAACTTGTCGAGCCGCGTGCAGTTTTATTATCTCTGCCTCGCCTGTCTGCTCGGCGGGATCTATCTGATCTGGCGCATCGTCAATTCGCGTTTCGGCATGGTCGTTCAGGGCCTGCGCTCCAACGAACAGCGCATGCAGGCCATCGGGTTTCCCGCAAATCGATATCGGCTTGCTTGCTTCGTCATTGCCGGCACAATGTGCGGCCTGGCCGGTGCACTGCTCGCGAACAACACAGACTTCGTCAGTCCGGCAGCGATGTACTGGACCCGTTCCGGCGATCTCATGGTCATGGTCATCCTCGGCGGCATGGGCTCGCTGTTCGGCCCGGTGGTCGGGGCGATCGCCTTTCTCGTGCTGGAAGAGATCTTGTCGCAGTTTACGGAATATTGGGCGCTCATCATGGGCCCGCTTCTGCTGTTGATCGTGCTGTTCGGGCGCGGCGGCATCGACGGGCTGCTCGGGAGGCTGAACCGTGGCTGATCCCTTGCTCCGCGTTGAGAATCTCGTCCGGCGGTTTGGCGGAGTTCTCGCGACCGATAACCTCTCGCTCGAAGTTGCGAGCGGAGAATTGCACGCGATCATCGGACCGAACGGCGCCGGCAAGACCACGCTGATCAGCCAGCTAACCGGACAATTGCTTCCGAATTCCGGCACCATTCGTTTTGCCGGTCAGGACATCACTCATCTGCCGGCCTACCGGCGCAGCGCGCTCGGGCTGGCGCGCTCCTTTCAGATCACGTCGCTGCTGCCGGACTTCACCGCATCGGACAATGTCGCGCTGGCGGCACAGGCGCATGACGGGCACTCCTTTCATTTCTGGGGAAATGCCCGAAAGGAGCAACACCTTCGCCAAGCGGCGCGGTCCGCGTTGGCGAGGGTAGGGCTCGAACATCGCGCCGACGTCGTGGTATCGAAATTAAGCCATGGCGAGCAGCGCGAGCTAGAACTGGCGGTCGCGCTCGCCACCAAGCCGCAATTGCTGCTGCTCGACGAACCGATGGCCGGATTGGGCACCACGGAATCGGCACGCATGGTGAAGCTGCTCCAGGAATTACGACGGGAAGTCACCATCGTCCTTGTCGAACATGACATGGAGGCGGTGTTCGCGCTCGCCGACCGTATCACCGTTCTCGTCTACGGACGCGTCATTGCTTCCGACGTGCCGGCGGAGATCCGCAAGCATGAAGAAGTCAAGCGCGCCTACCTCGGCGATCAGCATGTGGTGACCCGCCATGGCTGACGCCGCGCCTTTGCTTGAAATCGAAAGCATCGAGACCTGCTATGGCCTGAGTCAGGTGCTGTTCGGCATGTCGCTGTCGGTCCGATCAGGCGAGATGGTGGCCCTGATGGGTCGCAACGGCATGGGAAAAACCACGACGATCCGGTCCATTATGGGGCTGACGCCGGCGCGGGCGGGCGTGATCCGGTTCGCAGGACACGACGTCCGCAGTCTTCCCTCGTTTCGGATCGCGCAAGCGGGAGTTGGCCTGGTCCCTGAGGGACGTCAAATATTTCCCAACCTGACCGTTCGCGAGAATCTCGTCGCCGCTTCCGGCAATCGGCTCGGCAGCCCCGATCCATGGACGATCGAAAAAATCCACGCGCTGTTCCCGCGATTGGCCGAACGCGGCGCCAATATGGGCGGCACGCTTTCAGGCGGCGAGCAGCAGATGCTGGCTGTCGGGCGCGCGCTCATGACCAATCCGCGTCTCCTGATCCTGGACGAGGCCACCGAAGGCTTAGCGCCGCTGATCCGCGAGGAAATCTGGAACTGCCTGTCGATGCTTAAAGCGCGTGGCCAATCGGTTCTGGTGATCGACAAGAATGTCGAGAATCTCACGCGCATTGCCGACCGCCACTACATCATCGAGCGCGGCCGCGCGGTGTGGAGCGGCACGTCGCAGCAATTGATTGCAGAGCCGGATCTGCAGCATCGGTATCTGGGGATTTGATGGCGGACCGCGCTAGGTTAGTGCGCTTTCGTCATGGCCGGGCTTGTCCCGGCCATCTACGTCTTTCTTCATCATCAGCCCTTAAGACGTGGATGCCCGGGACAAGCCCGGGCATGACGGATTAAATGCTGTGCCTGATTTTGCGGATGATCTCGAGTCGGACTTTCAAAACATCTCGAAATATTCGCGCTGTTCCCATTCCGATACTTCCGACTGGAAGCGCTCGATTTCGGCGTTCTTGATGTGGACGTAATAATCGATGAACTCACCACCGAGGGCCTCGCGAAAAAAGCGATCGTCCTTTAGCGCGGACACCGCCTCCTGCAGGGTCTTCGGCAGCAGGCTCGCCTTTGTTTCATACGGCGTGTCCGCGGACGGACCGGGATCGAGCTTGCGATCGACGCCATCGAGGCCAGAGAAAATCTGCGACGCCATGTAAAGGTACGGATTGGCCGCCGGCTCGCCGATCCGGTTTTCAAGGCGGGTCGCAGGGTCATCAGCACCACCGAGCATGCGTATCATCACGCCTCGATTGTCCCGGCCCCAGATCGCGCGATCCGGCGCCAGCGAATAGGAACGATAGCGTTTGTAGCCATTGATCGTCGG
>Ga0193743_1001531_pt1 | contig 17171 bp, 14 predicted proteins | sample L2c2metaG_FD_143038 | JGI IMG/M metagenome (GOLD analysis project Ga0193743, IMG submission 143038) | Soil microbial communities from a riparian zone of the East river system, Colorado, United States - L2c2 | ecosystem: Environmental > Terrestrial > Soil > Riparian zone | place: USA: East River...
AGCGGGACGCTGGGATGCCGCATCCTGGTCAACGACACCGTGGTCGATGAACACCACGCCCAGGCCCGCGACGCGCAGGCCTTCTGTCTGGACAAAGCAGCATGAGCGCGCACTCCATGCGCCCGTTGGTTTCCCGGGCGATCCGGCTTGCCGCGGTGCCGATCATCCTGGCGTGGGTGGCGTTGGCCGCTGCTCTGAATTTGGCGCTCCCGCAGGTGGAGGCGGTCAGCAAGGAAAACGCGGTGTCGATGTCGCCGCAGGACGCGCCCGCGGTCATCGCGGCCAAAGAAATCGGCAAGAAGTTCCACGAGTTCACCTCCGACAGCATCGCCATGGTGGTGCTCATCGGCGAGCAGCCACTGAGCGACGCGGCACACCACTACTACGACACCCTGGTCGACAAGCTCCAGCAGGATCCCAAACATGTCGAGCACATCCAGAACTTCTGGGGCGATCTGATCACCGCGGCCGGTGCGCAAAGCAGCGATGGCAAAGCCGCCTACGTCCAACTCAATCTCGCCGGCGATCAAGGCAGCACCCTAGGCAACGAATCCGTGGAATCGGTGCGAAAGATCCTCGCCGACACCCCGCCGCCGCCCGGCTTGGGCGCCTATGTCACCGGTCCCGCGCCGCTGACCACGGACACGCTCGACGCTGGCGACAAGAGCATGATCAAAATGATGATGACCACCATGGTGGTCATCACGTTCATGCTTCTGCTGGTCTACCGGTCGATCAGCACCGTCCTTCTCATACTGGCCATCGTCGGCGTCGAGATGGGAACCGCGCGCGGTATGGTCGCCCTGCTCGGGCACTTCCACCTGATCGACTTCTCCACGTTCTCGGTCAGCCTGCTCACCGCTCTGTCGATCGCCGCGGGCACTGACTACGCCATATTCCTCGTTGGCCGATATCACGAAGCACGTCAGAACGGCGAAGATTCAGAAACCGCGTACCACACCGCATTCCGCGGCGTAGCTCACGTGATACTCGGCTCCGGGCTGACGATCGCGGGAGCGGTGCTCTGCCTGCGGTTAACGCGACTGACCTACTTCAAGTCGCTGGCGTTTCCCTCGGCGGTCGGCTTGATCATGGTCGTCGCCGCCGCGCTGACCCTGGCGCCGGCCATTCTGGTGGTGGCCAGCCGGTTCGGCCTGCTCGACCCCAAACGCGCGATGAAAACCCGCGGATGGCGGCGCGTGGGCACGGCGACTGTCCGTTGGCCCGTCCCGATCCTCGCCGCGGCAACCGCCATAGCCCTTGTCGGTATCCTCGCCATGACCGGGTACAAAACCAGCTACGACGACCGCCACTACGTCCCCGCCCACGTCCCGTCCAACATCGGCTACACCGCGGCTGAAAAGCATTTCAGCGCCGCACGTCTGAACCCCGACATCCTGATGGTCGAATCCGACCACGACATGCGCAATCCCACCGACATGATCGTGCTGGACAGGATCGCCAAGGCCCTGTTCCGGATACGCGGCATCGCCATGGTGCAGAGCATCACGCGGCCACTGGGCTCCCCCATCGCGCACAGCTCCATTCCGTACCAGGTCAGCATGCAATCCGTCCCGATCACCCAGAACTTGCAGTTCCTCAAAGAACGCGTCGGCGACATCGATACCATGTCGAACAACCTCGGCGCCATGATCGCGACCATGAACCGCATCTACGCACTGATGCGCCAGTTCTCCGACACCACACACCACACCGTCAACGATATGAACACCATGAAGACCACGGTCGACCAGATGCGCGATCACCTGGCCGACTTCGACGACGAAGTTCGCCCGCTACGCAACTATTTCTATTGGGAGCCAAACTGTTTCAACATCCCGGCATGCTGGGGCGTCCGCTCGGCGTTCGACGCTCTCGACGGCGTCGACACGCTCAGCGACAACATGAGCACCCTGCTGAAAGACATCGGGGACATCGACGCGCTGACCCCACAGATAGCTGCGCAGTTCCCGCCGATCATCGCGACGGCGACCACGATGCAGCAGACGCTACAGAGCATCCATTCCAGCTTTGCGGGCCTGATCGACCAGATGCAGCAGATGACCGACACCGCAACAGCGATGGGACAGGCGTTCGACGCGTCCAAGAGCGACGACTACTTCTACCTGCCCCCCGAGGTGTTCAATAATCCCGACTTCCAACGCGGCCTGAAGTTGTTCCTGTCGCCCGACGGCAAGGCCGCGCGCCTGATCATCACCCACGACGTCGATCCCGCCACGGAGAAAGGGATCTCCACCGTCGACGATGAACTCGTCGCCGCACACGAGGCCGTGAAGGGAAGTCCCCTGGCTGGCGCCAGGATGTACCTCACCGGCACGGCTGCGACCTATAGGGACATCCAGTCGGGAGCGAAATACGATCTCATGATCGCCGCGTTCGCCGCCGTCACCCTGATCTTCCTCGTCATGGTGATCATCACCCGCGCGTTCGTCGCATCACTGGTAATCGTCGGCACCATTGCGTTGTCCCTCGGCGCGTCGTTCGGACTGTCGGTATTGATCTGGGAACGCATCGTCGGCGTCGAACTGCACTGGATCGTGTTGGCTTTCGCGGTCATCATCTTGCTGGCCGTGGGATCCGACTACAACCTGCTCCTCGTCTCACGCTTCAAAGAAGAGATCGGTGCCGGCATCAAAACCGGCATCATCCGCTCCATGGGCAGCACCGGCAGCGTCGTCACCGCCGCCGGCCTCGTATTCGCCTTCACCATGGCAGCCATGGTCTCCAGCGACCTTCGCAACATCGGCCAGGGCGGCACCACCATCGGACTAGGCCTCCTATTCGACACCCTCATCGTGCGCTCCCTCATGACACCCTCGATCGCCGCCCTGCTAGGACGGTGGTTCTGGTGGCCGCTGAAAGTCCGCACCCGCCCAATACACAGCAGCCAATCCCGACCCACCACCAGCGGTAGCCCACTCGAGGAAAGCACAGCCGGGGAAGGGTCTCGCTGAACGCCACAGAGCGAAGTCGCCATGGGGTCGGCGACGTCCAGCGGTGTACCGAACCGCTGCAGGGCCACGGCGGAAAGCGTTGCTGCCGAGCCGCTTTGTTCCTCCAGCTACGCTGCCGCCTGTACTGACCGATGAACGACTCTCGCTCGCTCGTAGACCAGTTCTCGGGGTCCCGTCAGTCTCCCCTGCCCAACTGAATTGTGGACGATGAATCAGCCATTACTTGCGCTGAAAGTTGAAACCGTGATGGCCGAAGTCAGTGCTTGGGCGAGATCTTCGCCCCAAAAGTTTGGGTCAGAATCGTTCCGTTCTGCACGATGAAGGTGTCGGTGGCGACCTCGAAGCGACTGTCTGCTGTCTCGGCCGTCCACACGATGTAGGCGGTGTCGCCGGGGGCGTCCTGCCGGAGCAACTCGAAGGACATCCCATAGCACGCGCCAACTTCCTCAACGAACCCGACGGTCGATGACATCACCGTGAGCCGCCGGCACGCGGAGCTCCGGTGGGACAACGACGAGCGCCGTCAGCCCTGCAGCGACGACAGGTTGAAGCCCGCGCCCGTCGGATCGGTGACCGCGGCGAGGCGGCCGTACGGGGTGTCCTCCGCGCCGCGGACCACGCTGCCGCCGTGGTCGGTGATCTGCTCCACCGTCTTGTCGACGTCCTCGGCGCCGAGGAAGACCATCCAGTTCGACGGCTCCCCCTGTGGCAAGAAGGCCGACCCGTCCATCACGCCGAGCAGCGGCTCGGCGTCGAAGATCGCGTTGCTGTAGCGGAATTCGGGGGTGTCGGCCTCGACCTGGATCTGCCAGCCGAACACCTTCGTGTAGAAGTCGACGGCGCGGGCGAAGTCGCGGGTGGTGAGCTGATGCCAGACCGGGGCGCCGGTCTCGTTCACTACCTCGAAGCCGTTGTGGCCGTTGGGCTGCCAGAGCCCGAAGAACGCGCCGGTGGGATCGGTCAGCGTGGCCATCCGGCCCTTGTCCTTGATCTCCATGGGTTCGCCGCGCGAGCCGCCGCCTGCCGCGGTCGCTGCGGCCAGGGTGGCCGTGATGTCGGCGGAGTGGAGGTAGGTGGTCCAGCCGTCGGGTGCCCGGAATTGCGGATCATTGCCCATCAATCCGGCTACGGGTCGGCCGTCCTTGGACGCGGTGACGTAGCCGCCGTATTCGGGTCCGGCGGATTCAAACGTCCAGCCGAACAACGTGCCGTAGAAGTCCTTGGCGCGGTCCAGGTCGGACGTCAGCAGGTCGATCCAGGTGGGGGCGCCCAGCGGGGCGACGGTGCGGGTGGCCATGGCGGTCTCCTTGCTCGGGGGTCGGTCACCTATGTCGACCGCGGCCGCGCCGAAAACTCATCGCTCGTCCTTGGCGAGCGCTTGGGAGGTCACGCCCAGCACCCGCAGCGCGTTCTCCTTGAGGATCAGCGGCCGCACCGCCGGATCAACGTCCAGGGCGTCGAAGTCCTTCTGCCAACGATCCAGCTGGATATACGGGTAGTCGGTCCCGAAGAGCGCCTTGGTACGCAGCTGCCGGCCGAGCGCACGGACCAACTGCGGTGGGAAGTACTTCGGCGAGTAACCCGAAAGGTCCAGATACACATTCGACTTGTGCGCAGCGATGGCGATCTGCGCGTCGACCCACGGCACCGCGGGGTGGGCCATCACGATGGTCAGCCCCGGGAAGTCGGCGGCGACGTCATCGAGCAGCATCGGGTCGCTGTAGCGGAGCTTGATGCCGTGCCCGCCGGGCAGCCCCGAGCCGATCCCGGTCTGCCCGGTGTGGAACAGCGCGGGCAGCCCCGCGCCGGCGATGGCGTCGTAGATCGGGTAGAAGCGGCGGTCGTTGGGCTCGAACGCCTGCATGCTCGGATGGAACTTGAAGCCCTTCACCCCGAGCCCGACCTGCTCGCTGACCCGTTGCACCGCGCGGTCGACCTGCAACGGATCGACCGTCCCGAACGGGATCAGCACGTCGTTGTTGCGCGTGGCGCCGGCGATCAGATCCTCGACCGAGTTTGGCGCGTGCCCCATCGCCGTCTCGGCGTCGATCGTGAAGACCACCGCAACCGCGTTGCGCTGGCGGTAGTGGTCGGCGAGTTCGTCGACGCTGGTCGCCGAGGTGTCGCCCATCTTGAAGTAGGACCGGGTGGCGTCCACCAACTCCTCGTCGTAGGCGTTGTAACCGTGACAATCGACCTCGACGTGAGTGTGGACGTCGATGGCCTCGACGGCGTCGAAGTCGATTCCGTACTCGTATCTCACGGCCGGGCTCACGCGAAGACGGACTTGAACTTGTTCAACGACTCCCGGATGTCACCCTTGAGCGCGCCCGCGACCATCAGGCCGATCGGGCCGAACAGCGCAGGGCCACCGAGGTGCACGTCGAACGTCACCGTGGACCCCTCGCCGGAGGGTTTGATCTTGCCGATCAACTTGATCTTGACGCCGCCCTTGCCGTCACCGTCGAGCGTCATGGCCTCGGGCGGCTTCCAATTGACGATGGTCCACCGCACCCGGTTGAGCATGCCCTTGACCTCGACGATCGACTCGAGTTGAGTGCCCTTCTCCAGGATCTCGGGCAGCTTCGTGCGCCACACCCGGTGGATGCTCAACCACTCCTTGTAGCGCGACAAGTCGGAGGCGGCCGCCCACGCTCGCTCCGGTGGCAGCGGGACGTCGACCGAGACCGACAGTTTGGCCACCCCTAGGACGCCGGGGGGGCCTGCGGCGGTGGCGGGGCCTGCGGCGGTGGCGGCGACTGCGGCGGTGGCGGCGACTGCGGCGGCTGCCCCTGAGTGGAGTCGACCGCCTTCTTCGCGGCGTCCTGCACCTTGTCGACGTGCTGGGCGTACTTGCCCTGTGTCTTCTTGTCGACGGCGTCGCCGACCTTGTCGATGGCGGTGTCCACCTTGTCGGCGTTCTTCGAAACCAGGCCCTTTACCTTGTCAAGAAATCCCATGACCCCACCCTAGCTGTCAGCGATACCGGTCATTCTTCATTCTGCGGATGGCCGCCACAAGATCAATCCGAGGCTGACCGCCACAGCCGTCGCCGTTCGCCCAGGACCTTCCCCTGCACCCACCAGATCACCTCGATGAGCACCGCGGCGGCGACGCCCATCCCAAGTGCCATGGACGTCAGCGCGATGTTGGACGGGTCGAGCATGAATTGCTCGCTGGCCAGCGGGATGGAGAACATCACCACGTACGCCAGCGCCGACACCGCGACGAGCGCCACCCGCCACCACTCGTACGGCCGGGCCACCACGGCGAGTACCCATAGAGCGCTCACCAGCAGCGTGATCAGGGCGGCCGTCGAGGCCTGGGTCTGCTCCGTCCCGGTGGCCGCCCGGCCCTGGTAGGCAAGCAGATAGGAGGCGAACGTCGCAATGCCCACCACCAGTCCGGACGGCAGCGCCGAAGTCATCACCCGCCGCACGAAACCGGTATGGGCGCGCTCCTTGTTGGGCGCCAGCGACAGCACGAACGCCGGGATGCCGATGGTGAACCACGCGACGATCGTGACGTGGATCGGCTGGAACGGGAACGGCAATGGGTCGGTGCCGAACAGCTTCGAGGACAGCCCGGCCAGGCCCACCAGCACGGCGAGCAGCACCGAGTAGACGGTCTTGGTGAGGAACAGGTTCGAGACGCGTTCGATGTTGCCGATCACGCGCCTGCCCTCGCCGACGACGTACGGCAGGGTCGCGAACTTGTTGTCCAGCAACACGATCTGGGCGACCGCACGCGACGCCGAGCTGCCCGAGCCCATCGCGACACCGATGTCGGCGTCCTTGAGCGCCAGCACGTCGTTGACGCCGTCACCCGTCATCGCCACCGTGTGGCCGCGGGACTGCAGGGCGTGCACCATGGCCCGCTTCTGGTCGGGTCGCACCCGACCGAACGTGGTGTACTCCTGCATCGTGTCGGCCAGCTCGCCGGGCTCGGACGGCAACTGGCGGGCGTCCATGGTCTCGCCGTGCAGGCCCAGGGTGCCTGCCACCGCACCGACCGACACCGCGTTGTCGCCGGAGATCACCTTGACGGTGACCTTCTGGGATGCGAAGTAGTCCAACGTGTCTCGGGCGTCGGGGCGGACCCGCTGCTCGAGCACCACCAGCGCGACCGGAGTCACCTCGCCGGGCGCGTCTGGCGCATCGACGGAGCAGTCGGACGCACCAAGCAGCAGCACCCGTAGGCCCCGCGCACCGATCTGCTCGGCCTGCTCGGCTTGCGGCGAGGACGGGTCGAGCAGCACGTCAGGGGCGCCGATCACCCAGTTGCCGTGCTCGCCGTAGGAGGCGCCGCTCCACTTGGTCGCCGACTTGAACGGTGCGGTGGCGGTAGCGGTCCAGCCCGGTGGCGAGCCGTACGCCTCACCGATCGCCTGCATGCTGGCGTTCGGGCGGCTGTCGTCGGCGGCGAGGGACGCCAACACGTCGGTGACGTCCTCCTCGGTCAGCGACTCGAGATCGCTGACCCGCATACCGTTCTCGGTGAGCGTCCCCGTCTTGTCGGCGCACACCACGTCGACGCGGGCCAGCCCCTCGATGGCGGGAAGCTCCTGCACCAGACATTGCCGCCGACCGAGCCGGACCACGCCGACGGCGAACGCAATCGACGTCATCAGCACCAGACCCTCGGGCACCATCGGGACCAGCGCACCGACCGTGCGCAACACCGATTCCCGCCAGTCGGCGTCGGTGGTGAACAGCTGGGTGTAGATGATCAGCAGCCCCGCGGGGATCAGCAGGTAGGTGATGAACTGAAGAATCTTGTTGATGCCGCTGCGCAACTCGGACTTCACCAGCGTGAACTTGCTGGCCTCCTCCGCGAGCTTGGCTGCGTAGGCCTCGCGGCCCACCTTCGTGGCGCGGTAGGCGCCGCTTCCGGCGACGACGAAGCTGCCCGACATGATCTTGTCGCCGACATCCTTGTCGATCGGGTCGGCCTCACCGGTGAGCAGTGACTCGTCGACCTCGAGGTTGGCCTCCTCGATGAGGTCGCCGTCGACCACGATCTGATCGCCGGGACCCAGCTCGATGACGTCGTCGAGCACCACTTCGTTGGGCGACTTCGCGGCCGTGCCGGATTGCCTGCGCACCACGGGTTTCGCCTGACCGACGATGGCGAGCTTGTCCAGCGTCTGCTTGGCCCGCAACTCCTGGATGATGCCGATCCCGCTGTTGGCGACGATCAGCAGCCCGAACAGCCCGTTGATGAACGATCCGGTGGCCAGCACGATGATCAGCAGGACGCCGAGGATCGCGTTGATGCGCGTGAAGACGTTGGCGCGCACGATCTCCTTGACGCTTCGAGCGGCCCGCGCGGGCACGTCGTTGGTCTTGCCTTCGGCGACGCGCTGGGCGACTTCGGCGTCCGACAGGCCTGCGGCGACTAAGGTCGTCGTCATTTGGTGAAGCTCCCCATTCCGTCCTCGTCGTAGTACTCCAGCGTCAGCTTGTCACCATCGAACGTGGCCTTGGAAATGGTTCCCGGCGGTGCGTTCTCGGCGACGAACGAAAACGTGAACACGTTGCCGTCCCAATGCTTCAGCGGGACGGTGAATTTCGGGCCGAGCGCGAGGGTGAGCCCGCCATCCTTCTCGCCGACGCGGGCCGGCCCCCAGAAGTCGTTGGCGTAGGTACCCGCGTAGCTGGACAACGGGGCGGCGGGCGCGGGGTTCGCGGGCGGCGCCTTGCCGACCAGCGAGCCGACCGGCACTTCCATCTGGCTGAAGGCGTCGTTGTAGAGCGTGAACCAGTCCTCGCGGACGTCACCGAATTGGACCAGGTCGGCGAACTGCGCAGTGAGCGCCTCGGGCACGCCGGAGGGCGTGGCGTTGGTGAGTGCGACGATCGCGACGTCGGCCGAAGGCAGGATGACGACGTTGGTGCCCGAGCCGAGTTCGAAGGCGCCGGAGTGGCTGAGCTGCATGCGGGCCGCCGACGTCGAGCCGACGTTGAACCCGAAGCCGTAGAAGCCGGACCGCATTGCGGGCTCGGTGGCCGGGCTCGACACGATCTGCGGGGTCACCGCGGGCAGCAGCGCCTTGGCGTCGACGATCTGCTTGCCGTCGTAGGTGCCGTTGGCCAGCACCATCGTCATCCAGCGGGTCATGTCGTTCACCGAACTGCTGACCCCGCCCGCGGGCGCTTCCGGCTGCGGATCGCGAACGTAGAGCGGCTCATACTTCCCATCGACGTGGATGTGGCCCAACGCGCGATCCGGCCGGGCCATGAACTCGTCGAACCGCGAACTGGTCGACGCCATGCCCAGCGGTCGGTAGAGCACGTCCTGGCTGAGGTCCTCCCACGACTTGCCCGCGCCGACGGCGACCGCCTCGGCGCCAGCGGTCAGCCCGAAGTTGGTGTACGCGTAGGAAATTCGGAAGGGGTCAAGAGGCAACTGTCGCAGTCGTTCCAGGACGTAGCGCCGGTCATAGCCCAGGTCCTCCAGCAGGTCGCCTGCATGGTCAGGCAGCCCGGACCGGTGCGAGTACATGTCGCCGATCGTCACCATCTTCGTGACGGTCGGGTCGGACAGCGCGAACCACGGCAGCTTCTCGACGATCGGGGTGTCCCAGCTGATCGCGTTCACCCCGACCTGGTGCGCGACGACCGTCGAGCCCAGCGGCTTGGACAACGACGCCAGCTGAAACACGGTGTCGGGGTCTACCCGATTCTCGGCGCCGTCGCCGTTGCGGACGTCCTTGACGCCGAACCCCTTGACATACACGGTCTTTCCGCCATGAACCACGGCGACCGCCATGCCGGGAATGCCGGACTTGCTCATCAGCTCCGCGGCAAGGCCGTCGAGTTTCGCGACCGCGTTCTCGACGGCGTTGTCCGGCAGCGGCATCGCCGGCACCAACGGTGGGGGCACGTCGGATGACGAAGGGGGGCTGGGCGGTTCGGCCCGTTCCGATGACGAACCGCATCCGACGAGCAGGGCCAGCGCGGCCAGCGCCGCGATCAGTGGGCGAAACTTCGGGGAGCGGCGCACACCAGCACGCTAGCGGGTTACGCGCGCCACCATGGGTCTAACGTCGAGGTCGGCCCGGCTTCGACGCGCTGGCCCGGTCTGGGAATCGCGACCTTGACACCCTCACCCTCCGCGGCGACGAGTGTCCGCTCCACCGGTTCCGACCACGGATGCGGCGCGAGCCGGAACGTCCCCCAGTGGATCGGCACCAGCAGTCCGGTGTCGCTGATGTCGCGGTGTGCGCGGACCGCGTCCTCGGGATTCATGTGGATGTCCGGCCAGCCCGGGTGGTACGCCCCGATGGGCATCAGCGTGACGTCGAACGGGCCGTGGTCGGCGCCGATGTCGGGGAAGCTCTTGGTGTATCCGGTGTCGCCGCCGAAGAAGGCCCTGTGCCGTGGGCCGATCAGCGCCCACGACGACCACAGTGTGACGTTGCGGGTCAGGAACCGTCCGGAGAAGTGCCGCGCAGGGGTGCACACCAGGGTGAGTTCGCCGAGGTCGGCGCTCTGGTTCCAGTCCAGCTCGACGATGCGGTCGTCCGGGATGTGCCACGCCCGCAGGTGCGCGCCGATGCCCAGCGGCACGAAGAACGTGGCCCGCTGCGTGTGGGCCAGCTGCTTGATGGTGTCGACGTCGAGGTGGTCGTAGTGGTCGTGGCTGATGATGACGGCATCGATGGCGGGCAGCGCGTCCAGCGGGGCGGGCACCGGGTGCAGGCGCTGCGGGCCGAGCGTCCGCGACGGCGAACACCGGTCGCTCCACACCGGGTCGGCCAGCACGCGGTAGCCGTCGATCTCGATCACGGCCGATGAGTGGCCGTACCAGGTGACGGCGAGATCCGCCGCGGGCAGATCTGCCGCCGGGGCGACCAGCGGGATGGGCTGCGACGGATGCTGCCGCGAGCTACCCCCGATGATCTCGCGCGCCAGCACCCACTGCTCCTGGCGGGTGAGGCTGACCGTCGATGACGGTTCGAGATTCTTGAAGACACCGTCGTGGTAGTTCGGCGAGGCCTTCGTGACGGCGACGACCTCGACCGGTGACGCGCCGAGGGCGGCGGAGGCACCCTGCATGGCGCGGAGCACCCAGCCGCCACCAACGAGCGCCGCGGTGCCCCCGACCAGCCGGACCGCCTCCCGCAACATCAGGCGCCCTGAAATTCCGGCGGGCGCTTCTCCACACGGGCCACCTGGGCCTCGATGACGTCCCGGCTGCCCCAGGCCTTCTCGAACAACTCCCGGTGAGCCGGCCACGGATCCTCGTACGCGCCGTCGTCGTTGAGCACTCGCTTGGCGTGCTGCAGGGCCAGCGGAGCGAACCCGGCGATCTCGGCGGCCCAGGCCTGCGCGTCGGCCAGCGTGCCCAGCCGGTTGGCCAGGCCCGTCTGGAGCGCGACGTCCGCGGTGAGCCGCTCGGCGGCCAGCAGCATGCCACGGGCCCGGCCAGCACCGACCAGTGACGTCAGCCGGCGGATACTCCAGTTATCCAGCGCCAGGCCATATTTCGCGACGGGGAACTGAAAGTACGCGTTGGGTGCCACGACCCGCAGGTCGCAGATCATCGACAGGATGACGCCGGCCCCGATCGCAGGACCGTTGATCGCGCCGATGACGGGGATGGGCGCGACGTCGATGGCGATGTTCAGCGCCTTGGCCTTGTCGGGCAGCCGCTCCGCCATCCCTGCCGCATCGGTCAGGTCAGCACCCGAGCTGAACACGTTGCCCGCACCGGTCAACACGATCGCGCGGACGTCGTCGGCCGCGGCCTTCTCGATCGCCTCACGGAGGCTGTCGACGAGTTCGCAGTTCAGCGCGTTGCGGCGGTCCTCGCGCTGCATCTCGAGGGTCAGCACGGGGCCAGCTCGGGTAGCACCAATCATGGCTGAAGCCTATCGAGAGCCTGCGCACAGCCGGATAGCCTCTCCCTGTGAGCCGGATCGGTGCCGTTGTGCTCCGCGATGCCGTGCTGGACGAGGGATCGTTCCGCAGCTGGGACCGCGCACCCCTCGACGTCGACGCCGACGACGAGTACCGGCGGGAACTGGCCGAGGCCAAGGCCGCGACCGGCTTCGACGAATCGGTGCTGACCGGCGAGGGCCGGGTGTTCGGCCGGCGGGTCGCCGTGGTGGCCTGCGAGTTCGACTTCCTGGCCGGTTCGATCGGGGTGGCCGCGGCGGAGCGGATCACCTCGGCCATCGAGCGCGCGACGGCCGAACGCCTGCCGCTGGTGGCGTCGCCGAGTTCCGGGGGCACCCGCATGCAGGAGGGCACCGTCGCGTTCCTGCAGATGGTGAAGATCGCGGCAGCCGTCGAACTGCACAAGCAGGCACACCTGCCGTACCTGGTCTACCTGCGGCATCCGACCACCGGCGGGGTGTTCGCCTCTTGGGGGTCGTTGGGGCACGTCACCGCCGCCGAGCCCGGCGCGCTGATCGGCTTCCTCGGGCCGCGGGTGTACGAGCACCTCTACGGCGAGCCGTTCCCATCGGGCGTCCAGACCGCGGAGAACCTGCACCGCCACGGCGTGATCGACGGCGTCGTCCCGCTCGAGCTGCTGCGCTCCACGCTGGACCGCGCGCTCAAGGTGGTGGCCGACGAACCCGGCGCGGCCCCGCCCGCGCCGGCCCCCGAACCGATTCCCGACGTGCCGGCTTGGGACTCGGTCGAGGCGTCCCGACGGCCGGACCGGCCCGGCATCGGCTACCTGCTGCGGCACGGGACCACCGACCGGGTGTTGTTGTCGGGCACCGACCGCGGCGAGGCGGCGACGATGTTGCTGGCGCTGGCGCGGTTCGGGGGTCAGCCCGCCGTCGTGCTCGGCCAGCAGCGCGTCGTCGGCGGTCTGGTCGGTCCGAAGGCGCTTCGGGAAGCCCGCCGCGGCATGGCGTTGGCGGCCGGGCTGCGGCTGCCGCTGGTGCTCGTCATCGACACCGCGGGCCCCGCGTTGTCGGCCGAGGCCGAGCAGGGCGGCCTGGCCGGAGAGATCGCCCGCTGCCTGGCCGAGCTGGTCACGCTGAACACCCCGACGGTGTCGGTGCTGCTCGGTCAGGGCAGCGGCGGCCCGGCCCTGGCGATGGTGCCCGCCGACCGGGTACTTGCCGCGCTGCACGGCTGGCTGGCTCCGTTACCGCCGGAGGGGGCCAGCGCGATCGTCTACCGCGACACCGACCATGCTCCGGAACTGGCTGCGGCGCAAGGCATTCGGTCGACCGACCTGATGCGCCACGGGATCGTCGATGTGATCGTGCCCGAGCACCCCGACGCGGCGGATACGCCGATGGAGTTCACCGGACGTCTGTCGGCGACGATCGCCGACGAACTGCACCGGCTGCGTTCGCTGCCCGTAGCCACCCGGATGGCCGATCGACTGCGCCGCTACCGCAACATCGGCCTGGCGGGCCGTTAAGTCACATCTGCCACATTCGTCTCCGCTGTCGGACTACCGCGTTGACTCATCCGGCGCAGCGACTGGCGGGACTGGTGTGACCCGCGCGCTCGCCGGGACACGCCGAACCGCGGATTTCGCGAACCGCTGAACCGCCGAGCCCCGGGGTCGCGCTCGCGGTGGTGGCATCCTGGAAACCGTGGACTCCCTGTGGCACTTCTGGTGGCTGATCTTTCCGCTCGGCGGGGTGATCGGCGGCGGCATCAGGGCAGTCGCGGCGGCCAACGAGCGGCGCGCGGAGCGTCGGCTGGAGAAGTACCGGATCAAGCAGCAGACCAAGATCGCGGTGGCCGAGGCGTCAGGGCGCGGCAGGGTCGATGAAGTTGCGTCCCGACGGGAGTTGACCAAGCTCCTCGGGCACCACGACCGCATCGACGCACGCTGGCTGGACTACGAGATGGACGTCGCCAAGCTGCTGGACTTCCCGATGATGACGGACATGCGTCAACCGCTCACGGTCGCGTTCCACAAGTCCCGCAGCCGCGCCGACCTGTTGCGCCCGGCGACCGTCGACGACGCCATCGGCGACCGCGGGACCCAACTCGACTACCGCGACGCGGTGCACGACTACGCATCGGCGTTCGACGTGGCCGAGGCGGAGGCGATCCGTAGACGGCGCAGCGACTTCTCGCCGGAGGGACAGCAGCGGCTGGAACGCGCGCAGCATCTGCTCCGCTTGGCGTCCGACGAGTCCGCGACGCACGAGGAACGGCGCAGCGCCTACGCCAAGGCCCGCCACGAACTCGACGGGCTGGTGGTGTTGCCCGCGATCACCAGGGCCGGCATCGAACGCAGGATCGTCGGCGAGATCGAGGCCTAGTCGGTGGGCTATCCCGGTCCGGTGCGATCCTGCGCTGCGACGTCCGGGTCCTGCTCGACGGAGATGACGAAATCGTCGCCGTGCTCCACCACACCGGTGATGACTGCCATCTCGACCGCCTCCGAGGCGTATCGGCGACGCACCATCATGGGGTCGTTTCGCAGATCCTTCACCAGCGCCGCGGCGAGCCCGACCATCACGAGCACGAACGGCAGCGCAGCCAGAATCGTGATCGTCTGCAGTCCGGTGAGTGCGTCCTGGCCACCGATCAGCAGCATCACCGCGGCGACGGCACCGGTGGCGGCGCCCCAGAAGATCACGGTCGGCTTCGACGGTTCGATCGTTCCCCGCTCGGAGAGCGATCCCATCACGATGGAGGCGGCGTCGGCGCCGGACACGAAGAAGATGGCGACCAGGATGATGACGAGGATGCTCGCCACGGTGGCGATGGGGTACTGATCGAGCAGGCTGAACAACTGCGCCTCGACGCTGCCCTCGCCTGCCAGGTCGACCCCGGCCTTCTGGACGTCGATGGCCGCGCCGCCGAACACGCAGAACCAGACCAGCGACACCACGCTCGGCACCAGCAACACCCCGGCGACGAACTGCCTGATGGTCCTGCCCCGCGAGATCCGGGCGATGAACATCCCGACGAACGGCGTCCAAGACAGCCACCAGGCCCAGTAGAAGATGGTCCATGACTGCAGCCAGGTGTTCACGTCGCCGCCCTCGGCGCCGGTTCTCGCCGACATCATCGCGACATCCTGCACGTAGCTTCCGAGGGTGGTCGGAATGAGGTTGAGGATGAACACGGTGGGTCCCACGACGAACACGAACAGCGCGAGAGACACCGCCAACACCATGTTGATGTTGGACAGCCACTGGATGCCCTTCGCCACACCTGACACCGCCGACAGAATGAACGCACAGGTCAGGACCGCGATGATGACCACCAGAATCGCGTTGCCCGTCTCGCTGATGCCGGCGACGATGTGCAGGCCGCTGCGGATCTGCAGGGCGCCGAGCCCGAGCGAGGCGGCCGAGCCGAACAGCGTGGCGAAGATCGCCAGCATGTCGATCACCTTGCCCCACGGCCCGTTCGCCCTGGATCCGATCAGCGGCTCGAATGCGGAGCTGATCAGCTGCATGCGGCCCTTGCGGTAGACGCCGTAGGCAATCGCGAGTCCGACGACCGCGTAGATCGCCCACGGGTGCAGGCTCCAGTGGAACATCGTGGTGGCCATGGCCGTCTGCACGGCCGACGCATTGCCCACTCCACCGGTGCCGGGGGGCGGCGACGCGAAGTGAGTCAGGGGCTCACTGACGCCGAAGAACATCAGGCCGATTCCCATGCCCGCACTGAACATCATCGCGATCCATGACACCGTCCGGAACTCGGGCTCCTCGCCATCACGCCCGAGTGGGATGGCGCCGAACGGACCCAAGGCCAGCCACAGCACGAAGACCACGAACCCCGATGCGGTGACGACGAACAGCCAACCGACGTTGTTCATCGTCCACGACAGGGCATCGCCGGATACCTGCGCCAGCGAGCTGGTGCTCAGGAACCCCCACAGCAGGAAGGCAATGGCGATTAGGGCGGTCACACCGAAGACCACGCGGTCCAGAGCCCTGCGGGTGGTGTGGGCCTCCTCGTCGATCGGTACGTCCAGCGCCGGATGCGGGATCACATCCGGAGAGGGTGACGCAAACGCCTTGTTCTTCTTGTCTGTCCTCGAAGTCGTCACGATTGTCGGCGTCTGAGCGCCGCCTCCTTCCTCGAAGGAATCAGCTCGCACGGCAATTTCACCGCCCGCCGATACTCGCACCATCGGAAGTCGGCAGCGAGCCGAACTGTGAGTTCGGGAGGTCAGAGCGTTGCGGATGAGGGATGCAGACAGTCCACGTAGCGCTGCAGCGTCGGCCCGAGCCATTCGATCAGCTCGGTCCGAGTCATCTCGACGATCGGCGGGATCCGCAGCACGAAGCGGCAGAGCGCCATGCCGAGCACCTGGGTGGCGATCAGTCCGGCCCGCCGCGGGGCGTCCTCGGGCGTCAACTTCGCGATCTCGGGCAGCAGCTGCGCCGCGAAGATCCCCTTCATGCGTTGGGCCGCTTCGGCATTCGTGGTGCTGGAACGCAGCAGCACGATCAGCGCATCGTCGTCCTCCCAGCGGGCCAGGAAGTGCGCCACCATCGCCGCGCCCACCCCGGACCGCTCGATGCCGGAGAGATCCGGGAAGCGCAGGTCGAACTCCGCCGCCGCGGCGAACAACTGGTCCTTGTTGCCGAAGTAGCGCATCACCATCGACGGATCGATGTTCGCGTCGGCCGCGATGGCGCGGATGGTGGCGCCCTCGTAGCCCGATTCGGCGAAGCGCTCCCTGGCCGCGGTCAGGATGACGCCCTTGGTCTGATCGGCCTTCCTACCCATGCCAACGAGTGTAGGCCAACGACTGTTGACTTTTCTGCAGACACGGTGGAACATATGAATGCCAACAAGCGTTGGCAAAAATAGAGTAAAGGAGACTCTCATGAAGGACACCGACGTACTCATCGTGGGGGCCGGCCCTACCGGCCTGACATTGGCCGCATCACTGCTGGCCAGCGGCATGAGGGCGACGATCGTCGACCGCCAGACCGCAGGAGCCAACACCTCGCGCGCCGGCGCCATCAACGCCCGCACGCTCGAGGTGCTCGAGGGACTGGACGTGGCCCGCCGCCTGGTGAAGGAGGGCGTGCAGGCACCGCGGTTCACCATCCGCGACGGCAACAAGGTGCTCATCCCGATCGACTTCAGCGGGCTGCCGAGCGCGTACCCGTACACCCTGCTGCTCCCCCAGTGCGATACCGAGCGGCTGCTGCTCGACCGGGTCGTCGAGCTCGGTGGCGACGTGCTCCGGCCCAAGGTTCTGAGCGCCGTCACGCAGGACACCGACGGCGTC
>Ga0193743_1001532_pt1 | contig 17160 bp, 20 predicted proteins | sample L2c2metaG_FD_143038 | JGI IMG/M metagenome (GOLD analysis project Ga0193743, IMG submission 143038) | Soil microbial communities from a riparian zone of the East river system, Colorado, United States - L2c2 | ecosystem: Environmental > Terrestrial > Soil > Riparian zone | place: USA: East River...
GACGCGGTGACCTCCAGTTCGGTGTGCGGCGCATGCAGATCGAACGCCGTCACCGCGGTGCCCCAGTAGTCGACGTACCGGTAGGACCGGGTGGCGGGCACGGTTTCGACGCGGTTGAGGATCACGTTCTGCCGGGAGTCCGAGCGTGGGGTCAGCCGCGCCTCGTTGTACGACGCCGTCACCGGTGACTTGTAGGCGTAGCCGGTCGAGTGCACGACGCGCAACCGCCACATCAGATCTCGCCCTCCTCGATGACGAGCGACCCGTTGCGGCCTGCATCGGTCCACGCCACCCATGGGGCGGAGTGAAAGTACTCCAGCGCCAACGCCTCTCCGACGTCGGCGCATGTCTTCTGCAGGCCGCCCAGGCGTTCTTCCAGAGACTCCAACAGCACGCCGGGTCGCAGGAACTCCAGCTCACTGCGGGCGCGGCCGAGCAGGCGTTGCGCCTCGTCGGTGGCTCCGATCCGGTTGTGCGCGCGGTTGTGCAATTCCTCGAGGCTGTGCTCGGCCAGCCGCAGCGAGTACATGACCGAGCGCGGGAACAGCCGGTCGAGCAGCATGAACTCGACCACGCGTACGGCGTCGAGCACGCCGCGGTACGTGCGCAGGTAGGTGTCGTGCGCACCCGCCGACCGCAGCACCGTCACCCATGCCGGTGACGAGGCGCTGTCACCGACGCGGGCGAGCAGTAGCCGCACGGTCATGTCGACACGTTCGATCGCCCGGCCGAGCACCATGAAGCGGTAGCCGTCGTCGCGGGACAGCGTGGAGTCGGCCAGCCCGGCGAACATCGCAGCACGGCCCTCGACGTACGACAGGAACTCGTGCGGACCGAGTCGCTTCGCGGCGCGTTCGCGCTCGGCGAGCGCGTTGTAGGTGGTGTTGAGGCACTCCCAGATCTCCGTCGACGTGACTTCGCGTGCGCCGCGGGCATTTTCGCGGGCCCCGGAGATGGATTCGACGATGGAGCAGCCGCCCTTGGTGTCGCGGCTGAACGCGACGAGGTCGGTGAGCGACCACAGATCCAGCGTGGACTTGGGCGGCTCGATGCCGAGAACCTTCAGCAGCGTCCTGGACGCCTGGTCGGGGTCGACGCTGGAGTCCTCGAGCAACTGGTGCACCGTGACATCGAGGATGCGGGCCGTGTCGTCGGCCCTCTCGACGTAGCGGCCGATCCAGTACAGCGATTCCGCGTTGCGTGCCAGCATCAGTCCCCCTCCCCGCCTACTGCTGCTGTTGCTGTTGCTGGGTCTGTTGGCCAGAGGACGTCGCCTGCTGCTGTTGCTGTTGCGAGGACGACGGGTCCTGGCTCTTCTCGGACTTGGTTCCATTCGCAGTCTTCGGCAGTGCCCGCACCACCTCGGCGGCGGCCAACTCGCGATCGGCCGCCGAGGCCCGCGAGGCGAGTACCCAGGTGTCCTTCGAGCCGCCGCCCTGGCTGGAGTTGACCACCAGCGAGCCCTCAGGGAGCGCGACGCGGGTCAACCCGCCCGGCAGCACCCAGACGTCGTCACCGTCGTTGACCGCGAACGGTCGGAGATCGACGTGGCGCGGCGCCAGCTCGTCGTCGATCTGCGTGGGCACCGTAGAGAGCTGCACGACCGGTTGGGCGATCCAGCCCCTGGGGTCATTGCGGATCTTCCTGCTGATCGTGGCCAGTTCCTTCTCCGAGGCGTCGGGGCCGAACACGATGCCGTAGCCGCCGGAGCCTTCGACGGGCTTGATGACCAGCTCGTCGATGCGGTCGAGTACCTCCTCGCGTTCCTCGGACAGCCAGCAGCGGAAGGTGTCGACGTTGGCCAGCAGCGGCTTCTCGCCGAGGTAGTACTCGATGATCGTCGGCACATAGGTGTAGACAAGCTTGTCGTCGCCGACACCGTTTCCGACCGCGCTGGAGATCACGACGTTGCCCGCGCGAGCGGCGTTCAGCACACCCGCTACCCCGAGTACCGAGTCGGGCTTGAAGTGCATGGGGTCGAGGTAGTCGTCGTCGATGCGTCGGTAGATGACGTCGACCTGGCGTTCGCCGTTGGTGGTTCGCATGTAGACCGTGTTGTCTCGGCAGAACAGGTCTCGGCCCTCGACGAGTTCGACGCCCATCTGCCGGGCCAGCAGGGAGTGCTCGAAGTAGGCCGAGTTGTAGACGCCGGGGGTGAGCACCACGACCGTCGGGTCGGCCTCGTTGGATGCGGCGGCCTTGCGCAGCGCCTGCAGCAGATGCGACGAGTAGTCGCCGACCGCGCGCACCCGATGCGTGGCGAACAGGTTCGGAAATACGCGCGCCATGGTGCGCCGGTTCTCCATGACGTAGGACACCCCCGACGGGGAACGCAGGTTGTCCTCGAGCACGCGAAAGATCCCCTGCGCGTCGCGCACCAGGTCGATCCCGGCGACGTGGATCCGCACGCCGTTGGGCGGCACGATGCCTGCCGCCTCGCGGTGGAAGTGCTCGCAGGACGTCACCAGGCGACGCGGGATCACTCCGTCCCGCAGGATCTCCTGTTCGCCGTACACGTCGTCGAGGTACATCTCCAGCGCCTTGACCCGCTGGGTGATGCCGCGCTCGAGCCGCGACCACTCGGCGGCCGAGATCACCCTGGGCACCAGGTCCAGCGGGAACGGGCGCTCCTGACCGGAGAGGGAGAAGGTGATGCCCTGGTCGATGAAGGCGCGGCCGAGCGCGTCGGACCGCGCCGCGAGCTCGGAGGCATCGGACGGGGCAAGCTCGGTGAAGATGCCCTTGTAGGGGCCGCGCACGTTGCCCTGGGCGTCGAACATCTCGTCGAAGGCCTTCGAATAAGCGCCCACGCTGTTGTAGCCGTCGAAGATGCCCTCGTATCGCTTCGTCGAGGACGAGGAGTTGCGCGACGACCGCGCGCCGTTTGTGGGAAGGGTTCGAAGGCTCACCAGTGACATGCTGCCGCACTAGCGCCGTTTCGGCAGGCCAGTGGGGATCCCTTTGGGTTATTGGGGTACGCGCTGGTAACCTGAACCCTCGCTGCCCGTCACCGGGCGCCCCCATGAAGACTTACGCCAACCCAAGCTGACATTTAGAAGGAATCAACGCGTGGCCAACATCAAGTCGCAGGTAAAGCGCATCCATACCAACGAGCGCGCCCGTCTGCGCAACCAGTCGGTGAAGTCCGAACTTCGCACGGCTGTCCGCGGCCTCCGTGAAGCCATCGACGCAGGCGAGAAGGAGAAGGCCACCGAGTTGCTGGTCTCCACCAACCGCAAGCTCGACCAGGCCGCCAGCAAGGGCGTCATTCACAAGAACCAGGCGGCCAACAAGAAGTCCGCGCTCACGCTGGCCCTCAACAAGCTCTGATCGGGCGCTGCGCCTCAGCCCTTGGCGGCCAGTTCCGCCACCCGGCGCACCGCCGTCTCGAGTGCGTAGTCGGCATTCGCCGCCACCCCCTTGACGTCGCCGTTGAGCGTCGCGACCAACCGCATCGCCTCGGCCACCGATTCGCGTGACCAGCGGCGGGACTGCTTCTGCGCCTTCTGCACCCGCCACGGCGGCATGCCCAGTTCACCAGCGAGCTGGTACGGATCACCCGACAGCGGCCCAATCCGGGCGATCGCGTGCACGGCCTCGGCGAGCGCGTCGGCCAGCACCACCTGCGGTTCGCCGCTCATCATTGCCCAGCGCAGGGCTTCGGCCGCGCCGGCCACGTCACCCGTGACCGCCTTGTCAGCGATGTCGTAGCCCTTCACCTCGGCCTTCCCGCTGTGGTAGCGGCGCACCGCCGCGGCATCCACCTGACCGCCGGTGTCAGCGACCAGCTGCGAGCACGCCGCGGCCAGTTCGCGCAGGTCGGAGCCCACGGCGTCCAGGACGGCTGTGACCGTGTCGTCGTTGGCCTTGATCTTCAGCTCACGAAACTCCCGACGGACGAACTCGGCACGCTCCGCGGGCTTGGTGATCCGGGCACACGGATGCACCTCGGCGCCAAGCCGTTTGAGCTGATCGGCCAGCGCCTTGGCCCGCCCGCCGCCGGAGTGCACGACGACGAGCATGGTGCCGGGCGGCAGGTCCGCCGCGGCGTCGGCGATGAGTGCAACCGCGTCCTTGCCGGCTTCGGCCGCCGCCTCCAGCACCACCACCCGCTCGTCGGCGAACAGCGACGGGCTCAGCAACTCGGCCAACTCGTTGGTGCTGACCTCACCCGCACGCAGTCGGTCGACGGGGACGTCCACGGTGCCCGCCGCATCGCGCGCCGATCGCAGCACGTCGCCAACGGACCGTTCGACGAGCAGTTCTTCGTCACCAAGCACGAGGTGGAGTTGGCTCACGCTGGAGATCGTGTCACGTCGCGCCGACAGCACCGGCTCCCGGCCCGGCACCGGCGCCCGCCACGGCCCACGCGAACAGGCAGACCGCCGCCGACGCCAGGCCGACGCGCCCCCACCGCCACCGCCACAGCACGACGGAACCGAGTCCCGCCGCCGCCACGCAGAACACCCCCGCGGGGCCGGACGGAACGGGTATGACGGCGCCCGGCACGGCCGACGCCCACCGCGCCACCCTTAGCAGCCACCACAATTCGGGCCCGGTGAAGCGGACCAGGAACTGCGCCGCCGCCGGCCAGAACGCCGACACCGCCGCCGCGCCGGTGCCGATCACCGTGATGGGAGCGATGACGACCACCACCGCGAGGTTTGCGGCGACGGACACCAGGCTGACGGTCCCCGACATCCCCGCGACGAGCGGTGCCGTGACGAGTTGGGCGGCGACGGCGACGCTGGCCGCGTCGGCCAGGGGTTTGGGCCAACCCCGGTCGACGAGCCGTCGCGACCACACGGGTGCGATCACCACTAGCGCCGCCGTGGCCGACGCCGACAGCGCGAAGCCGATGTCGACCGCCAGTTCGGGCGCGCCGATCATCAGGATCAGGACGGTGGCCGACAGCGCCGGAATCGCCTGCTTCCGTCGGTGCGCCACTATCGCCAGCAGGGTGATGGCGCCCATGACCGCCGCCCGAAGCACGCTGGCCGACGGCTGCACCACGACAACGAACGCCGCAAGCGCCAACGCGGCCAAGCCCACGGCCACGCGCGGGCCCACCAGGGCCGCCGCCAGCAGGACCGCGCCGCAGACGATGGTGACGTTGGCACCCGACACCGCGGTGAGGTGGGTCAGTCCGGCGGCCCGGAACTCGTCGACCGTCGGCCTGGTCAGGGTCGACGTATCGCCCAGCACCAGGGCGGGCAGCATCGCCGCCTGGTCGGCGGGCAGTACCGAGCGCGCCGCGTCGGCGAAGGCGGTGCGCACCCGCGCGGCGATCCGCTGGACGAGACTCGCCCGACCGAGCGTCGGCTCCCCCGCCGCCGCCAGCACCGCGACCGTGAGGTCGCGCCGGGTGGGCGCTCCGATGCGGGCGCGGAAGGCGGCGGGGCGGCCCGCGGTCAGCTCGCCGTATCCGATGCCCGACCCGAACACCACGACCCGACCGCGGACCGGGTGCTCGTTCACCGCTCGCAGGTCGCCGCGGAACATCAGCCGGCCACCACCCACCATGCGGGGCGACTCGGCCGCGACGACCACCACGGAGACCGTCGCGCCGATGTGACCCGACATCGGATGCTGAGCCACGTCCTGCACGCGCAGCGTCACCGCGATCGAAAAGGCGATCCCGACGACGGTCACCGCGAGGACGCCCGGCCACACCGCCGCGTTCGACTGCCTGCCTCGCCACCATCGCGTCACCAGAAGCGTGCCGCCCACCGCCGTCGTCGTGGCCAATAGTGGTGCGGCGCCGGCCCACAGGATGCCCGCGGCCGTCACACCCCATGCCGTCAGCGCAGCGGGAACCAGGCGCAGGTCGTGGCCGACCGCGCTGGCATCGGGCGTGCTCACACATGGACCAGGTCACGCAGCTTCTCCAGCCGCACGGGACCGATGCCGTCGACCTCGCCGAGTTGCTCGACGCTGGTGAAGCGACCGTTCGCGTCGCGCCACCCGACGATCGCCGACGCGGTGACCGGCCCAACGCCGGGCAACGCGTCGAGTTCTTCGGGCGTGGCGGTGTTGAGGTTCACCAATCCCGGTGGAGCCGCACCGCCGTCCCCGCCAGGTGCGGGCGACTGACCGGGTGGCGCCGTGATCGAACTGCCCATCGACGAAGGTGCGCCGGGCGGCGAGGCGATGCCGACGACGATCTGCTCACCATCGGACACCCTGCGGGCCATGTTCAGCCCGATCAGGTCGGCACCGTCGAGCGTCCCTCCCGCCGCGGTCAGTGCGTCGGCGATGCGCGCACCCGCGGTGAGCGTGACCAGTCCGGGCCGATGGACCAGACCGACCACACTGACGACGACCGGCCCGTCGGGCTCAGGGGCCGGGCTGCCCGCCGTCGGGCTGGTCGACGAAACCATCTGTACCGGAGGCAGTTTCGCCGAGACGACCGGCGGTGGGTCGTCGCGCATCAGCGTGAACACCGTGACCAGCACCGCGATCGCACCGACCGCGGCCAGTGCGACGACGCCGGCGCGGCCGGGATCCGCCCGGATCGCCGCCACCCAGCCCGGACCACCCGTCGTCGGCGCGGCGGGCAGCCACCGCGACAGCGACGTATCCGGTTCCTCGTCCTCGGACCGTTCGGCGTCGCCGTCGGCGGTGTCCGATCCCAGGCGGCGTTGCGCCCGGTCGGCGGGCAGTTCGGTTCGCATGGCCGCGACGGTAGGCGTCACCGCGGACCGAACCGGCTTACAGCCGTTCTCGGGCGGCCGCCCTGTGGATCAATCCGCCTCTGTGGACTCTCCCTCCGAATGTCCGCTGTGACATGCAATTCAACCGAGCGGTGTGCGCTAGCTGGATGTTCGGCGGAACCGTCGGGGTCGGCCTCTCATATCCACGGTCATCGGCGCCGAAAAGTTCGAATCCTGAACAAGGTTTGCTGTGCAGGCAACCGCCGTAAGCTGGCCAGTGTGGACGGCGTGCACGACCTCGGCGGCCTCGACGGCTTCGGCCCGGTCGAGCACAAGACGGTCGAGCCCCTCTTCGATGAGGACTGGGAGCGTCGCACCTTTCGTTTCATGGTCGGTTCCCTAGGCCCCCTGGGCGGCAACGGCGGCATGTTCCGCCACTCGATCGAGCGCATGGATCCTGCCCATTACCTCTCGTCGCCCTACTACGAGCACTGGCTCACCGGCGTCACCACCCTCGCGGTCGAGGCGGGTGCGGCCTCGGTTGAGGAACTCGAGCGCCGCGCTGGCGGGCATTTCCCACTGTCGCGCCCCGATCGGGGAGTCCTTCCGGGCGACCTCACATCGCGAACCACGCCGCGCTACGCAGTCGGCGACAGGGTCCGCGTGCGCGAGTGGCACCCGTCGGGACACACCCGCGCACCGCGCTACGTGCAGGGCAAGTGCGGAACCATCGTCCGGATCGACCCGGCGGCGAATGTTTCCGACATCGAGGCGCACGGCGGCGGGTTCGTCGCCGACCCACTCTACTCCGTGCGCTTCACGTCGCGGGAACTCTGGGGTGACGGCGGCGCCGACGGCGAAACCGTGCACGTCGACCTGTTCGAGCGATACCTGCAGGAGGCGTGATGAGCGCCGACCACCACCACCCTCAGGAACTGGCACCGGTCGAGGCACGCATCGCCGCGATCGAATCGGTGCTCGTCGAAAAAGGAATCCTCGACATCGATGCCGTCGACGAGATCGTCAAGCACTTCGAGGACAACCTCGGCCCGATGAACGGCGCAAAGGTGGTGGCGCGGGCATGGACAGACGCTGCGTATAGGGAACGCCTGTTGTCCGACGGAACGGCCGCGATCAAAGAGCTCGGCTTCAGCGGTCCGGAAGGCGACTACATGGTCGTCGTCGAGAACACCCCGCAGGTCCACAATCTGGTCGTCTGCACGTTGTGCTCGTGCTACCCGTGGCCCACCCTCGGGCTCCCGCCGAAGTGGTACAAGGCGCCCGCCTACCGCTCCCGCGCCGTGCGGGAACCGCGAAAACTACTCGCCGAGATGGGCACCGTCATCCCGGACGGCGTTGAGATCCGGGTCTGGGATTCCAGCGCCGAGGCGCGCTACCTCGTGTTGCCCATGCGGCCGGACGGAACGAACACCCTGACCGAGGAACAGCTCGCAGGAATCGTGACGCGGGACTCGATGATCGGCGTGCAACGGCTATGAGCGGCGCGCCGCTCGACGACGAGGCGCTCCCCCGCGACAACGGTGAGCTCGTCTTCGAGGCGCCGTGGCAGGCGCGCGCGTTGGCGGTGACGGTGGCGCTGGTCGACGGACTCGGCCTGCCGTGGGATGCCTTCCGCAGCCGACTCATGGCCGAGATCGCTCAGGATCCCCAGTGCCCGTACTACGAGAGCTGGGGCAGGGCACTCGAAGCCCTGGTCATCGAGCTGGATCTCGCGACGGATGCGGCGCTCGACGCTGCAACGCCCACCGAACGGGCTCCCCTCTAGATCCTCAGGTGCCGTGCGCCGCCAACAGCGAAATCTGGAGACCGACCGGTCCGTCCGTCACCAGGTATGTCACCGTCGGGCAGGCGAGCTCGGCGCCATGACCGTTGCGCCACGACAGGGTTCCGCGATAAAGCGCTGATGTCGAGTTCAGAACGGTGACAGTGGAATTCAGCACCTCAGTGTGGTGGTAGCCTGTGGCGCGCAAGCCATCGAGTTGCCCCTGGATCACCGAAGCAATCTGGTCGTCACTGGTCAGGCCGACGACCCCGTCATCGCTAGTGAGGATCATCGGAACGCCGTAATACCGCAGCAGCGAGGCGATTTCGGTCGCCCCGCGCACACGCCGCAAAGTTGTCGAGATACTGATCGAACCACTCGCTCAACCCACTGGTGTCCACAGGCATGCCCCGATCATGCCTCTTGTCTGGCCGCGGTCTGGGTGCTATGCCACAGACGGCGGGCAGCTCACTCTCGTCGAACGGCCGTACCTCCTAGGAGGTACGGCCGGACTGCGGGCCCGCGAGTGGTTCGTCGAGTTGGAGACCGCGAGCGTCGTCGGGAACCTTTGGTGCGGCCAGTTGCAGGCTTTCGCCGATCGCAGCTGATGCCGCGTCGGCGGATGCCGTGGCCTCTCTATCCGGGCGCCCGGATCCTTGCGGTGTTGCTCGCTCTAGGAACCGGAGCAGTTCGACGGGGAAGGGAAGCACCAGCGTGGAGTTCTTCTCCGCCGCGACCTCGACGACGGTTTCCAGGAGCCGCAGTTGCAGCGCCGCCGGGTGTTCGGCCATGATCTCGGCCGCTTGGGCCAGCTTTTCGGACGCCTGCAGTTCGCCCTCGGCGGTGATGACCCTGGCCCGTCGCTCACGCTCGGCCTCGGCCTGACGCGCAATCGACCGCTTCATCGAATCGGGCAGCACCACGTCCTTGATCTCGACGCGGTCGATCTGCACACCCCAGCCCAGCGCGGGGCTATCGATCATCACTTCCAGGCCCTGGTTGAGGTGCTCGCGGTTGGAGAGCAGGTCGTCCAGGTTGCTCTTGCCGATGATGGAACGCAGCGACGTCTGCGCGACCTGGCCGATGGCGGACATGTAGTCCTGGACGTCGACGGCCGCCCGCACCGGATCCGAGACGTTGAAGTAGATGACGGCGTCCACCCGTACGGTCACGTTGTCGCGAGTGATGCCGTCTTGCGCGGGCACCGGCAGCGTGATGATCTGCAGGTTCACCTTCTGGAGGCGATCGGCGAAGGGGATCAGCATCGTGAGTCCCGGCCCACGGACGCCGGATTGGACCCGTCCGAATCGAAAGACGACGCCTCGTTCGAACTGCTTGACCACGCGGATGTTCGCCAAACCAAGCCAAAACACGCCAAGGCCTGCGGCGCCTGCCATTGCGAGTGTGTAGAGGATGCTCATGGTGTACTCCTCGACGGACTAATCCGCGGCAGCCCTTGAGGCCCGCGGGCCTAATCCAATTGTGTCACTGGCGAGCCGTCCCAGCCATCGTCTCGCCAGCACACCCAGTCGATCTCCACCAGGGCGCCGACCGCCAGGCCGGTGACACCAACGCAGGTGCGTGAGGGCAACCGCTCGGGAAACCACATCGCGTAGGCGTCGTTGAAGGCCTGGTAGTCGTCCCAGTCGATCAGGTAGGCGCGCACGGAGACGACGTCGGCCAGTCCCCCGCCGCAGAGTTCGGTGACGCGCAGCAGATTGCGCAGCACTTGATCGGTCTGGGTCGCGACGTCGGTGCCGACCACGGTCCCGCTAGGGTCGGTGGGCATCTGGCCGGTGACGTACAGGGTCTGCCCCGCTGCGGTGGCGTGGGCGAACGGTGCCACCGCAGGCGGCACACCGTCCTCGGGTGTGAAGGTGAACGCGCGGATGGCGGTCACGCCGCGACGCCGGGCCAGCGTGGGAAGCACCGCTTGTCGATGCGGGCGTGCACGCCCTGGCGTTGGTCGACCACCTGGGTGACGGTGAAGTCGACGGCTACCGACATGAACGAGTAGGCGTCCATGCGGGTCAGGCCGAAGCTGCGCTCCAGCAGGTCGAGCGTGCGGAGTGCCGCGGCCTTCATCGCCGCGTCCAGGGTGTCGCCGAAGCCGTGCACGAGGAGTTCGGTGGCGGTCTCCAGCACGGGCACGGTGAAGGGCAGGTCGCGTCGAATGGTCAAGCGCAGCAATCCGTTCAGCGAGGACTCCAGCGCGGTGCCGCTGATCTCGCCGTCGCCCTGCGAGACGTGCGGGTCGCCGACCGACAGCAGCGCGCCTGGCACCTGCACGGGGTAGAACATTCGCCCGCCGGCGCCGATGCGCCAGTTGTCGACGTTGCCGCCGTGGTCGCCGGGTGGCACCGACGACACCCGGCGCGGTTCGGCGGGCGCGACGCCCATCGTGCCGAAGTGCGGGCGCAGCGGGACGACGACACCCGCCAACGCGGGTTCGCGCGCCGCGACGTCCGGCACGACGATCGTGCCCGGCTGGTCAGCCAACGGCGTCGTGGTCCAGTCGTAGCCGAACAGCGCCCGGCCGAGCAGCGCATCGGCGTCTAGTTCGTAGACCGTCACCCGCTCGGTGGGTAGCTCGTCGTAGAGGTGGCCCCAGTGCCCCGCCAGGTTGGATCCGTACGGCAGCCGCGGGGTGGCCTCCAGGATGTCGACCTGCAGCACGTCGCCGGGTCGGGCACCGTCGACGGCGATCGGCCCGGTGAGCAGGTGCGGCCCAGGCCCGCGGTCCTCCACCCGGTCGAAGACCTCGGTGATGCCCGCGTCCATCAGCAGGTCGGGCGCGTCGCCGGCCTGGTGGGTCAGCGTCTCGATGGCGACCAGGTCTCCCGAAGCGACGACGAGTGCAGGCTTCAGTCGAGGGTCGAAGTAGCCCCAGTGCACCGTGGACGGAGCGGCGGGCAGGTCGTGCTGCATCCGGCGATCATGCCAGCGACGGTCCCCCGGCGCGTCGAGCGGACCCTCGCGTATACATATTCACGAAGGTGTCTACTGATCCGCCGCAACGAGGAGGCGCGCATGACGACGACCACCGACCGACCGCTGCGGGTGATCCAGTGGACCACCGGCAACATCGGCACGCGCTCGCTGCACGCCATCATCGGGCGCAACGACATGGAACTCGTCGGGGTGTATGCCCATGGCGCCGAGAAGGTCGGGGTGGACGCCGCCGAGCTCGCCGGCTGGCCCGAGCCCACCGGCGTCGCGGCCACCAACGACGTCGACGCGCTGATAGCGCTGAAGCCCGACGCTTGTTGCTACAACCCGCTGTGGCCGAACGTCGACGAACTGGTCCGGCTGCTCGAGGCCGGCGTCAACGTGTGCTCCAGCGCGGCGTGGATCACCGGTGGCAAGCAGTCGCCCGAGGACCTGGATCGGATCCGGAAGGCTTGCCGGACCGGCAATTCCACGATCTTCGGCAGCGGTGCACACCCCGGTATGACGAACATGGTCGGCATGGTGCTCTCTGGTGCCTGCGAGAACGTCGACGAGATCCGCATCACCGAGTCGGTCGACTGCTCGACGTACGAGTCCGCGGACACGCAGGCCGCGATGGGCTTCGGGCGGGATCCCGGCACACCTGGCCTGGCGGAGAGCGTGCGACGCGAGAGCGAGGTGTTCGCCGAGTCGGCGGCGATGATGGCCGACGCGATCGGCGCCACGCTCGACCGGATGACGTTCGACGTCGAGTTCAGCACCGCCACCGGTGACAGCGATCTCGGCTTCATGCAGATCCCCAACGGCACCGTCGGCGGCGTATTTGGCTACCACCGCGGGTGGGTGGGCGAGAAGAACGTGGTCAGCGTCGGGTTCAACTGGACCATGGGCAGCCACGTCACCCCGCCCAAGCCGCTCGAGCACGGCCACGTGATCCAGGTGTTCGGCACGCCCAACATGCGCACGGTGCTGCATTGCCTTCCGCCGCGGGACTGGACGGAGCCCGGCTTCATGGGGCTGGGCATGATCTACACGGCGATGCCGGTGACCAACGCGGTGCCCGCGGTGGTCGCCGCGGCACCGGGCATCGTCACGCTGAAGGATCTGCCGCCGGTGACGGGCCGGGTGTCGGGCTAACCGAGGCGTGCCGCGAGCGTCCCCGTACCCGGGCCGTCGAGGTCGCGCAGCGCATCGGGTCGTCCGGCCAGCACCATCAGCAGCGCTTCACCTGGACCGCGTACCTCGGGGCCCTTGCCGTAGGACCAGTCAAGGTCGGTGGCGATCAACCGCACCCCGCGCACCCGCCACGCGCCGCGGATGGTCGGTGAATAGCGAACGAAGTCCAGTGCGGCGCAGAGACGTTCAACGGGAATCGTCCGCGCGAGGCCCAGCGGCCTGCGGATGTCCTGCTGGTGAATCATGTTGTCGGTCAGCGCTACCCGTCCGCCGAAGCCTGCACCCATGCCGTGTGGCTCCGCATTGTCCCGCAGAAGTGCGATGAGCTGCTCGGTTGAGCGGTCCGCCAGGTCGCCCACACCGAGACCATTGATTCGGTCCATCTGGAGGCGGCCCTTGAGGAATCGAGCCGTCAGCTCACGCGGGGTCATCCCCTCGAAGCTCACCACGTGCGCGGCAACGTCGTGCACGCGCCAACCGGCACACAGCGTTGGGTGCTCCCACTGCTCGGGCGTCAGGCCTGCCAGGAAGTCGGCAAGCTCTTCGCGCTCGTCGCGCGCGAGATCCAGGGCGGTCATGAGTCGTCCACCGTCACGCACACACCGATCGCACCACCGCCGACGTGCACGGACAGCACCGGCCCCATGTCGCTCACGGCCAGCGATCGGTGCTGCGGTAGTCGGGTGGTGAGTGCGGCGCCGACCTCGTCGGCGTCGTCGTGGTTGTCGACGTGATGCACGACGATCGACGCGGTGCGGTCGCCGACGAACTCCGCGACTGCCTCGACCATCGCGGCGTGGGCCTTCGACAACGTCCGGATCCGCTGGAACAGCACCAGCCGACCGTCCACGTCGAGGCACAGCACCGGCTTGAGCGACAGCGCCGTGCTCAGCCACGACGCGGCCGTGCCGATCCGCCCGCTGCGCCGCAGATTGTCGAGTCGGTGCACCACGATGAAGGCGCGGCCACGCGGCACGGCGGAGCGGGCCGCGGCCTCGACGGTGTCGAGGTCGGCACCGGCGGCCGACGCGCGCGCCGCGGCCACCGCGACGAACCCGACCCCCGCTGCGGCCGACCGTGCGTTCACCACGCGGACCGCAGGACCGAACTCCCGCGCCGCGGCCGCCGCCGTGCTGAAGGTGCTCGACAACGCCGCCGACAGATGCACCGCGACCACGCCGTCCCCGCCGCTGTCGGCCAGTGCCTTGCGGTACGCCTCGGTCAGGTCGGCAGGCGCAGCACCGGCCGTCGTGACGTGCGCCCGGTCATGGATGTCGTACGGCACCGGGTCGATCCCGTCACGCAGATCCGTGCCGTCCACCAGGACGTGCAACGGCACCTGGCGAATCCCCCACCGCTGCAACTCATCCGAGTCCAGTCGGGCGGACGAATCGGTGACCACCACGACGGCCATGGTTAGTCGCCGGTGACTTCGGAGACCGCGACCCCCGCCTCGGCGAGGCCCTTCAGCATCAACTCGGCGACGGACGCGTGAGCCTCGAAGTTCCAGTGGATGCCGTCCGGGTTGCCGCGTCCGCTCATCACCTCTTCGCCGACGGCAGCCTTCAGATCGACGATGGGCACGTCGTGGTCGCGCGCCCAGGACGTGATCGCGGCGACGGTGCCGTCGCGCCAGCGGTGCGACCGGCCATAGGTATCGGCGATGTGCACCGACGGTATCGACGCCACGAACGGAATGCCGGGCCGGTTGAAGTCGATTGCCGCCCTGGTCTGCTCGAGGTAGTCGGCGCTCAGGTGCGGCGGCAGCGCGGGCCGCGCGATGGGCGACAGCCGCGGCTGCAGCCAGCCGTATCCGTCGCGGGCCCACCGCCGCAGCCACGGCGGCCGGACGTAGCGGATCAGTTCGCGCACCGCCGTCGGCAACGGCGATGGCAGTGAATCCATGCCACCGGTCGCGACGATCACCGCGCCCGCGCGGGGCAGGGCCGCCCACGCCCGCGGATCCTGGGTGGCCGCCCACCACACGTCGCGGCAGGTCCAGCCGATCCGGCCGATCACCTCGACATCCCAACCGAGTTGGGCGGCAACGATGTTGGGCCAGATCCGGGGATCGTCGGCGGGCAGTCCGCCCGTTGGCCCGTAGTAGGACAGGGAATCGCAGAAGATCAGGAGGGTGGCGCGGCGGCTAGAGGACATCGTTGGCGACCTGGGCCGATGCGTTCCATACGTCGAGCCGCCAGCGGACCTCCTCGGCCACGGCATCCGGCTCCGAATGCCCGGACAACTGGACCCAGCTGGCATTGCCCATGCCACCGAGAATCGGCCAGTTGTCCACCGGCAGACCGAGCAGCGCGGCGGTCAGCGCCGCGATCAACCCGCCGTGGGCCACCAGCACCACCGGGCGGTCCGGCTCGTCGACACCCCATTCGGCCTGGCCGGCAACCAGTTCCGCGACCAGCGGCAGACTGCGGGCAGCCACGTCCACCCGGCTCTCGCCGCCGTGCGGGGCCCAGCGAGCGTCGTCCCGCCACGCCAGCCGGGCACCTGGGGCGGCGGCGTCGACCTCGAGATGCGTCATGCCCTGCCAGTCGCCGAGATGGGTTTCGCGCAGCCGGGTGTCGACGGATACCGGCAGCCCCGCCCGCTCACTCAGCGCCATCGCCGTGTCGAGCGCGCGACGCAGATCCGACGACACGATCAGCAGCGGCTGCCGCTTGGCCAGCACCTCGGCGGCGGCGACGGCTTGATTTCGTCCCAGATCGCTCAGATCGGTGTCGAGTTGGCCCTGCATCCGACTGCCCGCGTTGTACTCGGTCTGCCCGTGCCGCAGCAGCACCAGGCGGCGGACCCTCACTCGGCACCATCCAACTCCACCGGCACCAGCGGGCAGTCACGCCACAACCGGTCCAGGGCATAGAAGTTGCGCTCGTCCTGGTGCTGGATGTGCACCACGATGTCGATGTAGTCCAGCAGCACCCAACGGCCCTCGCGGGTGCCCTCGCGGCGGGCCGGTTTGTGTCCGGCGACGCGCATCTTCTCCTCGACCTCGTCGACGATGGCATTGACCTGCCGGTCGTTGGCCGCCGAGGCGATGACGAAGCAATCGGTGATGACGAGTTGACCTGAGACGTCGATGACGACCACGTCGTCGGCGAGCTTGGCTGCGGCGGCCCGGGCTGCCACGGTGGCCATGTCGAGGGCTTCGTCGGACGCACTCATTCCGTGGGTTCCTTGCTGGCCAGCGTGTGCGCCCGGTACAGGCCGCGTTTGGACACGTACTGCACGACGCCGTCGGGCACGAGGTACCAGATGGGCCGCCCCGACTCGGCGCGGCGCCGGCAGTCGCTCGACGAGATGGCCAGAGCGGGCACCTCGACCAGGCTCAGGGCGTCCCGGGGCAACTCCTTCATGGCGGCGGCGATGTGCTCGCCGGCGAGTTCGTAACCGGGTCGGCTGACACCGACGAAACGGGCCATGGAGAAGAGATCCTCCCAGTTCTGCCAGGACAGGATGGACGCGAGCGCATCGGCACCGGTGATGAAGAACAACTCGGTGTCGGGGTTGAGTGCCGCGAGGTCACGCAGCGTGTCCTTGGTGTAGGTGGGTCCGCGACGGTCGATGTCGACGCGGCTGACGGAGAACCGCGGGTTGGCCGCGGTGGCGATGACCGTCATCAGGTAGCGGTCCTCGGCGGCGGTGACGATGCGCTCGCGCTTCTGCCACGGCATGCCGGTCGGGACGAACGCCACTTCGTCGAGGCCGAACAAGTCGGCCACCTCGCTGGCCGCGACCAAGTGACCGTTGTGCACGGGATCGAACGTCCCACCCATCACGCCCAGCCTGCGTCGAGTCACGAATAGCCAGCTTACGGGAGTGCCAACGCAGGAGTCCGCTGGTAGGTAGACCGCCAGGGTCCTACGCGCGAGTTCCACCTCACGGCTGTGATCGGCGGCGATGGCGCGTCAACCACGACCCTGGTGTGGAAATCGCCGTTAGCACCGAAATCATCACCCACAGCGCGGGCGTGGCGAAACCGCAACGCTAGACCGGCAGCAGCTGGTCGATCACCGAGGCGAGCTGCTTGGCCGACCGGCACTCGTGCATGGTGATGACGTCCTCGTAGCGCGGAACCGCCGAGTCGCCGCTGCCCCACAGGTGCTTGGGTTCGGGGTTGAGCCAGTGCGCGTGCCTGCTGGCGGTGACCATGTGCGTCAGAAGGTCGACCTCGGGGTTGCGGTAGTTGTTGCGGGCGTCGCCGAGCACCAGCAAGGAGCTCCGCGGGGAGAGCACGTTGGGGAAGTTCTGCAAGAACGAGACGAAGGCGTGGCCGTAGTCGGAGTGGCCGTCCCGCGTGTAGACGCCCGCCTCGCGAGTGATGCGCTGGACCGCGACGGCGAGGTCGGCGTCGGGGCCGAAGAGTTCGGTGACCTCGTCGGTCGTGTCGATGAAGGCGAACACGCGCACCCGCGAGAACTGCTGACGCAGTGCGCTGACCAACATCAGGGTGAAGTGGCTGAACCCCGCCACCGACCCCGACACGTCGCACAGCACCACCAGCTCGGGGCGGGCCGGGTGCGGCTTCTTGAGCACCACGTCGATGGGCACGCCGCCCGTGGACATGGACTTGCGCAGCGTCTT
>Ga0193743_1001534_pt1 | contig 17145 bp, 19 predicted proteins | sample L2c2metaG_FD_143038 | JGI IMG/M metagenome (GOLD analysis project Ga0193743, IMG submission 143038) | Soil microbial communities from a riparian zone of the East river system, Colorado, United States - L2c2 | ecosystem: Environmental > Terrestrial > Soil > Riparian zone | place: USA: East River...
AGGCCTGCCAAGGACAAAGATTCCTCTTCAACGATTTCATGATCAAAAAACGCCGCTTCCCTTCCGGGAAGCGGCGTTTTTTTGTTTGGGCGCGCCGCCGGCCGCAAGGTTGTGCCGATTTTTTTTCGGCCACGATTTGCCGTCAGATTCGCTAAATCCTTGAATCGCCCCTAACCCACCAGTCCACCCGAGGAGACTCCATGCGTGAATTCGTTCGTCCCGTCGCTGCGGCGTTGAGCATTGCCTGCCTCGCTGCCTCGATGACCATCGTATCCACTGGCGGCGCGTTGGCGCAGGCCAAGCAGACGGCGCCGAAACAGGCGGCGCCCGCTCCGGCCAAGCAGGCCGCGCCACCCCCGCAGGAAGCCGCGGTGAAGCAGATGGCGCTGACCGAAAAGGAGATCGAGGGCGTGCTCGCGGCTGGTAAGGACATGGATGCGATCACCGAGAAACTGCCGCAGAACGCCAAGCCGGATCCCAAGATCATTGCGCAGCTAGACGGCGTGGCGAAGAAGAACGGTTTTGCCGGCTACGACGAATACAACAACGTCGTCGACAACGTCGGCATCGTGCTCGCCGGCCTCGATCCGGCGACCAGGAAATATGTCGGCCCTGAAACCGTCATCAAGGCGCAGATCGCCCAGGTCCAGGCCGACAAGAAGATTTCCGCCAAGGACAAGAAGGAAGTGTTGGCCGATCTCAACGGTGCGCTGAAATCTCCGGCGCCGCCGGTCGAGAACAAGGGCAATATCGACCTCGTGGCTAAATACTACGACAAGCTCGCCGGCGCGCCCCAGCAATAGGATTGTTCAAAAAAGCCCCGGAGAATTTCTCCGGGGCTTTTTGTTTTCAGACGTCGCGCAGGCCTCAGGCTCGTGTGCGCATCCGCATCATGAAGCTGTCGAAGCTCAGTTCAGCCACTTGCATCCATGCCAGGGATTCGTTGCGGAAGTTCGCCAGGCTGGCGTGCATTTTGCCGAAATGCGGGTTGGTCTTCGACAGGTCCGCATAGATCTCGTTTGCGGCTTTGTAACACGTCTCCAACACTTCCTGCGGGAACGGACGCAGGATCGCGCCGGCCCCGATCAGCCGCTTCAGTGCCGGCGGATTGACGAAATCATACTTCCCGGTGACCCACGTGAACGTATCGTGCGAAGCCGTGGTGAGCGCCGCCTGATAGTGCTTCGGCAACCCATTCCACTTCTCCTTGTTGATGACGTTGTGTCCCTGGCCGGTGCCTTCCCACCAGCCCGGATAGTAATAATACTTCGCCACCTTCACGAAACCGAGCTTCTCGTCGTCATAAGGGCCGACCCACTCGGCCGCGTCGAGTGTGCCTTTCTCGAGCGCCGGATAGATATCGCCAGCCGCGATTTGCTGCGGCACGCCGCCGACCTTCGCAATGATGGTTCCGGCAAATCCGCCGACGCGGAATTTCAGACCTTTGAGATCTTCGGTCGATTTGATCTCCTTACGAAACCAGCCGCCCATTTGCGCGCCCGTACTGCCGGTCGGAATGCCGTGGCAGTTGTATTCTCCAAGCAGGTCGTTGAGCATGTTCATACCGCCGTCGAACAGCATCCACGACATATGCTGCCGCGTGTTGAGCCCGAACGGCAGCGACGTGCCAAACGTAAACGCCGGATTCTTGCCCCAATAATAGTAGAGCGCCGTATTGCCCATCTCGACGGTGCCATTCGACACCGCGTCGAGCACCTGCAAACCGGGAACGAGTTCGCCAGCGGCAAACGGTTGGATCTGAAAACGATTGTCGGTGACTTCAGCGACGCGCTTGCAGAAAAACTCGCAGCCACCGTAAAGCGTATCCAGCGACTTCGGCCAACTGGCCGCGAGCCGCCATTTCACTTCAGGCATCGACTGCGCGATCGCGGGCGCGGCAATCGCTGCGCTCGCGGCAAGGCCGACACCACCTGCCTTTAGAAAATCACGACGTTTCATGCGCTTCCTCCTTTTTTATGTCGAGATATCGACGAGAGGGATAGCGATCTTGGTTGTCGCTTTTGTATCGCCGATGACCGACGCTGATGTTGGTACCTGAAGCCCAGACCCTGAAAACAAAACCCCCTGACGTTGGGCGCGATCGAAATCTGAAAATCCCGGTCCGCAGGCAGGATGACCAATCGGTACCCGGGAATCAAGGGCATCGCTCCACCACCGCCTCACAACGCAGATGCGAACAGGCGCGGCAGCAGCCCCGGTCTTGCACCAAAGTCGTATGATCAATGCACGTTCTGCGAGCAACGCCTTGCGAACCAGGCTGACGCGCTCCGCCATCATCTGCTAGTGAGGGCCGGCAAATCGCACCGGAGAACGTGTGAATGGCGGCTAAAAAGGTTGTTGTCGCGGGCGCGACAGGGCTGGTGGGAAACGCCGCCTTGCGGCATTTCGGTAGCATCGGCGGCCGCGAGGTCGTCGCGCTGTCGCGGCGAAAGCCGCGCGATCTCCATGGTGCCCGCTATGTTCAGGCCGATCTGACCGACGCTGCACAATGTGCGGGCAGCGCTCCGGAACTGCAGGGGACCACTCACCTCGTCTACGCCGCGCTGTATGAGGCGCCAAACCTGGTCGACGGCTGGCGCGACCAAACCCAGATTCGAATCAACGATCTGATGCTCCGCAACCTGATGGCGGTGCTCGAACCGGCGGCGCCGTCGCTTCGGCACGTGGCGCTGTTGCAGGGCACCAAAGCTTATGGCGTGCACGTCCGTCCGCTCACGGTACCGGCGCGGGAGGGCCGCTCGGAAATGTACGAGCAGCCGAATTTCTACTGGGCGCAGGAGAGATTTCTCCGCGAGTTGCAGCAAGGCAAGGCCTGGCACTGGAGCATCTTGCGGCCGGTCCTGATCGTCGGCGAGGCGATGGGCGGCGCCATGGATCTGATCCCGCCGCTCGGCGTCTACGCCGCGATGCTGCGCGAAGAGGGCAGGGCGCTCGACTATCCCGGCGGTGCTGCGCGGGTGGCGCAGGCGGTCGATGTCGACCTGCTGGCGCGCGCGATCGGCTGGGCCGGCGAGGCGGAGGCGGCGCGCAACGAAGCGTTCAACGTCACCAATGGCGATGTCTTCACATGGGAGAATGCGTGGCCCGCGATTGCGGAAGCGCTGGATATGAAACCCGGCGGCGCCGTCCCGCTTTCGCTCGCACAGACGTATCCACAATGGATTGCGCCATGGGATGCACTCCGGCGCAAACATGACCTGATTGCACCTGGCCTCGAAGCGTTCGTCGGCCTGTCGTTTCAATATGCCGATTACAGTATGCGCTATGGCCAGACCGAACCGGGACCGCCTTCGATCGTCTCCACCGTCAAGATCAACAAGGCCGGCTTCACCGAGATGATGGATAGCGAAGACATGTTCCGCAAATGGTTCAGACAGGCGCGATCGAGCCGCCTGCTGCCGTAGCGCGTATTCCGCAAAAGTGGATCGCGGTTTTGCGATCAGAATACGCGCAAAGTATTAGAGTTACCGCACCGTCGAAAATGCGGCTTCCATCGCCCGGCGCGTCTTGATGGTCTCATTATCAGCATCGACTTCGACATCGTTCCATCGCACTACCGCGCCATGCGCGATGTCGTTCTTCAGCTTTACTTTATGCGCGAGCCCAATCGGCAATGCGCCGGCGCTGCGGCTCGCCGCCGCCGGCATCAGTTTGCCCCAAACCGTATAGCCGCCTTCGCCGTCGAGCATTTCACCCGCGCGCAGATCGCGCTTGGCGACGGCGGCGACGTCGCCGCGGAAACCCTGCGGCTGTCCGGTCGGCTCATTGCGCAGCGCTGCGGATAAAACCGAGATGTTCAGCTCCAGCCCGATCAGATGATACGGCTTGTACATCGCCGCATAACGCCCGCTGGCGTCAGTCTTCAGGCCATACTGCCTGAAGCAGTCGGCGGCGTAATCGTTCGGCGCTTCCAGTACGACATAGACGCCCCAGCGCAGATCGCGGAACACCGGGCGGCCGTCGCGCTCCAGCGAGGATACCACTTCCACCACGCCTGATTTCTCCAGCACGCCGCCTTTGTCGCGCGGCCGCATCACATGCGGCAGGTCGTCGACGCCGCAGGGTGGAAACAACAGTCCATCAGCGGGCACGTCGAGCCCGGTGGCGTTGGCGATCGCGGCCATTTCGATCGCGGATTTGGTGCCATCGAGAAACGAGTTGAACATCTGCGGGTTCATGCCGGCCGACTGCGCCTCGCCTGCCGTCAGTCCGTAATGGCTCCAGACCCCGGCCGGCGTCACGTCGTGATAAACCGGCAGGTATTTGGTGCCTTTCCCCGCAGCAACGACGTGGAATCCGGTGGCGCGCGCCCAGTCCACCATTTCCGCGGTGAGCGCCGGCTGATCCCCGTATGCAAGGGAATAAACCACGCCGGCTTTGCGCGCTTCCTCCGCCAGTAGCGGCCCTGCCAGCACGTCGGCCTCGACATTGACCATGACGATATGTTTGCCGGCCTTGATCGCCGCGCGGGCATGACGAATACCGACCGCGGGATTGCCGGTGGCCTCCACGATCACTTCGATATTGCCCGATGTCGCTTTAGCAGCGTCGGCGGTGAATGTGGTCGCTGCGATCCGCGCGGCGTCCCATCCGACGGTGCGGCAGGCCTCGCGCGCGCGCTCCGGATCGAGATCGACGATCACGGGCACTTCAACTCCCGGCGTATGCGGTACCTGCGACAGGAACATCGAGCCGAACTTGCCGGCGCCGATCAGCGCGACGCGGACGGGTTTTCCGGCCGCGCGGCGGGCATTGAGCAGATGAGAAAGGTTCATGGAAGGGGTGTTCCGATCGAATTGAATTCGGCATGTCGACAGCGGAAACGCGCTCCCTCTCCCGTTGGAAGAGGGTTGGGGTGAGGGGTTATGATCTATCGTTAGGCCGTAACCCCTCACCCGTCACGCTTCGCGTGCCGACCTCTCCCATGGAGAGGTGAAGCGGGACTCGCGAACCGCTCTTACTCCGCCGCCTGGCGATGGCTGCGCGCGAGCCGGAGCAGTGCACCGTCCTCCACGGTCTGGATCGGCGTGAAGTCGCGATGCGCGATGTATTCCGGCCGCGTCGGGGTACGGATATAATTCGAGACCGCGTTGAGCGTGAGATAGACGATCTTGCGCGGATACGGCGTAATGTTGCCGGCCGAGCCGTGCACCAGATTGCCGTGGAACATCAACATGCCGCCGGCCTTGCCGGTCGGTGCGACGATGCCGCCATCCTTCACCAGCCGCGTCACGGTTTCCTCGTCGAGCGTCCACAGCGGATACGACGTGGTCTCAAGGTCGTGCGCCGCCTTCAGATCGCCGGCGGTCTGGCTTTTCGGCACCAGCATCAGCGGTCCGTTGATCGGCATCACCTCGTCGAGGAAGATCGCGATGTTCATCGCCCGCGGCTGCGGCATGCCGTCGTCGCGCTTCCAGGTGCCGTAGTCCTGGTGCCACTGCCAGACATCGCCGGTAAAGGCTGATTTGGCGTTGATCTTGTACTGGTGCATGTAGACCTTCTCGCCGAAGATCTGCTCCACCGGATCGATCATGCGCGGATGGGCGCCGAGCAGGCCGAACGCCTCGTTGTAGAGATGGGCTGCAAAGGCGGTGCGCGGCGCGCCGCTCTTCTCGCGCCATACCTCCGGGCGCTTGGTGTCGTAAATCCCTTCTGCCTCGTGCGCCAGCAGGGCCACCTCTTCGGGGCTGAACAGTTCCGGCAGGAACAGCCAGCCTTCGCGGTTGAAGTCGTCGATCTGTTGCTGGGTCAGTTTCATGGTGGTTCCTCCTTTGGTTTTTTATGATCCCCGTCTTGACCGGACAAAAGCGCGAAGCGCGTCTTCGTGCTAGATGTCCCGGCCATCCACGTCTTCGCCTTGCGTCAAGGAAGATGTGGACCCGGCACAAGGCCGGGCATGACGATTTGCTACGCTGCCTTCTCAGGTTCTCTCAGTCTCTCTTCCGTCATTCGCCCCGCGCTCATCGCATGCGCCAGTGCCGCGCTCTCCGCGGCTTTCGCATTGCCCGACAGAATGTGCGCGGCGATGGTTTCGTGTTCCGCCCAGGCGCTCTGGCGGTAATCCAGTTCGGCCAGCACCGTCGCCATCGATCTTTTCATATGCGGCCATTGCGGCGCGATCATTTCCTCGATCGCAGGATTGCCCGACAGCCGATAGATCGCGCTGTGAAAATCGACGTCGAGTGCGATCAGCCGCGACAGCGATGTTTTCTTGTCGGTGGCACGCCCGGCATGCACCGCCGCTTCGAGATGCGCGCGCCCGGCCGCATCGATCTTGACGTGCTGTGCGGCGAGCCGCGCCGCCAGCGCGTCGATCGCACCGCGCACCTCATAGAGCTGGCGGATGCGCAGGGGATCGAGCTGCGTGACCTCAAAGCCTTTACGGCCGCTTTCGGCAACCAGACCCTGCCGATGCAATAGATGCAGCGCGTGGCTGACCGGCTGGCGCGACACCCCGAGCTTTTCCGCAAGTTCATTCTGCCGGATGCGGTGTCCCGGCGGCAGGGTGCGGTCGGTGATGGCCTCGAGGATCCGCGCATAGACCTGATCGATCAGGTTGGGGAATGGGTCTAACGGGATCATGCCACACGTCCGATGGAATACGGAATTCCGAATTCGAAAGCTAGCGGGAGGACGGCACACCGTCAAGCGCCTCGGTGTGATAGACGATCAATTAAGCGTCGGACTTTTTTGTCCGAATCGGGCTTGCTATCCGGACAAATTTGTCCGATGCTCGAATCTGCAAACGAGCCGGCAATGGATAAAAGAGACCGCTTCATCGCAGAGATTAGAAGTGAGGCTCGCGCGATGGGTCTCAGCTTTCGGGTCGATTACCGCAAGGGCAAAGGTGGTCACGCCATGGTGTATGTCGGCAACAAACTCACCACGCTGCCGAGCAGGGAAATCGATCCCAAGACGGCCCGCAAGATCAGGAAGCATTTGGGATTGGCTGACTAAAACCCAGCCGATTGTGGCCACGTGTTAGGAGAAAAAAGGCAATGCAAACCTTCACCTATGCCGCTGAATTCGAACGAGGCGACAAACGCGGTATTGTCGTAAGTTTTCCCGATGTGCCGGAAGCGATCACGCAGGGCAACGACATGGCGGACGCGCGCGCGCAGGCGGAAGAAGCGCTGGGCCTCGCATTGTTGACTTATCCGGAGCGCGGGCTGCCGCTGCCGAAGCCGCGCGCCAAGGGCAAGGGCTTGACGTTGGTTGCGGTGGCGCCCGGCGTCGCCGCAAAACTTGCGGTGCTGGAGGCCTTCGCGGCGGCCGGGATTGGAAAGAGCGAACTCGGCCGGCGCATGGGGAAGGACGAAAAGGAAGTCCGCCGCATTCTCGATCCGAAGCACCCGACGAAACTGCCTGCGATGGTCGAAGCGCTGCGCGCGCTCGGAAAACGCCTTGTCGTCGGCGTCGAGGAAGCGGCCTAGCGACCTAAGAAGCTAGCGCCTGGGTCTGCTTGTTGGACCGCAGCCTTGCGCTATTCTCTCACCGGGGCGATCGGAGGTTCTTCATGAGCGACGACGCAGCAGGCTTCATCGGCAGCATTCCGCAGTACTACGATCAAGGCCTCGGCCCGATCATCTTCGTCGATTATGCCGCCGACATCGCGCAACGCGTCGCCGCCGGCAAGCCGGCGCGGGTGCTGGAGACGGCGGCCGGCACCGGCATCGTCACGCGAAAGCTGCGCGACGCCTTGCCCCGTGCTGCACACTTGACGGCGACCGATCTCAACCCACCAATGATCGACATCGCGCGCGCCAGGTTTCAAGCCGGCGAGCAAGTTGAGTTCCAGCCTGCTGACGCCACGGCGCTTCCCTTCGCGGATGGAAGCTTCGACGCCGTGGTGTGCCAGTTCGGCCTGATGTTCTTTCCAGACAAGGCTAAATCTTTTTCCGAGGCCTACCGCGTTCTCGCCCCCGGCGGCCGCTATCTGTTCAGCGTCTGGGACTCCCATCGCTACAACCCGTTAGGTCGAATCGCGCACGAAGTCGCGGCACGCTTTTTCCCTGTCGATACGCCTCAGTTATACAGCGTGCCGTTCTCCTGCCATCAGATCGATCCGATCAAGGAGTTGATGATCGCGGCGGGTTTCCGCGACATCAGCGTTGCCGTGTTGAGACAGGAAAGAGAGATCCCGGACACGGCGAAGTTCGCGCGCGCGGCCGTCTATGGCAACCCGCTGATCGATCAGGTCCGGGCGCGCGGCGGCGTCGAGCCTGAGCTTATCGTCGACGCGCTGGCGCAGGAATTTCGCCGTGAATTCGGCGCCGATCCCGGACACATGCCGCTTCAGGCAATGATATTTTCTGCAAAGAAACCATCATGACTGCGCTCGCGTGTCGAGCACCCTGAGGTTGAATTGGCTGAGCCGCTCGGGATCGGCGATTGCATCGACAGCGCTGATCCGGTCTGCCCTGATCGTGAGGCGGAGCACAATGCGCAACGCCCCGCCGATGATCACGGCAACGGCCAGCGCACCGTCGACCAGCGCGGGCTTTGCGGCCTGCGCGCGGCCCTTGAAGGTTTCAGCCACCGCCGCCGCGCCGCGGATTTCAGCCAGCGAACCCAGGTGCTGGGCCGCATCGTCGGCGCGGAATACCACGTCTGGATCGAGCACCGCGAGCAACCCCTCGAAGTCGCCGCCGCGCGAGGCCGCGAGAAAGGCCTCGACGATCTGCCGCTGCCGGCCGATATCGGCGTCGGGATTTGCGGGCGCTCCCTGCACCCGGCGGCGGGCGCGGCTTGCGAGCTGCCTGGCTGCGGCAGGTGTGCGGCCGACGATCGGCGCGATCTCCTCGAACGGCACCGCGAACATGTCGTGCAGCACGAACGCGAGCCGTTCGGCCGGCGCTAGCGTTTCCAGCACCACCAGCAGCGCGGTGCCGACCGAATCCGCCATTTCGGTTTCGCGCTCGTGCGCGTCGCTCGTCGCCGGCTCGGGCACGTGCGGTCCCATCGGCTCCTCGCGGCGCGATTTGCGCGAGCGCAGCATGTCAAGGCACACCCGCGCGACCACCGTCGTCAGCCATCCGGCGAGGTTATCAACGCCGCTGGTGTCGGAGCGGCTGAGGCGCAGCCAGGTCTCCTGAACCGCGTCATCCACGTCGCTCGATGATCCGAGCATCCGGTAGGCCACCGCCCGCAGGTGAGCCCGGTTGGCCTCGAATCTCTCCGCCAGAAAATTTTTCTCGACCATCGGTCACATTTCCTCGTCGCGTTCCGTCATGGCTATGACGAACGGAAACCGGCCGATGTGACAAGAAATCGCTCCGGGAACAGCGCCGTCAAAATCGAGAGCCGGATGTCGAGCATCCGGGTCGTTAAAAACATTTGAAGGAGACCGAATTATGCAAGCACGAATGAACCACCCGGCGCTGGTTGTTCCCGACGCCATGAAATCGCTGCAGGCGCTGGGCGCGTCCACGCAGCAGGGCCTGCCGGACCGGCTGCTCGAACTGGTGCACCTGCGTGCCAGTCAGATCAACGGCTGCAGCGCTTGCGTCGATATGCATCCGCGGCTTGCCAAAAAGGCAGGCGAGACCGACGAGCGCCTGTTTGCGGTAGCAGCCTGGCGCGACACACCTTACTTCACCGATCCCGAACGCGCCGCGCTAGCGCTCACCGAGGCCCTCACCCGGCTCAGCGACCGCGCCGACCCGGTGCCGGATCCGATCTGGAACGAGGCCGCTAAACACTTCGACGAACCAGCGCTGGCGCTCCTGGTGCTTGCGATCGCAAACATCAATGTCTGGAATCGCCTCAACATCGCCGTCCGGCAACCGGCCGGCGCTTGGAAGACTTGAGGCGCATCTTCGTCCCCTCTCCGCGAAAAGGAGAGGGGAAGCTTTACCCCGCCAAGCTTCACCCCGCCAAGTACTCCAGCACGATCTCGCAAAACTTCTGCGGCGCCTGTTCGAACATCGGATGCGTCGTGCCGGGAATCATCGCGGTGCGTGAATTCGGTACATGCGCCGCCAGTGTGTGCAGCACCAGCGGCAGTGCGCCTTTGGTGCTGGCGCCGCCGATGAACAGCGTCGGCGTCTTGATCGCCTCCGCATCGGCTTTGGAAAACGGCGGACGCTTGTCGCGGGTCTGGCCGAGCAGGGTGAACGCATTGTCGCGCAACACCTGCTTCGATGTCGCCGGCAACCGCTGCCAGGCGCCGGGGCCTTCGAGTGCATTCATAAAAAGCGTCAATCCGCCGTCGACGTCCCCGGCCGCGATGATCTCGGCCGATGCCGCGATCCTTGCTGCAAGCGGAGAGGGCCCGGGCTTCGCGGCCGGATCGAGCGTGGCATCGAGTTCGCCGCCGGGCTCGGCGAGGATCAGCCTGCGCAACAAATCAGGCCGCCGCTGCGCGACGCGAAACGAGACGTGCCCGCCGCGCGAATGTCCCATCAGATCCACCGGCCCGGTATCCAGTTGCTCGATGAAGGCGATCACGTCGGCTGTGTGCTGCGCGATCGAATAGGTGTCGCCGACGCCGTCCCAATGCTCGGGAAAGAAGTGCCGCAACGAGACCGCGATCACCCGATGTTTTTGCGTCAACGGACCCAGCACTGCCGACCAGATGCGAAAATCGCATAGCGAGCCGTGCACGCACACCAGCGGCGGGCCCTGGCCCACTTCGAGATAGGCCATGTCGTAGTCGTTGACGCTTAGCGTTTGCATGGGGGAACTCGTGAGGCGGTGAGGCGGGTCAAGCCCGATGATAAACAAATCCGTGGCTTGCCAAGTCGTCTTTTCGTGGGACGGCGCCAAGTTCCCTCAGAATTCGGGTGGATAGCAACAATTTCCAAGCCTAGATTCCACGCAAGCGTAGGATACAAACTCACAGCGTGGAGCCACAGGATTGGAGCCAGCCATGACCGACCACAGCTTTACGATATTCGACACCGCGATCGGCCGCTGCGGCATCGTGTGGGGCGAGCGCGGCATCAATGCGGTGCAGTTGCCGATGTCGAGCGAGGACAAGACCCGCGCCCGGATCCGCCAGCGCTATGGCGACATCGCCGAATCGCTGCCATTGGCCGAGGTGCAAAGCGCGATCGATGGGATCGTTGAATTGCTCGCGGGCAAGCCGAACGATCTGTCGGACGTCGTGCTCGATCTCGACGGCGTTCCCGAATTCAACCGCGGCGTCTACGACATCGCGCGCACCATCCCGCCGGGCAAGACGCTGACCTATGGCGACATCGCCAAGCGGCTCGGCGGCGTCGAACTGTCGCGCGATGTCGGCCAGGCGCTCGGGCGCAACCCCTGTCCGATCGTGGTGCCGTGCCATCGTGTGCTCGCGGCCGGCGGCAAGCCCGGCGGATTTTCCGCCAATGGCGGCGTCGCCACCAAGCTCAAGATGCTGGCGATCGAGGGTGCGTATGTGAATCACACGCCGACGCTGTTCGACTGAGCTGTCTTCAAGTTTTGAACTTGGGTTGCGCTTGCCGCGCGCTCAATGCCACCTCTCCCATCGGGAGAGGTCGGCGCGTAGCGCCGGGTGAGGGGTTACGGCCTAACGATAGACTTGAGCCCCTCACCCGCTCGCAAGATGCTCGCGACCTCTCCCGATGGGAGAGGTCGCACCGTAGATGCGGCACGCGCATTCCAAATTCACGATTCAGACTTTAGCCAGCGGCAACCGCTTCGCAGGAGAATCCGTTGCCCCAGCGGCGGATTTTCCCCAGAGATGGCGAGGGAAAATGCGCGGTGCAGCACAGCGTATCGGTGTCGCAATAGCGCTCCAGGAAATTGCGCCGCGTGGTCGCCGCCTGCGCCTGATCGACATCGAACTTCGCTGACAGTTCGGGATAGCGCGCCTGCAGCGGCGAATGCATCAGGTCGCCGCTAAAGACCGCATCGTCCTTGCCGCGGCCGAAGGTAAACGCGACGTGTCCCGGCGTATGACCCGGCGTCGGCAGGATGCGGGTATGATCGCCGATCGCATAATCGTTGCGCACGATCTCGGCTTTGTTGGCTTCGACGATCGGCAACACGCTGTCGCCGAATGGCGGCACCGGCGTCTTCGCGTTCTGTTCGGTCCAATAATCGAACTCATCTTTGCCGAATACGTAGCGCGCGTTCGGAAACGTAGGAACCCAGCGGCCGTTCTCCAGCCGCGTGTTCCACCCGACGTGATCGACATGCAGATGCGTACACATCACGAAATCGATATCGCCAACGGAAAGGCCCGCCGCAGCCAGCGCGCGCATATAGGTGTCGTCGGTTTTCATATTCCATTTCGGCCGCAACGGCCGCGGCTTGTCATTGCCGATGCAGCTGTCGACCAGAATGGTGTGATGCGGTGTCTTCACGACATAGGACTGAAAACACAGGATCAGCACATCCTCCGCGTCCAGCCCGCCGGCCTTCTGCATCCACGGCCTGTTTTCCGCAAGCAGATCCGGCGTCAGCCCGGGCAACATCTCCAGCGCCGGCAGGAAAGTGGTTTCCTGCTCGATGATGCGATGAATGGTGAAATCGCCGACGGTGAACTTGAGTTTCATGGCAACTTCCTGCGATTACGCCGCCGGCGGCACCGAGATCTTGACCGAAGGCCGCGTCAGCATCTTTTCGTGGAAGGCATCGAGTTTCGGATAGGCCTTGCGCCAGCCGCAATCGGCAAAGCGGAAATCGGCATAACCGAGCACGCAGGTAAGGCCGATCTGCGAGATATCTAGCGGCCGCGACAGCATGTCCGGCTGCTTTTCAAAATGCGCCATGCCCTTCCATGCGCGATGCCAGTGATCGTCGGTCCATGCCTGCCATTGCAGCCCTTGCGGGCGCACCATTTTTTCGTAGCGGCACAGCAGCATCGAATCGAGCATGCCCTGCAGCAGCGAATGATCGCTCTTGACCTTCCACCTCGTCGCGCCCGACGCCGGAATCAGTTTTCCGCCGCCAGCGAGTTCGTCGAGATATTCGACGATGACGTAGGAATCGACGATGACGTCGCCATTATCGAGGATCAGCGCCGGCAGCTTCTTCAGCGGATACATGTTCGAATATTCGTCGTTGGGCTGGCCCGGCACCACCGTGGTCGGGACGAATTCGATTCTGTCGATCAGGCCGAGTTCGATCGCGGCAATGCGCACCTTGCGGGCGAAGGGCGAGGCCGGGGAGAATGTGAGTTTCATTTGATGTCCTTGCAATACTCAAACAAACACAATCGTCATCCTGAGGAGCGCGCCTTGGCGCGCGTCTCGAAGGATGGGCTACACCGAGCTGTCATCCTTCGAGGCTTGCCCTACGGCGCTAGTGCGTCGTCGGGCTCGCACCTCAGGATGACGAGCCAATCATTCGCCTCACGCCGCGACGATTTCCTGCCGCTGCTCGCCGAGCCCTTCGATGCCGAGGGTGACCACGTCGCCGGCGTTGAGGAATTTCGGCGGCTTCATGCCGGCGCCGACGCCGGGCGGTGTGCCCGTGGTAACGATGTCGCCGGGCAGCAGCGTGAGGAATTGCGAGACGTAGGAAATGCACTTCGCCATGGTGAAGATCATGGTCGAGGTCGATCCGGTCTGGCAGCGCTTGCCGTTGACGTCGAGCCACATCGACAGCTTCTGGACGTCGGCGATTTCATCCCTGGTCACGAGCCACGGGCCGAGCGGGCCGAAAGTGTCGTGTGATTTACCCTTGGTCCAGGTGCCGCCGCGCTCCAGCTGGAAATTGCGCTCGGAGACGTCGTTGCAGATGCAGTAGCCGGCGATGTGATTGAGCGCGTCGGCCTCGGAGACGTACTTGGCGCGGGTGCCGATGACGGCGGCGATTTCGACTTCCCAGTCGAGCTTGGTCGAGCCGCGCGGCTTCTCCACCGCATCGTTCGGGCCGCTGAGGCTGGTGTTGGATTTTAGAAAGAAGATCGGCTCCGACGGGATCGGCGAACCGGTTTCCTTGGCGTGATCGACGTAATTGAGGCCAATGGCAACGAACTTCGAAATGCCGGTCACCGGCGCGCCAATCCGCGGCTTGCCGTCGACGGCGGGAAGCTTTGATGTGTCGAGGCCGGCGAGCTTGGCCAGCGAAGCCGGCGCATAGGCCTCGCCGTTGAGATCCTTTACGTGCGCCGAAAGATCGCGCAACTGGCCGGATTTATCGATCAGGCCGGGCTTTTCCTGGCCAAGCGCGCCGTAACGAACAAGCTTCATTTCTCATCACTCCCTAGTGTGGTGGTCTACTCGGGTTTCGTTGCTTGGATGCTTCATGGAACAGCGCGCGGGTAAATTCAACTCCTGACTGCACGCTGCATTGCAGACCCTCATCCATGAGGCAAAAGTCTGTTTCGGGGCCATGCGCTAAACGATGAACTTAAAGGCGTCGCCGTCACGCTTGATGCGGGCGGCGCTAAAATGTCCGCCGATTACCAATGTCGGTGTATCGGCGAAGCGCGAGAACAATTCGCGTCGCGTCGCCGCTGACTGCATGGGATCGGAATCCGCGGTCGATGACCAGTCGAGATGCGCCATCTGGCACGGATGATGGGCGACATCGCCGCTGAGCAGGCCCTCTTCGCCGCCCGATTGGATGTGAATGCTCATGTGGCCCGGGCTATGGCCGGGTGTCGGGATCAAGCTTATTTCATCGCAGAGCTTGGCATCGCTGGCGACGAGATCGGCCTTGCCGGCATCGGCGATCGGCTTCACCGAGTCGTTGAATACCGCCGCCTTGTCGGGCTCGTCGCTGTGGTCGCGCCAGTGCTCATATTCGGCTCTGCCGAATACATAGCGTGCATTAGCGAAGGTCGGCACCCATTTACCGCCGGCGAGTTTTGTATTCCAGCCGACATGGTCGACATGCAAATGGGTGCAGAGCACGGTGTCGATGCTGTCAGGCGGAAAGCCTGCTTCCGTCATGGTTTCGAGGAAAGGAGTTTTCCGGTTATTCCAGGTCGGCACGTTGCGGCCTTCCTTGTCGTTGCCGAGGCCGGTATCGACCACGATCCGGCGCGACGGCGTCTCCACCACCAGCGAGTGGATCGACATTTTAAGCCGGCCTTCCTCGGTGGCGAAGTGGGGAATGAGCCAGGGCAACTTTCTGATCTCTTCATTGGTGGCCAAAGGGAGGATAAATCGGGTGCTGCCTACCGTCTCCAATTCGACGATTTTGGTGATTTTGACCTTGCCCACATTCCAGTGCATCCGGCGTTCCCCGCGGCTTCGTTTTCTTGGGGGTAAAGATGCTGGTTTCCGCCCTTCCGCGCAATGGATCATCTCGCCAGCCTGCGCGTTGGTGGGACACGCAAAGCCCAGGGAGCGCACCGATGCCAGAATTAGCCATTTCGGCGGAAAAGGTTGGTTTTTTGATCGAGAAAACCCGTGAATTCGACGTCAAGGAGGGGGCATCCGACCCGGACTCCGGATCGAACGGTGCCGACGACAATATGATCGATGTGCTCGAGGAAAATGGCGACGATCCCGTGGCGCGCGAGATCACCGGCTTCATCAATGCCATGACCGAGGACGAGCAGGTCGATCTGGTCGCGCTGATGCGTCTCGGGCGTGGCGATGGCACGATCGAAGAGTGGGACGATCTGCGGCGCGAGGCTGCTGAGGGGGGCAACCAGCGCACCGCGAGCTATCTTCTCGGCGAACCCCTGGTCAGCGATTATCTGGCCGAAGGGTTAGAGGCATTCGGCTTGGACTGGGACGAAGAGCGGACCACGCCGGTGCGATGACGATCAACGCGCGCAGTCGACGATGACGGTGCCGAGCTTGTTGCCTTTTTCCACCGCGAGGTGAGCCTGCGCCGTCTCCGACAGCGCAAACTGCGCGGCGATGTTGTGAATGCGCGGCGCCGCGGCGAGCCATTTCGAAATATCGGCCTGGGCGGCTGCGAGCGGGGCTGACGGCAGCGCGAACAGCGCCAGCGCCCGCAACGCGATGCATTTCTCCATCAGGTCGCGCATTGGAATCACCGGGCTGCGATTGCCGTTGGTGGCGTAGACGGCAATGGTCGAATTGACGGCCATCATCTTCAAAGTCGTGGCGATGTTGCCGCCGAAGTCGACATCGACCACGCGATTGACGCCGCGCTGCTCGGTGAACGCCATCGCCTTGGCGGCGACGTCTTCGGTCTTGTAGTCGATCACAAGATCTGCGCCGGCGATGCGGGCCTGCTCCGCCTTTAAAGCCGAACTGACGGTGGCGATCACGCGCGCGCCACCCCATTTCGCCAGCTGCACGGCATAATGGCCGACCGCGCCCGCGCCGCCGGTGACCAGAACGGTCTGACCCGCGATCGGCCCATCGCCAAACAGGCAGCACCACGCGGTCATGCAGGGGATGCCGAGCGTCGCACCGGCGGCGAATGACACGTCGTCGGGTAACGGCGTCACCAGGTGCTCAGCTAGCGTTATGTATTCGGCCGCGGTGCCGAACGCGCGGCCGTTGCGCTGGCCGTTATAGAGCCAGACCCGTTGACCGATGCTGAGGCGCGCGACGCCGTCTCCGACCTGATCGACAATGCCGGCGCCGTCGCTGTTGGGTGTCACGCGGGGGAATTCCATCGCGCGATAGCTGCCGGCGCGGCGGCCGACATCGGCAGGATTGACGCCGGAGGCTTCCAGCCGGACGCGGACTTCGCCCGGCCCGGCCAGCGGTGTCGGCATGTCGCCAAAGGTCAGCACATCAGGCGCAGCACCTGTTCGCTCGTGCCAGGCGGCCTTCATTCACAGCGCCTTCATTCAGAGCGTGCCCGGAAATGCGCCGCCATCGAGCAGGATGTTCTGTCCGGTGATGAAGCCTGCCTTTGCGCCGCAGAGAAACGCGCAGGCCTGCCCGAATTCCTCGGGGTCGCCGAAGCGCCCGGCGGGATTGAGTTTTGCGCGTTCCGCTAGCAATTGATCGACTGTAATGCCGCGCTTGTCGGCGTCCAGCTTCGCGACCGGGCCGCGCAGGCGATCGGTGTCGAACGGTCCCGGCAGCAAGCCGTTGATGGTGACGTTGGCGATCACGGTCTTGCGCGAAATCCCCGCGACGAAGCCGGTGAGGCCGGTGCGCGCACCATTGGACAATCCAAGTACCTCGATCGGCGCTTTCACCGCGGCGGAAGTGATGTTGACGATGCGGCCGAACTTGCGCGCCATCATGCCGTCCACCGTCGCCTTGATCAGTTCGATCGGTGTCA
>Ga0193743_1001535_pt1 | contig 17139 bp, 12 predicted proteins | sample L2c2metaG_FD_143038 | JGI IMG/M metagenome (GOLD analysis project Ga0193743, IMG submission 143038) | Soil microbial communities from a riparian zone of the East river system, Colorado, United States - L2c2 | ecosystem: Environmental > Terrestrial > Soil > Riparian zone | place: USA: East River...
TCGGATGGCCCGGCCCCATCTCGCAGTACCACGCTGCGAACGCCCACGAGCACTGGATCACCGAGATGATGCTGACCAGAAAGGAACCGTTCAATGCCGAACGGCTGCTTCTGTCCACCGGGATTGTAAACCACTACATGGAATCAAACTGGGAGAACGGCCGTTACTCTGAAATTGGACGCCGCATCGAGACGCCGTTTATGAACATGAGATATCACTCAACCCACGGGCCGCTTTTTGAAACGGGGCAGAGGCCGCCGAATGCCGCTTACATACGGGGATTCGAATCGTAGGCTCTGTACGGGCTGCAGCGGAAGACGCTTCTGCCATTGATTACCGCGCATGCCGGTGCACCGACTTTATAACGCCATGTGAATATCGCTGGCTCGGAGCTGCATCAACCTTCAGGAGAGCCACAGACGTTGGACATCGTCCCGTTGTACGGTCTGTCATCCCTAAGGGCCGTACAAACCATACGGTGCTCCCATCGGGTTCCCGGCAGAGAAGGCTCGTCAAGATCATGCGGTTGCTTGAGAGAACACACGTCGCAGATTGCCGCCTAGAAACTTGCGGATGCGCATTTCAGTGTAGCCGCGGCCCAGCATGGCTTCAGTGATCATGGGCAGATCGCGGACGTCGCGCATGCCGCGTGCGAGCGTGGGGCCGCCATCGAAGTCGCTGCCGAGTGCGACGGCGTCCTCGCCGACGAGTTGGATGGCGCGGTCTACGACATTCACCCAGTCGTCAATGTGCATGGCGACTTCGTCCGTCACCTCGGCGCCGAGCATGGGGAAGGTGGGCGCCATGAGTTCGTCGATCTCGTAGATAGTTTTGCCCTTCGTGCGCTCGGGGATGCTGGTGGTGTCCCAAAAAGTCTTCTTGCGGTGCGCGGTGAGCCATGCGTACTCGCGTGGGTAGGCGAACTCGCTGCCAATCTGGAAGCCGATGACACCGCCACGATCGATGAGTTTTTTCAGCAGCGCATCGGGGATGTTGCGCGGGATGTCGTTGACCTGGCGAAGCCCGTGATGTGTGGCGATGACCGGGCGCTCGCTGGTGTCGATGACCTGTGCCATGGTGGTGTCGGCCGAGTGCGAGACGTTGATGACCATGCCGAGCCGGTTCATCTCGCGCACGACATCGTGGCCGTGCGGTGTGAGACCATTCCACTGCGCGGTGGAGCAGCAGGCGTCGGCGTAGTGCTGGTTCCAGTTGTGCGCGGAGACCTGTGCTGAGCGCAGGCCGAGTTGATGCAGGGCACGGAGAACGTTGAGATCGCCGTCTAGATCGTAACTGCCTTCGATGTCGAGCACGGCGGCGATCTTCCTCTCCTGCTGGAGTCGCGTGAGATCACGACCGTTCAAGGCGAGGCCGAGTTGTGAGTCTGCCTTGTGCAACTGGTCGAGTGCGTGGTCGATGCGCCGAAGCGCCTGCTTGGTTTCGTAGCGGCCGGGATAGTACTCCTCGGGCACGTAGACGGAGAGGAAGAAGGCGTCGACTCCGCCTTCCCTTGCGCGTGGCAGATCCCACTGGCCGGTGTCGACGCGATCGGCGATGTTGCCACCGTGATAGAACTCGCGGTCGAGCGCGTGCACGTGGCCGTCGAACACATAAGCGCTGCGGTGCAAAGCAGATGCTCGTGCGGAGACTGCACTGAAGGCGGTGGCGGGTAGCGTGGTTGCGGCCGTGGCGAGGGCGGTGCGCTTCAGGAAGTCGCGGCGATTCAAAGCGTCGAAATGCATGATTTCTCTTTGAGAGAGAACGATAAGCGTTCTGCGTCTCTTTCTGAAGATAGACGATTGTCCTGCTTCCCTGCCGGGATATATTCCCATGCAACGACGCCACCGGGTCCGACGAGTGCCTGACTCCCCTCGCGAAACGACCAGCTCTTGCCATCGTTGCGGTGCACGAAGCGGCTCCGCGCACGCACTCAACAAACCGAATGTCGAGGCCAGAGCACGTCAGGCGTTGCCTGCATGACTCGTGTGGTTTTGAACGCAAAAGCTTACCGCATTTTCGAGATTATTCGCCGACTGGGAGATCGGTCATGCGAAGACGACTCATCAGGACTGATCCGCAGCCGCACTAAAGGAACTCATGTTGCCGCAAACCCCGTTTTGCGCTAACCGATCCTGCCCGTGTGGGAACATAACCTATGCAAGCCGATCTGGATGCCTTTTATTCAATCGAGAACGAATGTCTCGCCAAAGTCCTATGGCGGCATCGGGAAGACACGCCTGAGGCTCTGGGGCTCATCTTTGAGACGCGTACTTTGCTCATCCATGCGAACGAGGATGATGACACGATTAGCGTAGCTGCTGACGAAAGGCTAAACGCCGATGAGTGTACCGACCTTAGTTCATCCAGTTTCTGGCGGAGCTTTTTGGGCCAACCGTTCGGCTGGGGTTGGGTGACCACGAACCAACAGGGCTATCGCGATGGGGTGCTACCGAGTTTCGCTGGGATTACCCCATAGGTGATGCTGGAAGTGGTTGCATCCTCAATAAAAATGCACCGGATCAGTGAGGCTGAGCCCCTTGGCGATCACATGAAATCGTAGTTTCTCGAAAGTCGGCTTTTCGGAAAATTCTCAATTGATGAGAACAGGGCATAGCACTCATTGAGTGCCTAGGGATTTAGCGTGAATTCAGAATTATTCCTGCCCATCTCCGTACCTGCCGGTCCCCGCACGCGCACCAGCTAAGAACCGGGTAACAGACTGCAGGGGCTCGTCTTCGAGGCTGTTCGAGGCCTCGTCCACCCAGCGATGGATAACCGAAAGGAAACGAAAACAGGTCAGGCATTAAGGATCAAGTTATCCTCATAACCGGAGCGCGTTGGTGGTTCTAGGCGCACGGCGTACAGAACGTCTGGAGTCGCTCACCAGGGATATCCGCAAGACGGCGAGACCGCGCACTTCCGCGCTCTTGATGTGACCAGCCTTGAGGATATGCAGGTATTTGTGAACTTCGCGCTGACCACGCACGGTCATATCGATGTGAACATTCGCGGTATTCTCCATGGAATCGCGGCCGGACTGCCAGTGATGAAGAAGCAGAGCCGCGGCCAGTTCATCAATCTCTCGTCTATCGGCGGACACACGGTGTATCCCACGAGCGCAGTGTACAGCGCAACTAGATTCGCGGTGATTGCGATCTCTGAGGGACTACGCTAGGAGAATGACAATATCCGCGTCACGGTTATCTTGCCGGGAGTGACGGAATCTGAGCTGGCGGAAAGCATCTCTGACGAAGGCGCTCGGGATGCGATGAAGGCATTTCGTAAGATCGCGATTCCAGCCAATGCGATCGCCAGATCCATCGCCTTCGCAATCGAGCAACCCGACGATGTGGACGTCAATGAAATCATCGTGCGTCCCACGGCAAGCGCGTATTAAAGTTGGCCTCGCATTGCGGCTATCGGCAGATAGAGCAGTCAGCAATGAAATTACCCACACCCCTAAGGGGTATCTGAACGCCTGCAGACCCCCGTCATACTTGTGCTCAGGGCCGCGAATCGAAGCAACGGAACAACCTTGGACCAGCTCGGCCCAGCGGCGAACGCTTCCTGCACAAGCATAATGCTTCTAACCTTCTGTGCTTCCAATTTTTCTGGCAACGCAGTATCGACGGTCGTCGGATTTGGGGGAGCACTGGGCGCGCAATCGGCGGAGCGTGTTTACTATGATCGTGAAACGGGCGTTCGCTTCGCACCAGATCTTCATATTTGATCTTGCAAGTCTGGTCAATCTTCTGGCACTCGCCGTGATTTACTTTGCTGGTACCATTGATTGGAGCACCGAAAAAACCTACCAATCAGTGAGGCCTCCGTCCAACTTCCGTGCGATCGGGAGATGCGCACGCTGGTAGGGATACTTCGATGCAAGATTTTCATCGATCTCTACTCCCAATCCTGGCGCGTTCCCCGGATACATGTATCCACCTTCAAATGCATACTCATGCGGGAAGACTTCATCTGTGAGAGCGCTGTGGGGCATGTGCTCCTGGATGCCGAAGTTATGAACGGCGATACCGAAGTGGAGCGCAGCCGCCATCGTCACGGGCGACAAATCTGTCGCACCATGAAACCCGGTTTTCACCTGGTATACCGACGCAAAGTCAGCAGCCTTCTTGAGCGCAGTGATCCCTCCTCCGTGAACAATCGTCATGCGCAGATAGTCGATCCATTGATTCCGAATGAGGTCATGCGCATCCCAGAAGGAACTAAACACTTCGCCGGTTGCAATCGGCGTGGTTGTGTGCTGGCGTATTAGCTGGAACGCATCCTGGTTCTCGGCCGGCGTCGGGTCTTCCATCCAGAAAAGATGGTATGGTTCAAGCGATTTGCCAAGGCGCGCGGCCTCAATGGGCGTTAGTCGATGATGCACGTCGTGCAACAAGTGAAGATCTTCCCCACAGGCGTTTCGTACCGCTTCGAACAGCTGCGGAACGAAATTCAGATACCGCTCGCTAGACCACAGGCTCTCGCTCGGTAATCCCCGTTCTGCCGGCTCGTATGGTTTGCCGACCTTCGGCACGCCGTAACTCGAGGCAACTCCAGGCACTCCGCATTGTGCACGCACCGCAAGATATCCTTGCGCGACATGCTTCTGCACGCTGTCGACAGCTTCGGCAACATCGCTGCCGTTAGCATGAGCGTATACCAGCACTGCGCGGCGGCTCTTTCCTCCTAGAAGGTTGTAAACGGGCGTTTTGAGCGCTTTGCCTTTGATATCCCAAAGAGCCACATCGACTGCGGCGATAGCACTCATCGTGACAGGCCCGCGCCGCCAGTACGCTCCACGATAGAGGTACTGCCAGATGTCCTCGATCTCGAATGGATCCCGACCGATCAGACAGGGGAGGACATGTTCCGAGAGGTAGGCCGCCACCGCAAGCTCACGCCCGTTCAAGGTCGCATCTCCCAATCCGTAGATCCCTTCGTCAGTCCCGATCTTGAGTGTGACAAAGTTTCGATCCGGGGAACAAACGATCAGCTTTGCAGATTCGATCTTCATATGAATGTCTCTCCCGTGTTTATTGGTTGACGCCGCTCGCTAAAAATCCACCATCGACAGCGATGATCTGACCTGTTGTGAAGCTTGTCTCGCGGGCAGCCAAATAGATCGCAGTCGACACGAGTTCCTGCGCGTCTCCGAAGCGCCCCATCGGTGTACGCATGAGAAGTTCCTGTCCGCGAGGGCTGTCAATGATTTTGCTATTCAGGGCAGTTGGGAAAATGCCCGGCGCGATGGCGTTTACCGTGATACCAGATTTCGCCCACTCCACGGCAAGGGAGCGCGTCAGGGATGCTACTCCTGCTTTGCTGGCTCCGTAAGCCGCGACCTCTTGAAAGGCATTGAAACTTGCGAGTGAGGCGACGTTGATGATGCGCCCGAATCCCCGCTTCAACATCTCTGCGCCAAAGATCTGGCAACCACGAAGGGTGCCGGTCAGATTCACATCCAGGATTCCATTCCAGAGATCCTCATCGACCTCGAGGGTCGAGATTCGCTTCGTAATGCCAGCTGAGTTAATTAGTATTTCTATCGAACCAAACTCTTCAAGAACAGTTCTTTGCAGACTCTCTAACGAGGAGCGATCGGAGACATCGCTCTTAAGTTCTATGGTCCTGGAGCCACACTTCGATATTTCTTCTGCTGTTGCCTGGACACCTTCCGCAGAACGTGAGGTCGCCACGACATTCGCTCCGGCATTGGCTATTCCTATTGCGAGCGCCTTCCCAATTCCCGATGTTCCACCGATAACAACCGCGGTCATGCCTTTCAGATCCATTGCTTGACGACCTACCCTTGATCAATTCGGAATGTCTTCAGAGTAAATGGTCGTCGCGACGTTCGCTTTATGACTATGATATGAAATAAATACATCGCGATACATCCGCGGAGGGACTCACAACAAGCATGCCTAGAAAAGTTACCTCCAGCGCCGCCCCGATCCGGGATAGCAATCGTGACCTCGTCCTAGAAGTCCTTCGGCGGAATCAACCCATTTCTCGCGTGGATATCGCCAGGAAATCCGGCTTACAACGCTCCACTGTATCGGAGATTGTCGAGGGACTCCTCGAAGAACGCTGGATCCGTGAAGGGTCAATCGTGAAGACTGCCAGGGGTCGTCGTCCAACCATGCTGACGATGAATGATGAGCTTTTCATCCTCGTTGCCGACGTGCGGCCTACGCAAGCGATTCTCGCGGCTGTCGATCTGAACGGCAGGTTCCTCGATCGCACCCTGGTGCCAATCATTTCTGATCCAAAGCGGGGCGTCGAGTCGATCGCTGAGGGGATGAAGCGATTACGCTCCAATTTCCCTGAAAAGACGTGCGAAGGAATCGGGATCAGTTTGCCGGGCCGAGTTGATAAGAAATCGCAGAAATTAGCTCTCGCGCCCAACCTGTCCTGGGTTGGATTCGATATCCGCGGCACTCTTCAGAAGAGACTGGGACTTCAAGTTGAGCTTGAGAATGCAGCAAACGCCTGCTTACTCTCCGAGGTATGGTTTGGAAACCTAAAGGAGGTTCGAAACGCGGTGCTCATCACCATCTCGGAGGGGGTCGGCGCTTCGGTTCTGGTCAATGGGAGCTTAATGGAGGGAGCAAGTGGCCTGGCAGGAGAACTGGGACACATCCCAGTCTCCGAGACAGGTCCGAAGTGCGCTTGTGGACAGATGGGGTGCTGGGAGATGTTCGCCTCTTCTCGTGCGGCACTCCGCTTCCTGCAAAGCAAAACCGGATCGCAAGATGTGTTCTCGATTCAGCAACTGATGAATCTTGAGGCGAGCGGAAATCCGGATGCGCAGCAAGCAGTTCTCAAGCAAATAGAAGCTATTGGCCGTGGGCTACGTATCGTCACCGCGTCTTTCGACCCAGAGCTCATATTATTTGTGGGAGATATTACGCTTCGCTGGAATGCAATTGAGCCAATCCTCAGCAAAGAGCTGACGAGCCGCATGTTAGCGGGACCCGCACCAAAAATTGCTGCGCTTGCAGACGGGGAAGCAGCTCGACTACGGGGCGCAGCGGTGGTTGTGCTCCAGCGCCACACCGGGTTCAGGCGCCAATCATTCTCCAGATGAACGCTTTAGGAATAAACGCATCAACTAGAACCTGGGATCGCCTTCTAATAGCACGCAAAATTGCCCAGTCGACCTTGACTAGGGCAATTCTCGATCTCCGCGCCACTTTAGAAACTGATACGGCCTGAGAAACGGAGGGTGCGGTTAGAGGTGGCGATCACCCCCTGGATCTGTCCAAAGCCTGCGTTATTGATATCCGAAACAGGATTGTTCCATTGCGGAGTATTCGTCACATCAAAGCTTTCAGCCTTAAGTATCACATTGACCTCCCGGTAGATGGGAATGGTACGCGTGAGCCCCACATCCAGATTGAAGTAGCCCGGACCGCGTACGGTATTGCGGCCCGTATTGCCGTTGCTGTTCGCGTTGGGCAGCTTCGTGAAATTGCCATTGTTGACGAAGTAGTACGGAAAGGTTGTCGATCCAGATATATACTTCGTGCCGCTAAGTACCGGTTTGCTGACGGTGTTCGGGACGACAGTGTCGCCGTTCCCTGCCTGCGAGCCATCGGTGATCTGAAACGGCTTGCCGCTGTAATAAGTCATGATGGAGTTTAAATCCCATCCTCCTACAATGCGACCGAGACCTCCACTGTTGAGAAATTTCCGACCATGACCGAACGGCAGCTTGTAGGTGACCCAGCCGACATTCATATGTTTCCGGTCAAAGCCGGAGAGCGCGAAGTTACGCTTATAGAGACCAGGAGTACTGAACGTGGGAGTGCCAAGTGTCGAGTCGGCATCCCAGTTGTTCATGTATTTCGACCAGGTATAGCTGTAGCCGTACTGCAGGGTACTGCTCTGGCGACTGCTCAACTGTACCTGTAAACCAGAATATTCTTCGTCCGCTGTCGGAATTACATTTAGGATCGTTCCCGTATAGCGACGAGCCCCGCCGGGTGCGCTCGCATTGGAGAAGAGGGGGCGGCTGTTGGCACCGAGCGCGCTGACGCCACCGGCATTGATGTCGATGCCAAGCACCTGGCGAACGTGGTGTGTGCCGACATACCCAATATTAAGTACGAAGTTCTTCATCAGGTCGCGATCGATGAAGAGGTTATAGGTTTCGATGTAGCCCCGACGCCACTTTGCTGGAGCGGTCTGCGTCGTGTAGTTGTACGGCAAGGGCACGATACCAGAGGAGATGTTCGGAATCTCGACCGTGGGAATACCGGCGGCGAGAGCGCTGCCCGGTAGGGTGTTCATCGTCGGAGCTCCCGCATTCGAACCCGTTAGCGCACCGGCAGGGAGATAGTTATTTGCTCCAGTGTTGTTCAGGGTGATGAGCGCCGGGTAGGAGTCCCGGAAGAAGCGGAAGTTCTCCGGATCAACGGTGATGCCTGCACCCGATCGGATGACGGTCTTTTCATTGATTCGGTAGTTGATGCCAAATCGCGGCACGATCATACCCCAGCCCACATCCTCGTAGGTATCGGTGGGGACATTGCCACGTCCGCCGATCAAGACATTACTGGTTGTGGGATCGAAGCGAAAGACGCCTGTATGATCGCGATTGGCAAATGGATAGTACTCGTAGCGGAGGCCGTAATTGATCGTGAGGTCGTGGGTGACCTTCCAGGTGTCCTGGGCGAAGAAGCTGAAGACCGAGAAACGCGGACCATTCGGCTGAAAAAGCTGAACGGTCTTTCCGATGGCCTGCGGCATGCCAAGAAGCAAGTCAGCAACAGAGCGGTAGTAGTTGGGGCCATCGGCCGCTGCCCCGCTGTTTCTGCCAGTCACTCCGCCGGAGAAAGTGAACTGTCCACGCGGACCTGCGTTATTTGCCTGTAGATGGTTGATAGCGGAATGAACGTATTCCCCACCGAAGCGCATCGTGTGCGAGCTCTTAATCCACGTGGCGTTCACGTTTCCGACGTATTGCATATCGCGGAACTGAAAGGGATTGGACTGAATATAGTTGCCGAAGCTGCTGTTGTTCGAGACGATGAAGCCCGGTGTCCCAGACTGGAACGGAGTAGGGCCATTAGTGCCGGCGATGCCGAGCGTATCGGTGCCGACATTCTTTCCGTAGTCTGGCGCCTGCGCTGCGAGGTTAATGCGAACGAAGCCCGCGTTGGCGTCAATCAGGAAGTTCGGAGTGAAGGTGTGCGTTGCGCCAAGACCCACATTCTGAATCGTGCCCGGTGCGGAACCCGGCTGACCGCCGTCCCACGTATTGCCGATCGCGTCGCCAAGTGCGGGAGGATCTGTAATCTGCGAACGACCGACGGAGTATCGTCCAAAGAAAGTTGTCCGCGTTGTGGGATTGTAGCTAACCTTCGCGTCATAGGAACTACGGTCGTAGCTCAGCACAGCACCGCCTGGATAATTTCCAGATGTGGAGTTCACTCTTTCTGCAGGCAGCAGAGCTAGAATCTTCAGCGCGGCAGGACTCAGGCGCGACGCTGGAATTACATTACCTGGAAATTGAGTACGGCCGGAACCGTCCGCGTTGCCTGTCGTCGGATCGTAGATGGGGGTGGAGACGCTGGAGAAGTCACCACTACGCAGCGACGCTAACGGTACTGTCATTGCTGAGCCGGTTTTGAACTGGCGCAGCGAAACGCGGTTGTAGTTGAAGAAGAAAAAGAGCTTGTCTTTGATGATGGCTCCACCGATGTTGCCACCAAATTCGTTGTATATGTTTTTCGGTGTGACAGGGGTGGTTGTGTAGCGAGTAAAGTACTGACGCGCGCTGAACTGCGCGATGGAGTTGTACTCCCATGCGCCACCATGAAAATTATTGCTTCCGCTTTTGACAATCAGATTTGCGGCTATGCCACCCGCCGCGCCCTGCTCCGCATTGAAGCTGCTGGTTACGATGTTTGCCGATTCGATTGCATCGGTCGGCGGAATATAGGCGACGATGGACTGCAGCCATGGATATCCTACTGCCGCTCCGTCGATCTTGGTGGAGTTCACCGTGTTAACAATGCCATTGGCGGTCACGGCCTGTGTGCGGCCAGGATTGCCCGCCTGCGAGTTGTTTTCTGTCGGGGGAGGGACACCGGGGATAAGGCGATAGAGACCTTGAAAGTTACGACCTGCCGTGGAAGTCGTGGGGAGTTCCGTAATCTGCCTCGGGCTGATCTCGTAGTTGACGTCGGCTCGGTCAGTCTGCAGCGCAGGCGGTGCAGAACTGACCTCAATTTGCTCCGTTACTGAACCCGCGGTCATGGTCACGTCCAAGCGGCGCGTCTGGTTGGCGCTGATGGGTACAGCCTTGCTTGTGCTGGTGCCAAAGCCTGCTGCAGCGATCGATACGTCATAGGTGCCTGGAGGCAGGTCGGTGAACTGATACGCCCCGTTGGTATCAGAAGCCACCTGACGAGCGAGACCAGTGGCTGGATTGGTTGCGGTGATCTGAGCACTTGGCACGACGGCACCCGAAGGGTCCGTTACAACACCGGTCAAGCTTCCATAGAGAGTTTGGGCGACGCCGGACAAAGAGATATAAAAAGTGAACGCAGCCAACAGCACAAACCGTGCAAGGTGTCGGATAAAATTCACGCTCATAACGCATCTCCACTGAGTCTTTTGGAATAGACGCGAACTATATCGACGTGCCGCAAAGATGTCAATAAAAACTTAGCTATCTCGCCATAATAGAAGAGAAAGGCCTTTTGAGATGAAGTTATATCTGGTCAGACCTCTCCTGTAGCATGAGCTTTAGTTTGATAGAATTACTAATTTCCTCCGCCGAATGCGTTTTGAGAAATTTTCCCGATCACATGGTCGTCAGACGGACGAATAGGTATGTTCGCTTCTCTGTGAGCATCAACAAGAACACGCACTTAATCGAGAAGATGGACTTGCAGGTGAAGTGCGAAATGCTGAATGCATTCACGCCATGCCTTCGGGTTCCATCAGGTACACCGACGGACAACCTGTTCGGCATGCCGACGACAACGCCGACGACGGCACGGAACTCGCAAATCGCGGCGAGGATTCGCTTCTAGCCGAGAATGTGGGAGGGGGCGTCCAGAAAAGATGGGTGCCCTTTAGTTTTCTTCAAAACGATCAGAAGGTCTAGTTTAATTGAGAGGTTTTCTTGTGCCAACTCATCGTCGTGGCTTAACTGTGCTAGTGGGGCTTGTAGCATCTCTGTGTGCTGCAAAGGCGGGATATGGGGTCCCGATCACGGCGGACCTTTCGGGCGTGAAGCCTGGCCCGATTGCGGTGACCGCGACGGGGAGTGAGCTTTCGGTTGCGTGGCGCGATGGGAGCAATCACCAGTGGAGGGCGGTGTTTGCGCTCGAGAGCAAGCTGCCACTGATTACTTCGATATCGTCGGACGGAGCTGTGATTGTAGATCGTGCCGTGCCGTTCTACCGTCTGAGCACAGGAGTGCGGGCCGGAGGATGGGATGCGTTCTTTGATTTTCCACCCATGCGTTCGCAGGGCACGCGGACCTTTGTGCAGAGCTTTCATCCGATATCGGTAAGAGCGACCACGACCGGCGATCGCGTAGAGGTCTCCTTTGATGGCGTGCAGATGGGGATCTTCTCGGGGACGATGCGGTACGAGTTCTATCCGCAGAGTTCACTGATGCAGCAAGTGGCGGTGTTGACGACGAACGAGCCGGATGTGGCATATACGTACGACGCCGGCCTGATGATGACCTCGGAGACGGACCGCAGACCGGGGCTAAACATGGGCTCAAATATTGTGTATTACGATGCTGATGGAAAGTTGCAGTCGATTACGTCGCCGTATGGATCGGAGCGACATACGCTGCGGGTTCACTACCGTGCCGTGGCCGCGAAGATGGGTGCCGGCAGTATTGTCGCGTTTCCTGCACCTCATCGCTACCTTTTCGCACGTGACTATACGACGAACATGGGGTATGCCTGGTACAGCGCGTGGCGAGGCAAGGTGGGGCTGGGGATTCAACAGTGGCCAGACGACAATACGCTGATCTATCCATGGATGAATGCTCCTCCAGGGACGAAGCAAGAGATGGGGATCTTCTTCCTCCTGGGAGCCGGTACACCGCAGGAGACGCTGGACCGTGTGCTGGCTTATACGCACAAGGATGTATACCCACATATGGGTGGCTACATTACCTTTGCGCCGCACTGGCACCTTGCCTACACGGAGCAGGCAGTAGCGAACGGGCCGAAATGGGTGCCTCCGTTCAAGACGGCGTTGGAGAAGATTGGCGTAGATGCGGCGATGATCATGGACTTTCATATCGACGGTCACCCGCGAGACCTAACGGACCTGCGGCTGCGCGAACTGGATCAATATTACAAGGCTTGCCGGAATGTGAGCGATAGCAAGTTTCTGTTGATCCCAGCGGAAGAGGCCGACGTGATCCTCGGCGGCCACTGGTCGCTGACGTTTCCGAAGCCTGTCTTCTGGATGATGGATCGGAAGCCGGGAGAGGCGTTTGCGACGCCCGATGCGAAGTATGGAACGGTGTACCGAGTGCATGACGCTGAAGACATGTGGAAGCTGGTCAAGGATGAGCACGGATACGCGTACCTGACGCACCCGCGAACCAAAGGATCGACGGGATATCCGGACAAGATCGAGGAGACGTTTTATTTTCATGATCCGCTCTACTTCGGCACGGGGTGGAAGGCGATGCCGTCGGATCTGTCGCTGCCGGGGCTGGGAGAGAGAGGCTTTAAAACGGTGGATGACATGAACAACCTGGGCCTGCACAAGGTCATGATTGGCGAAGTGGATGTCTTTCAGCTAAGCGCCGACGATGAGTTGTATGGGCACATGAATGTGAACTATGTGCGCATGAACAAGCTCCCGGACTTCGATCACTACATTTCGGTGGTGGAGGCGGTGGCGCACGGAGAGAACTTCATCTCAACCGGCGAGGTGCTGCTGGAGAACTCAACGATTACGGGAAAGGGCGATGCTGTGCACGTTGCGGTAACGACTTCGTCCACCTTCCCGCTGAGAGTGGCAGAGGTGGTGTGGGGTGATGGCACTAGCACGCATCACGAGCGCTTTGATCTCGACAAGATGCATGAGTTTGAAAAAGGTACCTTTATGTGGGATGTGAAGGCACCGGGATGGAAATGGGTGCGGGTTGCAGTATGGGATGTCGCGGGTGACGGCGCGTTTACGAACCCGACCTGGAGGACGACGTCGTAGCACTAACTGGTTTTGGTGCAATAGGGCTAGCAATCGGGTGAAGTGGTACTTTGTGGGAGATGAGGATCGGGGTAGGTAAGCTGGGAGCATCGAGGAGTTATTTGTGGGGTGACATTTTGATCGCGAGGTCATTCTTCTGTTCGTGCGGTGGTACCTGCGCTATAAGCTCAGCTTCCGTGACCTTGTCGAAATGATGGCAGAGCGCGGGCTGCATCTTGCCCATACGACGATCCTGCGTTGGGTGCGCAGCTATGCCCCAGAATTCATCAAGCGGTGGAACCGCTTTGGCAAATCCGTTGGCCGGTGGCGTGTTGACGAGACCTATATCAAAGTACGTGGCCGGTGGGCCTATCTGTACCGGACAGTGGACAAAGCCGGGCAGACGGTGGACTTTCGGCTCAGCAGCAGACGAGACGTGGCGGCAGCCAAGGCATTCTTCAAGAAAGCAATCTGGCGTGAAGGGTGTTCGCCGCACACAATCACTCTCGACGGCTATGCTGCGTAGCATCGCGCAGTCCGTGAGTTGCGCGAGAATGGCCTGCTGCCGAAACGAACGAAGCTGCGCTGCTCGAAATACCTGAACAACCTGATCGAGCAGGATCATCGCGGCATCAAGTCCCGAACCAGACCTATGCTCGGCTTCAAGAATTTCGCATCGGCCTGCACAACAATCGCCGGCATAGAACTGTTCCGGCGCATCCACAAGCGGCAGTTCGCCCTGGGTCGCCTACGAGTCAAAGACCAACCTGCGCCTGCCATCTGGCATGCAGTGCTTGCCGCATAGGTGCCTGGAGCCTCGCTCCGCCACCCTAGCTGCCCTCATTTCGCTATTTGCACCAGAGCCAATTTTCCCGACAAGCAGATTATTGGATCGAAAGTCGACCTTCCTACTAAAGCCGACGCACTCAAAGCAGTTGAGGGGTTGCGGCTGGAGATCAATGCTGAGTCGGGATCTTTTACGTCACTCTTCACCGATGATGACCTTAGGCGTCTATGCAAAAGCTGTTACTGCGGACAAACGAGCCGCTCAAGACACCATCCTGTCCTTGATAACAGGGAGGAAGAAGCACTGCAGACCAAAGAAGCAGAAACAGCTTGGACCCGGATTGGACCCAAATACTGGTTCCAATGAGGTTAAGTTGTTGGAATAAATGGTCGGGACGACTAGATTCGAACTAGCGACCTCACCCACCCCAAGGGTGCGCTCTACCAGGCTGAGCCACGTCCCGACTCTTTGTCTGCCGTCCAGGCGGACGGCAGCAGGGTTCTCTTAAGTGTACACGAGCGGAATCAGTTGGTGGGAGGGACATATTCCTTGGGAAGCTCTCCACCTTCGCCAAAGAAGAAGTCGTTCATCTGCTCCACCAGGAACTCCTGCGCCTCGCGGGTCCAGGGCTGCAATCGGTACTCGTTCAACAGCATCTTCTGACGCTCCACCCACTCGCCCCATGCCTTCTTGGAGACATTCTTATAAATCTTCTGGCCGAAGTCGGAGTCGAACGGTGGCTCGTCCAACCCTTCCATCTCCGCCTTGTACTTCGTGCAAAACACCATATGAGCCATTCGGTTCCTGAACTCCTTTTGCGTTTCTTCATTTTATTACGATGTTCCCGCTCGCCGCGTGGCGTCAGCGGCGTGGCTTGCCTTTTGCCTTGCGATTGCGCTGCCGCTTTGCCGCTTTTCCTTTGGGCTTCGGCTTCCCGGAACGATTCGGGCTTGAACCATCCTGCGGGCGGGCTTTGGAACGTCGCAGCGACCGCGGCGCGCTCGCATTCTCGTACTCCTGGGGCATCAGTGCGAACTGCAGTCGGCGCTGCTGACGGTCGATCCGGTCCAGCAACACATGAACCCTCTGGCCGATCTTGAAGACGCGACCATTGCGTCCGCCGACGATGGTCCGGTCGGTGTCGCGGAAGAAATAGCGATCGTCCTGCAGGCTCGCGATAGGGACCATGCCTTCGATGAAGATTTCATCCAGTTCGACGAAGAATCCATACTTCGTACAGGAGAGGATGATGCCGTTGAAGTCCTCACCGACACGGTCCTGCATAAAGCGGATCTTCTTCCACTCGATCAGCTCTCGCTCGGCGTCGTCGGCACGGCGCTCGGCCTGGCTGGACTCGGAGGCGATCGCGTCCAGCTCGTCCTCGGGCAGAGGGCCGTCGCGCCGCACTGCTGGAGCCGGAGCGGGCTTTTCGCCCCAGGGCTGCGGTTCGTTGCTCGGGATCGAGAAGCCGTTCGGGCTGGCCCCGCCGTGCAGCAGCCAGCGGAGAAGGCGGTGCACGATCAGGTCCGGGTAGCGACGGATCGGCGAGGTGAAATGTGTGTAGCTGGGTGAGGCGAGCGCGAAGTGGCCCACGTTCTTTTTGGCGTAGCGGGCCTGCTTGAGCGAGCGGAGCATCAGGTACGAGAGGATGCGCTCCTCCGGCTTGCCCTGAATCTTCGCCGTCAGGCGCTGGTACATCTGCGGCGTCACCGGGATCGCATCAGGAATCTCGTGCGTCTGAGCCTTTCGCCCTGTGCCGCGCGCGTCTCGGCGATCTCCTCGCGTCTCGACGCGCTTGACGGGGAGCGAACTGAAGCCAAGCGTGTAGCCGAACTGCGAGGCGGTCTCCTCGAACTCGACGATGCGCTTCGGGTCGGGCGTCTCGTGAATGCGATAGATGCCCGGGATCTCCTGCGCCTCGATCCAGTGCGCGACGCACTCGTTGGCGGCGAGCATGAACTCCTCGATCAGCCGGTGCGACCAGCCGCGCTCAGAGCGCACGATGGCCTGCATATTCCCTTCGGGGTCGAACTGCACAACCGGCTCGGGCAGGTCGAAGTCGATAGAGCCGCGGCGTTTGCGCTTCGCGTTCAGCTTCAGCGCAAGCTCGTGCATCTGCTCAATTTCAGGCTTTAGTCGAGGGATGGCATCTTTCCAATAATCCTGGAAATATTTTTCGTATTCAGTGACAGGCACCTTGTCTATAGTCCCATCAATAAATGCCTGAACGAGCGTGTATGTGAGGCGATGTGCGCTACGGATGATGCCTTCGCAGACCTCGAAGTCCACGACCTCGCCTCGTGCGTCGATCTCCATCAGGCAGCTCTGGACGAGGCGGTCTTCGTCCGGGCGCAGGCTGCACATTCCGCTTGAGAGGTCGTTGGGCAGCATCGGGATGGCACGGTCGGGGAAGTAGACCGAGGTTGCCCGCAGCCGCGCCTCGAGGTCGAGCGCCGTGCCCGGCCTCACATAGTGGCTGACATCGGCGATGTGGACCTGGAGCTGCCAGTTGCCGTTCGCGAGCGGCTTTACATAGACGGCATCGTCGAAGTCCCGCGCGGTCTCGCCGTCGATCGTGACGATGGGCAGACCGCGGAAGTCGCGACGGCGGGCGAGCTCATCCGCCGCAAGCTTGTCTACGGTCTGCTTCGCTGAGTCCGCGGCTTCTGCAAGCACGTTCGAAGGAAAGACATGCGGCAGATGGTGCTTGCGAATGACGATCTCGACGTCGACCCCGAAGGCGTCCGGCGGACCGAGAATTTCGATGACTCGTCCTCGGGCGGGGCGGCCTGGGGTGGGGAAGCCTGTGATCTCTACGTCTACGGCTAGGCCCTCGAGTGGGGTCAGAGGGTTCTCTGCGGCGGTCCAGCGGCGCTTCTGTTCCTCGGCCTCTTCGCCGAGGACACGGTGCGGCGCAGCGGCGGCTTCGTTGACGATCTCGTCGCCTTCGAGGATGAGGATGGGCTGGGTCATGCGCTCATCGAAGGGCGTGACGTAGTTTCCTTTCGCCAGGGGCAGGTCTTCCCACGGGCTCTGGCGGTGCGAGCGGGCGTAGTGGAAGATGCCGACGACGGTCGGGTTGCGCCGCGTCAGCACGCGGGCCACTCGGCCTGAGCGTCTGCCCTCGCGGTCGCGCGGAGCCTCATCGACCAGAACCTCGTCGC
>Ga0193743_1001536_pt1 | contig 17136 bp, 11 predicted proteins | sample L2c2metaG_FD_143038 | JGI IMG/M metagenome (GOLD analysis project Ga0193743, IMG submission 143038) | Soil microbial communities from a riparian zone of the East river system, Colorado, United States - L2c2 | ecosystem: Environmental > Terrestrial > Soil > Riparian zone | place: USA: East River...
CGGTGCAGTTCGGAAATACCAAGTCCGGACCCCTGCTTAGCCAGGAGTTCGATAAGAGAAAATGCCCGTTTGATCGCCGGAACCTGTGAAGTCATGCTATCCGCTGGCCTGAACTACTTGATGGTAGCTTTGAAGATTCGAATACGCAATGCCGCAATTCAGTATTAGGTTGAGTCTCGCAATTCAGCCGGCGCCTTAACCTGATAAAGTCTCCATCATCCTCTGGGACAGATCGGATTCCGTCGAAAGCTGTTTTATTTTTTAACCTTTCCCGATGCCCTTACGAAATATGGGTCGGGCTGAGGAACCGCGGCGCCATCCTTGCGAGGATCGGAAGCACCATAATTCACTCCTGTAGCTGAATTGTGCATCACGGCCTGCCCCCCTCCCATCCAGAAGGAATAGTTTCCGCGCACATCCAGCTCGTGTCCCCGGCCGGAGAGTTCCTTGCGGATAGCCTCCGGCACGCGGTCTTCTATTTTGAAATCGCAGCCGCTGAACCCAAGCTTGGTAAATCGCGGTTTTTCCAGGGCCGATTGGATGTTCATTCCATCGTCAACAATGTCGGAGACGAACTGCGCCTGAGCCTGCGGCTGGTTCAGCCCTCCCATAATGCCAAAACCTATATGAACATCCCCCTTTTCCATAAAGGCAGGGATAATTGTGTGGAATGGCCGTTTGCGAGGCGCGAGAACATCGGGATGGCCTGGATCAAGCAGAAACATCGCGCCGCGATCCTGCAGATGAAAACCGAAATGATCCACAACGATACCGGAGCCGAACGAATCTGAAATGCTTTGGATCAACGACACGATGTTGCCGTTCTTGTCCACCACACTCAGGTAGACTGTCTCATTCCCCACCAGGTCCAGTTTCCCGAACTTGACGTCACAATGAGCATGTTTCATATCGATGGCTTGTGCCCTGAAGGCAGCATACTTCTTCGAAATAATTCCACCGGTCGGAACCTCTACGAATTTTGGGTCTGCGTTGTACCGGCGCAGGTCTGAGTAAGCGAGTTTCTGAGCCTCCAGCTCCACATGGAACGCATCCGCATTCATGACACCCCAGTTAGGCAATGGAAACTTCTCCATAATATTCAGCATTTCAAGCGTCGCCATGCCCTGCGCATTGGAAGGAAGCTCATAGACGGTCCAGCCGCGATAGGTCGTCGAAATAGGAGTCACCCACTGAGCCTGAAACTCCGAAAGGTCCCCGGCCGTAATTGTGCCGCCGAGGCGGGCCGAGGTCTCAAGAATCGACTTGGCAATTAATCCCCTATAGAAGGCGGTTTCTCCCTGGTCCGCGATCAGTTCCAGAGCGTGCCCGTATTCAGGGTTATGAAACATTTCTCCTACTTCCGGTGGTTTCCCATCTGTCAGATAGATGCTGCGCGCATTCTGGTCCGCGGCCAGCTTATCCTTCTCTGCCACCCAGTAGTTATGAACCCACTCGGTCACAGGAAACCCCTGCTCCGCGTAATAGATTGCGGGCTTGAAAAGTTCTTTCCAGGGCAGCCGGCCATATCGTTCATGCAGCTTGGCCCAGCCTTCGACACAGCCGGGAATTGTGACGGTATAGATTCCCGACGTGGGCATCTGGGTATAGCCCTTTTGTTTCAGAAACTGGACTGTCAGCTTTTCCGGAGCCCATCCGCTTGAATTCAATCCAGAGATCTTTCCCGTCTTTGCATCCCAATAGGCCGCGAATAGATCACCGCCAATTCCACCGTTCATCGGCTCGACAATCCCGAGGACCGCGTTCGCGGCAATCGCCGCATCCACAGCAGAGCCGCCCTGGGCCAGAATCTGGGCTCCAGCCTGGGACGCAAGCGTCTGGCTTGTAGCAACGATGCCATCCCGTGTAATCACCATGGAGCGGGATTCGGAACGGTCGAATAGATCACGGCGATCGCTTGCCCCATAGAGCGGTGCTGCAAACAGCAGGATCCCCTCAAGACAAAATAAAGTCAGTCTCAACGAACTTTTCATACCGGCCCTCCGGCCTGCAAAGCAAAATCAATCGATAAAAGCGCACCGGGTGCGCGACGTCAGGCATACGCATTTCCGGCATCGTCATTTGTAAACCTGGATAGTCACGAGTCTGGGTAACGGCATTTCCATTACAGATCCTGCGATAACAGCATCCGGGCAACACTCCGAAGTGTGCTCCTGGAGCCTCGAAACGCCCATAGCTGTGATATGTCGAGCGAAGTTGTTACATCCGCGCCTCCAATCGCGGGAGCGTGGTATTCAAGCTCGCTGAACTTTCCAATCTCGTTATTGACCCTGCAGGCCTGGCACGAATAGCCAACGTCACAAATATCCTCCGGCGAGGCCCAGGATACATCCAGGTATTCTCCGGATGGATTTACAAAAGCGTTTCTGATCACCAGCACCCATTTAGTTCGAGTCTTATAGAGATAGGCAATCCTTCCGGTAGAAGCGACAGCCTGAATGCCTATTTTCTGCAGCCCGGAGCCGCCCATTTTGAAACGAACCAGATGATCTGTCACATCGAGATCACGATCTGCAACCTCTCCTTCGAAAACTTTCGGAACCGGTCGCGAATGGGTGGGAAAGAAGCTTTCACCGCCATGAGGGAGCTGCAGGATGCTCCATAAGCCGAAATCAGCTTTTGCACGATTACCGGGCCCGAGGATACGAAGGCGGGTTGTTTGAGTGTAGCCAGCATATTCTACCGCTTGCAGCTTCGACTCCTTCCACTTATATCTAAGTGGATTGGGAGCCGCTTCCCAGGATTTCGCAATCTCGACCCGTACCTGTGTACGAACGCGAGAGAGAGATAACTTGAAACGGTTCACTAGGTTGATGCGGGACCCCGAACCGGTAAGTTTATAGTTTCCGGGATCAAGCGGTGCCTGGTGACGAACAACGCCGGTATCGGGAAACTCCGGGAAGAAGACATCCACTTCGGGAGAAATCCACGTACGATCCCCGCCTGAATTGTGCCATTCCGTGCTGTTGTAGAAACCGCGTGCGGACTGGACGTTCTCCAGGGCCGGATGGGTCCAGAAGAGATTTTCTTCTGAATTCCCCGTATATAACCCCAACACGCGCCCGCCATGAGGCAGCAAAAGCAAAACAGTTCCATCTGGATGAACTATCTCCTGCGTCTGCTTCCCTACGGCATTCAGAACACTCACCAGACCGTTTTTACGATTATTCATGCTCGATTCCATGCCATCCCATAATCCTGATTGTCACAAATCAAGGAACTTCAGTTCCTGAATCAAGCCACGCGATACTTTTGCAATACAGCCAAGTCCAGTTCCACTCCCAGACCGGGCTCCTGCGGAACTTCAACGTAGCCATCTTTCATCTGGATCGGATTTCTGCATAGCTCACGGCTCAACGGGCCTTTCGTTACATTGAATTCGAGAAATGACGACTTTCTCATGAAGGCATTCAGGTGCAGCGAGGCAGCTGTAAGTAAATCCGAGATCCATGCATGGGGGACGCAAAGCTTGTTGTGAAGCTCCGCGAGATGGACAATTTTTCGAGCTGTGGTCAACCCGCCGCAGCGGGAGATATCCGGCTGTAACACGTCGATTTTTGCTCGCCGAATCAGCATGTCGAATCCCCACTCCGTCGACTCCTGTTCTCCGCATGCGATTTTCACATCGACAGCCTCCGACAACTGGGCATACCCGTCATAATCCTCCGGAGGAAGAATGTCCTCAACGAAGAATGGCCGATACGGCTCCATCTGGCGAACCAGGTGGATCGCCTCTTTAGCGGTGCGATGAACATACCAACCCGTATCGACAAGAAGGTCATTCTTGTCTCCCAGTGTGCGCCGCGCTGTTTCCACCAGGGCTAGATCCCTGCTGAAATCCTCGCCAAAAACGCCCCAACCGAATTTCACGGCGGTGAATCCCTGGTCCATATAGCTCCTGCACGCGGTCTCGATCGCAGCGGGCTCAGCGCGAAATAGAGTGCTCGCGTATGCCCTGACCTTCGACCTGAAGCCGCCACCCAGAAGCTTGTAAACGGGCTGTTTGAAGGCCTTCCCCATAATGTCCCAGAGGGCGATATCGATTCCGGAAATTGTTTGTATCGCAGCACCGCGCCGGCCATAGTAGACGGTCGCCATGTACATCTTGTGCCACAGCCTCTCGACTTCCAGCGGGTCTTCTCCTATCAGCACGGATTTGAGGCCCTGAAATCCGGGTGTCGCTCCTTCGGACGGAGCCTCCACAATCGCCTTCGCAACATGGGGCTGCGTTTCAATATCGGCATACCCGTCAATGCCCACGTCGGTTGTAACCTTGACCACGCCCAGATACTTGATGCCATAGGCCTCGCCGGCATCTTTAGGGGCCTCATAAGACCCAGGGGCTTCCAGGATCAATACTTCAACATTGGTTATCTTCATCTATCTCCTTACTCAAGGCCTAAACAGCTCAGGGACGGGCTTTCGATCAACCGGTCGATATCGCTTTCGTCCAGGCGAGGAAGCTGTGTGCCCTGAACCATGTTGTTGAAATTCCTGAGGGCGGTGATGGATGCCTCAGGCGTAGTAAATGGATAGTCGGACCCAAACAATATCTTGTCCAGCACTCCATACTCTTTTGCTGAGATCAGAGCGTTGTAAAACTGCCATGGACGATAGTGCAGCGCGGAAATATCCGAATATAGATTCGGTTGCTTCCTGATAAGGACAAGGGTGTCATCAATCCAGGGATGCCCCAGATGCGCGATTACCATCTTCAATTTCGGAAACTGCAATGCAACGTCCTCAAGCAGGAGAGGAAAGGAATACTTCAACGGAGCCTTCCTCGGAAACGTAGTGCCCTGGTGAATCATGATCGGAAGGCTGTGGTCCTCGCAGAACTGATAAACGCTCAACATTCTCTCGTCGTGCGGATGGACATTTTGATAGATTGGCCCCAGCTTGACACCCCGAAGGCCCAACTCGACGGCTCTCTGCAAGGTTGTCTGGACATCGTCCACTGCGGGATCAACACCGGCAAATCCAATCAGCTTTTCCGGAAACCGGTTCACATACTCGGCAATGAATTCATTCGGCGTAAGAATGCCTGAGTGCTGGGCACGCATGCCGAATACGATGGCTCGATCGACACCTTTCATTGCCCCCCAATGCTTTTCCGGAGAAACATCCAGGTCGAGGCGATGGCCGCGAGACCGCGCATTGGCTTCCTGTACAAAATCATCCGAAAGATGGCCGGGATATCTCCAGCAATGCGTATGACAATCAACGATCAAAGATGCACCTCCGATAAAACCGAACTTGCCGCGTGTCGCTCCCACATAGAGAAACCCAGCCTAACCGACGCTTTGCAGCCATTGCCTGTTTTCAAAAACCGTCATAAGCAGCGTGCTCACAAGCACCAGAACGCCGCCAATGACCATAAAGCCGGTTAACCGTTCATGCAGCAGGATCGAAGCCAATATAAGGCCGAAAAAAGGAATCATGTAATTGGACAGACCGGCCTGTATGGCATCCATACGCGATAGAACATGCAGAAAGATCAGCATAGACAGTAGATATACAAATAAAGCCAGAACCAGAAGCGCGGCCCACACAGTCATGGTGAAATGAGGAAGATTCGCAAATCCTCCAGGCTCGGCAACCAGCGTTATAGGAAGAATGCAGGCGACAACCGCATAATAGCTATAGAGCTGGACTTCAACGGAGGAATACCGGACGAGCAGTTTTTTGCTGTATACGTTGTAAAAAGCGCTTCCGGCAATTCCAAGAAAGATAAGGACATTCCCCAGCACAAACTTCGACTTTCCAAAATTGAGCTCGCCCCATTGGATACCGGAGCATTCAACAGCACCGACGAGCGCCAGGGCAAAACTGATCCATCGCAGCCGCGTCATCCGCTCGCCGAGCATGAAATACGCCATGAGTGCTGTCAATATCGGCAATGTAAGAGCAATCAGGGCCGCATTCGATGCCAGCGCCCAGCCTACGCCCCAGGTAATGAAAAGTTGGGCAGGAATCTGCCCGCAGACTCCGATCACGATAAAGGCCATCACGTCCCGCCTCGGAATATCACCCTGGTGATAGTCTCCGCTTCCCTTTCTTCTTCCATAAATAACAATGGGGATCAGAAGGAGGGTTGCAATCGTAATAGGAAGAAAGGTTGCGAAGACCGGCCCCATTTGCTCCTGAACAATCCTGGCCATCACGTATTGGCTGGCCCACATCAGGTTGCAAAGGATCAAGAGTCCCCAGTCAGCCACTCGCGAGTGTCGTTTCATTTTCTCCTTTGTCTAGCGTTCAGCAGCAGTGGCGTGCAGTGGATATTCACGGTTCTTATCGAAGGCTCCATCCGCCATCGACCACCAGACTCGCGCCGGTAACAAAGGAGGATTCATCGGAAGCCAGAAAAACCGCCGGATGCGCAACCTCATCCGGAGTCGCCGTCCGCCCCAGGACAGTCATATCCCTCTGCCATTGGTGTAGCTTTTCATCCTGTGTCTCGGGAGATGAATCGGTGTCAATGGGACCTGGGCAGATCGCATTCACCCTGATTCGCTGGATTCCATAATCGATTGCCAGGGATCTTGTCAGCTGGAGCACGCCGCCTTTTGCCGAACAATAGGATGCGTAGCGGGCAAAACCCACCAAGCCACCCACGGAGGCCATGTTGATGATGGATCCGCCTCCGGCTTTGATCATTTCAGGAATTGCATATTTGGAACACAGGAACACCCCTTTCAAGGTGATGTTCATGGTCTTATCCCATTCTTCTTCGCTTGTATCCGCGGCAGCCTTAAACTCCCGCTCGTCCATGTGCGCCGCATTGTTAACCAGGATGTCTATCTTTCCAAATGTCCGCGTTGTAGTATCGATCATTTGCCGAACCTGTTCACCGCTGGACACGTCCGTATGGATAAAATGCAAATCGCCGCCCCGCTCCTCTATGAGAGATACGGTCTTGTGCCCGCCTTCATCATGGATGTCGGCCACCATAACCTGCGCCCCTTCCTGTGCAAATCGCAAAGCGACGGCACGCCCAATTCCGGATGCGGCTCCGGTAACGATCGCTACTTTTCCACGCAGTCTCACGCCTATATCCTCTTTTCCTGTTTTGGCCCCTGATAGGGACATACTCGTTCTTTCACTCATGTATCGATCTTTATGCCGTCTTTCACGCACACTGTCCATGGAAATGCTTTGCCTTCAACCGAGCAAACGGGGAGACGCGTGGGGCAGTTGACAATACTCCACCTTGGGCGCGCGCATCTTCAGGCTTGCGCGGAATTGCAGCGGATCGATGGCATTGTCTCGAAACATGTCGTAGTGACACGGTATTGCAATCTTGGGATTGATCCACTTGGCGACCTCCGCAGCTTCCCAATGAGACAGGTTGTTGTAATTCCCATTGATGCAGGTGATGAGCACCTGCGGGGAGTATTTTGCCGCTGAAGCCAGCAGTTCGGAATGATCGGTATCTCCGGTGATATAAACCTTGAGCTGATCTGAAAACTTAATCACAAAGCCGATATGGTTCAAATCGCTGTCATCTGTCGGCAGCGCGAATGTTCCCTCGATTTTCACATCGCGATAAGCAATCTCTTCCTGCGGGGCGATCGATAAGATCCGTCCCTCCTCCACTCCATAGGACCTGTATGCACGACATGTCAGAGACGGCCCAACGAACTGCATCGTGTCCCTATTGCGTAAATATTGAATTGTATGCGGGTCCGCATGGTCGAAGTGACTGTGCGTACATGCGTAGATGTCTGTTTCCAGCTCCTCGGGCTTCATAAACACCGGCAGCATCCGGTGAAGATCCACCGGCAGGTCGGGCAACAGTTCAGGCACGCTGTTCGTGAGATATAAATCGATGCTTACCAGAGTTCCTTCCGATGTTTTGAACACAAAACCGTTCTGGCCGAGCCACCACACGCCGACCTGATGTTTCGGTACATCGAACTCCTTGATGGCCTTCATTAAACTCATTGTCTTCTCCTCACCCGGAACGACGGCACTTACAGCACGCCATATTTGTCAAAGACCTGCCTCAGATAAGCCCCGGCTAACAATTCAGCCCGGCTCTGATTTTCCTGGGCTGCCTTTTCTTTAGCCAGCTTCAGGGTTTCTTCAACAACAGCGGACGGTATCGCGAGAACGCCATCGTAGTCGGCACAAATCAGGTCGCCTGGTTGGACGAGAACCCCTCCGCACTCGACGGGACTGTTGTATTCCAGCACAATCCCCCGGCCCTTTGAATTCACAGGCTTGATCCCGGCGGCAAAGACCGGGAAGTCCAGGTCTTTAATTTTCTTCACATCCCTGACAAAGCCATCAATAATTGCCCCCTGTGCCCCGCGCGCACGAGCGGCTGTCGACAGCAATTCCCCCCAGGGTGCATTGCGCGTGGATTCCGCCGTTGCCACAACGACAACCTCTCCGGGAAGAATGCTATCGACAGCCTCTATCTCCTTTCCATATGGATCTTCGGGCTCGTAGAAAAGATCGACGCAGCAGATTGTCCGCGCACGGCCGGCAAAAATCCAATCCGGGGACAGCGGCCGTAGGTTTTCCCTCATGGCGCAGTCGTGAAACCCAATTTCATCCAAGGCATCGGCGATCACCGCAGTGTATAAGAGATCTTCCATTCCGTTCATAACACCCTGATCTCGTTTAAGAAATATTTCATTCTTCACGCCTGCCTTTTCCTGCTTTCCTGCCGATTCGTTCACAGACGGAATTCTCCTTTAGTCGCTAAGTGCGGTAGACGTTATCGAGTAAGTTCAACCCAGAACACTTCATAAGGGTGGAGGCTCACTTCCAGGGGATGTGTTTTCGTTTCCGACAAGTGTTCATGTTCTATCTGCTCAAGCTCATTGACATGTCCCTCTGGATTCAGTCGCACCAGGCGTATGCTTCCTCCATCTGCCGAGGGAAATTGAATTGTCGTTTTGTAGGTCTGGCCGGGTTTATTCGCAGGGAAGTTCCAGAAGATCAGGTTTGTAGACCTGCCGTTGTGTGCGGCGAACGCCTTCACATCGGACCCTGTTCCAGAAACAGCCAACTGGTCTCCATGAATCAGGCTCAGCAATTTAAAAGCATAGAAGGAAGGCCGGACACGTCCCTGATTATCGTAGAGACCATCGTATTGCGGCATGACGTTCCACCAGTAGGCCATGCCCTCCGCCCCTTTCTTGCTCATAAACGCCGACATCATCTGCTGATCAACCAGGTAGTCCTGGATGTGGTAGTATGCCGAGCGGCTCAATCCATGCTCATTGAATCCGTAAGTTGTTTCGAGAATAAACGCGGGTTGAAAATACGGATCCATCACCGGATTACCAAGAGACATATTCCATTCATCGAGGATTGTCTCCGTATTTGTTAGGCGTGGGTATCTATTCAGCTTCTGCTTCATATAGTCAATCGTCCGCGCGATCGTCTTAGGGTCGTTGTTGTATATATGCCAGGAAAGAAAGTCCAGCGGGGCATTTCCTTCTCCCGCAAATTGGATCAGCGAATCAGCAATTGGACTTTTATATCCGGCCAGTGCCGGACCGCCAACCTTAACCTGCGGATCCGCGCGCAGAATAGCATCTACCGTGTGCTTGTAATAAGCAAGATAATTCCGGGGAGTGAATTTATAGGGGCACCCTCCCGGTTCTCCAATATCAACCTCGTTTCCAACTTCCCAGTACCTGATGTTGTATTTTTTATCCCGGTTGCAATGCTTGACCAGCTGGGAAATCAGCTGCTCCCATTCCGTGTAACTTGTCGGATCGACGATAGTGTCATCGAGCTCCGGATAGAGAACCTTCGGCTTGAACGCCAGGGACATGATGGGCTCGGCGCCAGCATTCAAACGAGCCTCGATAGCCTTATCCAGCGTATCCCAGTGATACTGGCCATGCGCGGGATAGAGATCGAAGAAATCTTTCACGAAAAGCCGGATGGTCTGAGGGTGCAACTGCGCTATCTGGGTAACATGGGTGTCGATCATCGGCTTGTCGGATAGTCCGCCCTGGCCGAGAGCATACTTCGTTAAATCAATTGGACCAAGGGTTTTGGATGTGTCTACCGACAAAACTATATTTGCCCCGCTGTTCGTATCAGAATGCGAGCAACCCGTTACGGAGAGCAACAGTGTTCCGCATGCCAGCAATGCACTAACTGTAGACAATCGCTTCATAGTCTGCCGTCCTTCTTTGTCGATCTACTCAAACAACCGGGGCGGCTCCTTACTCACATAGGAATCCGCCCCGTGCCATTTTTTCCTAAAAAGAGAGCTTCAAGGCAAATTGAATTTCTCTCGGGTTGCCCGCCGTCAAAACCTGGCCCGCGGCGGAGGACTGAATGTTTGCAATCGGACTGGACGCGCCGAACGGAGGCGTATTGGTAAAGTTGAAGAACTCCGACCTGAATTCAAGATGCACTCCCTCGAATCTGTTGAGGGTAAATTCCCGGAATAACCCAAAATCCCAGTTCTTGGTTGGAAAACCCCTAAGAATATAGTTCCCGGAATTTCCAAAGGTATATGCGGCGGGCACCTGGAAAGCAGATACATCGAATGCTTTCGTGATTGTCCGATTTTTCACGACACCGGACCCAATACGATTCGGTCTGATGCTCGTTCCTGTATTCGCAGGATCGGTGCCGATGGTAGGTGTGAAAGGAAATCCCGATTGCAGGGTAACGATGCTTGTAACTCTCCAGCCGCTTACGGTTTTCGCCAGGTAGCCTGATTTTCCATTCATAAAAGGCAGGTCGTAGACTGCACTCATGGTGAAACGGTTGGTAAGGTCCAATGGAGATACTGACCGTTCAGCCTGAGGGTTACGATAATCTTGGACCGGAGAAGTTTCAGATTCCGAGGCTCCCTGGCCCTGGCCGTCTATGCCTTTTGCCCATGTATACGTCGCCAGAAGGTTCAGGCCGCGCCAGGATCTTGTTTCCAGCTTGGTTTGAAGAGAGTGATAGATATTGTTGTCGGTGTTCTCTATATACGCACCCACTCCAAATCGAGTATTGAGACGCCGGTTCTGAATCGTTCCCGGTCCGGGGTCGGGCACGTTGGACGGTAGTGAAAAGGGTAGATGCGTGCCCTTGTTTCCGACATAGGCGAGTTCAAGCGAAAGTTCTTTGTGCACAAGTTTCTGGAAAGTAACGTTCCACTGTTGGAAATAGGGATCGGGCCGGCGAAGCGCAAGGTTGAAGAAAGAAAGCGGTCCCAGATTCAGATGTCCCTCTGTAGGCTCCGGAAAAAAGTCGGCCAGGGTGCTGGTCCCGTTCGGATTGAACTGGGATAGCTCATCCGCTGTGAACGGAGGCGTTTTATGAGCTTCGCTCAAGGTGCGATTCCCTTCCTCCAGTGAGTACACGATTCCATACCCCAGCCGCACAACCACGTCCGATGCCGGAGCCCAGGCCAGACCGAGGATCGGAGCGAGATCGTGCTTATTTATTTCACGCAGGCTCGAGGGAACTCCGGCCGTTGCGGATGGCACAATGATGTCCGCGAAGAGCGGATAGACAAACGGGGTAACCAGTGCGGCATTGAGATTGATCTGTCCTTTGTCATTGCTCGACACGATAAGCCTGTTTGTTGCAGGATCGAGCGTGGCCCCTTGGTCATGGAGAAAAGTCGAAGGATGAAGCAGATAGTAATGAGCTCCCAGAGTGAGAGTCAGATTCGGAGTCGCCTTCCATTCGTCGGAAGCATAAAGCTCCTGCTGATTTTCAGAGTTGCCGAAAAGGCTTCGGGGAAAAGTTCGTTGCCCCGTGAATGGAATTCCCAGGAGATAGTCGGCAAAGGAATTGCCGGTATAAGCTCCTGTGAAGCTGAATGAGCCTCGACTTGTCGCGCCATTCGTACTGTCGGCGGCGTACCACCTGGCATGAGCGCCAAAAAGGAAGGTATGCCTGCCTTTGATGAAAGTGAGATTATCTCTCATCAACCAAGTGTTTTCACGAATCGTGATTGGTACGGAAGTATTTCCGTTGATGCCCTGATATCCATTGATGCTCAGATTTGGAAAACCGGGATACAACTGGCTGGTCGTATCGAAACCGCCGATCCCACTCTCTTCCGTATAGTTGGTGCCCGCCCCCTGCTGCGTTCCTGAATAGATGGTGCGGGTATAGCCGGCGCCCAGGACATTGATCATGTTCGGGCTGAAAATGTGCGTCCAGCGCGGCCCTGCCCGCTGATCCTTGACCTCCGTGGTGACCCCGCCATTTTTAGGAAATGCGCCGGGGGCAATTATCGGTTCATGTTGAAACGAGTAGCTTCCTGTCAGAGAATCGGAAGCGCGAATCTGATGATCTCCCCTGATGTCGAACTGATTCGTATCATCCTGGCTACTGAGCGACTGACTGAATGTTCCGGCTGGTGTATTCGGCAGAGAGATAAATGGAAGAAAGAAGGCTGCTTGCTGCGAAACTCTACCCGGCTGAATGATATTGCCCTGAAACGGCTGCCCTGTGGTCGGGTCGATAATCGAAGCATCTTTTGAAAAATCTCCCTTCCGTTCCGCCGCGGTGGGCACGACTGAATTGGAAGTAATTCCACGGCGAATCCGCGTTCCCTGGTAGTCACCAAAAAAGAAGGTCCGGTTTCTTTTGATGGGGCCGCCCAAGGTGAAGCCGAACTGATTCTGTCTCAATTCCGGTTGGGTCGTGGCAAAATAGTTCCGCGCGTCCAGCGCGTCATTTCTGAGAAACTCCCATGCGCTCCCATGGAATTGATTTGTACCTGATCTGAGCTCAACGTTCACCACAGCGCCGCCTAGTCCATATTCAGCAGACAGCGTGTTGCTTTGTACATTGAATTCCTGAATTGCATCCGGGGGAGGAGTGATTGTAACCCCGCTGAAGGTCTGATCGGTCGTCATGACCCCATCGATCATATAAATGGTATTTGACGCATTCATTCCGTTTAGCCGGACACTATTGTTCGCGAGATAGAATCCGCTTCCCCCGCTCACGGCTCCAGGAGTCAGTGTCGTTAACTGGAGAAAGTTTCGTCCATTGAGCGGTAGCTCAACCACGCTCGTATGATCGATCACTTCTCCCACCGTGGGACTTTCCGCGTTGAGAAGGGGCGCATGTCCCGTCACGACCACATTTTCAGAGACTTTTCCAACTTGAAGGGTAGTATCCAACCTGGCTACCTGGGCGACGTTCAACGTGATATTCGGCTGGGTAGTGGTTTGAAATCCATTCTTAGACACGGTCATTTCATATACGCCGGGAGTCAGCTCCGTCACGGTGTAATATCCGTCCTGATCTGTCTGGACGGGACGCGTCAATCCGGTTGAGGGATTCGCCACTGTAACGGTTGCGTCTGGAACACTTGCGCCGTTGGAATCGGTAATCCTGCCTGTAATTCGAGCCGTTGTCTGCCCGAAGGTCAGGATAGGAACAAGGAAGAGCATCGCTGCAAGCAGGTAGCTTTGCCCGAGATACCGTAGTTTCATGACCGTCTCCCCATATAGTTATCTGGCAATCAAGTAATCAGCAGTCTCAATAGGACTGGATGCATTGGCTTCTGAAGTTCTAATACGAACAAACAATCGTGTATTTTCCCTCTTCGGGATGCTCAATTCGTACCCATTCCTTTGCCCCATCGAAATTCGTCCAGCTTTTTCCGTTGACGGTGACCGAGCGAATCGGCTTGCTTTCCGGATGACGGACTCTTAGTAGAAGAGCTTTCGGCTGTGTCCTGTTGGGCATTTGGATTTCCGTGACGATTTTGTTGGCCGCAACCTCGCTTTGCATGGTGAAGGAAAGGAGCCCGAAATATGTGGGAGCTGATCGAACCTCGATCTTCTTTCCATCCTCCATCCACGGTCTCGGCGCGGCCTGGGTCAGGAACAATGTGCCGTCGGAAAGCTCATCAATGAGCATGTGGCGGTACAGGTTGAACCACGAGCCATCGGTGCTGGGCGGACCGAAGTACTGTCCATGCGTCCATCGATGTTCAACGGGCTCAAAAACCGTGTGGCTGAAAGCGCATGCCATGCTGCTATAAAAGTCTCGAATTACCGCCTTCGGATCGTCGCGTAGAAGGTAAGTCATCGCCTGGGGCAAATGAACCGGCTCGTTCAGCATTCCGCGCCCCTTGTAGTAGAGGTTGTCCTCCTGGTCGTTCAGCAGCGAGTCCGCCATCTCTCCCGTGGCGGGAAGAGCCCCCAGTCCGAAAAGGTGCGGAGCCCCAGTATCTCCGCTGGTGGGATACCACTCCTGAAGCAACCTGCCGGGAGTTATGGCGCTGCTGGGAAAGAAGGGAGTCCAGGTGTGGTCTCTTAACTGAACCAGAGGGGACAGCATGGTCGCGTGGCCAAATCCTCGGCGGATAGCCGATTGAAGATCATGCGATGCCTCGATGGCCGCCTGTCCCTCGGGATTGCCGGTCTCCCGCAGAACTTCGCCGAACGAGTTCAAACCGGCAAACATATATGCCTGGTTGAGCGGCCATACTCCAGTTCCCGTCGCATCGTTCACCGGTGCATAGACAAGGCCCTTTGCTGCTCCCTGCAGTTGTTGGGCCTGCTGCATCATGGCAAGGCTCCAATCGAGAGTTTTCATGGAAGGCGGCAGAAGCCGATTCAATTCCTCTCGATTGTTCGAAAGTAGATAGTGCTGCGCTACGGCATAGAGCATTCCGGGCGTATACGACAGCCAGTCGGCATTTCCATTGATATGACCGTCGTATTCCTGGTTGTTTCTGTACATGGCCAGGAGCTCTTCGGCAGAAATTTTTCCGTAGCCGCGCTGGTCGTAGAGCATGTAATCCAGGTAGACAGCCTGATTTACCGGCCAGGGCGTACCGGTCTGCTGGTAGGCAAAATTTGAATAGGGCAGATCGATCCGAATATCGTCTCCACTGCAACCATGACGGCGCGGCAACATCAACGCATGCCATAGAGAAGCGCGGAACAGGTCGTTTACCGTCTTTTCCGGAACCTCGAACTGCGCTCCTTCCGATTCGTAGGCACTCCAGAAATTCAGCGTCTTCTCCCGAGCATCGTCATACCCGATCCGCAAAAGCGTTTCCCGGTCACCGGGCTCGACCATCGGAGATGGCAGCTTCACCACAAACTCGCTGGAGCTGTTCGCGGGAAGATCGAGGAAGACCGTGGCATTAACTCTCTTCTCTTTGGTCTTGAACTCACGCACACCGCTCCAGCCGACTTTCTTTTGTACCCCCTGGATGGCAAATAACACTCTGTGGTATCGGTCCTCGAATGTTGTTGCGCCCCCCTGCTCGCTCGCAGTGATCTCGTTGTCTTCATAGGCCGGAAGCTCACGCATATGGCTCATCGTTATCGCAACTTCACGGGGCTTTCCCTGAAGGTTGACTGCTTTGACGCGTTCAAGAAGAAGCATGGGGATATCCCCGCAACGGTTCGCCGGGGGCCCATTCAATGGATAGGCGAATTGTTCTACTTCATACCGGACATGATCCTTCTCGAAAACGGTTGTCATGACAGGAAGTCCATCGCGAAGACTCTGGCTCTTCCACAATTCCTTCAACCCTTCGCCGATGTCTCCAAAACTCAACCAGAAGCGAAAATGATCCGGGCTTCCCTTGTCATTCCAGACTCCCGCGCGCCGGTCGATTCCGAACTTATGAACGGCGCTGTCCCAGGTCAGGCCCACAATATGCCCCGGTTCAGTCGCATTCGGATGTTCGAAATTGGGATTCCCCATGTCCTCCCACAGCGAAGCGTATTGCGCATATGTAGCTTCGGGTTCTGACTCCACCCGGTCCATGATGCGCAATCCCTTCCAGGGAAGAAGCTCGTGCTGGGCATCCTCAAAAGAAATCGGGGCTTCGGAGGTAACGTATACGTCCAGGGAAGGAATCCATATCGCGTGATTCTCTTTGAGCTGATCTACCGTCAGCGTAAAACCCTTGCTCCCTTCCTCGTTCATCTGCAAAGTAAAACGCGGCGGCTTTACCTGGAAGGCGGCATCCTGACTTAGACGCCGAGCGGTATCTTCATCTTCAAGACCATCCTGAGCAATTAGATCGTCCCACATTGGATCCAGGTTTTGAAGCCTGCCGGGTTCCGCTTTGGGATAACTCAGGGTGAAATCAATCCCGTCCACATCTCCTGCTCCAGCACGCGTCTGCCAGACTCCGTCTTTGAGAGTGTCTCCAGTCTCCAGGGAGACGCCCCGCACGTCTTCGATCTTCAGACTCTCTTCGGCCGGAAGAAGCTTGATATAGAAGCGGGATGCCTGATGCGATGCCTGCCCCCATGAAATCCGGACATGGAGCTGTTCAAGACCCGGCGCATTCGAGCCCGTAGCATCAGCTGCAGCAAATGAGCTCAAAGCCGTACAGAGCACCAGGCTGCCCAGCCACGCTCCCCGAACCAAATTTCGCATATCGAATTCTCCAGGCAACTAAGTCGAAAGTTCCGGCCGAAAATATAAGGCGGCACCGGAATAGCCGCATAGCTCGCAGTACTTTATGATTCCGCCCTGTAATGACGGCCCCGCGTTTACGCTTTCAGTATTATGAAAGGCCCTTCATTGAAACGGTGTGAAAACACATGTATTGAAAAGTGGGAGTCGTGTCAAGTCAAAAACCAATAAGCTATGTTTTCAACTCTTCCTGCGAGGTTTTCAGAAGCTACACGATTCCGCAGGCAATCAGGCGAAGGACTAAGTTATCTTTCAGTATTCTGAAAGCCTTTGTGTATTTGCGCGAAACTGGGGCGCATATCCAACCAGGGAAGCGCTTGCGATGATCGTAATGATTGCCTTTCAGTATTCTGAAAGGCAATCAGTGAATTGTGAGCGCCGGAGCAAAAATAGGCCACAGTGCGCCGCGAGAGCGGAGCGCTGCAGCGGAGTAAAAGTCGTCCACCGCCGGGAACTTGGTTCCGTGAGCATTTGCCATGCAGGCATGGCAAATGGAACACCGGAGGGATGTTCGAGGTGGAGATTTACGGTGATTTACGGTTGAGTAGCATGATGAGGCGGCGCTGCGCGTCCATGGTCTGGATATGAGCAACTTCAAGTCTCCGGCCTAGTACCGCCGGCAAGTTACCGCAAACTGGGATGAGACGGTCGCTCTGGAGAAGAGAGAGACTATGCGGATGAAAAGGCATACGCAGGACCTCATCGCGGAAGGACCACGGGGATGCTCCA
>Ga0193743_1001537_pt1 | contig 17136 bp, 11 predicted proteins | sample L2c2metaG_FD_143038 | JGI IMG/M metagenome (GOLD analysis project Ga0193743, IMG submission 143038) | Soil microbial communities from a riparian zone of the East river system, Colorado, United States - L2c2 | ecosystem: Environmental > Terrestrial > Soil > Riparian zone | place: USA: East River...
CCCGGCACCCAGGCCGAAGTTCGGGTCCAGCAGGGCCTTGTAGGTGATGGCGAGGGCGGCGGAGCTGAGTAGCAGGGGTACGAAGTAGATGACCGCGAGGATCTCGCGGTAGCGCTCGTGTCCGGCGAGGTAGACGCCGATCAGCAGGCTCAGCGGCGTCTGGAAGAGCCACGACAGCGCCATGATCAAGAAGGTGACCCAGAGCGCGTGGATCAGGGCGGGGTCGCTGAGCACGGCGCGCCAACTGTCCAGCCCGGCCGGATTGATCTTTCCGATGCCGTCCCACTGGGTGAAGCTGAGCACCAGCACGCCGACCAGCGGGATGATGCCGAACGCGACGAACATCAGGAAGGCGGGTAGGGCCATCCACGTGACGGACCCGCTCCGCCCGCCCGAGGAGGCGCTGCTGGTCGTCCTCCGCGGTGCGGGCGGAGCGAGTGCGGTCATTGCCCGATGACCCCGTTCATGTTGGTGGCCCACTGCTGGGGTGAGACCTTCAACTGGAAGAGCTGCGCGATGTTGTCGAGCAGCTTCTCGGCCGCGGTCGGGCTCAGCGCCTGGTCCCAGGACTGCGCGAAGGTCTTGGCGTTGGCCGACGTGTTGTAGACGAACTTGAGGAAGTCGGCGTCCTTCGAAGCGCCGAAGGCACTTTCGGTGCCCTTGACGATCGGCACGGAACCCGAGTCGACCCACTCCTTGACCTCGGCGTCGGAGAGCACCGCGGTCTTGAAGAAGTTCTTCGCGGTCTCCTTCTGCTCGGCGGTCGCCTTCGAGGAGATGGACAGGTATTGCCCGGGGTTGCCGACCGTGTCGGACACGTCGCCCTTGCCGCCGTCGATCGGCGGGAAGTTCATGTAGCCGAGGCTGCCACTGGACACGAAGTCGCCTCCGTCGGTTGCCATGCCGCCGTAAGTCCACGTCCCGTGCAGCATCATCGCCGCCTTGCCCGTGTAGAGCAATGCCTGGTCGGCGTTGGAGTCGGCGGTGATCGACGAGAAGCCCTTGATGAAGCCGTTGGCCTTGATCAGGTCCTGCATCTTGGTCAACGCGTCGATCGCCGCCGGGTTGGACCAGGCGTCCTTCTGACCGTCGAAGACGGCCTGGAAGACCTCGCTGCCGCCGATGCGGTCGAAGAGGAACTCCAGCCACATCATGTTGGTCCAGCGGGACTGGCCGCCGAGCGAGAACGGCGCGATCTTCGCCGCATTGAACTTGGGCACCAGGTCCATGATGTCCCCCCAGCTCTGCGGGGGTTCTGCCTTGATCTTTTCGAAAGCGCGCTTGTTGTAGAACAGGACGATCGGCTGGACCGTCTCGGCCGGCATCGCGTAGATCTTGTTGTCGATGGTGGCGGCGCCGAACGACGACGGGAAGAGCCGGTCCTTGACCGCGGCGTTCTCGCCGAACCACGAGGTCAGGTCTTCGACCTGACCGGCCTGGGCATACGTGCGCAGCGTGCCGCCGCCCCAGCCCCAGATGACCGTCGGAGCCTGGCCGGCGCCGATCGCTGTCTTGATCTTGGTCTTGTACGCGTCGTTCTGGAACGTCGTAGCAGTGAGCTTGGTGTTGGGGTTCGCCTGGTTGAAGCGGTTGACGCTGTTGGTGCGGATGCCCTCGCCGGGTTGGCCGGTGAGATACCAGTAGCTGGCGGCACCGGCGCTGCCGCCGCCGCCCGTGCTGCCGCTGGGACCGGAACTGCCACAGCCGGCGAGCGCCACCCCGGCGGCCGCGCCCATGGACAGACCGAGGAAGTTCCGCCGGGACAAGATGCTGCGCTCCACGCTGACCTCCGTACTCGTGAGCCGCGGTAGGCGCGGCGAATCGATCGTGCGAGGCGCGAGGCGTCACCGGCCGTCAGGGAGCGCTCCCACGCCCAAGCACAGGGATGCTCGGACAGGGAATTTTCGACCGGCGATCTCGCAAATTAACGTAGAATTTTCAAGTCAACGTAGGATTCCGCCATCAACGTGTCAAGGGCTTGAAGCCTTCGTTCTGATCGGCGAAAGTAAGGCCAGCGCAAGGCATGTCGCGATGGACTCGCTGCTGGCCGCCGATCGTCGGCCGGCCGGACGCGAGCACCGCAAACTTCGAAAGTTTCGAAGATTCGTTCCCCTATCTTGCGCGAAGGAGGCACCTGCCGTGACGGCCCCGGAGTCGCAGCTCGCGACGCACCCCTGGCACGACACCACCCGGTCGGTGGCCGACCGGGTGGAACTCCTCCTGCGCGAGATGACGCTCGAAGAGAAGATCGCCCAGCTCGGCAGCCGTTGGCTGCGCAAAGACCTGCACGAGGAAGCCGCGGAGCCGATCTTCGCGCCCGACCACAACGTGGCGCCGATGCAGGACGTGTTCGCGGCCGGCGACCTGCCGCTCGACGAGGCGAGCCGGCACGGCCTCGGCCACCTCACCCGGGTCTACGGCAGCGCGCCGGTGACCGCCGCCGACGGTGCGGCCGAACTCGTGCGGCAGCACCACGTCGTGCTCGACGCGCACCGGCTGCGCATTCCGGCGCTGGTGCACGAGGAGTGCCTGACCGGCTTCACCACCTACGGCGCCACGGTCTACCCGGCCGCGATCGCCTGGGGTGCCACGTTCTCCCCCGACCTGGTCGAGCGGATGGCCGCCGCGATCGGCCGCGACATGGCCGCCGTCGGTGTCCACCAGGGACTCTCGCCGGTGCTCGACGTGGTGCGCGACTACCGCTGGGGCCGGGTCGAGGAGACCATGGGCGAAGACCCCTACCTGGTCTCGATGCTCGGCGCGGCCTACGTTCGCGGGTTGCAGAGCGCCGGTGTGATCGCCACGCTCAAGCACTTCGCCGGCTATTCAGCCTCCCGCGGCGCGCGCAACCACGGCCCGGTGTCGATGGGCCGGCGCGAGCTGATCGACGTGATCCTGCCGCCGTTCGAGACGGTCGTGGCCACCGCGGCGGCCGGCTCGGTGATGAACTCCTACGCCGACGTCGACGGCATCCCGGCCGGCGCCGACCATTGGCTGCTCACCGACGTGCTCCGCGACGAGTGGGGCTTCACCGGCACGGTGGTCTCCGACTACTGGGCCGTGCCGTTCCTCGCGTCCATGCACCGGATCGCCGCCGACGACGCGGGCGCCGGAGCGCTGGCCCTGGCCGCCGGCATCGACGTCGAACTGCCCGACACGATCGGCTACGGCGCCGCCCTGCTCGCCCAGGTGCGCTCCGGCGCGGTGCCCGAAGAACTGGTCGACCGGGCGGCCCGCCGGCTGCTCACCCAGAAGGTCTCCCTCGGCCTCCTCGACCCTTCCTGGACACCGGAAGGCTCGGTGGCCGGCGCGGCCACGGTCGACCTGGACTCGACCGCCAACCGGGCGCTGGCCCGGGAGATCGCCGAGCGCTCGATCGTGCTGCTCGACCCGGGCACCGCCCTGCCACTGAGCGGTGTTCGGCGGGTCGCGGTCGTCGGGCCCTGCGCGGCCGAGCCGCGTACGTTCATGGGCTGCTACGCGTTCCCCAACCACGTGCTGCCGCGGCATCCCGGGCTGGGCCTGGGTGTCGACGTGCCGACCGCGGTCGACGCGCTCCGTCTTGAGCTGTCCGATGTAGACATCGTGCACGCTTGGGGTTGCGAGATTCAGGGCGACGACCGGTCCGGCTTCGCGGCCGCGGTCGAGGCGGCCCGCTCGGCCGACGTGTGTGTCGCGTTCGTCGGCGACATCGCCGGATTGTTCGCACACGGCACGTCGGGCGAGGGCTGCGACGCACCCGACCTGCGGCTGCCCGGCGTGCAGGCCGACCTGCTCGCCGAGTTGCTGGCCACCGGGACACCGGTCGTGGTGGTCGTGGTCTCCGGCCGCCCCTACGCCCTCGGCGACCTGCACGGCCGCGCCGCCGGGCTGGTCCAGGCGTTCATGCCGGGCGAGGAGGGCGGCGCCGCGATCGCCGGCGTGCTCTCCGGCCGCGTGCAGCCCAGCGGCAAGCTGCCGGTGCAGGTGCCACGCTCACCGGGTGCGCAGCCCGGCACCTACCTCCAGCCGCCGCTCGGTGCCGAGAGCACCGACATCAGCAGCCTCGACCCCGCGCCGCTGTTCCCGTTCGGGCACGGGCGGTCCTACACGACGTTCACTGTGGACGATCTGCGGCTGTCGGCGACCGAGGTGCCCACCGACGGCGAGTTCACCGTCGCGGTGCGGGTCCGCAACACCGGTGAGCGGGCTGGCGACGAGGTCGTTCAGCTCTACCTGCACGACGTGGTCGCGCAGGTGGTGCGCCCGGTCAAGCAGCTCGCCGGTTTCGCGCGGGTCGGCCTGGCCCCGGGCGAGGCCGCCGACGTGCGGTTCCGGGTGCACGCCGACCGCACCGCCTTCACCGGCCGGGATCTGCGCCGGATCGTCGAGGCGGGCGACATCGACGTGCATGTCGGCACGTCCGCCGCCGACCTGCCGTGCCACGGTACGGTACGGCTGATCGGCCCGACCCGCGTCGTCGGGCACGACCGGCGCCTCGACACTCCAGCAGACGTCGAGCCGGCCCCGGGTGACGCTGGTCCGTGATGGGAGGAAGATCCGTGCCGCCCAAGGATGGCCGCACGACGCTGGCGACCGTCGCCGCGTCGGCTGGCGTCTCGGTGACGACCGTGTCCAAAGTGGTCAACGGACGCGCCGACGTGGGGCCCGAGACCCGGGCACTGGTGGAGTCGCTGCTGGAGCAGCACGACTACATCGGCCGGCGGTCGCCGTCGCCCAAGGGCAGCCCGGCCACCGCCCGGATCGAGCTGATGTTCAAGGGCGACCTCAACGCCTACTCGACCGAGATCATCCAGGGTGTGCTCGACGCCGGCAGCGAGGCCGGCGTCTCGGTCGCGATCAGCGCCCGCCCGCCGCGGCCGGCCGGCGCCGAGCCCGACCGGCCGCGCGGCTGGGCCCGCGACCTGGCCGCCGCGGGTCGCCGGGCGGTCATCGCGGTGGTCGACGAGCTGACCGCCGGTGACCTGGCCGCGCTGTCCCGCGCACACCTGCCGCTGGTCGTCATCGACCCGCTCAACCTGCCCCGCAACTGGGTGCCCAGCGTCGGATCGACCAACTTCGCCGGCGGGATGGCCGCGGCACAGCATCTGCTCGCGCTCGGCCACCGGCGGATCGGCTACGTCGGGGGTTCCACCCGGTCGGCCTGCAACCAGGCCCGGCTGCACGGCTACCGGGCCGCGCTGGAAGCGGCCGGCGTCGCGGTGCCCGACGAATACCAGCGCACCGGCGACTTCCGCTACCAGGACGGGGTGCAGGGCGGTGCGGCGCTGCTCGACCTGCCTTCGCCGCCGACGGCGGTGTTCGCCGGCAGCGACGAGACGGCGGCCGGCGTGATCGAGGCGGCCCGGGCCCGCGGCCTGCGGGTGCCCGACGACCTGAGCGTGGTCGGCTTCGACGACACCGACGTCGCCCGCCTCGCGTCGCCGCCGTTGACCACGGTGCGGCAACCGTTGCGGGAGATGGGCGGCGTCGCGCTGCGCACCGCGCTGCGGCTGGCCGCCGGCGAAAAGCTCGACTCCCACCACGTCGAGCTCGCGACCGAGTTGATCGTCCGCGGCTCGACAGCGCCGCGTTAGGGCGTGTCTCGCGGCGGGGCGGTCGACTCGCGCAGGACGAGGGTGGTGGCCAGCTCCACGTGGTGCGAGTCGAGCGGCTCACCGGAGATCAGGCGGAGCAGAGTGCGCAACGCGACCCGGCCCATGTCCCGCAACGGTTGCCGCACCGTGGTCAACGCGGGCGTCGACATCACCGTCAGGTAGGTGTCGTCGAAGCCGACGATGCTCAGTTGCGAAGGGATTCGCAGGCCGCGCGCCTGTGCTGCGGCGAACACGCCCATGGCGGTGGGGTCGCTGGCCGCGAAGACCGCCGTCGGCGGGTCGGCGGCGTCGAGCAGCTCGCCGCCGAGCGCCAGCCCCGACGGGAAGTCGAAGGAGCCGTTGCGGACCAGCGCCGGATCGGCCCGGATGCCGGCGTTTTCCAGCGCGGCGCGGTAGCCGTGCAGCCGGGCCCGGCTCGGCGAGGAGGCGACCGGCCCACCGATGAAAGCGATCCGCCGGTGGCCGAGCCGGATCAGGTGGTCGGTCGCTTCGAGCCCGCCGCTCCAGTTGGTCGCGCCGACGCTGACCACGTCGGTGCGCGGCAGGTTGACCGGGTCGATGACGACCAGCGAGAGGCCGGCGCGGTCGAACGCCGCGAGCTGGCGCGAGGTGAGCTCGGAGGTGACCACGATGAGCCCCTTGCGGCCCGCGTCGGTCATCCGGCGGGCCCAGGCCGCCTCGGTGCGCGGCGGCCGGTCGGTCAACGTGGGCAGCCGGCGGACCACTACGTCGACGCCGAGCTCGTCGCCGCCGTCGGTGACGCCGTGCAGCACCTCGGTGGCATAGGGGCTGATGATGTCGTCGAAGACCAGCTCCACCGTGCGGGTCGGCGCCGTCGTGCCCCGGCTGCGCGCACCCGGCGGGATGTAGTTGTGCTGGCGCAACGCCTCTTCGACCCGGGCCCGGGTGGCGTTGGCGACGTCGGCCCGCCCGTTGAGCACCTTCGAGACGGTCGGCAGCGAAACGCCACACGACTCGGCGACCATCGCGAGCGTCGCCCGCCGCCCGACCTCAGCCGGCACCCGTTCCCCCCACCATCGAAAAAGTTTCGAGCACCCCTCCTGCGGAGACTAGCTTCGGCGCGGAGCGGCATCAAGCGGGTTCCAGGCCGGTAGTGGATCAGCCGATCGGCAGCGGGGCGGGTCGCTTTCGGCGGCCGGCAGCGGCCACGGTGACGAGGGCGGCCGGGATCAGCGCGGCGCCACAGAAGGCCAGGACCACGCCGACGGTCGCGAACGCGGCTGCGGCGCAGACCTTGGGAGTGCCGCCCAGCAGCCGCCAGCCGGCCGCGGTGCAACCGAGGTAGACCACGAGGAAGAACGTGGTGGGCACGTTGACCAGGGTGGCCAGGTCGATCGCGCCGGTGGCCAGCGGCACGATGAGCACGGCGCCGGAGGCCAGGATCGCCAGGCCCAGCCAGAGCGGCAGCGTGTCCTGCTGGGCGCCCGCTCCGGCAGGGTCGCGGCGCAGCGCCCGCGCCAGGCCGGCGGCGCCGGACATGTAGGCGAGGACGGCGCCGACGGTGAGGACCACCGCGCCGACCGCGGCGACGGCCGTGCCGGCATCGCCGAGGCCGAGGGTGAGCAGCGCCGCCAGCGGCACCTCGGTTCCGGCGCGGGGGCCGAGAGCCGCCACCGTCACGACGCCGAGCGCCAGGTAGACCACGGCGGTTGCGACGAACGCGATGGCGATGACCACCGGCAGTTGCCGCCGTGGGTGGGCGAACCGGGTGGTCAGCGGCGCGATCGCCTCCCAACCGACGAACGCCAGCATCAGCGTGGCGGCGGCCCGGCCGACCGCCGACCAGCCGTGGGGCGCGAACGGCGTCCAGTTGGCGGCCGCGCTCGCCGGGGCGGCCGAGGCGACGGCGCCGACCACGACGACCAGCAGCAGCGCGACGAGGCCGAACTGAACGGTCGCCGACGTACGCACCCCGCGCGCGATGACGCCCAGGGCGCCGACCAGCAGCAGGGCAGCGGTCGTCGCGGCGACCCGGACGCCGCCGCCGGTCAGCTCGGCGACGTAGTTGCCGCCGATCACGCACACGATCGGCGCGCCGGTGATCACGCCGGCCAGGAAACACCAGGCGACCGCCCGGCCGGCGCGGTCGCCGAGCCCGGCCGTGGCGTAGCCCCACACTCCCCCGGCCGACGGGTGCCGCACGCCCAGGCCGGCGAACACGATCGCGAACAGCGCCGAGGCGCCGAGCAGGACCACCCAGGCGACGATCGACGCCGGGCCGGCCTGGTGAGCGGCAAGCCCGGGAAGCAGCAGCAGGCCCGGCCCCAGCAACGCTCCAATGTAGAGCGCGGTGCCCCGGACGATGCCGATTTCGCTGCTCATGTGCAGAAGTCTGGCAGCGTCGCCGCCGCACGCGATGGCAAATATGGCCGCGCTGAGCCGCCGGGGACGCAACACCGTTGCGCGGATCGCCGGATCCGCGCCATCATGTGCCGATGCCCTCGTATGACGCCACCGACCGGGCCATCCTGACCCGGCTCCAACACGACGGCCGGATCGCCAACGTCGACCTGGCCGACGCGGTCGCCCTCTCACCGTCGGCCTGCCTGCGCCGGGTGCGGGCGCTCGAGCAGGACGGGTTGATCGCCGGCTACCGGGCGGAGCTCGACCGGGCCCGGCTCGGCCTCGACCTGACCGTCTTCATCGAGCTCCGGGTGGAGCGGCACTCCCGCGAGACGGCGGCCCGGATCGAGGCGGCCCTAACCGCCATCCCCGAGGTCGTCGCCTGCCACGTCGTCGCCGGCCGCGCCGACTTCCTGGTGGAGGCCGCGGTCGCCAACCTGGCGGCGTACGAACGCCTGCTGATCGACCAGATCCTGACCATTCCGTCGATCGTCGACGCACACAGCACGTTCGCCATCCGAACGGTCAAGACCCGCGGCCCGCTCCCGGTGTCGCAGCTTCCCTGACAGCGGACGTGTCGGACAGCCGCTGCGGCGCTCTTGCCGATGCCGTAGAGCCGGGCCTGGAGCACCAGTTCCGCCAGCGCGAGCCCGGCAGCCGTCATGGAGACGTCTACGGCCCGGCTGTCGACCAGGCTCTTGGTGCGCTCCAGGAGGCCGCGCCGCACGGCCCGGTCGACCAGGCCGGACAGCGTCGACTTCTCCAGGCCGAGGTAGTCGGCCACCACCCGCGACCGGCTCGTCATCGTCCCCTGAGCGCCACCGTCGCACTGGCCTTGACGCCGTTGACGGTCAGGAAAAGCGTCACTGCGCCGCCCCCGCGCAGTGCGGTCAGCCGGCCGGTCGACGGGTCGAACCAGGCCCGGTCGCCGGGGCGGCTACCCAACGCGGAACCACCGATGTGCAGGTCCGCCGAGCCGGACCACTGCCCCGTCACCGGCGGTGCGACCGGCACCACGCGGCCACCCGGCTGGGTCAGCGTCGCGGTGACCGTCGCGGGGCTGCCGACCGCGACCGACGCCGGTGCGGCCAACGCGACGGCGTCGACGTGCGGGTTGACCTCAGCCGCTAACCATCGTGGACCCTCGGCCAGCGGGTTGAGGCGGGCCAGCGCGGCCTCGGCCGGCGTGACCGGGTCGATGCCGAGCATCGTCCAACCGGTGAAGCCACCCAGGTGCGGTGCGGTCGACGGCTCCTTGCCGCTGTTGCCGTTGATCAGATACGGCACGCCGTCGACCCGGTCGGCGTGGAAGGTGCCCACGTGCCCGCCGACGAACGCGGCGCCCTTGCCGGTGCGGTGCTGGAAGTCGGCCAGCCACTGCTCGATCAGCGCCGCCTCCTTGCGGTCACCGAGCTGGCTCGCCTTGGCCGGCGTGGGATCGCGCGGCGGGTGGTGCTCGAAGACCGCGACCGAGCCGACCGCCGGATCGGCGGCCGCCGAGTCCAGCGCCGCGCGCAGCGCCTTGATCTGGTCGAACCCGCCGCCGCGCAGCGTTCCGGTGCTCGTGTCGAGCGTGACGATCCGGGTGCCGTTGTGGTCGAAGACCCGCGAGGTCGGCCCGAACACCGAGGTGAAGTTGCTGATCGGCGCACCCATGATCTCGTGGTTGCCCGGCACGTAGTAGTAGGGCAGGGCGCCGCCCAACTCCTCGTCGAGGATCTGTTTGGCGAGCGCGAAGTCCGCCGGGTAGGCGGTGTCGACCAGGTCGCCATCGATAATCAGGAAATCCGGTGCGGCGGCACGGATCTCGCGCAGCGTGCGGCGGGCCCGCTCGACCTGGGCGCTGCCCGGGTCGGCGGCGACGAACTGCGCATCGGACATGACCGCCAGCCGCCACGGCGCACCGTCGACGGTGCCGTCGCGGAGCACCACCCGATCAGTGCGCTGGGGTTCCGGCGGCACGTCGACCGGCGGCGACACCCGCGCGACGATGTCGTCGATGACGATGTCGGTCTGGTAGGCCTCGGCGGGATCGGTCTCCGCGACGTAGAACCGCCGGATCCGCACCGGATACTGCACGCCGGGCGGCACCGCCATCTCGACATACCGCCAGCCGGTCCAGGTGATGTAGGGCCCGCGCAGCACGTGCTGCTGGTCGAGCGCGTCGTGCAGGTGCAGACTCGGCCACTCGCCCTTTCCGGTTCCGTAGATCCACATGCCGAACGCCTGCGGCTGCCCGTCGACCGGGATCCACGCCGGCGGGTCGGCATAAGCCGCGCGGGTGCCGGTCGACTGGCCGAAGTCGTACGCCAGCCGCAGCCCGGTCCCGGTGTGTCCCGGCGCCGGCGCGACCGCCCCGGTGGCCCGCGCGGCGCTGAACGTCCAGGCCGCGGCGTCGTCGAAGGTCGCCACCGGCACGTCGGTCAGCCCGATCGTCACCGGCAGCACCGTGCTCCGCCCGCCCACGGTCGCGGTGACCAGGCCCGCGCCGCCGCCCGCGACCGCCTTGACGGTGAAGAACCCGTCCGCACCGGGCGTCACCTCCACCAGCGACCGGTCGTACGACAGCCGCACGTCGCCCGGCTCGACCGGCGCGCCGTTGCCCTCCGCGTCGTAGCCCACGACGCCGAAGCTCCCGGTCGCGCCGGCACCGTCGAGTGCCACCTTGTCGGCGGTCGCGTCCACCCTGGACAGGGGGCCGAGCACGGTCAGGTCGATCGAGCCGCGGGCGGCACCGCGCGACGCGGTCACTGTCGCGGTGCCCGGCAGCAGGCCGCGGAACACGCCGCCGGCCGACACCACCCCGTTGAGCACCCGGTTGGACCGCCAGGTCGGTGCGCCGGCCGCCGGCCCGTAGGTCTCGTCGTAGCCGGCCGCGGTGAGCCGCCGGGTCAGCCCGGGGAACACCCGATCCGGTCGCCCGCCGCGGACCGGCCCGATCCCGGGCGCGGCGGCGGGATCGGTGGCGGTCTCCACCCAGTAGGCGGTGAGCCGCCCGCTGCCCTTCGGCGCGAAGACGGCCAGCCCGTTGGGCACCGGCCGCTCGGAGCCGTCGGAGGGCGCGTTCTCCACCCGCACGGCGGCCGCGCCCGGCTTGCGGGCCAGCAGTGTCGACGAGCCGCCGCCGTCGAGGTTGAGCGCGTCACGGGCGCCCAGCGAGGCCATCAACCGGCCGAGTTCGGTGAGCGTCACGCCACGGCTGTCCGCCTGCCGGCCGTCGACGGTCAACATGATCATTTTCTTGCCGTCGGCGGAGAACCCGACCGCGGTACGTGGCTCCGGCGTCACGTCGCCGATGTCCTGCGGAACCCCGTCGCGCACCAGCACCCGGTTGCCGCCGATCGCCGCCGCGACCGCCCCGTCGTCGGTGGGCTTGGCCCGGTAGGTCACCTCGACCGCGTCCCCCGGCCGCAGCCCGGCCAGCGCGTCGGCACCGGCGTCCCGGCCAACCAGGATCGTCGTGCCGGCCGGCACCGGCCCGCGCCCGGCGGCGCCGGCCACCGTCGCGACCCGCCCGTCGACCAGCGACACCTCGGTCACCCGAGCCGCACCGGCGACCGCGCGGGCCCGGTCATAGTCGCCCCACAGCGCGGTGAACACGCCGATGCCGCCGGCCTGCACGAGGTTGTTGAACTGGGTCAGCGTGACCGGCCCGCCGGGCAGCGCCGCGCTGCCGTCGAAGTAGAACTGCACCACCCGCCCGACCCCGTCCGGCCCGATCGCGACACCGTCCGGGTGCCCACCGACCGGCGACTGCACAAGCGCGCCGTCGCGCACACCGATGCCCTGCGCGGCGCCCGACTGGTTGATGTCGAAGAAGTCCCCGTTGACCGCGGCGACCGCGCCGGCCTGGTCGGCGACACCACGCAGCGGCGCGGTCCGGGCCACGGCGCCGGTGTTGACGTAGCCGACCGACAGCCCCGAGCCGCCCAGGTCGGCGGTCAGCGCGTCGGCGCGGGTCCAGCCGTTGGCGTCGAGCCGGTCGAACGAGGTCAGCTCCAGCCCGGGCGCGACCGGCCGGGTGCGCCGATCGGTCTCGATCGACTCGGCGGCCGGCCCGGCGGGCGCGACCAGCGTCGACGGCGCCGAGTAGGAAGAGGCGGCGGCGGTGTCGACCAGGTCCGCCGGCACGGGAGCGGCGGGAGCGGCTGTCGCCGGGCCGGTCGCCACGAGCGCGGCCAGCAGGGGCAGCAGAACGAGCCCGGCGCGGCGGGTCGATAGACGGGTACCCATGCCGGCGAGCCAACCCCATCGTGGAGAAATTTTCAAGAAACAGACATCGACCTGAAGGAAAACTTCACAAGCCGACGGCGTCCACCCCGCCAACTCCCTGCGGACCGACCTTCTTTCGACCCGCGGTGCAGTCCGAGGGCTCGATCGTCCCGCCCGCAGAGGCACCACAGCTGCTGAGCGTTGCCCCGAACGGATCTGTCGGCCGCGTGGGTCACCCCCAGGACTCCGCGGCTTACGGCGTGCGGTCGACCGCCGACCGGTAACGTGCGGACGCATGACCGCACAAGTGAGGGAGTTCCTCGCCGGGCCTGGCGCCCGCAGCGACCTGCTGGCACTTGGCGAGCCGACGCATGGCGAGCCGGCCTTCGCCGCGTCGCGCAACGAGATCTTCCCGGCGCTGGTGCAGGCGGGCTTCCGCTCGATCGTCCTGGAGTCCGACCGGGTCGCCGGCCTCGCGGTCGACGAATACGTCGGCGGCGGCGGGTCCACCCTCGACGCCGCGCTGGCGGCGGGGTTCAGCCCCGGCTTCGGCGCGCTGCACGGCAACCGCGAGTTGCTCGACTGGCTGCGCGCGCACAACGCCGGTCGGCCGCCGGCCGACCGGGTGTCGTTCCACGGTTTCGACGCGCCGCTGGAGATGACCGGTGCGCCGAGCCCGCGCCGCTACCTCGCGCAGGTGGTCGCCTACCTGGCTGCCCACCTCGACGTGCACGCACCCGCCGACCTCGACGGCCTGATCGGCACCGACGACCGGTGGAGCGACCAGGCCGCCATCATGGACCACACCCGCTCCGTCGGCGGCACACCCGAGGCGCTCCGGCTCCGCGCGATCGCCGACGACCTGCGGACCGAGCTCTACGCCAACGCACCGCGCCTGGTCGCCGCGTCGTCGCTGGCCGAGTGGCGCCGGGCCGACCTGCACGCCGACGTGGCGGCACGGTTGCTCGGCTACCACGCGGAGGCGGCGGCACCGGCGCCGCAGGCGGTCCGCACGTCGCGGCTGCTCGGCGTCCGCGACGCCTGGATGGCGCACAACCTGCTCGACATCCGCGCCCAGGAGCAGCACCGCGGCCCGACGCTGGTGTTCGCCCACAACCGCCACCTGCAACGCCAGCCCAGCACCTGGCAGCTGGCCGGCATGGATCTGGAATGGTCGTGCGCCGGCTCGATCGTGTCGGCCCTGCTCGGTGACCGCTACGCGGTCATCCTCGGCAGCCTCGGCGGCAGCGCCACCCTGGGCCTGCCGAAAGCACCTGACGGCACCTATGAGGCGGCCCTGACGGAGGCCGCCACCGGACCCACCCTCTTCGACCGCACCCAGCTCAGCGAGGTGTTGGAGGGCCGCGCGCTGACCACCCGCACCGACATGACGGCGGAACAGGGCTACTTCGCGCTCGACGAGCCCACCATCGCCGAGTGCGACGCCATTCTTCACATACCTGCCGCGCGCTAGATCAGACGTTCTTCGGCCTTGCTGGCCGGGGATAGAGCCTTAGGCCCGGAGCGTGGCGACCGCCATCACCAGGTAGAAGCAGCCGCCGGCGGCGACGGCCAAGCCGGCCACCGCCGGGGTCCAGGCGGCGACCGCGGCCCATTTGCGGGTACGCGACGCGAGCGCCCCGAAGCCCCGCACGGTGACCACGCCGACCGCGGTCAGTGTCACCGCCATCCCGACGCCGAACGTCATGACGAGCATCAGCGCGTCCACCGAGCGCCCAGTCAGCAGCCCGCTGACCAGCAGCAGGAACGCCGACGGCGAGGGCAGCAGGCCGCCGGAGAGCGCGAGTGCCACCAGGCCGCGGCGCGACCAGGGATCGGTGGCTTCGTCCGCGTGGTCGTGGTGATGGTGGTGCTTGTGCTGGTGCCGGTGGTGGAACTGGCGCCAAACCAGGCGGCCGCCGACGGCGACGACGACCAGGCCGGCCGCGACCTGCATCCAGGCGGTGACCGACTTCGTGCCCAGGCTCGCCGACATGCTCAGCCCCACCCAGGCCAGTGCCAGGACGAGCACGGAGAAGGTGTGCATCACGGCGACGATGACGCCGAGCCGCACCGCGTCGCGGTAGCGGCCGTGGGTGCCGACCAGGTAGGCCGCGGTGACCGTCTTGCCGTGGCCGGGCGCGACCGCGTGGGCCGCGCCGACGCCGAACGCGACCAGGAGCAGCAGCCAGAAGACGGCCCCGCCGTCGAAGAGGCCGAGCAGCCGGTTGTCGAGGCCGTTGAGCCCGCTCATCCGCGCCGCCGGCGGCGGGCGCGCAGGGCCAGCAGGGCGCCGAGGCCGGCCATCAGGACGGCGCCGGTGCCGGCCGCGAGTGGCACGAGGGCGGCGGGGCGGCCGGACGACGCGGTCAGGTGCACCTGCTGCGCCGGGCTGGCGGCCGTGAAGACGGCCTCGCCGGCACCGACCAGGACCGTGCGGTAGGCCTCATTGAGGTCCATCAGCGCGGCCAGCCGCAGCTCCACCTCGGCGACCGGTGCGGGGCAGTCGAAGGTGAAGCGGGCACCGTCGGCGATCAGGTCGGCCAGCTCCGCGAGCGTGGCCGAGCAGGCTTGCCCGGCCTGGCGCACGGTCGTCGCCTTGAGCAGATAGTCGCGTACGGCCGGCGAGCGCCGCAGTTTCTGCTCGCCGGTGACGTCGGTGGCCGGCTCGTCGAAGGCGCCGAGCGACTGGCCCAGCGCGACCCAGTCGTCTTCGGCCGCGTGCCAGACCAGCGTCAGCTCGGTGCCGCGCACGGTGGCCTGCGCGGTCGAGGGCGGTCCGAAGGGGTGCGCGGCGGCCGGCGTGCCGGTGCCGGCCACGATGGCCAGCGCGGCGAGCCCGCCGAGTAACAACCGTCGCAAGGATGCTCCTATCAGGACAAGGGCAGCGGGTGCGGGCCGGCCCAACGCGCCGACCCGCACCGGATAAAGCGGCTACTTCTTGACGGTGATCACCGGGCTGGAGATCTGCTGGGTGCGGCTCTCCAGGTAGACGGTGTGCGTGCTGCCGCCGGTCGCGCTCGCCGGCAGCGTGAACGTGTAGTCCAGCCGGCCCAACTCGTCGGCCTTCTTGGTGGCGACGAGGATGCCGGGCTTGCCCTCGGCGGTGTTGGTCTTGCGCAGGTAGATCTCGACCGACTCGTTCGGGTCGTACCCGAACGCGGTGACGGCCAGCTTGCTGCCCGCCTTCGGCGAGGTGGTGTTGACGATGACGTGCTCACCGGTCGTGGTGGCCGGGGTGCGCCACTCGTTGACGGTGCGCTCGCCGGCGTCGTTCTTGCGCACCACGACGCCGTCGAAGTGCACTCCGTTGGCGTAGCGGGACTCGTAGGTCAGCGAGTCGGCCTTGACGTCGATCATCTGGTAGAGCTGCGAGTCTTCGGTCTTGGCCATGATGTCGGCACCGTTGTCGGTCCACACCGAACCGTCGATGTCATACATCTTGCCGCCGGAGACGGAGACCGCGTACACGGTGCTGTTGTGCACCAGCGCCGACTCGCGCGAGGCGACCGTGCTGCCGCGACCGTAGGTGTGGTCGTGGCCCTGGAGCACCAGGTCCACGCCGTACTTCTCGAACAGCGGACCCCACTGCGCCCGGACGATCGGGTTGTTGCGGCCCTCGGCGGTCGAGTAGACGGGGTGGTGGAAGGTGACCACGGTCCACTTGTTGGGGTTGTCCTTGAGCAGACCCTCGAGCCACGTGGTCTGCGCGTCCATGTATTGGGGGATGCTCTGCACGTTGGTGTTCAGCCCGATGAACCGCACGCCCTGGTAGTCGACGTAGTACGCGGTCGAGTCGAGCGCGGGCTCGTCGCCCCACGCCGGGCCGTTGTCCGGGTACGGGAACTGCGGCGCCCAGAACGACGACAGGCTGACGCCGCTGTACTCGTGGTTGCCGGTCACCGAGATGTTGTTGATCTGGCTGTCGATGAAGCCGCCGGCCTTGTACCACTGGCCCCACTGCTCCTCGCTGTTGGCGGAGTCGATGAGGTCACCGGCGTTGACGATCACCTTGGCCGCCGGGCGGTCGGCGAACGCCTGGCGGAACACCCGCGGCACGGCGCTGTCGATGTAGTTCTGCGCGTCACCGTAGTAGATGAACGAGAACGGCTGGAGCCCCTCGGCAGCGGTGGTGAAGTCGACCCACTCGCTCCAGTTGGTGCCGTCGCCGACCCGGTAGGTGTAGCGGGTCGCCGGCTTCAGGCCGGTGAACTCCGCCGCGTGGTAGGTCGAGGCGTACCCCAGCGAGGTGTTCACCGGAGTGTTGGCGATGGCCTTGACCGTTGACACGGCGCCGGCGGTCGGCGCGACGTCGCCGAGTGCCTTCGGTGCCTCGAGGATCTGCGCCTGCGCCCACTCGGCGGACGCCTCGGCGCGCCACGAGACGCGCTGGCTGGTGGCGGGCTGGTCGGTCGGGATCAGGATGACACGGTCCGGGACGGGAGTCGGCTTGTAGTACTCCGCGGCCGGGAACTTCGTCGGCGCGGCGTCACCGAACGCGGCCGGGCCGAACGCGACGCCACCGGCGAACACGGCGGCGGCACCGATGGCGGCCATCGCCGCCCGGCGACGCCCCGCACGGAAAGGCCTTTTGACCTCTGTCAACTTTGGTTCCCCCTCAGGGAATCGTCTGTCTGCCACCGGCAGGAGCGCGGTGGGACAACGCGCATTAAGCCAAAGCCGAACGACCGCCGCCGAACCTCGGAGTTGCCACAGGATGAACTGAAAGCCAGCGCAGAGGCGGCTGATCGCCGGCCATCCGGGCGCAGCCGGCCGGACATCCGTCGTTGGCCCGGCCGCCAGCGCGGCCGCCTAGGGTCCGCGAGTGGCCGTTACCCGCTGGATCGCCGTCGCGGCGAGCGTGTTGTCGCTCGGGACGCTGTTCGTCGCGCCGCCGGACGCGCCGATGAAGAAGACCGACGCCTTCCTCGACGCCGAGACCACCGGGGTGCTCAACATCGAG
>Ga0193743_1001538_pt1 | contig 17118 bp, 13 predicted proteins | sample L2c2metaG_FD_143038 | JGI IMG/M metagenome (GOLD analysis project Ga0193743, IMG submission 143038) | Soil microbial communities from a riparian zone of the East river system, Colorado, United States - L2c2 | ecosystem: Environmental > Terrestrial > Soil > Riparian zone | place: USA: East River...
CGTCGAGAGCATTCCCGTCCACAATTCCTTCAAGATCGGCGCGCCGGAGCGCGAGCGCTACGCCGGCTACTATCGCGACACGATCCGCGCCCTTTCCAAGGCCGGCGTCACGACGGTCTGCTACAATTTCATGCCCGTGGTCGACTGGACCCGCACCGATCTGGCCTACCGGCTGCCGACGACGGGTTATGCCCTGCGTTTCGATGCCATCGATTTCGCGGCCTATGACCTGTTCGTGCTGAAGCGACGCAATGCCGAGGCCGGCTACAGTGCCGCCCGCATCGCCGAAGCGGAAACGCGATTCAGGGAATTGAGCGACGAGAAGATCGAGAGGATCGAGCGCAATCTGATTGCCGGCCTGCCGGCAACCGAGCGCAGCTACGACCGTGACAGTTTTCGCGAGGCCCTGGCGGACTACGATTCGATCGGGCCGAAGGAATTGCGCGACAATCTTGCCTGGTTCCTGCGCGAGATCATTCCGGTGGCCGAGCAGGAAGGGGTGCGCATGTGCATTCATCCCGACGATCCGCCCTTCTCGCTCTACGGCCTGCCGCGCATCGTTTCGACCGCCGAGGATGCGCGTTTCATCCTAAAGACCGTCGACAGTCCGGCCAATGGCCTGACCTTCTGCACCGGGTCCTACGGGACGCGCGCCGACAACGACATCGTCGCCATGGTCAAGGAATTCGCCGACCGCATCCATTTCGCCCATCTGCGCAACATCACCATCGAGGAGGACGGCTCGTTCCACGAAGCCGAGCATCTCGAAGGCGGCACCGACATGGCGCATGTCATCCTCGCTTTGATGCAGGAAGAGGCTCGCCGCAAGAGCGAAGGCCGCGCTGACTGGCGCATCCCAATGCGCCCCGATCACGGCCATCTGCTCGCCGACGACATCGGCAAGACCAGGATCAATCCCGGCTACTCGCTGATCGGCCGGCTGAAGGGTTTGGCCGAACTGCGCGGCATCATGCGCGCCGTGGAGAAGTTCGGGCTGGCTTGAAGCCCTCGAGCAATCGTGGTTTGCATATGTAAAAGTTACTTGTCTATGTGAAAATCCCTGCTAGGAGTCGGCGGGCCGGGCACATGCGCGGTTCAGGCAGGAATTGCCGGATATGACAAGACTGCGCGGTCTTGCGTGGGATCATCGACGCTGCTGGGGTCCGCTCGACGCCAGCGTCGGGCCGTATTGCGCTGGCAATGCCGGCCTGGAAATCGAATGGGACCGCCGCAGCCTCTGTGAGTTCGGCGAGGGCGCGCTCGGCCCGGTGCTCGGCACTTATGATCTAGTCGTATTCGACCATCCCTTCATCGGTGACATCGCGCAGGATGCGCTGATGGTGCCGTTCGACGCCTATTTGTCGACTGAGCAGATCCGCTTCTTCGAACAGGATTCGGTTGGTGCATCCTGGCGCTCTTACGAAAGGAACGGGCGCCAGTGGGCGTTGCCGATCGATGCCGCTTGCCAGGTCGCCTCCTACCGCCCGGATCTTCTGGAACGCTATGGGCCGGTGCCGCGTACGCATGCCGAGGTGCTCGTGCTCGGCCGGAAGGCGCGCAAGGACGGCAGGTGGCTCGGGCTGCCCTTCGTACCGACGGACGCCATGTGCCTGCTTTTGACGCTCGGCCATCCGCAGGAAGATGGCGAGGACTTCATCGCAAGGCAGGTGGTCGAGCAGGCCATCGGACAGTTGCGCGAGCTTGCGGCGCTGTCGCATCCGGACTCGTCGAAATGGAATCCGATCCGCTGCTACGACCACATGATCGCACATGACGACGTGGTCTATGTGCCGTTCGCCTTCGGCTATGTGAACTACGCCGCGAAAACCGACAGGCCGTATCTGCGCTTCGCCGACGTGCCGACGCAGCACTCCGCCGGCGCCTTGCTCGGTGGCGCCGGCATCGGCGTCAGCGCCCAGTCGAAGCACAAGCAGGTCGCGATCGATTACGCGCTGTTCCTGTGCTCGCCCGAATATCAGCGGGGCGACTATGTCAGGGCAGGCGGGCAGCCGGGATCTCTGGCTGCGTGGAAGGACCCCGATGTCAATCATCTCTCAGGCAATTTCTTCAGCTCGACGCTGCGGACGATCGCCTCGTCCTATCTGCGTCCGACGCATCCCGGCTTCATCGCCTTCTTTCGTGAATGCGCGCCGCATGCGGCGGCAGCTATCGCCGGCGACTTGTCGGCAGCCGAACTCGCCGACCGCGTCAATCGCCTCTACCGCGACACCAGGCAAGGCCAGCCGCAACGGAGCGTTGCGTGATGGCCGCCAGCGTTGCCGAGACGTTCGACGAAGCCGAAGGCGGCCGCAACGGCTATCGCGTGCCGGCGGTAGACAAGGCGCTCGACGTCCTGGAGTTCATGGCCGCCAGCGCCGAAACGCTGACCCAGACCGAGATCGCGGCCGGCCTCGGACGCTCCATTCACGAAATCTACCGCATCCTGCTCCTGCTGGAAAAGCGCGGCTACATCTTTCGCACGCAGTCGGACCGCTTCCGCCTGTCGCTGAAGCTGTTCGAACTGGCGCACATGCACCCGCCGGTAAACCGGGTGGTCGAATGCGCGCTGCCGGTGATGCGCGAACTGACCGCCAATGCCGATCAGAGTTGCCACCTCGTGGTGCGCGAAGGCCAGAACGCGCTGGTGGTGCTGCAGATCGATTCACCGCTGCCGATGCGCTACTCGGTTGCCTTAGGGTCGCATTTCCCGATCCTCGAAACCAGTTCAGGCGCGGTCTTGCTCGCCCATTCGAACCGGGCCGAGCGCGACCGCATTGTCGATCGCATCGTGACCGCCGGCGAAGGACAGGGCACGCGGGCCGAAATCGAGGCACGGCTGAACGAGGTAGCCAGGCTCGGCTACGAGATGCGTGCCTCGTTGGCCGTCGAAGCCTGCACCAACATCTCCATGCCGGTGCGCGATCACACCGGCGCCGTCATCGCCGCACTCACGGTCCCGCTGCTGCCGCAGAAGGCGGCACGGTTCGACCGGCAGACCGTCTTCGAACGCACCCAGGCAGCCGCCGAGAAGATATCGGCGGAGCTCGGTTGGGGCGAATCCAACTCTTCGTTACGTGCCGACCCGGAACGGCGGGACTACCCGTTCAGCGATTAACAAAAGCGATAAACCTGGGAGAAGAAAATGCACTGGTCCAAGTCAATCCTGTTTGCATCCGCGGCCGCGCTAGCCATGGGCGCGGCGGCTGCACATGCCGAGAACATGCCCAAGCGCATCGGCTACGTCACCAATTACGCCACCCATGAATGGTACCAGAACGTCATCAAGGGCATGAAGGCTCACGGGAAGGAACTCGGCATCGAGGTCGAGGTACAGGACGCCAATCTCGACATATCCAAGCAGGTCGCCGCAGCCGAAGACTTCATCGCCAAGGGCGTCGATGTGCTGATCATCACGCCGGTGAATGAAGAAGGTGTGGTGCCGCTGCTGCGTCAAGCCAAAGCTGCCAACATTCCCGTGGTGCTTGAAGGCAACCCGGTCAAGGGCATGACCACGATGGTTGCCATTTGCGACTATGACACCGGCTATTTCTCCGGCGTTGAAGCCGGCAAATATGCCAAGGAAAAGCTCGGCGGCGTTACCAAGGTGATGAATGTCGGGCTGCCGCTGCTTTCCGCCACGGTATTGCGCTCGCACGGCTTCATGGACGGGCTGAAGACGATCATCCCCGACGCGGTCATGGTCCACGACCTCGACGGCGGCGGCAACCCGGACCGCGCGCTCGAAGTGTCTTCGGCGGCACTGGCCAAGAACGCCGACATCAACATCATCTACGGCATCAACGATTCATCGTCGTTGGGTGGCCTGCAGGCCTGGAAGGCGGCCGGCAAGTCTCAGGATGGCCTGTTGACGGTCGGCACCGGCGGCGAGGGGCTTGCCTTCATCAACGCGATGCAGAACGAGCCGTCCTACCGCATCGAGGCCGCGATGTTCCCCGAGAAGGAAGGCTTTACCGCCATCGATGCCGCGGTGAAGCTGTTCAACAATGAGCAAGTGCCAGAGCACATCGTCAGCCCGACCGCGCCGATGAATGGCGAGGACTGGAAGAAGTTCTACGATTACGACGGCACCACCCGCACCATCAAATGGGATGCCGTCAACGCGCTGCAGCCGCCGGCAAAGTGCATGAAGACTTCGGCCGACCTGAAAAAGTAAGACCGGTCCATTGCCCTTCCCGCGTCGCGGGAAGGGCCGGCAGTCAAGTGCCGCTGGCGGCATGGACAAGGCGACGGGTTCCGGCGCCTGATGCAAAGCGGCTCGGGAATGGACTGATATGAGCGAGCTTACACACGCCTCCGCGCCGAAGCGCTTTATCGGCGGCCAGCTTCTGGGCAGCAGCCAGCTTGTGCTGGGTGTCATCCTCGCGGTGCTGTGCATCGCAATCTCGATCGCGGCGCCGCAGTTCTACTCGGAGGCCAACATCATCGCCATCCTGCGCCAGTGCGCGCTGGTGCTGATCGTCGCCTCGGGCATGACCATGCTCATCATCACCGCCGAGGTCGACCTGTCGGTCGGCGCGTCGCTCGCCTTTGTCGGCTGCATCGGCATGGCGGTGCTCAATTCGACCCACAGCCTCGCGCTCGGCATGCTGGCGGCACTCGCCTTTGCTGGCGGGGTCGGCCTGTTCAACGGGCTGGTCGTCACCAGGCTGAGGGTGAACTCGCTGATCGCCACCATCGGCACGATGATGATGCTGCAAGGCGGCGTCTATCTGTTCACGCGCGAGGCGGTGCAGAACCACAACCAGCTGACCAGCTTTACCGATCTCGGCGCCGGCTATGTCGGCGCGGTGCCGGTGCCCGTCATCCTGGCAGCGCTGATTTTCGCAATTGCCTATGTGACGCTGCGCTTCACCACGCTCGGCCGTTATCTCTACGCGGTCGGCGCCAATGAAAAGGCGGTGCGCCTGTCCGGCGTGCGCTCCAAGCGCCTCAAGCTGTTTGCCTTCATCGCCACCGGCCTGTGTGTCGGCGTTGCCGGCATGATCCTGTCGTCGCTGATGAATGCCGGCCAGCCGACCGCCGGGCGCGGCTTCGAGCTGACGGTGATCGCCGCCGTCATCCTCGGCGGCACCAGCCTGCTCGGCGGCCGCGGCTCACTGTTCGGCACCTTGCTCGGCGTGCTGGTGCTGAAGGTGATCGACAACGGCATCATCATTCTCGGCTGGAACCAGGACCTGCAGATGGTGGTGCCGGGCGTCATCATCATCCTGGCAACCTATCTCGACATCATCCGGAACAGAGCCAATGTCCGTTGATTTCCTTCATCCCGGCGAAGGCGCGGCCATCGACACGAACGTGCCGGCGCTGGAACTGCGTGGCATCGACAAACGCTTTCCGGGCGTCGTGGCGCTGGACAATGTCGACTTCACCCTGGAGCCCGGCAAGATCCATGCCCTGATGGGTGAGAACGGCGCCGGCAAGTCGACGCTGATCAAGATCATGGCCGGTGTCTACGGCAAGGATGCCGGCACAATCCACATGCGCGGCCGCGAGGTCGACATCAAGTCGCCGCGCGACAGCCTGAAAGAGGGCATCAAGGTCGTGTTTCAGGAGATCGCGCTGATCTCCGAATTTACCGTCGCCGAGAACATCTTCCTTGAGGGATATCCGACCGGCAAGGCCGGCTCGATCGACTGGAAGAAGATCCGTGCCGATGCAGCAGCACTTTTCAACCGCATCGGCTTCAACGTCGATCCGGCGGCCCACACTGGATCGCTGCCGGTCAGCCAGCAGCAGATGGTCGAGATCGCCCGTGCGCTCGCCCACGAAGCCCGCGTCGTGGTGATGGACGAGCCGACCTCTTCGCTGACACCCAACGAAGTCTCGCTCCTGTTCACCGTCATCCGCCGGCTCGCCGCCCTCGGCATCGCGGTGGTCTATGTCAGCCACAAGCTCGACGAAGTGTTCGAGATCGCCGACACGGTTACGGTGCTGCGCGACGGGCGCCACATCTCGACCAAGCCGATCGGCTCGCACACCAACGACACGCTGATCGAGGACATGATCGGCCGGCGCATCGACAATCTGTTCCCTCGCAAGCGCGGCGCGCCTGGCAGCAAGGTCGCCCTGTCCGTGGAGAAGCTCAGCACGGCGAGGAAGCTGAACGACGTCTCCTTCGAGGCGCGCGCCGGCGAAGTGTTCGGCTTCTTCGGATTGATGGGGGCGGGCCGGACCGAGCTTGCCAAGGCTATTGTCGGTTACGATCCGATCACTTCGGGTACGATCACGGTCGACGGCAGCCGCCTCGTGCCGCACGACACGCGTACCGGCGTCAAGCTCGGCATCGGCCTGCTCACCGAGGATCGCAAGAGCGAAGGCCTGATGGGCGAGCTGCCCGTCTACCAGAATGCCAGCCTCGCCTCGCTCGGCGCCTTCGCCCGCATGGGGTTCATCGACAAGGCAAAAGAACACAAAGCGGTGCAGGACTATGTCGACCGCTTTCGCATCAAGACCCCCAGCCTGTTCCAGCAGGTGAAGAACCTGTCCGGCGGCAATCAGCAGAAGGTGCTGATCTCGCGCTGGCTGATGCGCGGCCTGAAGGTGATCGTCGTCGACGAGCCGACCCGCGGCATCGATGTCGGCGCCAAGTCGGAGATCTTCGCGTTGATCGACCGGCTCGCCGGCGAAGGCCTGGCGGTCGTCATGATGACGTCCGAGATGCCCGAATTGCTCGGTCTTTCCGACCGGATTGCGGTGATGTGCGAGGGCCGTCTGACCGCGATCATGTCGCGCGACGAAGCCACCCAGGAGATAATCCTCAATGCGGCGATCGGCTAAAGCCATGACGCTTCGCGACGTCGTCCTCCGCGATCCGGCCCACCTCTTCGAAGGGAGCAAGCGATGAGCCTTGCGAGCATCGCTTCCGTGAAAGCCCCGCCATCCCTGCTGGCTCGGCTCTTCGCCCGGCAGGAGCTGGCGCTGCTCGTCTGCCTCATCCTGGTGATCTTGTTCTTTTCCGTCATGGCGGAGAATTTCTTCTCCGTACGCAATATGACCAACGTGCTCGGGCAGGCCTCGCTGGCGCTCACCGCCGGCATTGGCTGCGCCATCGTCTTCATTTCCGGAGAGGTCGACATTTCGATCGGATCGCTGCTCGCGACCATTGCCTTGCCGCTGATCATCATCATGAACGACACCAACTCGCTGCTGCTTGGCGTCAGCGGTGCGCTGCTGTTCGGTCTGATCATCGGTGCGGTCAACGGCTATCTCACCGCCTATGTCGGCATCAATTCGCTGATCGTGACGCTGGGCACCATGTTCATCATGCGTGGTGGCGTCTATCTCTACACCGGCCAGCGCGCGATCCCCGACAATGCCTCCCTTGACAGCTTCATCGCGCTGTCGGATGGCCGCCTGTTCAACATCATTCCGTACTCGGCGGTCATCGCGATCGTGCTGCTCGCAGCCTTCGCCTACATGATGCGGCACCGGCCGTTCGGGCGGCAGATCTATGCTGTCGGCGGCAATCCGGAAGTGGCGCGGCTGGCGGGCTACGATGTGCGGCGCGTCAAGTTCATCTGCTTCATTGTCAGCTCGCTGCTGGCGACGGTTGCCGGTATCATCCTGGCCGCTCGCGTCGGCTCGGCCCAGCACACGGCCGGACTGAATTTCGAGTTCCAGGTCGTCGCCGCGACGGTGCTTGGCGGGGTCAGCCTTGCCGGCGGCATCGGCAGCCTGACCGGTATGGCGCTCGGCGTGCTGATCCTGCAGTTCCTGTCCAATGGCCTGCGTGGGCTTGGCCTACCGACCGAATGGCAGCTGGTCATCACCGGCATGATCATCATTGCCGCGGTCGCCTTCGACGAAGCAAAGCGCCGGCGCGCGATTGGAGGCTGAGATGGCTCGTCTTGAAGCAAAAATCGCCGTCATCACCGGTGCCGCCGACGGCATCGGCCACGCGATCGCCGAGGCGATGGCAAGGGAAGGCGCGCATGTCTTCCTCGGCGATATCGCCGACAGCGCGGGCGAAGAGTTCGCGGCCGCACTGCGCGCCGCCGGCCACAGTGCCGACTATGTGCATTGCGATGTGTCGCAGGAGGCCGACATCACCGGCCTCATCGACAGCGCTGTCAAAAAGGCCGGACGCCTCGACGTTCTGGTCAACAACGCCGCCATCGCCATTGGCGGCATGCCGGTGCACGAGATGACCGACGAGCAGTGGCACCGGCTGATCGCCGTCAACCTGACCAGCGTGTTTCGCGGCTGCAAATACGCTCTGCCGCACATGATCGCGCAGAAGACGGGCTCGATCATCAACATGGCTTCGGCGCAGGGCCATATCGGCCTCGACGGCTGGACCGCCTATGCCGGCGCCAAGGGCGCGGTGATGGCGATGACGCGCCAGATGGCGGTCGAGTTCGGCCCGATGAACATCCGCGTCAATTCGATCTCGCCGGGCACCATCAACACGCCGATGAACGACAGGTTGATCAAGGAGATCGGCGGCAACCTCGCCAGGGCCTGGGTCACGATGCATCCGCTCGGCCGCATCGGCGAGCCTTCCGAAGTGGCGGAGGCCGCCGTCTATCTCGCTTCCGATGCCGCCGGCTTCACCACCGGCATCGACCTGCGCGTCGACGGCGGGCTGACCGCGGCACCGCGCTACGTTCCTGAACTGCTTTGACAACACGAAACGAGACATGAAATGAACAAGGCCCTCGAAGGCGTCCGCATCCTCGATTTCAGCCATCTGCTGCAAGGGCCGTTCGCCACCCAGCTGCTCGGCGACATGGGCGCCGACGTCATCAAGGTCGAGCGCGCCGGCGCTGGCGACATGTTCCGCGGCATGACCTTCTTCGCCAAATGGGTGGGCGGCTCCGAGAGCCCGAATTTCCTCGCCTGGAACCGCAACAAGCGCTCGATCGCGCTCAATTTGAAGAGCCGCAAGGTGCACGCCATCCTGATGGAGATGGCCAAGAGCGCCGATGTGGTGGTGCAGAATTTCCGCCCCGGCGTGCTGGCCAAGCTCGGCTATGGCTATGAGGACTTCAAGGCCGTCAATCCGCGCATCATCTACTGCTCGGGTTCCGGCTATGGCGAGGAAGGCCCCTATGTCGAGCGTCCCGGCCAGGACATGCTGATCCAGGGGCTTGCCGGGCTGATTGCCAACACCGGTCGTGGCGACCAGGCCCCGGTTCCGGCTGGTGCGGGTCTCGCCGACCAGATCGGTGCGATGAACATGGTCTACGGCATCCTGTCGGCGCTCTACTATCGCGAGAAGACCGGCAAGGGCCAAAAGATCGAGGTCAATCTGCTGGCCGGCCTGCTGGCGCATCTCAATCAGGAATATGTCGCCGTGCTCAACCTTGGCGAGAATTTCGTGCGGCCCAATTCCGGCATCGGTCATCCCGGCATGCAGGCGCCGTTCGGCATCTACGAGGCGAAGGACGGCGGCTATATCTCGATCGCCATGAGCCCGTTCAAGACGCTGTATGAGGTGCTGGAAGCACCCCAGCTTGCCGTCTACGACGATCTCAAGACCCTGTTCGACAAGCGCGACGAGGTGTTCGAGAAGGTCAATGCCGAGACCAGGAAATTCGCCACGCAGGATCTGTTGGCACGGCTGCTGGCGGTCGACATCTGGTGCGCCGAGGTCAAGGATATTCGCCGCGCGGCGGAAGACCCGCAGGTCAAGCATATGGGCATGATCACCAGCTATGATCATCCGCGCGGCGGCAAGGTGCGGGTGGTGGCACCGGCGGTCAAGATGAGCGAGACGCCCGCGACCATCGAACGGCCGGCGCCGCTGGTCGGCCAGCATGGCCGCGAAATCCTGGCTGAGTTCGGCCTTTCCAGGGAGGAGATCGCAGCACTCGAGGCGTCCGGCGACATGACCGTGGACGCGGCCTGACGATGGAAGCCTATCAAACCCTCACGGTCGAAACCTCGGGCCGTGTCGCGATCGTCACCTTCCGGCGCGCCGATCAGCTCAACGCCATGAACCGGCAGATGCAAGGTGAGATCACCGAGGCTTTCGAGGCGCTGTCCGACGACGCCGGCGTCGGTGCGATCGTGGTGACCGGTGAAGGGCGTGGCTTCATGGCTGGCGCCGACATCAAGGAATACGCCGCGCAGACAGCGCCCGAGTTCGACATCTTCCAGGCTGCCGGCACGCGCATGTATGCGGCGATCGAGAATAACCGCAAACCTGTCATCGCGGCGGTCAATGGCTTCGCCCTGGGCGGTGGCATGGAGCTGGTGCTGTGCTGCGATATCGTGATCGCCAACCCGTTCGCGAAACTCGGCCTGCCGGAGATCAAGCTCGGGCTGATCCCTGGCGGCGGCGGCACGCAGCGCAGCGTCGCCAGGCTCGGCCGCAACCGCGCCAATTTCCTGCTGATGACCGGCGCCATCGTGCCGGCCTCCGAGTTCATCGCTGCCGGCCTGGTCAACGAGGTTGTCGATGTCGACAGGCTGATGCCGCGCGCGCTGGAACTGGCTGAGATGATCGCCGTCGAGCCCGCTGCCGCGATCGAAGGCCTGAAAGCGCTGACGGCGCATGCCGTGTCGGGCGCTCTGGCCGATGGCCTCGCCATGGAGCGCGGCATATTGGGCGACCTCTACCGCAGCGAGATCGGCCAGCAGCGCGTCAGGGCGTTCGCCGAAAAGAGCGCAACGCGCGTGAAGAAGGCCGGGCCGTGAAGGGCGAGGACGACCATCGCGGACTGGGCTGGGCGCATGGCGCGCTGACGGTCCAGCGGCTCGGCGCTATGCTTGCGCCGGTCACCTTCGTACTGGACAACGGCCGGCAGGTTTCACCGATGCACATCGCGCCCTGGTCGCAGGAGCCAGGGACGGAAGCGCTGCCAGGTATTCTACGCAAATTGCGCGGCGAATGGCCTTGCGTGCCGTTCGGCTATTCGGTGCCTGCCGACGGCTGGCCGCAGGACTGGGCGCGCGTGATGGGGCCGCCGGAGCCGGACGAAGAAGTCCATGGCCATAGCGCCAGCCATGATTGGACCTGGCACGACGGTGATAGCGGGTCCCTCTCCCTGGTGCTGGCCTATCCCCGGGGAAGCCCGGTCGAGCGCGTCGAGCGGACCATAACGCCCGACCCGTCGGCACCCGCCATCGACATCGAATTCACGATCGTCGTCCGCCGTGCCTGTCGCTTGCCGATCGGTCTGCATCCGGTGTTCCGCCTGCCGGCAGAGACCGGCGCCGCCACCCTGAAACTCGGCGGCTTCGATGAAGGCCGCACCTATCCACACGACGTCGAACCGGGCGCGGAGTTGTTTGCCAGGGACACGAGGTTTGGCGACCTGACCAGCGTACCGGCTCGCAACGGTGGTGCGGCTGACGCCTCGCTGCTGCCCCTGGCCGCCCATACGGAGGAATTGCTGCAGATCGAGGGCGTCGACGGCATGGCTGCGCTCGCCAACCACGCGGAAGGTTACCGGGTAAAACTCTCCTGGCAGAAGGAGCACTTCCCCAGCCTTCTGCTCTGGTACTCCAATCGCGGTCGCAAGGCTGCACCGTGGAGTGGGCGCCATGTCGCCATCGGCATCGAACCGATCTGCTCGCCCTTCGGGCTCGGCCCGGCAACCGCACGGGCCGACAACCCAATCGCGCAATCCTGCATCGCGACGGCGCTGGACTTCCGGCCCGAAAAACCGTTCGTGACCCGCTATCGCATCGAGGCATCGGCGCTGTGAAAGATCGTGACGCAATGTATCCGGTCAAGCCAAACCGGCCGCGCTTCACCGACGTCGAAGTGCTGGCGGCGATGGCCTGCCAGGGCGACTCCTTCGGTGTCGGCGGCCACCATTTCGCGCGGCTGCCGATCGCATTGTTAAGGGCGATCGCCCGGTCGGGTAGGATTTGCGCTACATCTGCTGGTCCGGTGACTTGCCGCTCGAACTGCTGCTCGAAGCAGGTGCGGTGGCGGAGATCGACCTCTGCTTTTCAGCCTGGATATTTTTGGCCTGCCGCCAAAATTCCGCGCCGCTGCCGAGACCGGGGCAATACCGGTTCGCGATTGGACGGCGCTGGCCATGATCCAGGCGCTGCGGGCAGCGCAGCAGAATCTGCCGTCCATGCCGTTCCAGCTTCCACAGGGGTCGGACATGCTGGCGCGGGTGTCCGGTGCGTGCGCCAGGCCCGATCCCATTGCCGGGATTGAAACCGGTTTTATCCCGCCGCTGAGGTTGGATATGTTCGTCGTCCATGCCCAGCGGGCGGATGAGAGCGGCAATGTGCAGATCATCGGGCCGCGCGCGCTGGACTTCGCCATGGCGGGCGCGGCGCGGCAGGTGCTGGTCACCGTCGAGGAAATCGTCCCGGTCGGAGCGCTGCGGCAGGACGGACGCCAGAGCATCCTTACCCGCAACCAAGTTTCAGCCATAGCGCTGGCGCCAGGCGGCGCCTGGCCGGCCTCTTGCCTGCCATTCTACGTCACGGACTATCAAGCCCTGTCTGAGGCGTTCGCGGCCAGGGAGAGACCTTTGGCGGACAATCTGCGTCTGCCGACAGAAGGCGTGCCGGAGCTGGTTCAAAAAGCCGCGAAGGTCCGCGCTGAAACGGTTGTCGCGATGCCTGTGGTCGCGTATGGCGAGACGAAAGTGTCCGTCGACGAGATCATCGCCGCCCGCATCGCCGCCGAACTCGACAATGAGAGCTTTGCCAGCGCGGGCGCGGTGTCGCCATTGGCCAATGTCGCCTACCGGCTGGCCAAGGCGACGCATGCGCCGGACGTGATCATCGCGACGATGAGTTGCGGCCATCTCGACATCGCGCCGAGCCCGATGATCCTGTCGCTGATCGAAAGCCTGGATTGCCAGACAGCGGTGGCACATGCCGGCGGCGACGACACCTACTCGACCTACTACCAGGCCGGTGCGGTGACGCATAAGATCGTTGGCGCAGCGCAGGTCGACCGACGCGGCCGCGTCAACACCGTCGCGCTGCGCAAACCGAGCGGCGTCAACATGCACCGCGACTATCTGCTCTACATTCCTCGTCATTCGGTCCAGTCGCTGGTGGATGAGGTGGAGATCGCGAGTTCCGCCCGCCGGCTACTGACGCCGGCAGAGCGAGAGCCAATGGGCTATCGCACCGGCCAGGCGCTGGTGTTCACCGATCTCTGCGTCTTCCGGCTCGACCGGATATCCCGGGAATTGATCATCATCGAGACCATGCCAGGCGTCACGCAGCAGCAGATCCGCGACGCCACCGGGTTTGCGGTGACCTTCGACGCCGATTGCCGGGAGGTCCCGTTGCCTTCCAGCGATACGCTTGCTGTTCTGCGCAATCGCATCGACCCGCTCGGCCTGAGTCGCCTCGAATTTGTCAGCGCCAAGGAACGCGGTGTGCTGATCGCCGAGATCCTCGCTGCCGACCGCGCGATGGTCGAGCGCTGCATCGCCGCACAGAGATCGTACATCGCAAGCTGAGGACCCCATGGCAAAGCCGTTGCTCGACATGTCCGCCGCGCGCGTTTTCTTCGACGGCATCTTCACCAGCCCTCGCGTCGCGCATCCGGAGGGCGTCGCCGTCCACCGAGATGGCTCGATCTGGTGCGGCCCGAGACCGGCGACCTGCTGCGGCTGGCCGCCAATGGCGGTTCGGTCGAGCGCATGGGCGGCACGGATGGCTTCCTGCTCGGCATAGCCTTCGACAGTGTGGGAAATTGTTTTGTCTGCGATCTCAGGCATGCCGCGATCTTTCGCTGGGATGCCGCGACCGCGCGCATGGAGCGCTTCGCGTCGTCCGGCATCCGCGTGCCGAATTATCCCATCGTCGACGAGGCGAGAGGCTGGCTCTACGTGTCGGACAGCGTCGGCGAAGACAATCGCTCAGGTATCTTCCGCTACGACCTCAAGACGGGCGAGGGCGGTCTGTGGTGCAGGCAGCCCATGTCCTTCGCTAACGGCATGGCCATGGCGCTGGATGGCAACGGCCTCTATGTCGTGGAAAGCAACGCGCCCTGCATCAGTCATGTACCGATCCTCGCCGACGGCACGGCAGGGGGGCGGCAGGTCGTCGTCGAAGGCGTGCACAATGTTCCAGATGGCGTGGCCTTCGCGCCTGACGGCTCGCTGTTCATCTCATGCTACGAGCCAAGCCGGATCTATCGCTGGCGAAAGGACAGTGGTCTCGAAGTGCTGATCGAGGATCCGGCGGCGACCACGCTGGCGCACCCCACCAACATCGCCTTCAAGGGCGACAAACTCTACACCGCCAATCTCGGCCGCTGGCACATTACCGAGATCGATTTGACCTTGGCCGGTCGATAAACCGACGCACGGCGTCAAATGCTCATGGTGACAGGTGCAAATTCGATCAAACCTTGGGTGGATTGTCGCCAGTACCGCGCAGTCTCCGCGCGCGGCTCGGCATGTTGGTCATATCTGCCCTCCTCTGCGGTTTGAGGAGAAATGACAGGCCTCGGCTTTTTGCAGTGTTCATGTGAATAAGCACCGAAGGGGGGTCTGACTCACTTCTGATGATTTTCGCTGGCGACCTCGGATTCTCCAAGGGGAATCAACGCCATGCGAACTGGCTTTCAAATTTCGTCACTTGTGCCTCGTGGGTTGGCGTTTGACGGTGTAAGTGATTCAACGGGCTCGATAATTTTGACATTGCGTTCGGAGATGGCGGCGGCCGAATGTCCGTTGTGCGGGGCGCTTTCGCGCCGAATTCACAGTCGCTACCTTCGACAGGTCGCCGATCTGCCCTGCGCCGGCAGGGAGGTACGCATCCGAATGATCACACGGCGGTTTGTTTGCGAGGTGGCGCATTGCCGCCGGCAGATCTTTGCCGAGCGGTTCGGAGACGATGTTGTCCCGATCCGGGCGCGTCGTACGGCGCGGCTGGAGAGCATTGTCCATCATCTGGGCTTGGCACTCGGCGGAAGACCGGCAGCAGGCTTTGCTCAGCGCCTCAGGCTGCCCGTCAGTAACGACACCCTGCTGCGGGTGGTGCGACGACGAACGGTGATGCCATCGGATCCGCTGATCGTTGTGGGTATCGATGACTGGGCCTTCCGGAGGAATCACCGTTACGGGACAATCGTATGTGATCTGGAGCGAAGGCGGATCGTGGCGCTATTGCCTAACCGGGAAACGGCCACCGTGCAGGCTTGGCTTTCCGAGCATCCGGGAATCAAGATTGTCTCGCGTGATCGCGGCGGCGGATACGGTGAGGCTGCGACCAGGGCGATCCCTGACGCCATCCAGGTGGCTGATCGTTGGCATCTGATGGAAAACGCGAGCGCGGCGTTCCTCAACGCCGTACGTCGGTCCATGCGCGGGATTCGCACCGCAATCGGCGCTACGACGATCAATCCGACCCTCCTGACCTCTGCGGAAAGGTTGCGATATCAGGGCTATTTACGGCGTCAGGACGCCCATGATGCAATTGCTGCGCTTGTCAGCGACAAAGTACCGCTCAAAGAGATCGTGCGTCGGACAGGGTACAGCCGTAACTTTGTCCGCCAGATCAGTCGCGGTGGGGGAACGGACGTCTTCCGGACTCGTCTGAGCACGCTCGACAACCATCTGCCGCTCTTAGAGGCGCAATGGACAGGCGGTTGTCGCAACGGCGCCGAACTCTGGCGCCGGCTAAAAGAGCAAGGCTTTCAAGGCTCTCTACGAGTGGTCACCGAATGGGCCACACGGCGGCGGCACGCTGAAAAAGCCAGCGATCAACAATTGCAGAAGATCCCCGCCGCGAGGTCGATAGCAACCCTGATGACAACCAAGCGGGACCACTTGACCAGGGCCGAGACCGTCACGGTCGCCGCCATTGAACAAGGCGTTCCTATGCTGGCGGATGCCCGAGCTCTCGTTGACCGCTTCCACGCGATGATCCGGAAGAAGGCCGAGATTGAGCTCGAACCTTGGATAGATGAATCCAAGCGGAGCCTCATCGCCTCGTTCGCGACCGGCATCGCCAACGACAAGGGCGCGGTGCACGCGGCAATCACTCAGCCGTGGTCCAATGGTCAGGTGGAAGCCCAAATCACCAAGCTTAAGCTCGTCAAACGTCAAATGTACGGGCGCGCCAAGCTCGATCTCCTTCAGGCCCGACTTATCGGCGCACCTTGAACCTCAATCAATCATCGAAATTGCGTCAGACCCACTCTTGGACGCTTATTCACACTGGAGAGCGCGACCGGCCACGGACCGCCGGCGAAGGTTTCCGTCAGAGTCCCGAAAGTACCCTAATTTCTTCATAAATTTGTACAGTGAGGCGGCACTCACTTGGATGCCCTCTCCTTTGAGACGGCTCAAGATTGCCTTGGGCCCAAGTACCGGATTCCCTTCGATGATCGAGCGGAGTTTATTTTGGTGCTGATCTAGCTTTGCGTGGCCCCTGATCTGGCCGCTCGTTTGATATTCTTCGACCCATTTGGCGATTTCCGGGGGCCTGCCGCCCATTTTTTTACTGACATAGCTGATCGAACACCCGCCCACGACGGCGTCGATGATCCGCCTCTTCTCCTCAATCGAATAGTTCCTTTCCTTCCTTTTAAGCTTTTGCAGTAGCGGGGGTTGGATTGACAGGGCCTCTTCGAATTTTTTGCGGTCGTATATTAGATATTTTCCTTTGAGCCGGAATTCAGGCTCGATGCCGCGCGACCGAAGCCAGCGGTACATTTCGTGATAGATATTGAACACCATCCTTTGGAGCATCTCCGCTCCAAAGACGTATTTCTTGGCCACGGCCTCGACCTCCACGCGCCTGAAGATAAGGGTGCCCTCGGGCCGCGGATTGAGGAGGCCCGCGGCGCACATCGCAAAAATCATTGATGCGTTCGAGGCGCGCAGTATCTGCGCAGCTTGGTCTCTGCTCAGCCATTCCTCCTGCCCTGGCCTTTCCCACGACTTTACGAAACCTATTCAGGTCTTCTACGATGACGTTACACCGCCAGTCTCGTGACTTGCCGCCCGAGCGTCGGATGGCAACGTCCCCGACTAGAATGAGATCGATAATTGTGGCCCAAGGAACATGGGGGCTGAACGACAGCATGGCGGCGGACATCAGGTTGACGCCACTAGAACTCGAATTACCCCGCCGCGTTCGCTTGTCGATGGCGATACGAACTGCCCTAAGCGACGCCAGCGTGAAATGGGCTTCACGCCAGAGCATGGCAGC
>Ga0193743_1001539_pt1 | contig 17116 bp, 17 predicted proteins | sample L2c2metaG_FD_143038 | JGI IMG/M metagenome (GOLD analysis project Ga0193743, IMG submission 143038) | Soil microbial communities from a riparian zone of the East river system, Colorado, United States - L2c2 | ecosystem: Environmental > Terrestrial > Soil > Riparian zone | place: USA: East River...
CGTGGACGGCCTGCACCGGGCGGCCGGGCAGCGCACGGTGGTCGACCTGCACGGCCGGCTGGCCGAGGTGATCTGCCTGGACTGCCGGCGGCGCAGCCCGCGCCCGGAGCTGCAGCGCCGGCTGGCCGAGCTGAACCCCGGGTTCGTCGAGACGCACGGCGCCGACGTGGCCAGCGCCCCGGACGGGGACGCGGTGCTGGACTCGGTGGCCGGTTTCCGGGTGGCCGACTGTCTGGCCTGCGGCGGGGTGCTCAAGCCGGACGTGGTGTTCTTCGGGGAGAACGTGCCGCCGGACCGGGTCGCGCTCTGCTACGCGATGGTCGAGGCGCTGCTGCCGGATTCCGGCCCACCCGGTGCGCTGCTGGTCGCCGGCAGCTCGCTGGCCGTGCAGTCCGGGCTGCGGTTCGTCCGCCGGGCGCACAAGTCGGGCATTCCGGTGGTGATCGTGAACCGGGGCTGGACCAGGGGCGACGAGCTGGCCACGGTCAAGGTGGACGGCGGCTGCTCGGAGATCCTCACCGCGCTGGCCCGAGGACTTGCCCAGTAGGTTCGCGCAGTACGACCAGGTGCTGTTGGAGCAGCAGCTCCAGCGCGGTGGCGAACCGGGCGGGCGCCAGGTCGCCGGAGCCGGCCCGCAGCCGGGCCACGGTCACCGAGCGCTCGCTGGCCAGCAACCGCAGCATCGGCGCCATCACCGAGGCGAACCGGAATGTCTTGCCGGCCACGCTCACCCGCACCACCTCGGCGGCGGCCGGGTCGGCCGGGTCGGCGGGCTCCACGGCGAGCTCGAGCAGCGCGGTGACCTCCACAATGGCCCGGTCGTCCGGCGCCTCGAAGTGCACCGGCCAGGGCAGGTTGATCTCCGGGCGGCGCGGGAAGCGGCGGTCCCTGGCGGCCAGGAAGTCCGCCGGGCGGTGTGCGCTGATCACCTTGGTCAGCGTGCGCACCAGCTCGTCCTCGTGCTCCCGGCGCTGCTCCGGCTCGGCGAACCGGGGCAGGTCCTGGCGGAACAGCTCCTCGGCGTAGAGCTGCTCGACGATCCAGCGGGCCCAGTCGATCCCGGTGCGCCGGGTGAACCCGAAGGTCAGGTGCATGCTCATCTCGCCGGTGCCCCGGACGGCGTGCCACCAGCCCCTCGGCACGTGAATGATGTCGCCGGGGTTCAGCGTGCCCTGCCACACCACGGACTCGGGTGGCCGGTGGTCGTGGTCGGTGTCCACCTTCATCGGGAACCGCCGGCCGGGGCCGTGCACCGTCCAGTGTTTGCTCCCGGCCAGCTGCACGATCACCGTGTCGTGATCATCCCAATGGGTGTCGAAGCCCTGGTGCTCGCCCCACACCAGGTACAGGTTCACCTGGACCAGCTCGCGAACCAGCCGCATCAGGTCGTCGGCGGCCGCCGCGACCGGCGGGTGCAGGTGGTCGATGGAATCCAGCACCAGGCTGGCGCCGGCGCGCAGCTCGCGGTAGAGCGCGTCGGGCAGCAGTACCTGGCGATCGATCAGTTCGTCCATCCGGCTGTACCGGGAAATCGGCACCTGCGCGCCGTCCCGGAACAATCGCAGTTGTGGCGCGGCCAGTTGGTGGGTACTCAACAGGTTGTTCAGTGCGCTCCAGGTCAGCAGGTCACGCACCGGTTCCTCACCCACCTCGGCACGCACGAACTCCTGCCCCAGCCGGGCGCTGACGAAGTCCGGTCCGGCCTGCTCCAGGAAAGGCCCGGTGAACAACGGTGCGATCGACATCAGCTGCTTCCTTGCCGTCCGACGTGCCGAGCTGCGCTGTCGCTCGTCGGGGGCCCGGCGCAACACCGACCCCCCGACGGCAACTACTAGAGACTCAGACGAAGTCCGAGTTGCGGTCTCCTCCGTCGTTGTCACCGTTCGTCTCACGCCGCGCGACGACGGTGTCCTCCTCGACTCCGAGCAAGAGAACGTCCTGGTCAGCCATGGTCACCTCCCTTGTATGCCCCGACACACCTATCGGTGATCACTCAGGCCCAAGTACCAGGGCCCCCAGTAACCTACGCGGGCGAAGGGCGACGCCGTCAAGAAAAGCACCCACCCGATGATCCCTACCTTCTTAAGTTAGGTTAGCCTTATTCCGTGAGCACGATCAAGCTGCCGCACTGTGCGGTGCTGGCTCGCCAACTGGGCGAGCGGCCGACCGGCACAGCGTCCCGGATCAAGTCGGTGCTGCTCGTCGAGCACGCCGGCCCCTGGGCGGCGGACGTGCGCGAACGCGTGCTCACCGAGGCGTTCGGACCGGGAGCTCCGGAACGGATGGACGAGCTGCACGTCCGGCTCGGGCTCCGGGTGCTGATCATCCGCCGGCCCGGGCGGAACGCGGTTCCGGAGCGTCCCTCGGTGTTCGTCGGCGGCTGCCGGCCGGGCCGGCGCTGGCTGGAGCGGCTCTCCGTGGGCAGTTACGCCGAGCTGGCCCAACTCGACCTGCCGGCGATCGCCGAAGGCGACGGTGGGTTCGGCGAACCGGTGGACGGCCCGCTGCTGTTGGTCTGCGTGCACGGCCGCAAGGACGCCTGCTGCGCGATTCTGGGCCGCCCGGTGGCCGACGCGCTGGCCGAGCAGTTCCCCGAGCGGACCTGGCAGTGCACCCATTTCGGCGGCGACCGGTGGGCCGGGAACCTGCTCGTCGCCCCGCACGGGTTCATGTACGGCCAGCTGGTGCCGGCCTCGGCGACGCCGGTGGCCCAGGCCGCGCTGCGCGGCGAGGTCGAACTGGACAACCTGCGCGGCCGGGTCGGCATCGATCCGTTCGCCCAGGTGGCGGAGATCGCGGTGCGGGAACGGACCGGGTTGCGCGGGCTGGACGAGGTAATCGCGGGCACCGTGGACGCCCAGGGCGACGAAGCCACCGTGGAGGTCGACGCCGGCGGCACGCCCTACCGGGTGGTGGTGCGGCGCCGACCGATGGGAGTGCACGGCCACTCGCTCTGCTCCGGGGAGGCCAACCCGCACCGGTTCGACGTGCTGGACCTGCGCGGCGCGGTACCGGCCTAGCAATCTGTGGCCGCGCGGCGGCCCCCGCTGCCTTGCCGGGTGCTTCCGTCGACATCGACAGTACGGCTGTTGTCCGGGCGTTATAACGGCCCTGACGTCGACCTCGGCGGAACGGACCAGCGTCGCGGACGTCGTGGAACGCTAGCCTTTCGCCAGCAGCTCGCCGGTCGCGTCGACCATGCCGTCGTCGGTCATGATCCCGAAGTGGTTGCGGTCCACGTCGACCACGCGCACGCCGGGCGCCGCGCGCCGCAGAGCCACCGCGTCCGCCTCGGACACGATCAGCCCACCGCCGAACGGCACGGTGGCGCGCAGCAGCAGCGCCGGCATGGTGATCTTCGCCCAGCTGGAGACCACCTCGCCGGTGGCGGCGTGGTCCAGGTCCTCCAGGCAGGCCGCCTTGTCGGTGACCGGGGAGTACCGGCCATCGGCGCGCTCGCCGAGCTCGTAGCGGTAGATCCGGTCCCAGTACTCGCTCCACGGCGTGACCACCCCGGCGGCGCGGATGGCCGCCAGATAGTCCGCCGGGTCATCCACCACCGCGTCCAGGCGGTTCAGCCCGGCGCGCACCGCCGCGTAGGCGGCCGGGTCGACCGTCCCGATGTGGTCGATCATGGTGAGGCTCCGCAACCGCTCCCCGGCCAGCCCGGCGGCGGTGATCCCGATCAGCGCGCCGAGTGACCAACCCACGTAGTCGAACCGCTCGGCGCCCAGAAGGGTGGCCGCCTCGAGTGCGTCCTGCGCGTGCGCGGTCAGCCCGTAGCTGCCCGGCGGGGTGATCTCGCTGCGACCACGGCCACGCAGATCGAGCGCGACCAGCTGACGGCTCGGGCCGGCGATCCGCTCGGCCAGGTAGTCAAAGGCGTGCAGGTTGGCCGACAGCCCGTGCACGCACAGGGCCAGCGGCGCGTCCGTCGGGCCCCAGCGATGGGCGTGCACCGTCCCCGAGGCCAGCTTCAGATCCAGTTCGGTGGACTCCGGCATGTCCGTCCCCTCCATGCGCCTCCGACGCCGGGCACGCTACCGGCCGGCCGGAGCGGCGCGCGCCACTTTTGTCTCGGCTCGACCGGGGCGGCCCGCTCAGCCGGGCTGAATCCCCCATGCCGTGGTCAGGGACTCGCCGGGCTCCAGCACGAGGAGCCCGTCCCCGGAGGCGAACGTGTTGGCCGGGCTGGTCATCGGCTCGACGGCCAGGCCGCGTCGCCGCCGGTCCGGCCCTAGGGTGTCGCCGGTGAACAGCTGGATGTGGGAGTAGTTCCGGTCCGCCCAGAGGCGCGTTTGCCGGCCATCCGGGTCCTCCAGCTCCACCCAGGCCAGACCGTCGGAGTCCCGGTCCAGCTCGGTGAAGGCGTGGTCGATGCTCGTCTCGCCGATCTTGCGGAGGGTGCGGAAGTCCAGCGGGGAGCCCTCCACCGGTTCGCTGCCGACCGGCAGACCCCGCTCGTCGGTGGAGATCCACCGCTGCGCGCCCAGCCGCACGCTCGCCTCGTCCACGGTCTGGCCGGCGGCGGCCAGATACGGATGCTGGCCGCTGGCGAACGGGCACGGCAGCTCGCCCAGGTTGGTGGCCGTGGTGGTCACGGTGAGCCCGGGATGCTCACCGGGACCGCCCGCGTCCGAAACCGCGTACTCGATCGCGACGTCCAGTGGGAACGGGTAACCCGGCTGGGGATGCAGCACGGTGCCCAGAACGGCGTGCGACTCGTCCCCGGCCCGCCGGGTCCAGTTGGTCCAGCGCAGCAGGCCGTGGATGGCGTTGTGCCTGGCAGGCTCGGTCAACGGCAGCTGGTAGCGGGTGTCTCGGAAGGTGTAGGTGCCGTCGGCCAGCCGGTTCGGCCAGGGAACCAGCGGAGTGCCCCGCCCGCCACTGCACATCTCGTCGACCCGGTAGCCGTCCAGCACGTGCCGGCCTTCGTGCAGGTACTCCCGGATACCTCCGCCCACCTCGACCAGGGTGACCTGGTGGGCGCCCGAGGCGATGACAAACTGCTCCCCCGACGGTGCGATCTTCACCGCCCCACTCTCCCACGCCCCGTCCGACGCCGCCGCCGTCCCGCACGCCGCCGCCACCCCGCACGCCGTTCCCACTTCGCATACCGGGGGCTCACTTCGCACACCGCGGGCACTATCTGCGGGCACTATGCGAAGTGAGCCTTGGGTGTGCGAAGTCGCAGGGACGGCTACGCCGACCACCCCTGCTAACTGCCGAGGAGGGCGCGGACTACGGCGTCGGCGAGGAGGCGGCCTCGGCGGGTGAGCACGGCCCGGCCGGCGCCCAGCTCAGCGGGCTCGAGCAGGCCGTCCGCCGCGGCACGGGCCGCCGCACCGCGCCCGGCCTCGTCCAGCTGCCGCACCGGCAACCCCTCGGCCAGCCGCACCTGGAGCATCACCCGCTCCTCGTAGCGTTCCTCGGCGGTGAGCTCCTCCCGCCCGGCGGCCGGTGACTCACCGGTACCCAGCAGCGTGGCGTACCGGGCCGGGTGCTTGACGTTCCACCAGCGCACCCCGCCGACGTGGCTGTGCGCGCCCGGGCCGGCGCCCCACCAGTCACCGTCGCGCCAGTAGCCCAGGTTGTGCCGGCACCGGGTGGCCTCCGAGCTGGACCAGTTGGATACCTCGTACCAGCCCAACCCGGCGCCGGAGAGCGTGTCGTCCACCAGCTCGTAGCGGTCCGCCGATATGTCGTCGTCCGGCGCGGCCAGCTCACCTCGGCGGATCCGCCGGGCCAGCGCGGTGCCCTCCTCCACGATCAGCGCGTAGGCCGAGACGTGGTCCACCCCGGCGGCCAGCACCGCGTCCAGCGAGCGGCGCAGGTCGTCATCCGTCTCCCCCGGCGTGCCGTAGATCAGGTCCAGGCTGACCTGGTCGATCCCGCCGGCGCGTGCCTCGACCGCGGCGGCGGCCGGGCGGCCGGGGGTGTGCCGGCGGTCCAGCACGGCCAGCACTCCGGGCGCGGCGGACTGCATGCCCAGGGATACCCGGGTGAAGCCGGCCTCGGCGATGCGCTCGAAGAACTCCGGCGAGGTGGATTCCGGGTTGGCTTCGGTGGTCACCTCGGCGCCGGCGGCCAGCCCGAACGAGGCGCGCACCGCGCCCAGCACGTCGGCCAGCCCGTCCCCGCCGAGCAGCGACGGGGTGCCGCCGCCGACGAACACGGTGTCCGCCGGGGGCGGCGAGCCCAGCACCCCGGCGGCCAGCTCCAGCTCGGCGCGCATCGCGTCCAGCCAGCCGGCCGGCGAGGCACCGGACCCGGCCAGCTCGGACGGCGTGTAGGTGTTGAAGTCGCAATAGCCGCAGCGCACCGCGCAGAACGGCACGTGCACGTAGACGCCGAAGGGTCGCTCGCCCAACCCGGCCAGCGCCTCGGCGGGCAGGGAGGCCGGCTCGGCGGGCGCCGGCCGGGCGGAAGCCGATACCGCGGTGAGCGGCTCAGCGGAAGTTCGTGTCATCACCTTCCATTGTGACTGCTCTCCCAACATCGCGGCGTGGGTAGTCAGCAGGGCCACTGTGATGGCACCCTGGACACTGTGACGTGCGCCCTGGACATGCGACTGGTGGCCCGCCGCCATGTCGACTTCCAGCGTGTCTCCAGCGCGATGTGCCGGTCCACCGTCTAACCCGCGCCGAATCCCACCACGAGTGACTACGGCCGGGGGAGCCGGTCGACTGGCGCCATTTTCCCCGGGTCCAGGTCTGCCGCGATTCCCCGCCGCGACCTGGAGGTCAAACCCAGATGGTTCCACCACAACCGGCCGGCGCAACGGAGCGAGCCGGGGCTGCTACCCGCCGACCGGCGCCGGCGACCGGGGGACGGAAAGCCGGCGGAGCCGGCGGGGCGGGTGAGCCCCGCCGCCGCGGTGAGGGTCAGTGGGCGCTGGGCTACCGCGAGCCGCTGAACCCGAACGAGCGGGCCAAGCGCGACGACGACGCGCTGAACGTGCGCGCGCGCATCGAGACCATCTACGCCCACCGCGGCTTCGACTCGATCGACCCAGGTGACCTGCGCGGCCGGTTCCGTTGGATGGGGCTGTACACCCAGCGCAAGCCGGGCATCGACGGCGGCCGGACCGGTGCGCTGGAGCCCGAGGAGCTGGACGACCGCTACTTCATGATGCGGATCCGGATCGACTCCGGGGCGTTGACCTCTGAGCAGCTGCGGGTGATCGGCGAGATCTCCCGGGACTACGCGCGGGACACCGCGGACATCACCGACCGGCAGAACGTGCAGCTGCACTGGATCCAGATCGAGGACGTGCCGGCGATCTGGGAGAAGCTGGAGGCGGTCGGCCTCTACACCACCGAGGCGTGCGGCGACTGCCCCCGGGTGATCCTCGGCTCGCCGGTCGCCGGCATCGCCGCCGACGAGATCATCGACGGCACCCCGGCGATCTGGGAGATCGTCGAGCGGTACATCGGCAGCAAGGAGTTCTCCAACCTGCCGCGCAAGTTCAAGTCGGCGATCTCCGGTTCGCCCCGCCACGACGTGGTGCACGAGATCAACGACATCGCCTTCGTCGGCGTGCGGCACCCGGAGCACGGCCCCGGCTTCGACCTGTGGGTCGGCGGTGGGCTGTCCACCAACCCGAAGCTGGGTGTCCGGCTTGGCGCGTGGGTGCCGCTGGACGAGGTCGCGGATGTCTGGGCCGGCGTCGTCGGGCTGTTCCGGGACTACGGCTACCGGCGGCTGCGGCACCGGGCGCGGATCAAGTTCCTGGTGGCCGACTGGGGTCCGGAGCGCTTCCGCGAGGTGCTGGAGACCGAGTACCTGAAGCGCGCGCTGGTCGATGGCCCCGCGCCCGAGCACTGGACCGGCCCGCGCGACCACATCGGCGTGCACAAGCAGGTCGATGGGCTGAACTACGTCGGCGCGGCGGCCATCGCCGGCCGGGTCTCCGGGTCAACCCTGATCAAGGTGGCCGAGGCGGCCGAACGGATCGGCTCGCGGCGGCTGCGCACCACGGTGCAGCAGCAGCTGCTGGTGCTGGACGTCGCGGACGAGCGGGTGGACCAGCTGAAAACTGAGCTGGCCGAGCTGGGCCTGCACGCCGACCCGACCCCGTGGCGGCGGCACACCATGGCCTGCACCGGCATCGAGTTCTGCAAGCTGGCCATCGTGGAGACCAAGGGCAGGGCCGCCGCGTTGGTCACCGAGCTGGAGAGCCGGCTGGCCGACATCCCGGACCTGGACTCCCCCATCGCGATCCACCTCAACGGCTGCCCGAACGCCTGCGCCCGCACCCAGACCGCCGACATCGGGCTCAAGGGCCAGATCATCACCACCGCGGACGGCAACCAGGTGCCCGGTTTCCAGGTGCACCTGGGCGGCGGCCTCGGGTTGGACGCCGGATTCGGCCGCAAGCTGCGCGGGTTGAAGGTGGCCTCCAGCGAGCTGGGCGACTACGTGGACCGGGTGGTCCGCCACTACGCCAAGCAGCGCGACGCCGGCGAACGCTTCGCCCAGTGGGTCGCCCGCGCGGACGAGACCGATCTCCAATGAGCGAACGCGCGGTGCCGTTCTACTGCCCGTACTGCGGCGAGGAGGACTTGCGACCAGTGGAAGAACCACACGGGGCGTGGCGTTGCGCCGGGTGCCTGCGCACCTTCGCGGTGAAGTTGGTCGGGATCGGGGTTCCTTCGTTGGGCAAGTCAGGGGCGGTAACGGAATGACTGTGGCGAGTACCGAGGTCGAGACTCCCGGACGGTCGTACACCGCCGAGGAGCTGCGGGACCTGGCGCGGCGCGGCGCCGAGGAACTCGGCCCGGACGCCAGCGCGGAGGCGGTGCTGGACTGGGCCGCGCGCACCTTCGGCGACGGGCTGATCGCCGCCTCGAACATGCAGGACGCGGTGCTGGTGGATCTGGCGGCGAAAGCCCGCCCCGGCGTGGACGTGCTGTTCCTGGAGACCGGGTACCACTTCGCCGAGACCATCGGCACCAGGGACGCGGTGGAGACGGTCTACGGCGTGCGGATGGTGAACGCGCAGGCCGAGGCAAGCGTGGCCGAGCAGGACGCCGCCGAGGGCAAGGACCTGTTCGCCCGCGAGCCGGACCGCTGCTGCTTCCTGCGCAAGGTCGTGCCGCTGCAGAACACCCTGGCCCGCTACGACGCGTGGATCACCGGGGTCCGCCGGGTGGAGGCTCCCACCAGGGCGAACACCCCGCTGGTCACCTTCGACGAGAAGTTCGGGCTGGTCAAGATCAACCCGATCGCGGCGTGGAGCGACGAGGACATGGACGCCTACATCGCCGAGCACAACATCCTGGTGAACCCGCTGGTGGACGCCGGCTATCCGTCGATCGGCTGCGCACCGTGCACCCGCAAGCCGCAACCCGGCGAGGACAAGCGGGCCGGGCGCTGGGCCGGCCGGGCGAAGACCGAGTGCGGGCTGCACGCATGAGCGCGCTTGCAAGCGAATCATTGGTACGGAGCGCACCGGCGGTGACGCAGGTCGGGACCAGGTTCGATGCGCTGGACGCGCTGGAGTCCGAGGCGATCCACATCTTCCGGGAGGTGGCCGGCGAGTTCGACCGCCCGGTGATCCTCTTCTCCGGCGGCAAGGACTCCACGCTGCTGGTGCACCTGGCGGCGAAGGCGTTCGCGCCGGCCGCCGTGCCGTTCCCGCTGCTGCACGTGGACACTGGGCACAACTACCCCGAGGTGATCGACTTCCGGGACCGGTTGGCGGAGCGGCTCGGGCTGCGCCTGGTGGTCGCGCACGTGCAGGACTGGATCGACGACGGCCGGCTGGTGGAGCGGCCGGACGGCACCCGCAACCCGCTGCAGACCGTCCCGCTGCTGGACTCCATCAACGAGCACCGGTTCGACGCGGTGTTCGGCGGTGGCCGCCGCGATGAGGAACGGGCGCGGGCGAAGGAACGGATCATCAGCCTGCGCGACGCGTTCGGCCGGTGGGACCCGCGCAAACAGCGCCCAGAGCTGTGGAACCTCTACAACGGCCGGCACGCCCCCGGCGAGCACGTGCGGGTGTTCCCCATCTCCAACTGGACCGAGCTGGACGTCTGGCGCTACATCCAGCGGGAGAACATCGAGCTGCCGACGATCTACTACTCCCACCAGCGGGAGGTGTTCCGCCGCGACGGGATGTTGCTGGCAGAGGGACCGTGGGGCGGCCCGGGCGCGGGCGAAACTCTCGAGCTCAGGACGGTTCGCTACCGCACCGTCGGGGACGGTTCGTGCACCGGGGCGGTGGAGTCCACCGCGACGACCCTGGACGAGGTGATCGCCGAGGTCACCGCGTCCCGGTTGACCGAACGCGGCGCCACCCGGGCCGATGACCGGCTGTCCGAGGCCGCCATGGAAGACCGCAAGCGGGAGGGCTACTTCTGATGGGCGCCGCCATTCAACGGGACCTGCTGCGGTTCGCCACGGCGGGCAGTGTGGACGACGGCAAGTCCACCCTGGTCGGCCGGCTGCTCTACGACACCAAGTCGGTGCTGGCCGACCAGATCGAGGCCGTGCAGCGTGCCTCGGTGGACAAGGGGCTGGCCACCCCGGACCTGTCGCTGCTGGTGGACGGGCTGCGCGCGGAGCGTGAGCAGGGCATCACCATCGACGTGGCGTACCGCTACTTCGGCACCCCGCGCCGCGAGTTCGTGCTGGCCGACACCCCCGGGCACGTGCAGTACACCCGCAATACGGTGACCGGTGCGTCCACCGCCGAGCTGGCCGTGCTGCTGGTGGACGCCCGCTACGGGGTGGTCGAGCAGACCCGCCGGCACGCCGCGGTGATCGCGCTGCTCCGGGTGCCCCGGCTGGTGCTCGCGGTGAACAAGATCGACCTGGTGGACTACGACGAGGCGGTGTTCACCGCGATCGCCAAGGACTTCGCCGGGCTGGCCACCGTGCTGGGCTACCCGGCCGAGCAGGTGATCACCATCCCGGTGTCCGCGCTGGTCGGCGACAACGTGGTGGAGGCCTCCGCGAACACCCCGTGGTACTCCGGGCCGACGCTGCTGGAGCACCTGGAGTCGGTGCCGGTGACCAGCCCGGAGCTGGACGCGCCGCTGCGCATCCCGGTGCAGTACGTGATCCGGCCACGCGGCGGGTCCAGTTCGGACGCCGCCGGCCGGCCCGCCGAGCACTGGGGCGACCTGCACGACTACCGCGGCTACGCCGGCCAGGTGGCCGCCGGCACAGTGCGCCCCGGGCAGGAGGTGCTTGTGCTGCCCGAGGGCTTGCGCAGCACGGTGACCGCGGTGGACACCGCCGACGGCGAGCTGCCCTCGGCCAGCGTGGGCCGCAGTGTCACCGTGCGGCTGGCGGACAACCTGGACGTGGCGCGGGGCAGCGTCATCGTTGACGCGGCGGCGCCGCCGACTGTCACCGACCAGTTGGAGACCACCGTCTGCTGGCTGTCCGATCAGCCGCTGCGGCCCGGCGCCCGGCTGCTGCTCAAGCACGGCACCCGGGTCACCCAGGCGATCATCGGCGCGCTGCACGACCGGTTGGACACCGACACGCTCACCCTCAGCGTGCCGGAGCGGTTGGAGATCAACGACATCGGCCGGGTCAGCATCCGGACCGCCGACCCGCTGCCGGTGGACGACTACGCGGTCAGCCGGGCCACCGGTTCGTTCCTGCTGATCGACCCGCCGACCGGCAACACGCTGGCCGCCGGGCTGGTGGGCACCCCGCTGCTGCTGTCCGAAGACTGATGGCTCGCTATCTCCCTTCGGCGGGCTCCGCACTGGTCGCGGTGGCGCACGGCAGCCGGGATCCCCGGTCGGCGGCCACCATCTCCGCGCTGGTCGACGAGGTACGGCGGCAGCGGCCGGACCTGGACGTCCGGCTGAGCTTCCTGGACCTGAGCACCCCGAGGCTGTCCGACGTGCTGACCGCCGTGGCCGCCGACGGGCATCGGGACGCCGTGGTGGTGCCGCTGTTGCTGGGCAACGCCTTCCACGCCCGGGTGGACGTGCCGGGCGTGGTGGCCAGGGCGGCCCGTCGCTATCCCCGGCTGCGGCTGTCCGTGGCCCAGGTACTCGGCGGCGACCCTCGGCTTGCCACGGCGGCGCTGGGCCGGCTGGCCCGTGCCGCCGGACCGCTGGACGATCCTGAGCTGGGCGTGGTGCTCGCGGCCACCGGCTCGTCCCGGGCGTCCGCCAACAACGCCGTGCACCGGCTCGCCTCGTCCTGGGCGAGCCACCACCCGTGGCGGGGCTGCCTGGCCGCCTTCGCCACCGACGTCAACCCGTCGGTGCCCGAGGCGGTCGCCCGGCTGCGCGCCGCCGGCGCCGCCCGGATCGCCGTGGCCAGCTGGTTCCTCGCCCCCGGCCTACTCCCCACCCGAGTGCACACCGCCGCCCTGACCACCGCCCCGGACGCCACCATCGCCGCCCCCCTAGGCCCCGACCCCTCAGTAGCCGCCGTCGTGGTCGACCGCTACCTCGCCGCCGCCCACGCCACCACCGAGCGCGCCGCCGGCTGACAAAACCGCTGGTCAGAGGTCGTGAGTGGCGATGGTCGCTATAGCGACCATCGCCACTCACGGGTCTTGACCAGGCCAAACGGACTGCCAGGAGCGGTCCTGGCTGGTGTAGGCGACCACGGTGTCCGGGAGTTTGCCGTCCACTACCTGGGCCACCGTGGTCAGCTCGAGGATCGAGCGCAGGCTGGCCCGGACCGCCACCCAGACGTCCTGCAGGTGCCGCGCGGCACCGTCGTAGGTGTGGTTCTCCGGGCGCTGGCCCCGGACCAACGCGAGCGGGCCGTCGGTCACCCGGATCACATCGGCGAGCGAGATCGCGTAGGCCGGCCGGGCGAGGCGGTGCCCGCCCTCCGGGCCGCGCCGGCTCTCGATCATGCCGGCCCGGCGCAGCTCGACCAGGATGCCGTCCAGGAACGTGCGCGGGATGCCCTGCGCCGCGGCGATCTCGTCGGCCTTGACCGCGCACTGGTCCGGAGCGCTGGCGAGCACACACAACGCCCGGAGGGCGTAGTCCGCTCGCGCCGAGATCTGCACCCAGCCATCTTGGCCCATCCGGGCGGGAGCAGCCTCACACCGTCTACCTGCGCATTTTGTTGACTAAGCGGCTCAGGAATGTAAGCATCGCTGGGTGCATGCGTGCTTCCAGAACGACCGGCTCGTCCGGCCGATGTTGGTACGCCGACTGCACGTCGACCTGATGCGGATCTTCGCCGCCTGCTGTCCGACCGTTCGCTGACTTCGCCCCGCGCGCCCCCCGCGCTCGCACCCGTCATCGTGAGGCAGGCCCCGACCGTGCACGTCAACTTATCGCCGTCCACCGCTGGACGACCCACAGGCGTTCTGGTGCGCCGGACCCGGACTCTCCGAGTTCTCGCCGCGGTACTCGTCGCGGCCGCCGTCGTCGCCGGGTGCTCCCGAGCCGACAGCGGCGGCGCCCAGAGCTCCTCGGCCCCGGCCAACCAGGGCCCGGCCGCCGAGCTGCGGCTCGGCTACTTCCCCAACATCACCCACGCGCCGGCGCTGATCGGCGTGGACAAGGGCTACTTCACCAGCCAACTGGGCGGCACCAAGCTGATCACCCAGCAGTTCAACGCGGGCGGGGACGAGGTCAACGCGCTGCTCGGCGGCTCGCTGGACGCCGGCTTCATCGGATCCAGCCCGGCGATCAACGCGTTCGCCAAGTCCAAGGGCGAGGCGATCCGGGTGATCTCCGGGTCCACCTCCGGCGGGGCCCAGTTGGTGGTCCGGCCGGACATCAGCAGCCCCGAGCAGCTGAAGGGGCAGACCATCGCCACCCCGCAGCTGGGCAACACCCAGGACGTGGCGCTGAAAAAGTGGCTCAAGGAGCACAACCTTCCGCAGGACGCCAGTGGGGTGACCGTGCAGAACCTGGACAACCCGCGCACCCTGGACCTGTTCAAGACCGGCCAGGTGGCCGGGGGCTGGTTGCCCGAGCCGTGGAGCTCGCGCTTGGTGGACGCCGGGGCGAAGGTCCTTGTCGACGAGAAGTCACTGTGGCCGAACGGCCAGTTCCCCACCACGGTGCTGATCGTGCGCACCGACTACCTCCGCCAGCACCCCGACACGGTGGACGCGCTGTTGCGCGGCACCCAACAGGCCGTCGACTTCGCCAACGCCAACCCGGCCGAGGCGAAGACGGTGACCAACAACGCGATCAAGCAACTCACCGGTGCCTCGCTGGCCCCGCCGGTGCTGGACCGGGCCTTCTCCGAGCTGTCCTTCGGGGTGGACCCGCTGGCCGCGACGTTCCCCCAGTTGTCCAAGGACAGCGTGACGGCGGGCGCCACGCCCACCGAGACCCAGCTCGACGGCTTCATCGACGTCACCGAGCTGAACAAGGTTCTGCAGGCGGCCGGTAAGCCAGCGGTGGATGCCGCCGGGCTCGACAAGGCACAGAGGTGATCCGGCGATGACGGTGACAGTCGAACAGCGCAGTCAGGCCCGGACCGGCGAACCCGCCGTCCAACTGTCCGGGGTCACCAAGACGTTCGGTCACGGACCCGACGCCGTCACCGCACTGCGCGGGGTCGACCTGACCGTGCGGCCGGGAGAGTTCGTCTGCCTGCTCGGCGCCTCCGGCTGCGGCAAGTCCACCCTGCTCAACCTGGTCGCCGGGCTGGATCAGCCGACCGCCGGTGAGGTGGGCCTGAACACCTCGCGGCCGTCGTTCATGTTCCAGGAACCGGCCCTGCTGCCCTGGCTGGACGCGGGCCGCAACGTCGAACTGCCGTTGCAGCTCAACGGCGTGGGCCGGAGCGCCCGGCGGGAGCAGGCCAAGGAACTGCTGGAGCTGGTCCGGCTGGACGGCCAGAGCCGCAAGCGGCCACACGAGCTGTCCGGCGGGATGCGCCAGCGGGTGGCGTTGGCCCGCGCGCTCGCCGCCACCACCCCGCCGGACGCGGCCGACCCGAACGGCACCGCCACTTCCGGCCTGCTGCTGATGGACGAGCCGTTCGCCGCGCTGGACGCGATCACCCGCGACGTGCTACAGGGTGAACTGCTGCGGGTGTGGCAGGCCACCGGCACCACTGTGCTGTTCGTGACCCACGACGTCCGCGAGGCGCTGCGGCTGGCCCAGCGGGTGGTGCTGCTGTCCTCCCGACCCGGCACCGTGGTCAACGAGTGGGACGTCGAGCACGCCGCCAGCGAGCTGCACAACCTGTACGACGAGATCACCGCCAGCCTGCGAGAGGTCATCACCCGCCATGCCGCATGACCTGACCAGGGTCGGCGCGGAGCGGGGCGAACCGGAGGCCGGCTCAGTCAACACCGCCGGCTCGCTCAACAACGCCGTCCCGGTGGACGACTCGGCCGCCGCCCTGGCCGGCCTGGACGCCCTGGACACCCCCACCGTGGTGCAGGTGCCGTGGTGGCGCCGGGCGCTGCGGGCGGGCCTGCCGCCGCTGGTGGCGGTGCTGCTGTTCCTGGCGGTGTGGCAGGCGCTGTGGGCGTCCGCGATCGTCTCCGAGATCAAGATCCCGGCGCCGATCACGGTGTGGGACTCGTTCGCGCAGATCCTGGGCAGCGGTGAGGTCTGGTCCGTGCTGTGGACCTCGATCAGCCGAGCCTTCGTCGGTTTCCTGGTGGCCGTTGCCCTGGCCACCCCACTGGGGCTGTTGGTGGCGCGGGTACAGGTGGTGCGCTCGGCGATCGGGCCGCTGCTGCAGGGGCTGCAGAGCCTGCCGTCGGTGGCCTGGGTGCCGGCCGCGGTGCTCTGGTTCGGGCTGACCGACGCCACGATCTACTTCGTGGTGCTGCTCGGCTCCATCCCGTCCATCGCCAACGGGCTGGTGGCCGGCATCGACCAGATCCCGCCGATCCTGCCCAGGGTCGGCCAGGTGCTCGGTGCCCGGGGATGGACCAGCGCCCGGCACATCCTGCTGCCGGCCGCGCTGCCCGGCTATCTCGCCGGCTGCAAGCAGGGCTGGGCGTTCTCCTGGCGGTCCCTGATGGCGGCGGAGATCATCGCGGCCGGCCCGCTGCTGGGTGTCGGCCTCGGCGCCCTCCTCAAGCGGGGCAGCGACCTGAACGACATGCCGACGGTGATCGCGGCGATCTTCCTGATCCTGATCGTCGGAATCGGCATCGAGCTGCTGATCTTCCGGCCGGTGGAGCGGCGGGTGCTGCGGGCTCGAGGCCTGGCGCTGTCCTCGTGATCCCGGCATGACGACCCCCGGCCCGGATACCGCGGATACCCCGGATGCCGCTGAGCCCAGTCGCTGGCGGCTGTCCGTCGACTGGATCGCGGTGCTGATCGCCGCTGTGCTGGTGTTCCTGGTCGGCTTCGGCCTGCTCCCGGTGATCCCGTGGTGACCAGTACGGCGAGCCCGGCGATCCGGCGTGCGCCGGCCGCCCTGGTGTCCTACCTGCCCGGGTTGGTGCTGCTCGCGGTGATCGGCCTGATCGGCAAGTGGGCGCAGGGCGAGCTCAAGGCACTGGGCGCGGCGACGCACACGGCGCTGCCGGACATCGAGTACGTGCTGTGGGCGATCCTGCTCGGCGCGATCATCCGCAACACGGTCGGCCTGCACCGGGTGTTCCGGCCGGGCGTGGGCACCTACGAGCTGTGGCTGAAGATCGGCATCGTGCTGCTCGGCGCGCGCTTCCTGATCGGCGACGTGCTGCGGCTGGGCGGGGTCAGCCTGGTGCTGGTGTTCATCGACATCGCGGTGGCCACCGGGATCGTGCTGCTGCTCGGCCGGTGGCTGCGGCTGCGGGGCAAACTCACCTCGCTGCTGGCCATCACCGCGATCTGCGGGGTCTCGGCGATCATCGCCGGCCGCGGCGCCATCGACGCCGACGAGGAGGACTCCGGCTACGCGATCGCGGCGATCCTGGCCCTGGGCGCGATCGCGCTGCTCACCTTCCCGCTGATCGGGCACGGGCTGGCGCTGTCCGACACGGAGTACGGGGTGTGGGTGGGGCTCGCGGTGGACAACACCGCCGAGACCACCGCCGCCGGCGCGCTGTACTCCCCGGCCGCGCAGGACGTCGCGGTACTGGTCAAGAACACCCGCAACGCGCTGATCGGGTTCGTGGTGCTGCTCTACGCGCTGTACTGGTCGTCCCGCGGCCAGGCGCGGGCGGTGGGCAGCGGGTTCGCGGCCAGGGCCGACTTCGTCTGGC
>Ga0193743_1001540_pt1 | contig 17101 bp, 15 predicted proteins | sample L2c2metaG_FD_143038 | JGI IMG/M metagenome (GOLD analysis project Ga0193743, IMG submission 143038) | Soil microbial communities from a riparian zone of the East river system, Colorado, United States - L2c2 | ecosystem: Environmental > Terrestrial > Soil > Riparian zone | place: USA: East River...
CCCGCCCTCAAGGCCATCATCGCCGACGAGGACCTGATGCAGAAGGTCCGCGAGCGTGCCGCAAAGCTGCTTGCAGAGTCCGAACAGCCAAAATAAGAGTGTCCAATATCAGGCTGCTGCTGACGCCTATCAGGCTGCTGCTGACGCCGTGAGTGCGCGATAGAGATGCACCATGGCCTCGAGCGTCAGGGATTCGGCGCGCGCCTGCCGCGGAATCGCCTCGGGCCACGACGCGGTCAGATGGGATGAGGCATATCCGGCAGCGCGCAGATTGTTCTCCAGCGTCTTTCGCTTCTGGGCGAAGCTCTGTTTCAGGAAGCGGTCGAATCCCGCCGGATCGACCCCCAGCTCGACGAAGCGCGGAGCAAAATGCAGCCGAAGCACCGAGGAATAGACCTTGGGCGCCGGTGAGAAGGCCGAGGGCGGAAGCGTGAAGAGATGCTCCACCTGCGCGTTCATCTGCGCGGTGGCGGAGAGCAGGCCGTAGTCGCGCACGCCGGGCGACGCGGAGACGCGGTCGCCAACCTCGCGCTGCATCATCACCACGGCGCGCGACAGCAACCCCGCCGAGCCCGCCGCGAAGAGCTTCAGCAGAATATCCGAGGTGATGTAGTAGGGAAGGTTCCCGACCACATCGGCGGTCCCGCCCTCTGGAACAAGAGCGGCAAAGTCTGTTTTGAGGACATCCATCTCGACAATCTCTACGTTGGACTGCGCGGCGTAGTGTTGTGCGAGCGCGGGGGCCAGCTCGCGGTCCAGTTCGAGCGCGACCAGGCGTCCGGCGCGGGCCGCCAGGATTTCGGTAATCGCGCCGCGGCCGGGGCCGATCTCGATGACGGTCCTCTGGCTCACATCGCCAAGAGCATCGGCGATGGCGTGTCGGGCGCGGTCATCGACGAGGAAATTCTGTCCGAGTTTCGGCTTGCGTTTCATCTCTGCGGAAGCTTGGGAGTGGCTTTGTGCATCTCTTTGTATAGACTAGGGCAGTTTCCTTGTAACGGTGACTCTTGAAACTCGTTGCCATGCCTTTTTCTTGAGGGAAAACGGCGTGTACACCTTCGCTCAGCGCTACCCCCGCAAGGAAACTGCCATAACGTTTTATTTGAGGAAGGAAGAGGATTAGAGCATGCATATCGTGTTTGCGGCTTCGGAGTGCGCGCCATGGGCAAAGACCGGCGGGTTGGCGGATGTTATCGGCGCCTTGCCGAAGACGCTGGTCAAAATGGGACACAAGGTGCAGGTCTTTCTTCCGTACTATCGGCAGGTCGCGAAGGCGATTCCAAGCCCGCAGATCATTCTCCAGAGCGTTACGGTTCCTTTTCCTTCCTACAATCGCTTCGTCCGCATCCTGGATGGCGGGCTGGTCGATGGGGTGCAGATGTACTTTGTCGACGCGCCGGAGCTGTTCGACCGCGAGGGTTTCTATGGAACTCCCTCGGGCGACTACCCTGACAATGCGGAGCGTTTCGGGGCTTTTTGCCGCGCCGTGATCGAAGCGACCAAGGTGCTCGGCGTACCGGACATCTTTCATGTTCATGATTGGCAGGCGGCGATGGCCGCGGTCATGCTGCGGTCGATCTATTACTTCGATCCGGTCTTCCAGCATGTTCCCGCGGTGCTGACGATTCATAATGCCGGCTACCAGGGATGGTTCCCTCCGCGCACCATGGAGACGCTGCTGCTGCCGTGGGAGATGTTCACCATGGACAAGCTCGAACAGTACGACAAGGTGAACTTCCTCAAGGGCGGCATTGTGTATTCCGATGCCATCACCACGGTCAGCGAGACCTACGCCCGCGAGATCCAGACCGCGGAGTTCGGTAATGGGCTGGAAGATACACTGCGGCGCAGGTCCGGCGATCTCTTCGGCATCCTCAACGGAGCCGATTACAGCGAGTGGGACCCGGCCATCGACCCCCACATCGCGGCGCACTATACGGCCGACAAGCTTGAGGGCAAGAAAGAGTGCCGCCGCGACCTTCTTCATGCCTTGCGGCTGGAAGACGTCGACGACAAGACCGCAATCATCGGGGTCGTGTCGCGCTTTGCCACTCAGAAGGGGATCGACTTCATCGTCGGCATTCTCGACCGACTTTTGCAGGAGGATGTGGTGCTGGTGATGCTGGGCAGCGGCGAGGAGTACTACGAGCGCCTGTTGACCGAGATGGCCGAACGTTATCCGGAGAAGATGCGGGTGAAGGTGAAGTTCGACAATGTGATGGCGCACAAGATCGAGGCCGGATCGGATATCTTCCTGATGCCCTCGCGCTACGAGCCCGGCGGGCTGAACCAGATCTACAGCCTGAAGTACGGCACCATTCCGGTCGTCCGCGCCACGGGAGGCCTGCAGGACTCCGTGGACGAGCAGCCGGATGGAGGTGGTACCGGCTTCAAGTTCTCGGGCTACGACCAGAACGCCCTGCTCGACACGATGCACCGCGCTCTGGCTGCGTTCCAGGACAAGAAGCTCTGGAAGAAGATGATGCAGCGGGCCATGGCGCAGGACTTCTCCTGGGATAAGCCAGCCCAGGAGTATGTCCGGGTCTACGAACGCGTGATGCAGAACCGCAGCTAGGCACCCCTAGGGATTTGACGCAAAGTCTTCATTCCAGGCTAGTTAGCCTTGGACTATGTCCGCAAAGTATTGATTTCAGGTATGTTCTGTTTAAGTTATTGATTTAAAATAATTTACTGCGTTTGATTGCTCGTCTTGGGTGTTTTCGGGCTATGTTAAGTTTAGCGCGACAGATGGAACTGATCGGCAACTGGATGTGTTTTGGTTTGTTAGGGTTAGGTGGGTTTGGAGCTTGACAGGTTCTTATGCGACCGATTCATGCCTCGTGCATGGGAGGTCTGGATGGTATTTCGCGAGATAGAGAGCTTTAACTGCACAGGAGAAGTGAAGGAATGGAAAAGAAGAGACTTGGCAATTCGGATCTGGAGCTGACACCCCTTGGATTTGGCGCGTGGGCCATCGGGGGAGGCGACTGGCAGTTTTCGTGGGGACCGCAGGACGACAACGACTCGATTGCGTCCATTCACAAGGCGCTCGAGCTCGGCATCAACTGGATCGATACGGCCGCTGTCTATGGCCTGGGCCACTCCGAAGAGGTAGTTGCGCGAGCTTTGAAGACGACTTCGCATAAGCCCTACGTTTTTACGAAGTGCGGTCTGGTGTGGGATGAGAAGCGTGAGGTCACCAACGACCTGAAGCAGGTTCGCCGCGAGGTGGAAGACAGCCTTCGCCGTCTTCAGGTCGATGCGATCGACCTTTACCAGATGCACTGGCCCAAACCGGATGAGGATGTCGAAGAGGCGTGGAGCGTCATGGCCGATCTAAAGAAAGAGGGCAAGGTCCGCTGGATTGGGGTTTCGAACTTCAACGTGAGCCAGATGGAGCGTGCGATGAAGATCGCTCCCATCACCTCGAATCAGCCTCCCTACTCGATGCTGAACCGCGCGTTGGAGGCGGAGATACTGCCCTTCTGCGAGAAGAACAATATCGGCACGATCAACTATGCGCCGATGCACTCCGGTCTGTTGACGGGAGCCATGACGAAGGAACGTGTCGCCAACTTTCCGAAAGATGACTTTCGGCGCAATGCGAAGAACTATCAGGAGCCGCTGTTGTCACGAAATCTGGGAGTGGCGGAGTTCCTTGGAAAGATCGGAAAGCGCCATGGTGTGGCCGCCGGTGTGGTCGCGATTGCGTGGACGCTTCATAATCCCGCGGTCACAGCGGCCATTGTTGGCGGGCGCAATGCGAAGCAGGTGGAAGGGACGATTCCTGCGGCTACCTTCAGGCTTTCCGAGGATGAGTATAAGGAGATTCAGGGTTATCTATCGGAGCATGTTGTGTAGGTTGCATCGGCTCTTCGGTTCGGGCTTTGGCGGTAGAGAAGCGGATCCCTCCGCTTCGTGCTCGCACTCCGGTCGGAATGACATTTCTACGCGGCGGTTGGATTGGGGTTCGAGCTTCGCTCGAATTACCCACTCATGCCGCGATGAAACCGCGTCATGAATGGGGCACTCCCGGCACCCGGTTTTTCCGCGGTTGAACGGGCTGCCCTCGGCTAAAGCGCGGGGGGAAGCAAAATTTTCCTGGACGATGTGTCGAATTCAGGTCTGGTCGTTCGTCGCCATAGTGAAGGCAGTAAATCGTCCTACCCGAAGACAGTCACAGGAAAAGGAGAAATTATGCCGCAATATCTGGTTGCTATTCATCATCCCGACGGCTACGACGGGTCCCAATAGGGCGAAGATATGGTCCGCGATATCGACGTGCTCAACGAAGAGATGGAGGCTGCCGGTGCCAGGTTCTTCGCCGGTGGGCTGCAATCGGCGTCCCACGCGAAATCGCTGCGTAAGCAGAGCGGCGGAGAGGTGGTCATCACCGATGGACCCTACCTTGAGACCAAGGAACACATTGGCGGCTTTTGGATACTCAACGCAGCCAACATGGATGAGGCCGTGGCGTGGGGACGCAAAGCCGTCGTCGCCTGCCGCGCATCGGTCGAGGTGCGCGAGTTCCTCGCAATGCCAACAGAATAGAAATAGAAACTCCACCCCAGACACGGAGACTCAAAAATGAGAAAGCTCAAAATCATGGAACACATCTCGCTGGACGGCGTGATCCAGCACTCCGCCGATGACGACGGTTTCCCCTACAGCGACTGGAGCGCGCCCTATCGAACTCCCGCTGGCCGGGACGCACTCCTCGCCGCGCAGGGCGAGAAGTTCGATCTGGTGCTTGGCCGTCGCACCTACGATATGTGGTCGGGGTTCTGGCCAAAGGCGCCGAGCAGCCCGATGGCGGACGGCATCAATGCGGCAACAAAATATATCGCGACCCACCGTCCGGAAAGCCTGGAATGGGGCCCGTTCGAGCGCCTTGGGCCGGACATCGTCGAGGGCATTCGTCGTATCAAGTCGCAGGACGGCCCGGACCTTATCCTCTGGGGTAGCTCCACGCTGACATCGAAGCTGCTCGAGCATGGGCTTGCGGATGAAGTCCTGCTGGTCGTCTATCCGGTCCTGTTGGGTACGGGGAAGCGCTTCTTTGCGGAGGGAACGCCGGCACTCTCCTTCGAGCTCGTCAGCACGAAGGCGTTTCCGTCCGGCAACGTTCTCACTACTTACAAGATCGCCGGGCCTTTGAAGGCCGGATAGCTCGGTTGGGTGGCTGACACCGGCGGTGTTTACCCCAGAGAGCTATGCGGTGAACACGATGCGACATCGTCAGTCGCATGCTCGTACAAGTGCGGACCTCTTCGGCGCTGAATTAGTGAGGTCGCGCTCTTTTCTGGAAGGCGTAGTGCAAGGGGATTCCCAGAAGAATGATGATGGTTCCGATGATGGAGTTCCTTGGCTGGTCGGCAAAGGAGAAGACAAGCAGCACAACAGCGGCGGCGATGAAAAGTAGCGGGACGACCGGATATCCCCAGACGCTGTAGGGGCGGGCTATGTTGGGTTCGCGGCGACGGAAGACGAAGACTGTGCTTGCGGTGAGGGCGTAGAAGAACCACTCGGCGAAGATGGCGAGCGAGAACAGCGCCTGGAAGCGGCCGATGGCGAGCAGAAGCAGCGAGCTCAGGACCGCCTGCAGGATGAGTGCGGTCGAAGGTGTCCGGAAGCGCGGATGGACGTGCGCGAGCTGATGGAAGAAGAGTCCATCGTAGGCGGCGGCGAAGGGGACCCGGGCTCCGGAGAGCGAGGAGCCTACAAACGTCGCGCAGATGCTGACTGCCATTCCCAGCGAGACGAGACCCGCACCCCAGCTTCCCACGATGGATCGCAGGGCATCGGCGGCGGGACGGTCGGCGGCAGCGATTGCTGCGGCGGGCATGACGTACTGGATGGCGGCGTTGGTGAGCATGTAAAGGCCGCCGACGATGGCCACTCCTCCTACCAGAGCCAGTGGAAGACTGCGCTGCGGCTTTTGCACCTCGCCAGCCATTTGAGTTACGTCGCTCCATCCGTCATAGGCCCAGAGGGCAGCGATCAGAGCGATCATGAAGCCGGAGAAGCCTCCGCGCGCTCCGGTGAACTCGGTGGCGAAGTTGTGCCACGAACCGTGGTGTCCGGCGGCTCCAAAGCAGACGCCCGCGATGACGACGATCAACAGAATCTTCAGCCAGGTAAGTGCCAGCTGTACATTGCCGGACTTGCGCGTGCCCAGGATGTTCAGGCCGGTGATGAGCCACGTCATGGCGATGGCGAAGATCTGACTCCACAGCAACGGACCGAAGGCCTGCTGCCGGAAGAAGTGGAAGATCGGGAAGGTTGCGAGCACACGCGCGAGGCCGGCTGCGATGGTGGCGATGGAGGCGGGCTTGGCGATGGTGATCCAGGTCCACATGTAGAGGAAGCCGACGAGGTCGCCGTAGGCTTCACGGAGGAAGGCGTACTCGCCGCCGTACTTCGGGCGAAGCGCGGCGATCTCCGCGTAGGTCATGGCTCCGAAGAGTGAGAGCAGGCCGCCGACGATCCAGACGGCATAGACCATGCCCGAAGAGCCGACGGCAGCCATCATCTCCCGGGGAACAAGAAAGATTCCGCTGCCGATGATGATGCCGACCACGATGGAGGTGGCATGCGACGCGTTGAGGACGCGAGGAAGTTCCGTCTGTGGCTGCTCGGCGGTCTGCATGGATTGCTGGGAGAGTAGCACAGAGGAGGTGCGAGCCCGCAGCGGAAACCTCAGATGTAGTGCTTAAAGTCCTTCCAATCGGCGGCGGTGTTTTTTACGCGATTGCGGCAGAGATAGATGTTGCGGTGTTCGAAGGGCATGGAGAGAGGATGATCCATGCGGCCGACGATCTCGACCGAGCCGTAGTATTTGCGCATCTCCTCCGGCGAAGCTCCATTGATGACGATCATCACTTCGCCTGTAGCGCCGCTTGGTCCCCAGAGCCAGTAGCTGTTGTGACCGCTGATGGCGGTGGGCAGGCCGTGGCCGAGGAGGTTGATGGCGCTGGCTTCGCCGTAGTTCGAGGCAAAGATGGAGACCTTGCGCTGATCTTCGGGAGAGAGGGAGTGGAAGGCTCGCGTTACCTGGTCGACCTCCTCCTGCCAGCCGAAGCGGTCGGCGTAGAACTGGGGCAGCGGGCCACTCGATGCGTTTTCGGTGTTCCCACTTAGCTTGTAAAGATGCGTGGCCTTTGTGTAGGCGAGCCAGGTGGCAGGAGTCATGACGGGAATCGCCAGGGGAAGGACGAAGAGGGCTGCGAGCGTGAGCGTGGCTTCGTAGACCGGAAAGGCGAGGGCGCGGCCGGCCTTTACGGTGCGGCGATTAGCGAAACGCTGTTCCCATGCGATGCCCCCGGCGGCGAAGAGGACCGGGTAGATGGGGACGACGTAGTAGTCCTTGGCGTGCAGGGCCATCATGGCTGCGAGAAAGAGAAAGTAGGTATAAGCCAGCCAGCGGAAGGTCTTTGCTCCGGGATTGCGCAGCAGCCATACAAGTCCCGGGACCCAGAGAAAGACGGTGAGCGGTCCGAGGTTGAGGATCTGGGTGAGGAGGAAGGGAACAGGACCGAGCGCGATGTTCTTGTTTTCGACGCGCCCGTTGTGCAGGAACTCGAGCGTCGGCCAGTGATTGGCGATCTGCCAGAGAAGATTGGGCAGGGCGATGAGGATCAGAAGGGCAATTCCCACAGCAGCCCATCGGCTGAGCAGGATTCGGCGCTGTGGAGTAAGCAGCAGGCCGAAGAGAAGCGCGATAAGGAAGAAGGTCATCGAGGGCTTGTTGAGCAGGCCGATGCCGCCTGCGATGCCAAAGAAGATCCACGGCCAGCGCGGAGCTATACCGTTCAGAGGGCCGCGCAGCAGAAGGATGAGCGCCAGCACGCAGCTCATCCAGAAGATGGATTCGCAGGAGTTCATGGAGAGGAAGCTGTCCAGAGCGAGGTACTGGGGCGCCAGCAGGATTCCCAGCATCGCAAGCCCCTGCGCGGGGCGACGGCCACCCATCGACCAGGCGAGAAGTCCTGTGAGGAAGACGCGTGCCGCGCCGGCGACAGCGGAGAGCATGCGGATTCCGGTGAGGGAGTGGCCGAAGAGGGTTTCGGCCAGGCGCGCCTGCACGGCGACGATGGAGCCGTGGTCCACATAACCCCAGGCGAGGTGGCGTCCGCACATCAGGTAGTACATCTCGTCGCGGAAGTAGCCATAGCCGATGTGCGCCTCCCACAGGTTGGTGGCTATGTGCAGAAGCAGTTTGACCGCGGCAAAAATCAGAGCCAGACTGAGCGCCGCACGTAAGGTAGGATCCATGGGGCGCACAATGGTCGTCGACGCTGTAGCAGTGGACATAGATTTCTCCGGGTCGTGCTCTGTAATCTTCGTTATCTAAGGATTACGGAGCAAGAACATTTTCGTTCCGTGGTGGAACCATCTAACATGGTGTCGTCAGCAATCGGGCCCGAAAAGTTCTGTTTAAGAAATCAAGAGGGGTGAAACATGGACTGGACTCCTGGCGGGCTCAGCAGAGATGTCGAAGATAGGCGCGGCTCTGGCGGCGGCTTCGGCGGCGGCGGACTGGGAATCGTTGGCTTTATTTTTTTAGTGATTATCAGCCTGATCACAGGCCGTAATTACATTGGCAGCTACCTGTCTGGCGGAGGACATGTTGCGACGACCAACACCCGGCCTGCGACCAGCTCTCCTGCCGAGGATCGATCGGCCCAGCTGGTCTCGTTTGTGCTGGACGATGTGCAGCAGCAGTGGGAGACGCTTCTGCCGCAGCAGACACAACGGCCTTATCGTCATGCCAAGCTGGTGCTGTTCCGAGACTATACGCGCTCCGGCTGTGGAACGGCGCAGTCGCAGACCGGTCCGTTCTACTGCCCGGCCGACGAGAAAGTTTATATCGACCTCAGCTTCTGGGATGAGCTTCGCCGTATTGGCGGAAGCACTGCCGATTTCGCACAGGCGTATGTGATCGCGCACGAGCTTGGCCATCATGTGCAGAACATTCTGGGCATCGAGCAGCAGATGCGCCAGCTTCAAGGGCGGAATCCCGGGGCGAAGAACCAGCTTTCGGTGATGCTGGAGTTGCAGGCGGATTGTTTTGCAGGCGTCTGGGCCCATTCGGCGGCGCAGCGTGGAAAGATCGATCAGACGGATGTGAACGATGGCCTCAAAGCGGCGGCGGCGGTCGGCGATGACCATATCCAGAAGATGTCGCGCGGGGCGGTGTCGCCGGAGAGCTTTACCCACGGAACGTCGGCCCAGCGGCAGAGCTGGTTTACGCGCGGCCTGCAGTCGGGCGACGTGAACCAGTGCAACACATTTCAGACACGGTCGAACGGGAGCTTCTGAACGAGGCCAGGTTAGCACGGGAGTGGAAGCAACAATTTTTTTAGCTTAAAAGTCCTCGTCAGGTAGTATGTTCGCAATGCGACGGCTCCTGTTTCTGCTGGTAGTTTTCGGTTTTTGTGAGGTTGTACAAGCTCAGGCCCCCATCGACAAGGTGTATGTCTTTGGCGACAGCTATTCGGACATCGGGCGCGGGTGGCTGGACAGTGATGGACCTACGGCGGTCGCTTATATGGCGCAGCACCTGGGGCTGACCATGGTGCCGTCGAATACGCCGGACTCCGAAGAGAAGAGTCTTAACTTTGCGGTGAGCGGCGCGCCTTCAGGGGAGAACCAGGCGCATCGAGTCTCCAAAGGCTGCCTTGGGCTGGGGATGAAGAACCAGGTGGCGGAGTTCGTGGCCAGGGTGCGCGACGGTTCTATCGCCTTTGATCCGGAGACTACGCTGTTCTTCCTGGCCGGCGGCCTGAACGACAGCCGCATTTCGACCGAGCAGACCGTTAACAATCTCGAGGGCGAGATCGACGCACTGTACAAGGCGGGCGCGCGAAGGATTCGCGTGGCTGTGCTGCCGGAGAAGATTCCGAACTTCAGTGATGTGGCGATCCGGCTGAACCCGGCGATCCGCCAAATTCCCGAGCAGATGCAACCGAAGCTGAAGGGCGCGGACATTGAGCTTAGCCAGTGGGGAGCCTTCTTCGACATGGTGCTCCAGCACGGGGCGAAGTACGGGATCACCGATACGACGAACCCGTGCGCGGGACGGACGATCTTCAACGAAGATGCGACGCCGTGCGCGGATCCGGCGAAGCACTTCTATTACTACAAGGAGCACCCTTCCACTGCGACCCACAAGATCGTCGGAGAGATGCTGTATCGCGAGGTGACGAAGCCCGCTGCTCCTAAGGCAGAACATGCAGGGAAGGCGACTGAGCCGCAGCCTCGCCGGCAAAGTAGCGACGGATCTTCTCCGCGGTAGCGGTGTTGACCACGGCGGTGAGGGCGTCGGGGGTCTTTTCGGCGGTCTGGCGGATGGCCCGGACGGAGCCGAAGTGTTCGAGCAGCCGTTGACGAGTGCGAGGACCTACGCCAGGGATGGAGAGCAGCTCGGAGTCGCGATCGCGCATCTCGCGGCGCTTGCGGTGGTACGAGATGGCAAAGCGATGCGATTCGTCGCGAATCTTTTGGACAAGGTGAAGCACAGGGGAGCGGCGGTCCAGGACGACGGGATCGTTCTCTTGTCCGTAGACGTAGATAATCTCCTCGCGCTTGGCGATGGAGGCGAGCGGCTGCAGAGTGACGCCGATCGCATTCAGCGCATCGGCCGCGGCATGAAGCTGGCCCAGGCCTCCGTCGATCAGGATCAGTGAAGGGAACTCTTTTTTATCGGCGAGAAGGCGAGAATAGCGACGCTGGATGATCTCGCGCATGGAGGCGAAGTCGTCGACGCCGGTGACGGTGCGGACCTGAAACTTGCGGTAGTCGGACTTCTTCATGGCTCCGTCTTCCCAGACGACCATGGAGGCGACGGTCTCGGCACCCTGGATGTGGGAGATGTCGAAGCACTCGATGCGGCTTGGCGGTTCCTCGAGCATGAGCGCATCCTGCAGGGCTTCGGCGATGGCTTTCTGCGACGGGAGCAGGACGCGGAAGCGTTGATCGTAAGACTGCTTCGCGTTTTGTCCCACAAGGTCGACCAGAGAGCGCTTCTCGCCGCGCTGCGGGGCGAGGATCTCGACGCGGTGGCCGGTGCGTTCGGCGAGAAGTTCGGCGAGAAGGGCGCGGTCGGGGAAGTCTACGGGGAGGAGGATGGAGCGGGGGACGTAGCCCTGGTCGAGATAGAGCTGCTTCAAGAGCGCGGAGAAGAAGGCCGCGGGGGAGAAGCTGAAGCCGGGCTCGGCCAGCGCAGTATGTTGAGTGATGGGGAAGCCTTCGCCGATCTCGGGGGCGGGACAGGCAGGATCGGGCTCGAGGTTGGGGAGAGACTCGGTCGAGGAGAGAGTGTGTAGAGGTTCGAGTGGAACCGCAGGTTCCTCGACTCCGTTGCGTTCGGCTTGGGATGACACATCTGTGGCGGAAGCTGCCGATTCGTCTTCTTCGGTAGAGGTTTCCATGAACTCGGGGAGGTCTTCCCAGAAAAAATCGCGGCGGTCGACGATCTTGCCGGAGCGCATGTGGAAGAGGTTTATCGCGAGCATCTCGTTTTCGTAGTGGAAGCCGAAGACGTCCGCGTCCTCGTTGTCGGTCGTCGCCATGCGCTGCTTGTCGAGCATCTGGTGGACGGTGGAGAGCTGATCGCGAAGCCGCGCGGCCAGCTCGTAGAGCTCGGATTCGGCAGCCTGCCGCATGCGGATGGAGAGGCGCTGTTCCAGCTCTCCCGGACGCCCTTCGAGGAAGAGCTGAACGTCACGGACCGCCTGGCGATAGTCCTCCGGCGTGGTGAAGCCCTCGACGCAGGGGCCGAGGCAGCGCTTGATGTAGTACTGCAGACAGGCGCGAGGGTGATAACGCGACAGGTCCACCTTGCAGGAGGGAATCAGAAAGCTGCGGTGGATCAGGTCCACGAGCCGATAGGCGAGGTTGGCGGGAAAGTATGGGCCGAAGTAGGAGCTGCCGTCCTTGCGCAGACGCCGCGTGACGAAGACCTTGGGGTAGCGGTCGCCCAGGGTGAGCTTGACGTAGGGGTAGGTCTTGTCGTCGCGAAGCAGGATGTTGAAGCGTGGCTTGCGCTGCTTGATCAGGTTGTTTTCAAGCGCCAGGGCTTCATGCTCGTTGGCGACGGTGATGTAATCCAGATCGACGGCCTCGCGCATCAGCGTGCCGGTCTTTGCATTGGCCTGCGAGGCCTGGAGGAAGTAGGAGCGCACCCGTGCACGCAGGTTTTTTGCCTTGCCTACGTAGATGACTTCACCTTCCGCATTCTTGTAGAGGTAGCAGCCAGGGGAGGTGGGCAGGGTGCGAATTTTTTGCTGGAGATCCATTTCGATTCCGGGCCGCGCCAGATGAAATGGCGGCGGAAAAAGACTTAGGTTTCAAGTCTATCCGCCTTTTTTACAAAAGGTTGGCCGAGTAGATTTGACGCAAATTCACATCAAAAGTTCCAGATGCGAATCCCGGCCTTCTGCTGGCTGGAGTGTGATATCGGCGGGTAACTGGTTGAAAATATACTACTTACTTGTTGGAGCCGTTTGGCATAGGGATTGCATTTGACTCTATCGAAACTGTTGCAGCGAAGGCTGCACGAAGGAGAGTAGCAAATGAGCTCCATGACACGTTTTTCCCTTGGGAAAGAGTTGAAAGCAGGTTCTGCCGGAACTGTTGTTCTCACCAGTGCACTGTTGCTTATGTTTACGGTCGGCTGCTCGAGCAAGAACTACATTCGCTCGCAGACGGCGCCTCTGGTTGACCAGACCAACCAGCTGGATGCGAAGACGGCCAGCGATCACCGTACGATTGTGGGCACCGACGAGCGCGCTACGGCGGGCATCGCCAAGGCCCAGGGCTCAGCGGATACTGCCGATCAGCATGCAACAGCCGCGGGGCAGTCTGCAGACACCGCCGGCAAGTCGGCGCAGGAGGCTTACAACCGGGTCGATACGCTCCACGGCGTGATCGCGAATCTGGACAACTACAAGTCTGTCGCCGATACGAATGTCACCTTTGGATTCGACAAGTCAGTGCTGACGGCTCAGGATCGCAAGACGCTCGACGACTTTGCGACGGGCCTGGCAGACAAGCGCAGCTACATTCTCGCGGTCACGGGTGGTACCGATTCCACGGGAGATGCGAACTACAACTATGGCTTGAGCCAGCGTAGAGCGGATGCGGTCGTGAATTATCTTGCGACGAAATACAACATTCCGCCCCACAAGTTCTATCTCATTGGTATCGGCAAGGACCAGCAGGTAGCCAGCGACAGTACGGCTGCCGGCCGGGCCAAGAATCGCCGTGTTGAGGTCAAGCTGATGACGAACATGGATCAGCAGGCTTCCAACTAATTATCCGCAACACCCATCTGCACCACCACACACCGCGAGATGCCGGGGACGATATGCTGCGGCCCGATGTCTTGCAACCTCTCCCAGCGGCGGCAGGGACAGCATACGAAAGACCCTGCCAGCCACCTTCCTTTTTGAAGAGATTTCACCAGTCGGTTGTTGTCACTCCGTAGCGAAGCGAAGGAGTCTGCCGTCAGCTGGTCGCTCACGACGTTTGCGGTAGGAAAGCAGATTCCTCCGCTTCGCTATGGAATGACAATTGTTTGGACGATGGTGTCTAGTCTTTCAGTGCGCGGTACACCAGGCTCAGAAGAATCGACGTAAGCACAACCCAGGCGAACTGATACCAGTAGAAGAAGGGAAACCCGAACAGAGCGGGCGTCTCGCGGGCGTACAGCTGCGGAAAGCAGAGCGCGAGATAGGGAATGGCAAGAAGAACCCACAGAATCGGGCTCTTCCTCTTCTTCGACGGCGTGGATGGGGTGGAATCGCTGGTCATGGTCTCTTCGTGAGGATGCTATCACGTCAGGTGCGGTCGTCCGTGTGATTCGGGTAAAGTGGAGCTATGGAATCACCGGAAAGCGAAGGGGCTGCGCGCAATCTGCTGGAAGCCGTGCAGATTATGGCGCGGCTTCGTGGACCTGGCGGCTGTCCCTGGGACAGGGAACAGACCTTCGACACGATCAAGCGCTATACGCTCGAGGAGACCTACGAGGTCTTCGATGCAATTGAACGAAGAGCGTGGCCGGATCTCAAGGATGAGCTGGGTGATCTTCTGCTGCAGGTCCTGTTCTATTCGCAGATGGCGGCGGAGGCCGGTCATTTCACGATCAGCGATGTGGCTGCGAATCTGAATGCAAAACTGATTCGGCGGCACCCGCACGTATTCGGGGATGAGAAGGCTGAGGATGCGGCGGCCGTGCTGAAGAACTGGGAAGAGATCAAGCGGGAAGAGAAGCGCGCTTCGGGGACGCAGCCCGAGACCTCTGTGCTGGGTGAGATTCCACGGTCGATGCCGGCGCTGCTGGAAGCAGGAAAGCTGGGGTCGCGCGCGGCAAAGGTAGGTTTCGACTGGCCGGACACCGGCGGCCTGTTTGCCAAGCTGGAGGAAGAGATTGGGGAGCTCCACGCCGAGATTCAGAAGGATTCGGATGAGAACGCCAATTCCCTGGCGATAGAAGAGGAGCTGGGCGACCTGATGTTTACCGTCGTGAACCTTGCACGGCATCTGAGGGTCGATCCCGAGTCCGCGCTTCGCCGCTCCAACACAAAATTTCGCCGCCGCTTTGTCGCCATGGAGCGCGAGGCCAAAGAGAGCGGAGGGCTTGCCACGCTCGGTCCGGAGGAGCTGGATGCTCGATGGCGGCAGGCGAAGCTCACCGTGAGACAGCCGGAGACGCCGGAGCTGTGAACCCAAAGAGTTTTGAAAGAACAAGATTGGAACGATGAGTACTCGAAAAGAAGACAGAATTGAGATACGGCCGCTGACGACGCTGGAGCAGTTTGAACGCTGCGTTGTCCTGCAGCTTGAAGTCTGGGGATATAGCGACGGAGACCTGATTCCGCGCCGCGTCTTTCTGGTGGCGCAGCGCATCGGGGGGCAGGTGCTGGGAGCTTTCGATGGCGACACGATTGTGGGGTTTGCCATGGCGCTGCCCGGATACCGCAACCGGCACTCTTACCTGCACTCGCACATGCTTGCCGTGCTTCCGGACTACCGCAATGCCGGCCTTGGCCGCAGACTGAAGCTGGCGCAGCGGGACGACGCGATCGCCCGCGGCTTCGACCTGATGGAGTGGACCTTCGATCCCCTGGAGATCAAGAACGCGCATTTGAATCTTGCCCGTCTGGGGGCTATCTCCCGGCGCTACAAGGCGGATTTTTACGGGCCCTCATCTTCTCCCTTGCAGGGCGGACTTCCGACGGATAGGCTATACGCGGAATGGTGGCTGAACTCCCCGCGCGTTACCGGAATCCTGCGTGGGGAAGCGGAGCCGGTCCAGATCCTCGAACGTGTTGCCGTCCCGCATGCCATCTACCAATGGAAGCAGGACCCCCAGGAAAGATTGTTAGCGCAACAGTTACAAACTTCGAACCGGGAAGCGCTTCAATCAGCGTTTGATCGTGGCCTAAGTGTTTTAGGCTATGAGCGCGATTCCGAGGGCAATGGAACTTTTCTGCTTGGTCGATGGAATGACGAAGAGCAAGGGGCCTGGAGCTAAGCCGATAGCTCATGAAGAGTCTCACATCATCTGGAAAGACGGGATCAAGAGATGCTGAATATTGATGCGATTCATATGCGCGAGATTAATATGCCACTGGCTCACCCCTTCGAGACCAGCTTCGGCCTTACGACGGCCCGGCGCATCCTTCTGGTCGAACTCGAGGGCGAGGGTCTGACGGCATGGGGAGAGTGCGTCGCGGGCGAGCATCCCTACTTCAGCGACGAGATGATCGACACCGCGTGGATTATTACTGAGACGGAGCTTGCGCCGCGTCTGTTGGATGCTTCGCTGGAGCGCGGCGGCGATGTGCCGGATCTTCTGAAGCAGGTCCGCGGTCATCGCATGGCCAAGGCCGCTCTCGAGAACGCGATGTGGGATCTGGAGGCACAGAAGGAGGGGGTTTCTCTGGCCGGCCTATTGGGGGGAACCCGCGAGACTATTCCCTGCGGCGTGTCGATCGGGATCCAGCCCACCCTGGAGAAGCTGATGGAGAAAGTCGAAACCGAGCTGGCTGCGGGGTACCAGCGCATCAAGCTGAAGTGTAAGCCCGGCTGGGATCGCCACATCTTCGAGGCTGTGCGCAAGCGCTGGCCCGAGATTCTGTTGAGCTGCGATGCCAACTCCGCCTATCGCATGAAGGATTTTGATCACATTGCGTCGTGGGATCAGTTTGATCTGCTGATGATCGAACAGCCGTTGTGGTACGACGATTTCTACTTCCACTCCATGCTGCAGAAGAGGCTTGCCACGTCGATCTGCCTGGACGAGTCCATTCGTAATCGACGCGATGCGCTTGCCGCCATCGCTATGGAGTCGTGCCAGATCATCAATATCAAGGTAGGGCGTATCGGCGGGTTCAGTGAAGCGATTGCGGTGCATAATGTTTCCGAAGAGCGGGGCATTCCTGTGTGGTGTGGAGGCATGCTGGAGACCGGCATTGGCCGCGCGCATAACATAGCGCTCTCCTCGCTTCCGAACTTCTCGCTTCCGGGGGACGTCTCCGCGTCGGCGCGTTACTGGACCCAGGACATCATCGAGCCTGAGGTTACAGTGAGCAAGCAAGGCGAGATTCCTGTTCCCACTGGGGTGGGGTCAGGCTATGCCGTGCTGCGGGACAGAATCGAAGACCTTACGGTGCGCAGGCAGACCTTGCGCGCGAATGCTCGCGTGACCGCCTAGAAGGCTCGTTATCGCGTCAGCGGGCAGGCAGGGGCGTGTCCAGCAGCAGACGCACGGCCTCCTGGTAACTCATCCGAGGAACCGGCTGGTAGCCCCATGCATCGATATCAGATTGAATGTTGAGCGTCTTCACCATCAGGGCGCGGACCGAGATCCGCTCCGTAAAGTGCGTGAAGATCCAGCGGCCATTGCCCGCGTCTACCTGATCGAGAACGAGATGGCCGCCGGGATAGATGTGGGCCAGCATGCCCCAGCCGAAATTGACGCTGCGGAAGATGTTTCCTTCCAGGCGGATCGTCTGCTTCGTCTTGGAGTCGATCCAGGCCCGACCCTTCAGGCCGGTGAGCGCTTCGGCGGTCGTCGTCGGCGGATGAAACTTCG
>Ga0193743_1001541_pt1 | contig 17098 bp, 11 predicted proteins | sample L2c2metaG_FD_143038 | JGI IMG/M metagenome (GOLD analysis project Ga0193743, IMG submission 143038) | Soil microbial communities from a riparian zone of the East river system, Colorado, United States - L2c2 | ecosystem: Environmental > Terrestrial > Soil > Riparian zone | place: USA: East River...
GCCAGAGATGGAGACAAAGGATGCTGGGTTGGTGTCGGTGATGACCTGCGAGGGCTTGGAGGTGACGTTAATAGTGCCGTTGAGGAGAACCGCAGTGTTTGAGCTGAGAGTGAGCGGCGAGGTGCCGTCCATCGTGAAAGTTCCGCTCATGTGCAGAACGATGAAGCTGCCTGGATTGGCGGCCAGAGCTGCGTTGTAGGCTGTCTGCACATCGTTGATGCTGCCGGAGCCGACGGTGATGTCGGTGCGGGTGACGCCGTTGAGGATCGGGTCGTTGTGCTGGTTATCGATCGTGGGCGGATAGAAGTACTTGCTCGTTGGAGCGTTTAACGGAGTTCCATGGGCGACCACATAGTTTGCTGAGGAACGATCGGTGAGGTTGGTCTGGTTGGAGAGCGTGTTGTCGTAGACAAAGTTGTCGGAGCCGTCGAAGTCGATACCGTTGGCTCCATTGTGACTGACGATGTTACGCAGGATTGCGGTTGCAGAGCTGGACGATGCCAGCTGAACGCCTGTCTCGCTGTTGCCGCTGACGTCATTGTCGGAGATGAGGTTGTTGTTGGCGTCGGCGAAGACCCCAATGTTGTTGTGGCTGATCTCATTGTTCGTGACCGAGGAGTGCGCCGAATTTAGCTGGATGCCGATGCCTTTGTTCTCGTGGACGAAGTTGTCGAGTAAGAGCGTCTGGGTGATGTTGCTGACGGTGTTTCCATTGCCGGAGAGAACAATGCCGCCGCGGCTGGTATTGCGCACGGTGACGGAGTCGATGTTGATCTTGGTGGAGTCTTCGGCATCGATTCCGGAGAGCTGGGCGAAGTTTCCTTCAAGCGTGCCGCCCGCGATGGCTACCTTGCTTTGCCCGGAGATGGAGATGAGGCTGGTGGCCTTTGCGCCGGGCAGAGCGGCGATGGTGCCGTAGAGGACAACCGAGGTCTTCGAGGGCAGGGTCAGTGGATTATTAAGAATTCAGTAGGTTCCGGTAAGGGTAAGGACGATGGGTGCGTCGGCATTGGCTGAACGAGCAGCGTTGAGCTACTTTTGAACTGTTGCAAGCGGAATAGAGTCGAACTGAAGCGTAATGGGAGTTTCGCCCGGAGCGAGGATGTAACTGGAAGGTGGAGGGACATAGCGACCGGGATGACGGGGACCCTCGGCCAATGCGGTCGAGAAGGTACAGATAAAGACGAGGCCTGCGAAAAGACCCAGACGGAAGGCGTGGGAGGCGGGAAAGGAAAGGTTATTTGAAGCGTGATTCACTCTGGAATGCACATGGGGGAGCATCTCCTTTGGAGGATGTCCTGGAAGAAAGACAGCAGTTCTCGCTCGCTGACTCTTTGTAAAAGGAGGCGTGCATCGGCTCGCAAGCTGTTTTTGATGCTGCCGTCGAGCCTGCACTTTCTACGTATCGAGGACAGGGCACGGATCGGCGCAGCCACTGTACACAGCGCCTGAAAGAGTGATCAAATTTTTATATGTTGAAGATTAAATTTATTGGCGATAAATCTAATTGAGCCGCTGAAAGCGGGCGATCAACTTTTCGGCCAGGGGCTCGCCGGACTCGGTCCAGAGAAGGCGGCTAGAGATGCCGGAGTTCTTTTCGACCGAGAGCGTGAAGGCGAGCAGCATCTCGATGTTCTGCTGGATGTGCTTCTGGGCCTCTTCGTCGAGCTCAGTCTCTTCGTTGTCCAAAATCCAGGGGGTGTCGAGTCCGAAGTCGACGCGGATGTGTCCATTTTGTTCATAGGTGGCCTGGTCGAACTGGGGGCCGAAGCCGATGACTCTTACGGTGGCGGGCTCGGGGCGCCAGAGGGTGTCGAGCGCGGCCTCGGAGATGGGAGCGTCGTTAGCCTCGGGGGTCCAGAGGTTCCACTTCATCTCGAACTCGTAGGCCATGTCGTCGTGGAGCTGCTGGGTGGCCTCGGCGACGGCGTTCTCGATGATGGAGTCTTCGGTGGACTGGGCGCGGTCGTCGTTGACGTAGATGCGCTGATAGACAGGGGATTCGGTGAAGCTGATGGGATAGACCGAGGCGGCGGCGACGCGCTTTTCTCCACTGACAATGGCGAACTGGCGCAGGACGGAGACGAGAGCCGCTGGAAGAGCCTCGAAGCGAAAGTTCGGAAACCAGAGGCTGAGATAAAGCTGGTCTGCCATTCCGATAGTGTACAAGTCTTTCCGGCGGGCAAAAACGGACGGACCCGGAGAGGGAATGAGAAGATAGAACAGACGGTTTACGATGCAGGTTTCGATTGAAAGGCTGCGGAAGTGGTTGCTCGCGGGTGCGGGCCTTCTGGTTTTGGTCGTCGCGGGCTTTCTGGCCATCGCCCACTATCGGACGCACCGTTTTCTGACGAATCTTCCACGGAAACTGGGCGCCGATATTCAGCAGGAGGCGAACTCCTATACCTGGTCGCAGACGGTGAAGGGAAGGACCGTCTTCACGGTTCATGCAGCGAAGGCGATTCAGCACAAAGACGGCAAGTACACGCTGCACGATGTTGGGGTTACCGTATATGGCCGGGGGCAGGAGCAGGGCAACCGCGTAGACCGCATCTACGGCAAGGAGTTCGAGCTGGACCAGGCTGCAGGGATCGTGCGGGCCATGGGAGAAGTCCATCTCGATCTCGAGGCCCCGGCGAAGCCTGGCGATGCAGCGAAAAATCCGCAGCAGAACGCCGACGCGGGGGGTCACGAACAGGATCTGAAGAACGCGCGGCTGGTGCATGTGAAGACCAGCGGCCTGGTCTATCTGCAAAAGCTTGGCGTGGCGGCGACGGACCAGGAGATTGAGTTCGAGTACAACGGCCTGACAGGACACGCGATGGGAGCCGACTACAACGCCGACAGTGGCGTGCTTCTGCTGCACTCCGCTGTAAAGGTGAACGGTCTTGACCATGGCCAGCCGGTCCTGTTGACGGCCTCCAAAGCAGAACTGAACCGGGAGAGCCGCAGGGTGCTGCTTTCGCAGGCGAAGTTCGTTACGGTGAACGGCGATGGGGATGGTGAATCGGCCAGGCAGACGGTGGAGGCCCAACAGGGAACCGCGATCCTTCGTCCCGACGGTTCGACCGAGCGTCTGATCGGCGATGGTGGTGTGCGGGTTACGGCGGGAGACGGCTCGCAGGTGATCTCACGGCACGGAGAGGTGTGGTTGAGCGATGCGAGCAAGCCGGAGTCGATGGTGATGACCGGAGATGTGCGCTATACCGCGAACGATGCTTCACGGCAGGCAAACGGAGAGGCAACGCAGGCTCGGGCGGCGTTCGACGGGCAGGGTCGTATGCAGAAGGTGGTCTTGACTGGTTCGGTTCACCTGAAGGAGCAGATCGCTCCAGCCAATGGCGCAAAGACGGGGAGCGAGAGGAACCTGACTGCCGCTGGCGTGGAGATGGCCCTGGCGACCGATGCGAAGGGAAGATCGTGGCTTCGGGATGCGAAGGCGAATGGGAGTGCGCGTCTTCAGGTGATCGACGCGGAGAAGGATGGAAAGGGTCTGCGTACCAGCTCCATGAAGGGCGAAGTCCTGACGTCGCATTTTGTTCTGGAGGATGGAAAGCCGCGGTTGAATGCAGTTCATGGAGACGGCGCAACGGTTCTCGAACAGAACGGAGCGAATGGCATGGCGCAGACGAGCTCTGGAGACACGCTCAACGTCGCGTTCGTTCCGTCTCCCCATGGAAGCCCGTCCTCCGGCCGAAGAGAAGAGATTGCAAGCGCCGTTCAGCAGGGCCATGTCGTTGTGACGCGCACCGTGCCGGCCAAACCGGGTGTTGCTGGAGGCCCGGAGAGCGACAGGGCAACAGCGGAGAAGGCTACATACGACGGGAGTACGCAGCGAATGACGCTGACCGGCTCGGTCGAGATGCAGAGCCCGGATGGGTCGCTTTGGGCCGACCGGATTGCGATGGAGCAGAAGACGGGAGACGCGGCTGCGGAGGGCTCCGTGAAGGCAAGTTACAGGCAGGGCGGTCAAGGGGAAGCTCTGCATGTGCTTGCAGCGCGAGCGGATCTGAAGAAGGCAAACGATACGGCGATCTTCTATGGAGCTGGCTCAGGAGGCTCCGGGAGCAAGTCTGCCCGGTTGTGGCAGGGGGCATCGCAGATCGAGGCTCCTGTGCTGCAGTTCGAAAGGAAGCAGGGAAGGCTGACGGCTCGGGGGAACGGTGGCGGCGAGCCGATGGCGGTCCACACGGTGCTGACGAGCGCGGGACAGGCGGATGGAGGCAAGTCTGGTGGCTCGTCGAAGGATAGCCTGCTGCGTAAAGCGGCGGTAGTTCGGATTGGAAGCCGGGAGATGGTGTACTCCGATGAGTCGCGGACCGCGCAATTCACGGGTGGAGTAAGGGTGGAGAGCGCGGATGGAGTGATGCGGGGCGAGCAGGCCACGGCTTATTTACAATCGTCTGCAGCGAAAAAGAATGCGCCAGCAGCAGCCAGCCCGGAGTTTCTGGGAGGCGGGGTAGAGAAAGTCGCAGTCCGCGGAGCGATCGAGATCGAACAGACGGGACGCCGCGCGACGGGAGACCGTCTTCTGTACACGGCGAAGGATGGAGTCTTTGTGCTGACGGGAACGGAGGCGCAGCCTCCCCGGGTGATGGACACGATACGAGGCACCGTGACGGGCAGGGAGCTTCGCTTCCGCCAGCAGGATGAGAGTGTCGTGATTTCTAATGGAGATACGAACGGGACCGGCCAGAGGGTTCGCACGGAGACGCGGGTGAAGAGAGAGCAATGAGGACTCTATCGACTGAGGAGATTGGCAAGTCGTATGGCGGCCGCCAGGTAGTGAGAGGGGTAAGCCTGAAGATCGAGCAGGGCGAGGTTGTGGGTCTGCTGGGGCCGAATGGCGCAGGCAAGACAACCAGCTTTTACATGATCGTCGGGCTGGTGCGGCCTGACGGGGGCCGGATTCTGGCAGACGGCAAAGACATAACGCGGCTCCCGATGTATCTGCGGGCGCGCGAGTATGGTGTCAGCTATCTTCCGCAGGAGCCCTCGGTCTTCCGCAAGCTTACGGTCGAGGACAATATCCTCGCCGTGCTGGAGACGCAGCAACTGAGCTGGGAGGGAAGAAGGACCCGCACGGAGAAGCTGATCGAGCAGCTGAACCTCGCTCATGTGCGCAAGACGCGAGGGTATGCCCTCAGTGGAGGCGAGCGCAGGCGCGTCGAGATCGCCCGCTGCTTGGCGATCAATCCGGCGTTCATTCTGCTGGACGAACCGTTCTCGGGGATCGATCCGATTGCGGTGATCGACCTTCAGGAGATCATCTTCGGCCTGAAGAGGTCGGGCATCGGCGTCCTGATTACGGACCACAATGTGCGCGAGACGCTGTCGGTGACGGACCGGGCTTATATCATCAATGAAGGGAAGATCTTTCGGGCGGGCACGCCCGGCGATCTGGGACGAGACCCGGAGGTTCGCAAGGTCTACCTGGGGGAGAAGTTTTCGATGGATTAGTCTGGGATGAGTCTGGCCGGTACAACTTCAGTTGTAAAAGCCGGCAACCGCGACGAGATACATGGAAACGACGGCGCGGGGTAGACTTACGCTAAGTAAATTTTTCAGCCGTGTAGACTAGTGGCCTGAAGGGCCATAACGATGTATCGCGGGTAGGGACGGTGCATTCCGATTCCCGCATTTGCAAAGGATTTAAGAGGATCTGCTGACGTGCTCCTGCAACCCAAGCTTAATCTGAAGGTCTCCCAGCGCCAGGTACTGACCCCCGGGCTGGTGCAGATGGTCAGTGTGCTGGCGTTGAACAAGCTGGAGCTCAAGGAGATGATCAACACAGAGATCATCGAGAATCCGGTGCTTGAGGAGATTGAGGATACGGGGATTCCGCTCGAAGAGCAGGCTGGCCTTGAAGGCGACCGGGAGCGTTCGGCAGAGGAGGTCGCCGCTGAGGGCGAGCGCGTCGAGAAGGATCCGTTCGACGAGATTGACTTCGGGAGCTACTTTCAGGATTATCTCGATCCTGGCTTCCGGACGGCCTCGAACTTCGAGGAGTACGACAAGCCTTCGCTCGAGAGCTTTCTGTCGCAGCCCGGCACGCTGAGCGATCACCTGATGTGGCAGCTTGGATCGATGACGCTGGACCCCGAGGTTCGGTCCGCCGCGGAGCTGGTGATAGGCAACCTGAACGAGAACGGCTACCTGACTGCGAGCGACGAGGAGCTGGTGGATTCGCTGCTGCAACTGGAAATCCCCGCTCCGCCTGAGCCGATTCCCTTCGAGCAGGGCTCGCGGGGCCGGGTCGCGGCGGAGGCCGGCGATGAAGACGCATCGGGCAACGTCGATCTTGCAGCCTCTTCCGAGGAGCGTGAGTCGCTGCTGGCGGTGGTGCGCGAGGCGCGCTCGGTGATCAACCATCTCGACCCGGTGGGAGTGGGGGCGCGCGATCTTCGGGAGTGCCTTCTGATCCAGATTACGGCGCATCGTAACGAGGCGTCCCTGATGCTGCACCGGAAGCAGGAGGCCGCAGCGAAGAACGGAGCCTCTGCCAGCGTTCCTGAGGACGCGGCTCCGGCGGAGAATAAGGATGTCTTCTCGACCGCTGCCTATATCGTCGAAAACTGCCTTGCGCTGTTGCAGAAGAAGGACATGCGCGAGCTGACGCGAAGCTGCGGCCAGTCTGCCGAAGAGGTACAGGCGGCGGTGGAGTGTATCCGTGCCCTCGATCCCCGCCCCGGACAGCGTTACAACCATATTGAGACGCGGCTGATCGAGCCGGACGTCGCCTTCGTGAAGCGGGATGACCGTTATATTGTCCTGGTGAACGACGAAGACATGCCGGCGTTGCGGCTGAATCACAACTACCGCCGGATGCTGCAGGAGAAGCAGACGGAAAAAGAGGTCAAGGAGTACGTGAAGGAGCGCTACAAGTCGGCGATTCAGCTGCTGCGCAATATTGAGCAGCGGAAGAATACGATTGTGCGTACCTGCGAGGTTATCGTTCGCCGGCAGACGGAGTTTCTGGAGCGCGGGGTGGATGCGCTGAAGCCAATGATGATCAAGGAGGTCGCCGAGGAGATCGGCGTGCATCCTTCGACCGTTAGCCGCGCTGTTGCGAACAAGTACGTGCACACGCCGCAGGGAGTCTATGAGCTTCGCTTCTTCTTCTCTGAGGGAGTCAATGGGCCCGAGGGTGGCGATCTTCCGCTGGTGCTGCTGAAGCGCAAGGTCAAGAAGCTGATCGAGGACGAGGATGCGCGCAAGCCATTGACCGACGATCAGCTTGCGGCGGAGCTGCAGCGTCAGGGCATTCAGGTGACGCGCAGGACGGTGGCAAAGTATCGCGAGGACATGCAGATTCCGAGTACCCATCAGCGCCGGGTGCGCTGAACCGGCGTAATATGTTCCACACGAGGTACCGAGATGAACCTGGATTACACCGGCAGGCAGACGACAATCACGAAAAAACTGAAAGCGCAGACCGAAGCGGGGCTGGCCCGGATCGAGAAGATCATTGGAGATGCGGGTAGCGTTCACGTGATCCTGACGACAGAAAAGTATCGCCGTACGGCCGAGCTGACCGTACAGACGAGGAACCTCAAACTGGTGGCGACCTGCGAGGCCACCGACATGGAGATGGCGCTGCGTGACGCTCTTGCGGCCATCGAGAAGCAGGCTATCCGGCATAAGAAGAAGAGCACGACCATCAAGCGCAATGCGAAAGAGGGCGTCCGTGAGGTTGCCCTGGCCCAACCAGTGAACGGAGCGATCGCGGTGAAGGTCAAGAAGGCGGATAAGACAGCCGCGAAGAACGGATCCGCGCGTAGGGCCGTGCCCATGCTGGTCCATTCGTTTCCCTCGGAGACGCCGCTGGCGGAGCCGCACCTGGTCCGTTCCAACGATGGCGTCGCCCTGAGGCCCATGTCGTTGGAGGAGGCCGTAAAGGAAGCGGCCTTCCGTGATCGTGAGGTCTTCGTCTTTCGTGATCACGCTGGCCAGGCCCTGGTACTGCACCGCAAGCGCGACGGCAAGATGGAACTGATCGAGGTTCCGTAAACTACAGTGCGGGTCTCGTCGCATCCCGTGGCATGACAGATGCTAGGATTCCAGTCATGCCACGGAAGCAAGCAAAAAAGACGGCGAGACGGGCGGTCAAGGAACTGGTGATTCTGACCGGACTATCCGGTTCGGGAAAGCTCTCGGCTCTGAAGACCTTTGAAGACCTTGGTTTTTATTCGGTGGATAATCTACCGCTAGAACTGGTGCCACGATTCGCGGACCTGGTGCGGCAATCCAGGGAGATCGAGCGCGCTGCCCTGGTCGTCGATGTTCGCGAGGGGATGCGGCTCGACGAGTTTCCAGCCACACTGAAGAAGGTCCGCAGGGCTCTGCCCACGCGTGTGCTCTATCTCGAAGCCAGCGACGAAGCGCTGATCCGGCGATTCTCCGAGACGCGTCGTCCGCACCCGATGGGCCGCACCGATACGGTCATACAGTCGATCCGCGCCGAGCGCAAGCGCCTCGATCCCATCCGTAACGTCGCCGACATCGTACTCGATACCACCAAGTTCACTGTGCACGATCTGCGCGCGCATATCGGGGCGCAGTTTGAGCGCGAGGAGAGCGATCGCAACCTCACCATCTCCTCGAACAGCTTCGGTTTCAAGAACGGAGTTCCGGCCGAAGCAGACCTGGTCTTCGACGTGCGTTTTCTGCCCAATCCTCACTTCGTTCCGGAGTTCCGCAAGCTGACCGGCAAGCACCCCAAGGTTGCCAAGTTTGTTCGCGACTTTCCTCAGACGGCGGAGTTTCTGGATAAGACGGCCGAGTTGATGAAGTTTCTTTTACCGCACTACATCAAAGAGGGCAAAAGCTATCTGACAGTCGCGTTCGGCTGTACCGGCGGTCAGCACCGCTCGGTCTTCATCGCCGAGGAGATGAAGAAGAGGTTGACCGCCGCTGGATACCGCGTCAAGACGCTGCATCGCGACATGCCCCGCTGACTGCCGCGAAGACGCAGAGCCCGCGGGCAATTTAAGATAAAAGGATGTCGGAGATGGCAACGATCTGGAGAGTGGCGGCTTGAAGCGTATCTGGCGCTTACTTCTGTATGTGCGGCCGTATGCCCTCCACCTGACCGGTTCGGTGATCCTGATGGCGATGGTTGGCGCGATGGCTGCGCTGCGCATCCTTCTGGTAAAGCCGATCTTCGACAACGTGCTGAGTCCGGAGGCCTCGACCGGCAATGTTCTGAAGTTCCACCTACCTCACATTGCGCGCGAGCTCAACCTGCAGTTCCTGGTTCCGAGCCACTTCCACAACGCATGGACGGTGGTGGCGTACGCTCTGATCGTCTCGGCGGTTCTGAAGTCGGTGTGCGACTACTTTGGTACTTATCTGGTGAACTATGCCGGTTTCGGCATGATCACCGACCTGCGCAACGATCTCTACAACGCTGTGCTGCGCAGGTCGGTGGCGTTCTTCCAGAAACACACGACCGGAACCCTGCTCTCGACACTGATTAACGATATCGAGCGCGTGCAGTATGCCATGTCGAGTGTGCTGGGCGACTTCATGCAGCAGCTCTTCACCCTGCTGTTTACCGCCGGGGTGGTCGTTGTCGTCGGAGGCAGGCTTGCCTGGGTACTGTTGCTCTTCGTTCCGGTCGTGATCTCTTCAGCGCGGCGCATTGGACGCAGAGTAAGGCAGACGACCCGTAAGGGGCAGGACAAGCTCGCGGAGATTCAGAACATCCTGCACGAGACGATTACCGCCAATCGCATCGTGAAGGCCTTCGGGATGGAGCTGTGGGAGATGAACCGCTTCCGCAGAGCTGCGCGCAGGCTCTTCCGGGCGAACCTGAAGTCGGTCAGGGTGCAGGCCATCAGCTCACCTCTGATGGATGCCCTGGGATCGGTTGGAATCGCCTTGCTGCTGCTGCTGGGGCGGGGAAGGATTCTGCACCATGAGATGACGGCGGGTTCGTTCATCGCCTTTCTGGTGGCGGTCTTTACACTCTACGATCCGGTGCGGAAGTTCGCTCTCTTCTACAACAGCTTTCAGCAGGCGCTGGGCGCGAGCGAAGACATCTTCAAGTTCATGGATGCGCAGGACGATGTTCGCGAGAAGCGTCGCGCATTCGTCCTGAATGGTTTTCACGAAGAGATTCAGTTCGAGAATGCAGGCTTCGGATATATCGGCGAAGATGGCGAGACCGCGCAGGTGCTTCACGATGTCAACCTCACCGTGAAGCCGGGCGAAGTGATCGCTCTGGTGGGACCGAGCGGGGCGGGGAAGTCTTCGCTGGTAAACCTCATCCCGCGCTTCTTCGATGTGAATGAAGGGCGCATCATGCTCGACGGCCACGATCTTCGCGATGTCACGATCGCATCGCTGCGCGAACAAATCGGCAAAGTCACCCAGGAGACGGTGCTCTTCAACGATACGGTGCGCAACAACATCGCGTACGGGCAGCCCGATGTTCCGCTCAGCAAGGTTGAGGAGGCAGCGCGGATGGCGCTGGCGCACGACTTCATCCTTAGGATGCCCGACGGATACAACACCAGGATCGGGGAGAAGGGAACCCGCCTGAGCGGAGGAGAACGACAACGACTGGCGATTGCGCGGGCGATCCTGAAGAATGCTCCGATCCTGATTCTCGACGAGGCGACGAGCGCACTCGATACGGAGAGCGAGCAGTTCGTACAGGCGGCGCTGGCGAACCTGATGCAGTACAGGACTGTCTTCGTGATCGCGCACAGGCTTTCGACCGTGCGCAGGGCAACGAAGATTGTGGTTCTGGAGCGGGGAAGGATTATAGAGACAGGAACGCACGACGAGCTGATTCGGAAGTCGGGAACGTACCGCCGACTTTACGATATGCAATTTGGAGATGAGATCGTGGCTGTGACAGAGAGCGAGACGCCATTGCAGCCGGCGGAGCTGGAGGGATTTGCTTGAGTTTGATCTATTCCATGACAGGATTTGCGAGCGCACGAAGCAGTGCGGATGATATCGTCGGTTTTTCGCTTGCCATCAAGAGTGTGAATCATCGCTTTCTCGATCTGCACCTGCGCCTGCCTTCCTACTGCGACGCGCTGGAGATCCAGATGCGCCGCCTGCTTAAGGAGATGCTGAAGCGGGGTCACATCGAGGTGACGCTTCAGGTGGAACGCAAGGCCAGCGCTCAGATTCAGCTGAATGCAGACCTGCTGGGGGCCTATATGGAAGCCTTCAGCAAGGCTGCTGAGCTTTATGGTCTGTCGAGCCAGCCGGACTTGAACGGTCTGCTGCGGATCCCCGGAGTGATGACAGCGGAGAGCTCAATCGGAGTCGAGGGGATTCCGGAGCTCGATCAAGCCGTGATGGCGGCGATGCCTGCGCTGGTCGAGAAGCTGAACGAGGTTCGAGCGCAAGAGGGGGCTGCGCTGGCTGCGGAGCTGCGATCTTCGATGAAGCGCCTGCGGGCTTTTGCGGAAGAGATGGCCGGTCTGCGGAACGGCGTGCGCGAGGCACAGTTCGAGCGTCTGCGGACGCGGCTGACAGAGCTGACCGAGGGCATTCCGGTGAGCGAGGAGCGGTTGCTCTCGGAGGCGGCGGTGCTGGCAGAGAAGAGCGACATCGAAGAGGAGATCGTGCGGCTGAGGACGCATATCGACCGCTTCATCGCCATGCTGGACGAGGGAGGCGAGCTGGGCAAGCGCATGGACTTTTTGCTGCAGGAATTGAACCGCGAGGCGAATACGATGCTCTCGAAGACCAGCGCGGCCTCGGGCGAGAACAGCCTGCGCATCACCGAACTTGGCCTCGAGATCAAGGCCGAGATCGAGAAAGCCCGCGAGCAGGTGCAGAACCTGGAGTAGCCAGGTGCAAAAGCTGGAGTAGTCTCGTTTACACTGGCAGAGATCCAAAACAGATGGACTGTGGAACGACCAGGAGCAGATGGCGGGAATTCTTTTTATCATCTCAGCGCCCTCCGGATCGGGGAAGTCGACGCTGGTAAGCCAGCTTCGCACCCTGGTGGAGGGACTCGACTTTTCCATCTCGTATACGACACGCGCTCCTCGTGGTTCAGAAGAGAATGGACGCGAGTACTACTTCACTACCCGTGAGGAGTTTGAGCGTTTGGTGGCGGCAGGGGATTTCCTCGAGTGGGCTGAGGTCTTTGGAAACTACTACGGCACGGCGGTCTCCGCGCTTCGCCATGCGAAGGAGCTGGGCAAGGATCTTCTGCTCGACATCGATGTGCAGGGCGCGTTGCAGGTGATGAAGAAGATGCCGCAGGCGGTCTCGATCTTCATCCTTCCTCCCAGCCCTGAAGTGCTTGAGCAGAGGCTGAAGAACCGGAGCGCGGCCGAGAAGATGACCGACGAAGAGGTGATTCAGAAGCGTCTTGCCGAGGCGAAGAATGAGATCAAAAAGGTCTGGGACTATCGTTATGCCCTGGTGAACGATGTCCTGGAGAACGCCGTGGCGGAGATGCGCGCGATCGTTCTCTTCGAGCGGGGAGATCAGGATTGCGAGGCTCTGGCCAAGAGCTGCCGGACCGATGCGGCTTCGCCGAAGCTGAGATCGGTGCTGGATGCTTTTGGAGAATAAGGGCCTTGATTTCCACTGTGAATTTCTGATGTAGATTTTGCGGAGCTTGAGGTACAGTCAGGGACAAGGAGGTCTACTGATGACGGAAGAGAGTGCATTCCACAATAAGTACAGCCTGGTCAAAGGTGCGGCACGCCGGGCGCGGCAGCTGCAGTCCGGAGCGCCTTCGCTGATCGCGGCCAAGTCGATCAAAGCCTGCCGTGTGGCACAAGACGAGATCAAGCAGGGCTACGTGAAGTATGTTCTTCCACAGGGGCCCGCGAAGCCGGAGCCTCAGATTCACTAGATCTTTGATCGCTGTTGCGACGCGATAGCATGGAAGCTATGGCAGAAGAGCCGGAACAGCAGTTGCGCGCCTACGTCGAGTACCTCCGCGACCTGGGTGTGTACGATCTTTATCGCCGGGGTGATCCGGTCTATGAGGCGGAGGCGGCTTTACCGGCAGCGCCGGTAGTTGTTGCTGCGCTAGATCCCGTGCGGACCGAGCAGACAGTTCTCTCGATGAGGCAGCCAGTCCAGCAGCAACCGGCGGCTAGCTCGCCGCGGCAGACAGTTTCTTCCTTTGCCCCTTCACCCAGAAGAGAGTTTCCGGAGTCCGAGATCGCTAAGCTGGTAAGTTTCGACAACCTTGCGCCACTGCCCGAGGCGCGTCTTGCCGCGGCCGATCGCCCGGCGGCTCTCGAGGCCATCCGCGAGGAGATCGGTGACTGCACACGGTGTCCTCTGGCGTATGCGGGGAGGCGCAAGATTGTATTTGCCGACGGAGACCCGAACGCGCGGCTGATGTTTGTGGGCGAAGGTCCGGGAGCGGACGAGGACACTCAGGGGCTTCCGTTTGTCGGCAAGGCAGGACAGCTTTTGAACAACATGATCAACGCGATGGGGCTGAAGCGGGAGCAGGTCTATATTGCGAACATCGTGAAGTGCAGGCCACCGGGGAACCGTACTCCCGAACCGGTGGAGGCGAATACCTGCACGCAGTTCCTGGTCAAGCAGGTAGACGTGGTGCAGCCCGAGGTGATCGTCGCCCTGGGCTCGACGGCGGCAACCTACCTGCTGGGGGTGAAGCAGTCGCTGGCCGGGCTGCGCGGGCGATGGCATAGCTGCCGCGGAGCCAAGCTGGCAGTCACCTATCATCCGGCGTTCCTGCTGCGCGATCCGAGGCAGAAGGGTGAGGCGTGGAAGGACCTGCAGATGGTGATGAAGGAGCTGGGCCTGAAGGCTCCGGCCAAGGGGTGACCCCCTCCCCCCGTTTTTTGCGCAAAGTCTTCAAAATATTGTGCTTAGCTTTGGACCTCAGGTGTTCCTCATGGAGATTCGATGTCCCCTAGAGGAAGTTAGCCCGTGTGATTTTCCCGGGCTTTCTTCTGCTTTAAGTTTAGCGAGATAGAGAAAACTGATCGGCAACTTTATGTTGTCTGTTTTGTTTTTGTTAGGTGAGCTCCGGGCTTGACAAGGTCTTTGGACTTGCGCCTTCACTCCAAGGAGCAGGGTTGCTTGGGTCCTGGGTCCACGCCGCTCGCTCCGGTCGAAATGACACGTTTGTGTGTCTTGCTCCTTCGTTCTGGGCAGAGTGAATTTTTTTGCAGATTTTTCTTCATGTGAACGTACTTCAGGGGTAAGCTCTAGTCTCCATGCGAAAACTAAATCTGGGGCTGGCGCAATTGCGTGGGTCTTGTGGGATTTTCAGGGCCCTTGTTGTGTCTCTGGTGATGTGTGTCCTGATCAGCTGCTCGGGCGGGAGCGGCTCGAAGCAGTCTACTGGGACGACAGGAACGGGGACAGGCACAGGGACAGGGACAGGTACAGGCACAGGGACAGGTACAGGAACAGGGACGGGAACAGGGACGGGAACGGGGACAGGCACAGGGACAGGAACGGGACCTGGAACGGGGAATCCGCCTCCTTCGGTCAAATACGGTGTGGTGAAGGGCGGGGTCGTTCCGGTGAGCGGGGCGACGATTCAGCTGTATGCAGTCGGATCGTCGGATGCAGGTTCTGCGACGCCTCTGATTGCGTCTCCATTGTTGTCGGATTCTTCAGGTGAGTTCGACCTTGCCGGGGCGTATACCTGCCCTTCGGCCGATGCCCTGGTGTATGTGGTGGCGACGGGCGGCGACCCTGGAACGGGCCAGGCAAATCCGCAGCTGAACCTGATGACGGTTCTGGGCAAGTGTGGCGACATTACCGCGACGACGAATATCACGATCAATGAAGTGACGACGGTTGCGGCGGTGTGGTCGCTGGCGGATTTTATGAGCTCGGCAGATGCCGTGGGTGCTGCCGAAGCGAATACTACAGAGTTAAGCGCGGCCTTCCAGATGGCGGCGATTCTGGTCAATCCTGCAACCGGAAAGTCACCTGGCGCTCAGGCGCCGCCGACCGGTGTTCCGGTGTACGTGATCAATACAGTTGCGGATATTCTTGCCGGCTGCGTGCAATCGAGTGGAGGCGCTGCGGGGGATGGATCGGCTTGCGGCAAGCTGTTTCAATACACAACGCCTGCGGGAGGAGCTGCGGCCACGGATGTGATCGGCGCGGCGCTCGGGATTGCGAATTATCCAACGCAGAACACGGCAGAGCTTTCCAGCCTGATTCCTTCGCCTGCTCCCTTTCAGCCGGCGTATCCAGCTACAACGCCGCTGCCGAGTCTTGCTATTCCCGGATTCTCGACGGGTTTAATGACGACGGCATCCAGTCTCTCTTTTCCAGCGAGTTATGTGGGGAGCACGTTGACCCAGCGGGTGTTCTTGACGAATAAGGGAACCTCGCCTGTTATAGTTTCGGGCGCTGAAGTTATGGGGTTGAATGCGCTGGAGTTCAGCGCCAATATGGACACGGGTGCGAGTAGCTGCAGGGGTATAGATCTAGCTCCCGAGGCGGCCTGCGAGGTTGACGTTTCCTTTTCTCCCGCGAGTGTGGGACCCAAGATTGCCACGCTTCACATTGTGAGCAATGCGCCAAACCCGCTGATCCGTATTCCTCTGCAAGGGCAGGGGGTGACTCTTACGACCGGCGCCTTCAGCATCACGGATCAGAATGGCACGCCGGTGACCTCGCTGACATTTACCAAGGCAGGTGTTCCTCAACATCTGACTGTGACCAATACAGGGACCGGCGCACTGAACATGACGGTGAATGTGACGTCGACCCTGGGCACTCTGGTACAGGCCAACTCCAGCTGCCTCTCTGGCGGTACTGTACTTAATTCTGGTGGAAGTTGTTCCTTTGAGGTTCTGTTGAATGCTCTGGTTCCGGGCGCGGGTACGGGATCAGTTGCAGTGAGTGCGACGGGCGGAACGGGTCTCGTGTCACAGACGGTTCCGGTTGAGATTCCTGCGTCGGGGGTGAATTTTTCTGCGGCGCCGGTCTCATTCGGAGATTGGGGCCAAGGCACTACGAGTACGCCACTCACGATCAGTGTGGTTTCGGGAGACAGGAGTTTGACGCCAGCTCTGTCTCCCCCCTCTATCAACGGGACCAATGCATCTGATTTCGCTGTCAGCAGTGCGAGCTGCTCCGACGGCGAATGCAAGATTCTGGTGACGTTTACCCCGAGTGCATTAGGAAGCCGTTCTGCAAAACTTACGACGGATTATGGGGACGTTCCATTGAGCGGGGATGGCTTCAATGGACCTTCTTTTACAATTTCTCCCTTTGCGCTTCTTTCTGTTCCTGTCTTTTCTGTACAGAGCGAGGACGTAACGATTACCAATAACGGAAACGTTCTGTTACAAAATTTTGAAACGTCGACAGGAATTTCAAATCAAGGGTTCCTTAGTTCGAGCCATTGTCCTCCTACGCTGGAACCCGGACAAATCTGCACGGTTACTGTCACGTTTTCTACCGCTGCGCTTGGCAATGCCACAGGATCTCTGGAGGTCTATACAACAGGGCCTTTTATCTATAGGTCGATCGATTTGAGAGGGTATGGACTACCGATTTCTCCTATCCTCTCTCCGACTTCCATGACGTTCGGGGTCAATCAGGTGGGTGTAGCCAGCGCGCCACAGACCTTATACATTCAAGCTCCGGGTGTGAATCCAATCAGCCTGACGGCGGCTTCGACGGAGGATGCCTCCGCGGAGTTTACGGCATCACCCTCGCAGTGTGCGGGGAGCTGCGCGGTCAAGATTGCGTTTACGCCCTCGACCACGGGAGTGAGGAAGGGTGGGATCAAGGTTACGGACCTCATCACCGGACTGAGCTCGACGATTGAGGTGCAAGGAACTGGTGCAGAGCCTGACATAGCTTTTTCGCCCAGCTCGTTCACGTTTTCAACGCCGGTCGGGACTGCATCGGCGATTCAGATGGCGACGGTGAGGAATAATGGGACTGTGGCGATTGGAATCTCCACGGCGAGCATTGCCGGGGCGAATCCGGAGCAGTTTGCGATTCAGGCAAATATGTGTCCTACGACGGGGCTTTTGCCGGGTGGAAGCTGTACGATTTCGGTGATCTTTCAGCCGTTGGCTCAAGGGGTATTTAGCGGAACATTACAGTTGGCGACCACCGATCTGAATAATCCAACGTTTACGCTGAACAT
>Ga0193743_1001542_pt1 | contig 17097 bp, 20 predicted proteins | sample L2c2metaG_FD_143038 | JGI IMG/M metagenome (GOLD analysis project Ga0193743, IMG submission 143038) | Soil microbial communities from a riparian zone of the East river system, Colorado, United States - L2c2 | ecosystem: Environmental > Terrestrial > Soil > Riparian zone | place: USA: East River...
TTCATTATTAGCTTGGCTGCCAGAAACATCAGATATCTGGCAAACTTATGGATGCAAGATGGATTGTCCATGGAAGCTCTGTGTGGGAAAAAGAAAAGCATGGAGCCTGTCTGAGGCAGTTCTGAGACATTTGAGTGCTGTCACTTCTGTCGTCTTTTCCCCTGATGGAAGGTATATTGTGTCTACATCTAATGATGACACTGCACAAATATGGAACACAGCCACAGGAGAGTGTGAAGTAGAGTTGAAGGGACATTCAAACCAGGTCAACTCTGCTGTCTTCTCTCCTGATGGTATATATATTGTGTCTGCATCTGCTGACCACACTGCATTGATCTGGAATGTAGCCACAGGAGAGTGTAAAGCAGAGCTGAAAGGACATTCAGACTGGGTGATATCTGCTGTCTTTTCACCTGATAGCATGCACATTGTATCTGCATCTCATGATAATACTGCATGTATATGGAATGCAGCTATAGGGAAGTGTGAAAGAGAGCTGAAGGGGCATTCAGACTGGGTCAACTCTGCTGTCTTTTCTCCTGATGGTATGCATGTTGTGTCTGCATCTGATGACTACACTGCACGTATCTGGAGTACAACCACAGGAGGATGTGAGGCAGAGCTGAAAGGGCATTCAAACAAAGTTAATTCTGCTGTCTTTTCTCCTGATGGTGTCCATATTGTGTCTGCATCTCATGATAACACTGCACGGATCTGGAATATGGCCACAGGAGAGTGTGAAGCAGAGCTGAAGGGACATTCAAATTGGGTTAACTCTGCTATCTTCTCTCCTGATGGTGAAAGTATTGTGTCTGCATCCAGTGATTGCACAGCACGAATCTGGAATACAGCTACAGGAGAGTGTAAGGCAGAGCTAAAACAACATTCAAACAAAGTTAATTCTGCTGTCTTCTCTCCAAATGGTCTTCATATTGTGTCTGCATCTAATGATAACACTGCATGTATCTGGAATACAGGTACAGGAAAGTGTGTAGTAGAGCTGAAAGGACATTTAGACTGGGTCAGATCTGCTGTCTTCTCTCCCAATGGTAGGCATATTGTGTCTGCATCTAATGATAACACTGCATGGATCTGGAATACAGCCACAGGAGAGTGTGAAGTGGAGCAGAAAGGTCATTCAGACTGGATCATTTCTTCTGCCTTCTCTCCTGATGGTAAACATATTATGTCAACATCTAGGGATTGCACTGCAAGGATCTGGAATGCAGCCACAGGAATGTGTGAGGCAGAGCTGAAGGGACATTTGAACTGGGTCAACTCTGCTGTATTCTCTCCAGATGGTATGCATGTTGTGTCTGCATCTGATGATCACACTGCACGGATATGGAATACAGCCACAGGAAGATGCAAGGCAGAGCTAAAAGGGCATTCAGACAAAGTCAATTCTGCTGTCTTCTCTCCTGATGGTGTTCATATTGTGTCTGCCTCCTATGATAACACTGCATGCATCTGGAATATGACCACAGGAGAGTGTGAGGCAGTGCTGAAAGGACATTCAAACAAGGTCAATTATGCTGTATTTTCTTCTGACAGTCTGCATATTGTGTCTGCATCTCATGACAATACTGCACGGATCTGGAATGCATCCACAGGAGAGTGTGAGGCAGAGCTGAAAGGATATTCATCTCCTGTCCTCTCTGCTATCTTTTCTTCTGATGGGAAACATATTGTGTCTGAATCTGAGGATCACACTATATGGATTTGGGATGTAGCCATCGGAAAGTGTGAAGCAGTACTGAAAGGACATACCTTTGTTCCATCTTTCTCTGATAGCACTCAATTGCCTATGATATCACCACTTCCTACTGGTGTTTTTATTCACAATAGTTGTCAGGGTCAAATTCATCTCTCATCCCAATCATCTTTCCTTGATATATATCAAGACACAATATTCCACACCATAAACTTCCATAATATCCCAATTCCACCACCTTTCCATAAGCCAACATTTATCAGCTACCATTTATCCAAAATATGCCTTGGGTTTGGATCAGGAGAACTCCTACTTCTAGAGGTATGTATGGTCCTCATTATGATTGTATTACTTTCTTGCTCATTGGTTGTCCCTCAAATACAGTTTCAATCTTAGTGCCCCAAACTTGCAGCAGAGCATGGTTCATTTCTATAACATCATCACCTCTTCTTTTAGTACAAATTCTTGTGTAACATATAGTTCTGCCAGTTCTAAAGGCTCCATTGGTTTTCAGGTGAGAAGATATTGATGCAATATATTGATGGAATGATGTAACAAGTACTTAGTCATGTAGTTTTGCCCCATCCATTGGCTCTTTACACCTTGTCATTGTACTTACTTCTGTGTAATCTTGGTTTCCTTGTAAAACTAATCATACACATTTTGGCACTGGCATAAGAAGGTTTTCATATTTTTGAGGTGGCTCCCAGAGACTCTCAGAGTTCCCAGAGTGACTTAGAGCCAAAGTGTTTTCCTGTTTGTTAGTTGTATTTCAGCTGATGCAGCCATTATAGAGAGAGAGGTGGTACAACATATTCTATTATATATTTGATGTGACCTCAAATGGCATCAGTATCACACCTTTTAAGCTTTATCTAGATGTTTAAGTAGAAAAAAGCAGATATTCTAATAGATGAAACATTGTACATGCTCAATGTATCGTTATATACAAGAATTCAAAAATCAATCATGGATCAGGAGGCTAGCTCGAGCAGCATCCACCCTTTCCAGACTTATATCCAAAGAGATAATGGGGGTGATATCATGATGACCAGCTATACATAAAGCATCAAGTAGGAAAGATGGGGACATGGGGCTTTTTTTTACCTGTCAATCCTGCAGCATCCCTGGTCCATTGTTTCAAATAACTCCGCAAAGGAGTGAGAAGGTTTGTATCAACAGCTTTAAGAACACTGGTATCCCGAACTCCAGTCTTTGAGTGGAATCAGGGATTCTATGCGCAATGATGACGAACAGAGGACTGACCAAATTGCTCTTGTCCCTTAGGAGAAGGACATAATAAAGAGACAAACACTCCACCAGTCTTTGCGACTCATGACTGTCTTGAAATTCGCTACAAGTTAAATTTTCAGACATGAATAAATCACTGGGATTGGGTCTGAAAAGGATGGGCCCAAAACTGTGCAGAAACAAGGATGTCAAGAAAATATTTTCTGAACTCGGAGGGAGCGATAAAGCTTGAAGTAGGGCTTCCTTCACCAGCCCAACTGATGCCACTCGCATTTGAGGAAATTCGGAATCGCTCGTGAGCTCTAGAAGATGCCGAAACCTGAGCTGAGGTTCACTAGCTACGAGTAAAAGCGATAGCACACGAAATGCTTGATGTCTGGTTAGAGGATCTGCGTGAATGCTTGCCACTGTTGGCAAAAGACCGCAGAGTGGTACAGTTATGTGAGGCGGGAGACTGGGCAGCGATGTTTTCGATTGCCGAAGATGTAACGTGCGCGTGAGGATAGCTAGAGATTCGTCGAGAAAGGAATTGGTTTGGATGGAAGAAATCAGAACGGGGAGAATGAAAGGTAGGAAGATGTCAGGATCAGTCTCTGGGGAAGGTCGATAAGCTGCGATCATGAGATCGGCAGTGGAAGAATCGCCCGTTGATCGGTTTACACTGGAGCCAAGGGTTGTATATACTTCCTGGGAATGTTTAAGCTAGAAATTTCAGAAGCAGGCTGACATAGCTTACTATGGCGTCTAAAATGACCTTTTCTCCTTCCTCCCAGCCAGATTGCTGTGACGAACGTATACTTAGCCGAGGATAACACACCTCGAAAGTACGCTGCGCGATAGAAGCGCATATGCAATGTCCACATGAGATGATAACCTGATTCAGCAAGTCTTCGAGGATTTCCTGGAAATCTTATGCTGTCATCGCGCGTGGCCCCAACGGAGGGTTGTCGCTTACCTTCGACATCCGAATATCTTCGTGCTGACCTCCAGCAACTGTCTCCGCCCATTTTGCGGTCTCCTGACAAAGCACTGCGATAGCGGAAATGATTGCCCTACCTTCTTGTGTCGTCAGGGTTGAAGTCGCAAGCTGAATGACTGTTTTAAGCTCATTAATTAAGGGTCTAATTGTTGCTGGAGCGGACTTCCGGCGCATTTTCATCCTCGAGATTGCTACATTTCAGCATCAAGAAGCATACACAGACCGACCAATCCAGAACTTACAAGAACCATAAAGGTCAATGAGGATCGTCAATTGAGTTATAGGGGAATTCAACTTGAATTTTTCCGCAGGTAGTGTACGTTCTTCCTTGTTGTCACCCCGTTGGGCGTCGTTGTCCCCAACCGCCTCGTCGGCATCGAATAAAGATTCCATTTGCTCGACAGCCTCTTGCACTGCCAATACAACTTCCTTCGCTGATCCACACTCACCAATGACAGCCATGATATCTCGAGCTGCAGGATCATTGCACGGAAGTAGAAGTGGAAGCATGTTCAATGGATCCTACATCGGTCTGATCAAGAGTTCCTGCATCGGTGCTTAAAACCAGGTACGAACGAGATGCGAAGTGGCATCTGATCTTGTTATGAGGTGATGGACCTCAGAAAGCGTTGTCTTAGGTTTCCTGTCGCGTGTAGCCGATGTTAAAAGCGCGACGAGAGCTAATCTGATATCCTGTTCATGCTGGTGTCAGTTTGTACCATTTCGATTCAGAGATCTGAGAAAGCTTACCTCGTCACTAGGATTACCTTCAGACAGCTGGAGAGAAGTTGCGAGTTCATCATCCAGAACCATATCAAAATTTACATCAAGTTGTCGGGGTCGGTTGTTTGGCTGTGTTGTAAGGTGCGGTAGGTTTACTCCCACAAACAGTTGTATGTTAGAAGGTAACTACCATTTATTACAGAGTCAGCTACGCTTTGGTGCCACTCCAGGTGTGTAGATGCTTGGTCTTGGCTCTTCGAAATATACTCAGCGTTCGAATGGAGCAATAAAGTCTTAGGTCTTAACGTTTAACCCCCATTGCGTTATTTTCTACAGCACTAGATTATGAACGTTTCATGTTCATCGTTACGATAACTTCTTGAATCCATGATATTCTTTGCGATCGCAGATTAGGTGTCTTCATGATTCTTGAATCTTTACCGACTTGCTCAATCGCTGATTCAAAAGTAGTGAGTTCATAAGGTGAATTATCCGATCCCTATGTCACCATAATATTTATCTCCCCTCTTCTTCCCTCATTTAGACAACGTCTCAGCACAAATGGACCCGAATATCAAACCGTGCAGATGAACGACATTAACGTTGTCAGAACGATTATCAGCTGAGATCGGGGTTCATTGCAAAATGAAGGGCTTACTGACTCCTGAAGAACTTGGCCGAATCGTCGATTACGATCCTCGACGGCTTTTCATATGCACAAATTACATCCCTAGTCGACAAAAGGTGAAGGATATAGTAAGTTCTGAACCCGTTACTCTAGTAGTTCTCGATAATGAGCTGCAGTGCTTTGTTCTTATTGTTTCCTGCCTTGTCTTTCAACTGTTGATTCAATATCTGGAAAATTACAACTCGGCGTTAGATGTTTAGACAAACATTTAACATGGGATCCGTGCCTTTAGAAGACTTAAGAACTTCTTCCTGAACTCGTTCCCGAAAAGGCTATCCACAAAAGCACTTTCCTCGAATTTCGAGCATGCATCTTCCCAAGTCAGTGGAAAGCGTTCTTTGATCCCCAGCTTTTCTCTCCCTTCCTCACCCAGTAACGCAGCGCTGAAGTGTTTCCCGGTACAATCCTGAATAGTAAGCTCTTTTGATTCAACAATTCCATTTAGGCCTGCCCCAAGCACACCAGCCAGAGCGAGATAGGGATTTGCTGTACCGTCCAATGTTTTCCACTCGAAGTTTCGAGACGAAGGAGAATGGGGATTGCACAATCGCACGGGCGCTTCCTTATTTTCAGTTCCCCAGAAGACATAAGTCCCTCCAGACCAATTGCAGTCCTCTATGCGTTGGTAGGACGCAATAAGGGGGAGAGCAAGAAGAGTGAGTGCTGGGAGATGCTCAAGCACACCTGCCAAGAAAGATGCTTCTATCTCGTTCAGATTTGAATGACCCAAGGCGCCAAGCGTCGGTTGTGGTGCATGAACCGAAATGTGCGCGTGTGTCCCGCTGCCACCTGGGGGAATTAGTGACAAGGAGCTGGATAGTGATACATAATTTGAAAGAAAGGGACATACTGTGGTCCAAGAAAACTCTTGGAGCTAACGTCGCTCTGAGACCATGTTTGCTGGCTATATTGTATATTGTTTCGCGGGTGTGTATGAGGGCATCTGCTGCCTCCAAAGGAAGAAGGGGGCCAGTCACAACTTCATACTGCCCCGGAGCTGCTTCGGAGTGATACATTTGGAGTTCAACATCGGCGATTCCCAAAGCATCAGCGATTTCCTCAAGCACCTGGGCCTCATTTGTTCCGGATGCAAGAGCCTGTGCGTCGCACCACCCATGACAGTTGACAGCTTCAACTGGGTTCTTGTTGTTAATGAGAATGAATTCCGTTTCAAAGCCCACAAGAAACTCGACGCCAGAGATTTTTTTAGCATTTCTGCAGAACGAAACATTATTTATATTATTTGCTTTATATTCATTGAAGTTGAGAGTCAGGATACATACTCGGTTACGCGTCTTAAGATCGTTCTTGGGCATAGATCAACTTCGAGGCATAGATCATCTTCGACCCCGCGTACCGGTCTAGCAGCAGGCGTTCTCAGTTCGAACCAGCCCATTATACTTGCATGTCCAGGTGCGTATGGGCATAACCTGATCGAAGAAAAGTCAAAAGCATAGAGATATTCTCCAACTGGACTGAATGGGACACAGATGTACAAATATTATATTCAGCATGGTCCATTAGCAGTGGTACCAAACACATGCCTGAACCCCTCCGCGATCGTGATGAACGCGACTCCTAGAGTCGCTTTGGGCATTGAAGTACCAGGCCTCGACAGTCCTACTAGCTTCTTGAAATAGGCCAGAGGGACAACGCGATAACGTATGTTGTTGATCAAATCTACCCATTGAATGCGGACGTATCGAATCCCTCGATGTTCCAGGTCATTGACAGATATTGAAGATTGAAAGGCGCCTTGTACGGGAAGATAAGAGACAACATCATGTGCTAAGTCGAATAGTGGTGTTGACATATTGGGGGTAGGACTCGTACATCAGTAGAAGAGAGCTGCCTCTACTTGCTCGACGACGAGCGCTTTTAAGTGGTATTAATAACCCAAACATCATCGGTATCTATATATGGGTCGTTGAGGCCTCATGGGGTATACAGCATTGTTCACATGTACTGATCTGCATAATGATTGTTGCGACTACCAAAATAGCTGCCAGACGAAGCGAAACGCTTTCATTTTTAAGACATGTCAGATTCAAACGAAAGGACAAACGAGTCTCTGTAGATCTCCATATTATGTCCTCCGCATTGAGACTTGGTAACACTTCGTGAGACTAATTGAATGATTCCACCCTGTTCGCTTGTGGTGTACTGTCATTGCTTATGAATCTCGTTGATAGAGAAATCTAAAGCCAGATAATCCCGTTTATCCTTATTACTAGATTTTATTAGACATAATGCTCTCCACCCCCTACCGCATGCACCTCAATCCCGATCGTCATTGGTTAGACATATTACAGTAAATATAATTCGAATAACGCGATATCTATTTTTATTTGCCCGTCACGTGCACTGTCTCCCATACTATTTACTCAAAAAATGACCTCTTTTTGGACCCTAGAGTGAAACTAGCTGTTAATGTACAATCGCATTTGGAAAATTATCTGCATTTGATAAGTTAGATCTGTCATTTTCCAGTCAAAAAATAATACTAAGACTGTCACAGGCTAATGGTAATCAAGAACAAACAATTGATCGATCCGCTTCATTCACCAAAAGAAAAATGAAAAAATCCGTGAGCGTGCCATGAGCAAGTCGAATATCAACGAGCCCTTTCTTCTTACGACATATACGTCTACAATTCGTGGCAACCATATACAGAGAAAACCAGGTGTATATGCGACGGTTTCCCGGAAATCAAGTTCTGATGACCATGTGACGGTCGCAGTACAAGCAGATGGTGTGCATGTTCTCGATGTAAGTGGTTCTATATGTCACAAATGGTTGAATTTATGACTGGGTATGTTTCTTTAGGTATCTTCACTGCATCCTGTAATATCACACACGATGGGGCCGGCGACATTTTTTGCTTGCCCCCCTTTAACTCTTCGTGCTACTTCAAGCAGTGTGTCAACGACCTATGCCGTGATAGCTGCGTCTCCAGAATTACCGTCTCCTGAAGAAAGTGGCAGGATCCTGTGGGTGTGGCAGGATGACAGCTCTCTGATAGCAAAGGGGAAACAAAAACCAAAAAGAAGTAAAACCGTGGTGCGCAATTTTCAATAGCGCTTTGTGAACAGAAATCTGACTTCACCATCATTAGCTTCCACCACAACAAACTGCACATTCCCTTTTCTCATCTACTGAACTTCCTGGTCGGATTGTGATACTCTCGACAGCCGGAGAAGTGTCTTTGATTGATGCAGATTCCCTCGAAGTCAAATCCACAAGTAAAACGACGTCCAATGCAAGTTCTGTTATCCAAGCTTTCTTACTCTCAAGCAGTCAATGTTCTTTTGTCAATGCGAAAAATGGTGCTGTTCTGATCGTTATAAGTTCTGGCCCTCCGAAGACAACGCATTTGCGAATATGCATCATCGACGAGGAAGACTCAATATTAGATGGGCGAGGCTATACTATTCCGGTTGAAGCTGAGGTACGATAACTTCCCAATTGTTTTCGTATTTCGTAATTTCCAATAAATATCTAGCAAATATGCAGCGTATCTTGTAGTCCATCCGGGTGCCTTACTGTTCTCAGTAGGTCATCTCTTCTCTCCCATAAGGCATCAAAATCACTAATCAGATGATAGCTGCCGATGGTTCATGGCATTCATACCAATTATCCGCTTCCATTGACCTTGAACTCGAATCACCACCCCCTCAACTTTCCCCTTCTCTGGCCCTTGCCGGTCTCTCCTTCCTCCCAATTCCCAACTCCTTAGCACCAACTGACAGATTCTCGGTCTCCATAATTGCCTTAACATCATCTTATGTTCTCCTTGCCGGCATATCTTCCCCATCGCAAGAGATCTTTTTTTTTCTATGGGACCTTCAATTTTCTGTGTTACTTGCTTCACACAGCCTCCACCTGCCGTCCTCCCTGTCATCCTCCCTTCTTCACCTTCAACTTATTTTGGGGCCTCAAACTCTTACAAAAACGCGTACGCAAGTAACTGGCCAAGCTTTGCTCATTATATCTTCCTTACCACCATCACCGCTGCCAAGGAAAGAAAAGGAGAAGGAGAAAGCCAGTAAAGAGTACAAATCAATTACAATGCTCTTCGTCGTACCATATACAGTGCCATCTGCTTCAACGATTTCGACCGCGTTAGGTCTGGGTGGAGCTAGTGAAAAGTGGCTCCGTGGACCGGACGAACAATGCTCCCCCGTCAAGCCAACAGCAGCCGAGATGAGTCGTGCAAAACTCCTGAGCACCATACGGTCAGCCATAGAAGGCGGACAGGGTCAAACTGCCGCCGCTGCTTTCATGAAGTGGGCGTCGAAGGATGGTGATGGAGAATCATTGGATATAGATTCAGATTCAAAACCAGTGGTCAGTACATCCAGCGCATCCTCACTTTTTCCTCAATAAATTTATCTTTAACAGGATCCACCAGCATCATCTCGATTTGACTACAATTTTGTGAAAGAGTTATTAGACATGGTTCTCCTCATCCGAATACAACCCAAATCAAATTTAACTGCTGCAAATGCCTTAAACGCTTATTCTCCGGAGATCATTCGATACCTTCTTGACCATCGGGTTGTCTGCAGTGCCATGATCGAAGCCCCAGGAAGTCTGTTAGGCGCCTTAAGGGCAAGAAACGATTGGGTGATTTTTTTTGTGTTCTGGATTTCCTACAGATTAAACCTATGCTAAACGTTCTCTCACTCCTTTTCAGAACTCCATCGAGCTGGCGTTTAGCACCGTTCTTGACTTGAAAGAGTCTGAAATTATCGAAAGTCTCCAATTTATCATTTCTCAACATAGACGCTCGGCTGCACAGTCATCGATCATCCCCTCCGACGATGCCATGCAAGTTGACACCCCGGTATTAGTGTCATCCACTACCACTGTGACTTCTTTACCCACCTTTCTAAACCTCACAATCACCTACCCAACATCCCGCGCACCCCTTGTCTCCGCTGTCCGTAGACAGTTACGAGATGCTGAAGACCTGACGATTTTGCTGGAAGTACTGGACAAATGGCTCACCCAGCGAACTGCCATGGACGAGAAACTTTTCCCAGGGAAGAAAGATCTGAAAAAGACGGAATACGGAGTCTGGACAGTAGTTGGTAGGACAGCCGAGAAAGGGAAGCGGAAAAAGTCAGATGAGGTTCCACCCCTTGACAAGGTCAACCCGAGCCTGTTCTGCGTTCTTATTTTCATTGACTAACCATTCTTTTTTTTCGTGTTTTCCTTTCCTCTCTCACCTAAAGATCATCGACTTTATCCAAATAATCCTCGACGCTTCCTTCCTCTCTCTCCTCCAACATAAAAGAGCACACCAAGTCCTACAACGCATAAATGCTCAACTCAACCCAGAAATAGCCTTTGCAAACATGGTAGAAACTTTACGTGGCCCCTTGGAGCCTTTCGCCATCGCTCAGGAGCAGGTGATTAAAGAGTCAAAGGTGCCAGAGAAGGACAAGGACAAAGAAAGACAGAAAATCGATTGGAGACAACGGAAGAAGAGATTTGAGGGAGACATAGGGTTGTATCAGCTGGAAGAATTGGTTTTATGACTTTGTTATCGGGTATTTTAGTATACTTATCTCCTCAACCACTGACATACAGTCCTTTTGAATAAATGGTAATGTTGTCGTTGAATGTCTTCATTGCTAAACGACACGCGTTTGGGCGTGGATATGTACTATCGCAGTGAGTCCAGAAAATTCGAAGCTCATTTCACAATCATTTACATAAGTAGTAGGGATTCTAGAACTACTTATATGTACCGGCAATGCCTCGCATGCTTGATTGGCAATGTCATTTAGCCTGGTAACGGCTCCTGCGATTCTCTACTCACTAAACTTGGAGGTATTGTGCTTCAGGAACATAGACACATGTCAGCACTCGCCCCCAAATAAAAGTTGTCTAAATTTCACTGACACTTGGCGTTCATGGAGGACACTCTAGGCGAGCGACGAAGCTGAGATCGAGTGATTTCCTGCTCGATATACAAGCGAGCAGCGAGTTTAGCAAACTTGTCACCGACTCTAGCTCCTCATGGGCCTGGTCATGGACAGCTAAGACTGTGATATCCAGGTCGACATGCTCTAGCGAGGACCAACCAGAATTGTTGAACACGGTGCACAACCTTTCCCATTCATCACCGGATGAGGTTTCGCCAATAGTGTAAATCTTGAGTGCGACAATTTTCAAGACGTGGTCTGCTGCAGCCACGGCCTCGAGTTCGTTACATAGGTCAAAGAAAGCAACTTTCGTTACTACTCTTAGGCCGATAGTTAGATGTAATGCCTCCAGTGTCCTTAAGGCAGGGAAAGCCATGTCGGCAAGCCCTATGACATTGATATCATGATTAAAGAGACACTAAAGATGATTTAGAAATTTCAAGTAGACTGATCGTGTTCATTTACCGTTAATATCAAGGCACAAAAGTTGTTTGGCGTTCTGTATCAGGCTTCGAGCGGCCTGGATATCTTTAACCGTTTTCAACACCCACAATAAGCCGTTTGAGATCAGTGAAATCCAGAGCCAACCCTCCGCCTACAAACGGATCAACTAAATAACTTCTTGATTTTCGGTACTGTGACGTGCTCTACTAATGGCAACGGTGTAGCTAGAGATTCGTCTACAATTTCCACACATTCAAGGTAAAGTTGCTCGATATTGGTACGTCGAATGAGTGAGGAAACAGGAAAATTCTGAGCCCGATGAGGCGGAGTTGAGTGAGCGTCGGTAGATGCATAAGGCGAAGCATTGGCGGGTCCATTTGAATCCAACCCAACTCGTCCGAGTCGAACGTCGAGAGGGTGAGGAATTGGAGGTAAGGTGTCCTGTCCAGCAAAGCGGTGGGCGCATCACCGCGAAAGGTCAAGTAATAGTCGAGGTCTCGGATATATTATGGGATGTCTGTGGGCGGGGTGAGAAGCCGTACAAGCCTGAAATTCTGTGCCTTTCAAGGGATCCTTGTTGATTTGAATAGAAGAGAAGGTTGCGACTTAGGTGAAGGAAAGACAGGTAGGCCAGTGAAGTCGCTTTGAGGGAGTCGGTGTCTCCCTCCGTCGCGAGTAAGTCTATGATGATGCCAACAATGTCCAAAGGAACGATGTATGACACCACTGTTAGGCCCGACTCCTGGGCCGTCCTCATCATGCGAACTTCTCCAAGCTGTGACTCGGAATCTCGAGACTTGTGGTCGGTGTTGACCAAATAACTCCGTTGCAATTAGGTAATAGATACTTAGCATATACCTGCCACTTGCATCAGCTTCATTGTTCTGCTCAACGACTTTAGGCTTATTCGCGAACGATGTCGACAAGCACCCCAACCTCACCGTCATCGCGGGCGCTCATTGCTCTCCCCATCGTCCATACTCCATCCCATTCCTGGCCGACAACCTCAACAACCTCAAACAACGTACCGTCGACTTCAGCTACTTTGATAGAATATCAAGAACAAGAACAATGGCAACCTATTTTACACTCATCCAACCAAGTTGTCTTATACAACTCTCGCTCACATGCTCTCTCCATTACCTCTACTTCTACTCCTGCCGTGGTAGCGACTCGCCGAAAGAGGAACCATGACACGGAGGTAGGGAGACGATGTCCGTATTGTAAGCAGAGCTTGCCGGCAGGCTTTGAGATGTATGATTTTGGCCAGAACCTGGAAATGAATGCCGATGATGAGCATGTGGAAGAGAACCGGGGTGATCAAGATTCAGGTAGATGGAACGAAACTCAGTGGAATCAACAGTGGCCATCTGGTGATGACATGGGTGATGAGCACTTTGAGGCACTCAGCACAGATCCGGCGTACCATTCTCGCGCGTCGGATTATTTTCGATTGTTAGCAATCGCTAATGAGAGGTCCACTGCGATGTCGAGGTCTTCGACACCGCATGGCGCGTACAGGGTTGGTACCAGTAGTACGTTTGTTCGTGGGGATGACGAACGGAGTGACAACGTCCTCGATGATGGGGCCCACAGAGGTGGTACTACAATCCACACAACCGATAACGCGAATAGCGCGTTCCCAACAGACAAAATGGCCGAAGGTTACTTCAAGGCCTTTTTCCAAGAGGAGTATAAGCTCGGTATGGGCGCAAATGGCTCTGTTTTTCTTTGCCAGGTACATATATGCGCGTTTTCTTTAACCGTTGCTAACTATCTTCGATTACAGCATGTACTAGATGGAAACTCTCTAGGACATTTTGCGGTCAAAAAGATCGCCGTGGGCAACTCACATTCATACCTCCTCAAGATCCTGACGGAAGTACGGTTATTGGAGAGATTGCATCATCCAAACATTATCGCCTACCAGTATGCCTTTACACCCCATTGGGGTCCTTGTTTTACTGAATGCTTGTTATGCCTATCAGTCATGCTTGGCTAGAATCCTGTCAATTCTCATCTTTTGGGCCTACAGTGCCTACTTTGCAGTGCGTCTGGCTTGCTTATCGAGGGAACTTATTAACGTTCCATCCTTAGCGTACTTATGCAATGGGCAGAAGGTGGTAGGTCAGTCTATCTCCGCCCCTTCACCTTTCGGTTCTCCATGGTCCTTTTACAGCCTAGACGACTTCATTGATGCCCGCCTCGGTCGTAAACCGGCAAATATCCACTTACAACACTTCGGTTCAGCTCCAGCTTCTTCAAGGGCATCTACAACACCTTCTGCGCCGCCGGATTCACCCACGCTAGCGGCTCAGCCCCTGATGTCCGATGCTGGAATAACTCCGGTTGCCCCCCCTCAGCAGACTAAGCATGCGCATTTCGCTACTGCTAATGAAAGCCTTCCGCAGTCTACCCAAGATCCACTTTCGCGATCTGCTCGGATAAGAGCTTTTAGGGCGTTTCAACACGCATCACCAGAGGAGAGGGAGAGAATGGGAGGGAACTTGGCATTTGGTTTAGGAGCAGATGGGCTCTCTGGTACTGATTCTGGAGCCAGAACAAGAGGAGAATGGACTGCAGTGCACCTTTTGAGTGCGGATGAAGTCAAAAGCTTGTTCAAAGATGTTGTGGAGGGGTTGAGGTTTTTGGTGATTGATTCCTTAACCATCGTTTCTCGTTTCATGCGGGTCTAATTTTTGCCTTCGTGTAGCATAGTAAATCAATATTGCATCTGGATCTCAAACCTGGGAACGTGCTCCTGACGTGGGACGAAGGCAGGCTGATGTATGTTTTCTGTTGTCTATATACCAGTTTAATTAGTTCATGTCTTTTCAGTCCAAGAGCTATGCTCTCCGATTTCGGCACCTCACGAGATATGCTGAGAAGGTCGAGGGTACGACGTTCGGGAAATACTGGGACGTGAGTTGCTATTTTCTCTCCGTTCTGTGCATGATTTAAACAATAATTTAGGTTAGAATACAGCGCCCCCGAATCTCTCCCATCCCCACTCACGGGGATTTTGAAGGAAACCGACTCGAAAGCAGATATGTGGAGTTTGGGAATGATATTGCATAAACTTTTATTTTTCAAGTTGCCTTATAGGTGTGTTTCTTTCGTTTCTGTCAACAATGGTTTAATTTCCGTCTTGCTACACAGGTACGCTGCGGTCGGAGACGCCAATGGCGAGCCCATAAGTCGAGAGGAGGAAGGCGACAAATTGGAACGGTTAGAAAGGGAAGTTTTGGATTATCCTGGGTTGGTTTTCTTTAAAAAATTCTATATTGGGATGATCTCATACGTTGCACTCACTTTTACCTTTTTTCTCTTTTCCCCCTGATTGTCTGCTTAGATTCAAGTCGAATCCTAACCTGGTTTCCGGGTTTGAAGCCCGCAGGCTTCCACGAGCGTTCCTCGTCTTGCTGGAGAATTTACTTCACAAAGCGCCTGCGGTAAGGCCGTCAAGTGAGAGGGTAGTGAAGGCGATAAGAGACGGAAAAGTATGTCTTAGTTTTCCATCAGATGGGTTTATTTTCAACCTCTTCTTTCGAATAGCTTGACCCGCTAGTGGAAGGGAACATCACTGAGAACCTGCCACTCACTCGTCCTCGAAAGGACAATGATACTGGGGATGAACGTAGCCATGATACCAACAATGTAACTTTGGCTCATGAGACGGCCAAGTTGCTAGCATTGCCCTCGCCCATCGATGTCTTAGGACCGGAAGAAGGGAGTTGGCGGAGCTGGTTGAGCCTTTCATCTTGGGTAGTGGCTGGACAGAGGTATAAAGGATGGATGTTCCGGCGTCGAGTAGATACGAGAGGTTTTGGGGGTAGAGGAGGGAGAGATAAACGATGGCAAATCTTTGGCATGCGGATCCTAAGGAATTGCCTCCTAATCGTGAAGGTACTCCGTCTTCCTTTGATTTCGATTGAGTGGTCACTGACTTGTCCTAATATAAAGATATCCATCATTCCAAGAGACCCACTGACGCGGCCGCATCCTGCCATTACCGCTTTCTTGCTAGGTGCAGCTGTGACTGACAGCGTTCTTGACCATGATACATGGGAGATGAGTCTGCTAACTACTACTGGCCTTGCACTCGTCCATCTAGTGATCCTTGGAGTGGCGGGCAGCGGGATCTGGAATTGGGCTTATTATCTTCCGCTTCACCCTGGCCAGACATAGTTGGGTTAAGTGATAGCTCCTAAAATCTGTGGGTCTGAGTTCCACAATCTGGGTTTGCACATTATGTCAGGACTCTATGGGATATGTGAGGCTATGAGAAATAAAAATAATAGTGAGAAATGACGTCAGAATAATCACGGGGAGTTTTTTACACCGGGCACAGCGTTAAGGGTTGTTTACCCTGGTTACAGGCGGCGCTAGTCTTATATAGGTTACCAGTCTTTTTGCTACGATTATTTCGGGAGCCCATAAACCACATAGCCCGACGGGGCTAAAAAACAAAGATAAACCTCCGCTCTTTCACGATAAATGGCTGGTACATATCCCCGGGTGTGAGTCTTTGATTATGATGCAGGATCCCTCACCACCTGTTGGACTCCTTCGTAGAGCTGGTAATCTCCTGAACAGCAATGGTCAGGCTGTCAAGGCACCTGCATACGATCCTCCATTGATCAGACGCAATGGACTGGGTGGCTCCTTCAGGCGGAAACTACAGCATTTCAAGGACCACTCAAAATTGCTCGGCTGTTCCCTCAATACGTCCCCCAGTTCTTCAAGCATTACCGTTGGACATCTAGCGCACTCCAAGTCCATGAGTGATCTAGGTACCATCCATGCACCCATCCATACCAACAGCGAGCCAATATCTACGTCAAAACGACATTCAGCTCAAGTTCCCATTAACACTCTCCTCAATCTCTCCGACATTTCAGTGCAGAATGCCGTCGAAACACTGGAACCCGTGTCCACCTCCCCTGCTGTGGGTGACATCCGAGTGCCTCTGCTATTACAACAAGGAACACCCATGACCAAAGTTTCATTGAAGAGGCATAAGAAGTTTGTATTCCGTTTAGATGCCGATCTCGGGCAGATCGTTTGGGAGTCTAACCGGCATAAAATTAGTTAGTCTTTCTCTCTCGCTCTAATTTTTTTTTGCATTTTGAAAGATATTACAACGCGTACCTTGCGCGCTTCTATCTCATTGACCCCCGTATTCAAATATCTATCTTTCCTTGTCTGCTCACACCATTTTGGCATGTTGATACAGAAATGGCTGATAGTTTTCTTTGAATTAGTTCCTATTGAAAATATCAAAGAAATTCGTTCAGGTGAAGATGCTCGCTACTATCGACAACAATTCCAACTTTCACAGGACTACCAGGACCGCTGGCTCACT
>Ga0193743_1001543_pt1 | contig 17090 bp, 18 predicted proteins | sample L2c2metaG_FD_143038 | JGI IMG/M metagenome (GOLD analysis project Ga0193743, IMG submission 143038) | Soil microbial communities from a riparian zone of the East river system, Colorado, United States - L2c2 | ecosystem: Environmental > Terrestrial > Soil > Riparian zone | place: USA: East River...
TGGAGGCGGTGTCCACGGTGGTGCTGGCGGCACTCGTGCTCGGTGAGCCCGTCTCGGTGGGCCAGGCGTGCGGTGGGCTCGCCATCGTGGGCGCCGCCGCGGTGATTGCGTGGTCGCGCACTGCCGAATCGACTGCGGACCGCGGGGAGGCGCTGAAGCGATGAGCTTGGCCGCTGAACGGGTTTCGTCGACGGTCAGCCTTGTTCGACGACGTTGTCTATGCCGGACTTGTTGATTTCCGGGGAGCCCGATTTGAAGGTGATCCGGTTGTTGGAGCCGGACGCCCCGATGGTGTCGGCACCGTCCACGGTGACCACATTGTCGATGCCGGACACGGTGAGGCTCACGCAGTGCCCGGTGATCACGATCGTGTTGTCGATGCCGCTGACGTTGACGGTGCTGTCGTTGCAGGCGATCGTCTTGTTGCCGCCGATGCCGCCGATGCTGACGACGGCACCCGGCGGGGGGATGGGCACCGACGGTTCGGCCTGCGGCACCTGAGTCTTGCCGCCGGGGAGGTCGGGCCGACCGGTGGGGATGTTGGTGAGGGTTCCGCCGCCGCCGGAGATGTCCGGGCGGTCGCGGGGGCTGCTCGCTATCGAGCTCACGCTGGAGAACAGGTTCGAGCCGAACACGGCGACGCCCGCCCCGACCGCCACGCCGCCGATGACGAAGGTCGCGACGATCAACCACCACCACGAGAAGCCCCCGGTCGCTCGCGGCGGTGTCGCAGGATATGGGGTGGCATATGGGGCGGCGTAGTACCCCGGTGGTGGTGGTGGCGGTGTGTTGCCGTAGCTGGCGCCGTACTGCCCCGTCCCCAGTTCGGACGTGCCCGTCCCCAGTTCGGACGTGCCCGTCCCCAGTTCGGACGTGCGGGCAACGTCGGCGAGGGAACGCTCCAGATCCCGGATCCGGGCCTCGGGGTCGTCCTGCGGATTCATGGGCCGATGCTCCCACACCCAGGCGGCTGGTGGAATGGCTTGAGTGGTCGACCCGGATCGGTTTCGATCGCGCCGTGGGTCAGAGGAAACCGATGTCGCGTCGGCCGGGCCCGACCGACGGGATGGGATCGGAGCCGAGGGTGTGGCTCAACAGTTCGTGGTAGACGTCGCGGAAGTCCGTGGTGATCTTCAGATCGCCGTCGTTCAGGTCGGTCAGGCTCGGCTCGTCGCCGTAGAAGCCGCCCTTGACTGGCGCGCCTGCCAGGAAGACGGGGCCTGCCGCGCCGTGGTCGGTGCCCTGGGAGGCGTTGGCGGCGACACGGCGGCCGAATTCCGAGTACATCATGACGACGAGTTTCTTGCCGTAGGTGTTGGTGCGCATCTGGCGCAGGAACGAGGTGAGGGCCTCGTCGACGGTCTTGAGGAGTTCCTCTTGGGTCCCTCGCTCGTCGGCGTGGGTGTCGAAGCCGCCCAGCGACACCATGTACACGCGCGTCGGCACCGCAGCCTTCACGCACCGGGCCACCAGATCGAGCTGAGCCTCCAGCGAATCCTCGTCCGAACTCTCCGACGCCGCCGTCGGGTCGATGCCCTTGACCACCCTGCCGAATTCGGGCTCCGTGATCTTGCTTGCGCGATACGCCCGCCGTACCGCGGACATCGCCTGGGTGTCACGCGGATCGTCCTCGCTCAACGCGGAAAGACTCACCGCGATTTCGCCAGGGATGCGCGGGATGGCGTCGGAAAGCGCCGAGGCGACCTGCTTTTCGCCGATCGACATGAGCGGTAGCACGGCGCCGATGTTGACCGCGCGCAGTGGGTCGTCGCCACCTGAGTCCAACCAGCGGCCGATCCATCCAGTCGGCACCGCGTCCTTCGGTGAGGCCGTCTGCCAGATGTCCATCGAACGGAAGTGGCTGCGATCGGGATTCGGGTAACCCACTCCACGCACGATGGCGAGTCGGCGGCCCCTCCACAATCCGGCCAGTCCCGCAAGCGCCGGGTTCAGCGCCAGCTGACCGTCGAGCGGTAGGACCTCCTCGGGCGCATAGGCCAAGTCGGGCCGGGCGTCGTGGTAGGCGTTGTTGGTGTAGGGGATGACCGTATTGATGCCGTCGTTGCCGCCGTAGAGCGTGACGATGACCAGGATCCCGCTGCCAACGGGCAATGGCCGTTCGCGTGCCGCAGCGAGCATGTCGGGCAGGGTGGTCGCGACGACTCCGGTCAGCAGTCCCGCCGCCCCGACGCCGGCACCGGCGATCAGGAACTTGCGGCGGTTCAACTCTGCCATCGTCGAATTCCCCTTACGCCGTGAGGTATTCAGGGGAGTTGACCGCGCAGGCAACCAACCGCTTCGGGTCGTCGACGAGGTCCTTGAGCGCGGCGACGGTGCGATCGGTCCACGCGCCGACGCCAATCAGGTAGCCGGCGGCGTCGATGCGGTCGACCGCCGCGGCGTCCTCGACGGTCGACAGGTCACCCAGCGAGGAGAACTTCTCGGCCGCCCACACCCGCGCCGTGGTGCTCGTGGTCGACAGCCACGCCTGGCCATGCGGCCAGCCGTTGACGTCGGGCGGATAGAAGGGACGCTGTCGCATTACGGTCAGAGCCACCAGGATCGCGTCGAGCAACCCCGGCTGATCAATTGGCACCTTGAGCGCTCGGAGCACGCCGACCATCCACTCGATCGGGGCGGTGACCATGGTGCCGGTGCTCGCGGTGAACTCGGGATCCAGCAGGATCGCCTTCGTGAGCGCCTTGAGGTCCCTGCGTGGGCCGTACGCAGCGGTCAATCGGCCCAGCGCCGCCTGCGACGCTTCTTGGTCGGACGCCAGTTGCCGCCATAGCTTTCCAGCAACGAACGCCGCGGATTGGGGCTGGCTCAGCACGACGTCGCAGAAGGCAGTGTGATCGAAGTTGCCCGTGACGCCAAGGACGGTCTTCAGGTTCGAGTCGTGCTGGTCCCAGGCCACCGCCGTTCGGCCGCCATATCCGATGCCCCACCCCGTGAGAGCCCGCGCGCCCTCCCGCACGTCCACCTCGGTGTAACCGTTCCCGTGGCCGAGCGTGAACAATTCCATGAACTCCCGCGAGAGGTTCTCGTTGGCCTTCTTCGCGCTGTTGCTGGCGCCGTCGAGCCAGTAGAGCATCGCGGCGTCGCTCAGCATCGCGACGGCCAGAGTGCGGAAGTCGCCCAGTTTGAGGGTGCGCAACTTCTGGTTCTGCATCCCCATCCACTCGGCAACCGGGACCTTCTGCGCCGATGTCGCGAAGTGGTTGTGCCACAACAGAGTCAGCTTCTCGTGAATCGGCTCTTCGACGGCCGCCATCCGTCGCACCCACCACCCCGTGAGGTCGTGCATCTGCTGGGCCAGTTCACGGGTGATCGCATCCAGATCAGCGGCGCGGCCGCCGCTGCCCGGCGTTGCGGGGGTCACTGGCGTCGGGCGCGGCGTTGCAAGTGCGCCCGGGTCGCCGTCGGCGTCGAGGGCCAGTACCGTATCGAGATAGACCGACCAGTCCTGGTTTGCGACGGCGTCGATCTGCGGTCCGGTCGCGCCGAAACCGGTCCGCCGTAGCAGTCGGGCGGTGGCCTGCCACCGCGGCGATTGTCCAGACACGGGCCGCCAACCCATCCTCTCCACACGAGCAGGCGCGGTCCCCCCCGACAACGCCATTCCCGGCTAGCGTAACCCCGGCGTCACGCCAGAGCACTAGTGGCGTCGTACCAGCGTCATCGCCTGGCTAATGGGGCCCGGTCCAAGGCCGGATTGCTGTGGTGGAGTGACGGCCGATGGTCCTGGTTTCGATTCGGCGCCGATCAGGTCTCGGGACGCCTCGTTCGACGCGCGCATGCCGGTACTGGCTCCACCATTGACCTCGCGGCCCGAGAAAGTGTGATTACCAGGGGCGCAACTGGGTATTTCAGTGGCGGCGGGCTGATCCGTGACGCCGGCAACGAGAAGAAGGTTGGTCCCATGAGCGTGGTCGTAGAGCGCGGCTCGGCCCGCTGTCCCCGTTGTGTTGCTGTTGCGGACTACGCCTTCATCGAGAGCGAACTCGACGTGGTGCGTTACGAGGTGCACTGCCGGTCGTGCGGCGAGGTCTACTCGGAGGTGAATTCCCTCGCCCCGGCCGTGCCGATTGAACTGACCTTGCCCCTTCCGCCACCCTCGCCAGTGGTCCAGCGGCGCGCATCCTGGCGCAGGCACCTGACGCCGTTCGGCCGGGCCGTAGGACGGCTGCGCGACCGCGTTCGTCGTGCCGGGTTCGCGGGATTGGCGTCCTCGGAGACGCCAACTTCGGGTGAATAGGGGGCGAACGGCTAAGCCGGGAAGACTGACCGCCAATCCGATCCTGTTCGCAACTGCCACATCAGTCACTACCGTCAGCCTCGGCGCAATGTGTCAGAAGTTTGCTGTCGTGTCGCCATGTGATCTAGCACTCACTTTCGATTTCAAAGGTAATGACGGGCCCTCCGGCTCATTTGCTGCGGACAACTCATGACGCTTGCCGATGTGCGAAAGACGCTGGTACGACGGCGGTACGTAGTTGCTCGGCGAAGATAACGGACGCATAACGACGAGTTTCTTAAGCACTGCCTGAGAGCTTCTCGAGATCCCTGCCGAAACGTCGTCCGCGGCGTCCTCGGGGCGTATTTTCCGTCGCTACACTTGAAAAAGACCGCGCCCCATCGGGCGCTGAACACATCGAATCTAGTGCCGGTGCAGATGACCCCGGCGGAGGTGCCCAGAACATGGCTAATACATTCGCGCGCGCAATCAGCGTGACAGTGGAGAACGCGAACGCCGCCCTGTTGGGTGCAACGACTGTCGGTGGCGGCCCGATCGCCGACATGTCGGTCGACGGCGACACCCTGGTGGTCACCAACTACGGCGACCACAACGTCGTCATCCTCAACGCGGGCAGCCTGGCCGTGACCGGTGGCGTCGCGGCCCGTGAGCCGTTCGCCGTCGTCGTTGCCAATGACCGCGCCCACGTCGGCGTGGCTTCGGCCAACTACGACGCAGTCGCCGTGATCGACACCAGGACCAGTGCCGTGGTCGCGTCGTACCCGCTGTCGTTCAACGTCACCGCGATGGCCGCGAGCCCCGACGGCAAGCGCGTCTACGCCGGTCGCGCGGGCGACGGCGGCATCGACGTCTCCGTGATCGACACCACCGCCGAACGGGTGGGTACGATCTACCTCGCCAAGGGTGACGACACCAACATCGACGCCCTGCGCGTGGACGCCTCCGGCCGTCGCCTCTACGCGGCGGTGTCGGACGCGCGAAGCAGCCGACTGGTCGTCGTGGACCTCGAGACCGGCCGGGTACACCGCTCGCTGGAGGTGGGCGACGCCATCCGCGGCCTGGAGCTCGGCCTGGACAGCACTGCGTACGTGCTGACCTCCGACCTCAACGACCGCGGCGTGGTGCACACCATCGACCTGGTGGCGAACCGAATCGTGGCCAGCGTGCCGGTCGCGACTGCGCCGACCCAGCTCGCGTTGTCCGCTAACGGCACCAGGGCGTACGTAGTCGACTACGACCACGTCGTGGTGTTGAACACCGAGACCCTGACCGTCGTCGACACCATCTCGGTGGGTGCCCGGCCGTCCTGCGTCGCGGTCGGCGTCGACCGGCTCTACATCGCCGACTTCACCGGTGGCGTCACCGCCTACTCGGTGCCCGCGCCGGCGCCGATGCTCTACGCGCCTCTGGTCGCGGCCAATCCGGTTGCCGCGGTGGAGATCCGCGAGCTCGAGCCCGCAGGCGTCTAAGCCGACGCCTCGGGTGCCTCGCCCCGCAACCGCTCCCGTGGTTGCGCGGGTGGCGTACAGATGACCGCGACGCCGTCTTTTCGTGCGTCGACTCCTGCGGCGCCGATGCGCTTCTCAAGCCGGGACCGTAGCTCGGCTCTCGCCTGTGGCTCGAGCACGAGGACGTTGGAGTACGTGAACACCATGTTCACCCAGTCGTCAGTGGAGTAGTGCACTCGTTCGACGACGCGGCGCCGCTCGACGGTGAAGCCCAGCCCCTCGACGATCGCCGTCAACCCGTCATCATGGACGGCGTCGATCGCCTGCCGCTGGGACACGTCAAGATGGCCCGCGTAGGCCTCGTCGAGATCCTGCCGCGTCGGCGACATGGGCGTGACGCGGTTCGACAGCAGTGCCTGACGACCGCCTAGGCCAAGGATTGACGCGACCTTCTGCAGCGCGCGTCGTGGCTGCACCCAGTGGAACGACTGGGCAAACACGACGAGATCGAACGCCCTGCCTGCTGGCTGCCAGTCCTCGAACGTCGCCTCCTCCACGCGGATGCCCTTAGCGGCGGCTACGGCTGCCATGCGCGGGTCAGGCTCCACGGCAACGACTTCTGCGCCCGCCTCCATCAACTGCATCGACGCGATGCCGGTCCCCGCGCCGACGTCGAGTGTCCGCGCACCGCCACCCGCCACCAGGGCGGCAACGAGAGACTGCGGATAGCGCGGACGGTAGCGGTCGTAGGCATCGGCAGCCGAACCGAACGCCTCCGCCCGACGGCGGTCGACGTACGCAGGCGCTCGCTCCGACATGACTCCAGCATGCCCGCGGAACGCTCGTCTCGGTCGGCGGCGTGTCGCCGCATGCTCATCTCGGCTAGCTGTGAAGCGTTTGCGGCGTGCATGGGCCGTCCAGTCCGCCTCGGACGAAGATCTACGTGGCTGCTCGGTGTTCGCAAATGAATCGCTCATAGCGGTGGAGGGTGCCGTCGACCCGGTTCACGGCGCCGTCACCGTTGCCAGCAACGCGCCTTCGATGCCATTTAGCGAGGCATTCACCGCGGGAGCCAATGCCGCACGCCTCACAATGCCCGCCCTGCGCGCGGTGAAGACTGCTCCGAATCGCACGATTTCGATTTGCTAGTCGCACATGCCAGCAACTTTCGAGTGACAGTAGGAGCGGGTCCGCCAGGGGCTGCGTTGGACGGCGGGGCATTCCGTCGCAGCAAACTTCGTCGTGCTGCTACGGCGTGACTGCGAGCCACCGGTAGGAGTTCAAGATCGACGACGACACCGACGTGCGCCGCTGCCGCCGACTCCCTGCGCGGCGTGTGGCGACAGTTGGGGAGGTCCAGATCAGCGTAATTGATGCGGGCGAATGCCCAGGTGATGGCAGCGCGGTCGTCGGGAGCCTCGCGGCTCGACGGTCGGCCACTCGAGCGGCGGCACTGTGACGATCAATTCAAATTGCCACGACCGGGTGACTGCAAAGTCCACGGCCGGCGTCGCGCCGAGAAGAGACCAAAAGAATGTTTCCCGATGTGGGTTTGATCACACCCCATCGCGGTAACTACATAGCGGTCGTCAATTTCGTTGCTGAAGGGAGAAAGCTCATGGCCACAGAACAGAGGTCGGCAGCACGCAAGCTCGTCACCGCAGTAGGTATCGCAGGTGGTGCGGCAGCTATCGCAACCGGGATGGCACTCGCGGGGGCGGGAACGGCGTCGGCCGAGAATCGACACAACGTCGTCACTCAAGACGGGAACAAGGTCACCCCCAAGGCGGTGTCGACCCAGGCATCCGTAGGGGCGGCCCAGTCAACCTTTGGGTCGGACCCCGGTACCGACTTCCTGGTGAACCTCGGCACCGCTCTCTCCAACGCTCAGATCCAGGTGGGCACCGCGGGCAACAACGCGCTGACTCAGGTGGGCACGGCGGGCAACAACGCGCTGACTCATGTGGGCACGGCCGGCAACGACGCGCTGACTCAAGTCGGCAATGCCGGATACGGCCTGCTGAACGGCATCGGCAACCTGTTCAATCGGGGTTAGGCACCAGAACGACGGGACGGTGGCTCTGGGAGTCGATCGCACAGCCACCATTTCGGTTGCGGCTCAGCGCCACTGGTAGCGGGTCTTGGGTCGGCCTGCCTTGCCGTAGTCCGTCCGTCGGCTGACGGTGCCGTCATCGGCCAGCCGTTCCAGGTAGCGCCACGCCGTGACCCGGGACACCCCCACCTGTTTGGCCACCTCGTCGGCGGTCACGCCGTCGGGATGGTCGCGCACCGCGCGGGCGATGTCGTCGTTGGTCTGCGGCGCCGCACCCTTGGGCGCCACGGACTTGTCCGCAGCGGAACGCAGTTCGGAAAGCGCGCGGTCGACTTCGGCCTGGCTCGCCGCGTCGACGCCTGCGGGCAGCGCCACCCGGTATCGCCGATAGCGCTCCAGCCGGTCCCGGAACGCCGCGAACGTGAACGGCTTCAGCAGGTACGCGAGCGCACCGTGGGCCACGGCGGCGCGCACCATCTCCAGATCCCGCTCGGACGTGATCGCGATGATGTCCGGCGCCGGCCGCAACCCCGCCAGCGCCGACGCCAGGCTGATCCCGCTGGCGTCGGGCAGCCCGAGGTCGAGCAACACCAACTCGATCGGCGTCCCTGCCGCGGCCGCCTCCGATGCCGCCTGCATGCCGCCACGGGCGGTGTGCGCCACCGCGGTGGCCGAGAAGCCGTCCAGGCGTTCCACATACGTGCGGTGGGCCTCGGCGATCAGCGGGTCGTCCTCGACGATCAGGACCGAGATCGACGGGCTCACCGCACCGCTCCCGGCACCGTCACGGTGACGACGGAGCCGTAAGTCACGTCGGCGGTCAGCGTGCCCTCGTGCCGCTTCACCACCTGCGCCACCAACGCCAGGCCCAGCCCGTGCTGTTCTCCGTCGCCTGCCGACTTCGTGGAATAGCCCCGCTGCATGGACCTCTCGAACGTCTCGGCGTCCATGCCTGCGCCGCTGTCGGCCACCCGGATCAACAGTTCCTCGTCGTCCTGGCTCACGGTCACCTCGACCCAGGGATCGTCGCGGTCGCACGCGTCCATCGCGTTGTCCACCAGATTGCCCAGCACCGTGACGATCTCCTGCGCCGTCAACGCCACCTGCTCGGTGTCCGAGGCCAGGTGGGTGTCCTCGGTGATGGTCAACGCGATGCCGCGCTCGTCGGCCTGCGCGGTCTTGCCGAGCAGCAACGCCACCAGCGCGGGTTCGGCGACTTCACCGGACAACCGGTCCACCAGTCGTTGGGACAGCGCCAATTCGTCGGTCGCGAACTTCACGGCGTCCTCGGACCGGCCCATTTCGACCATCGTGATCACGGTGTGCAGCTTGTTGGCGGCCTCGTGCGCCTGCGAGCGCAGCGAATCGGTCAACACCTGCAGCGAGCTGAGTTCGCCCAGGGCGCCCTGCAATTCGGTGCGGTCACGGACCGTGACGACCTCGGAGTGGGGCGAGTCGCCGACCCTCGATCTGTTGACCACCAGCACCCGCTCGTCGGTGACGTGCACCTCGTCGCGCACGCCGGGGTCGTACGTGCGCAGGAACTCCGGCAGGTCGGACTCGGTCACTGTGCCCGGCGGCAGGGACAGCAGGCGCCGTGCCTCGTCGTTGACCAGCACGACGTGACCGTGGTCGAGCACGATGAGCCCCTCGGAGACCGAGTGCAGGATCGCGTCGTGGTGTTCGTACATCACCCGCAACTCGTCGGGCCGCAGCCCGTGGGTCTGCCGTAGCAGCCGGCGGCGGATCGCCCACACGCCGACGAGCGAGACCGCCAACGCCGAGACGCTTACGATCGCGATGGTCGGCCACTGGTCGCGCCAACGCTCGGCCAGGGTCTGCTGCGTGATGCCGGCCGACACCAGTCCCACGACCCGTCCCGACCCGTCGCGCACCGGAGCGATCGCCCGTATCGAGGGCCCCAGCGTGCCGGTGTACACCTCGGTGAACGTCTCGCCGCGCAGCGCCGGCTCGATGGTGCCGAGGTAGTGGCCACCGATCTGCTGCGGATCGGTGTGGGTGAACCGGGTTCCGTCCGGCGACATGATCGTGATGAACGCGATGTTGGTGTTGGTCCGCACCGCCTCGGTCATCGGTTGCAGAACCTGGGTGGCCTGTCCGGATTCGATGGCCGAGGCGGTCGAGGGTGCATCGGCCAGAGCGGTCGCGATGCTCACCACCTGCTGGCGGGCGGCCGCGTCACCGTCCTGGCGGGCATCGACGAGGGCCAACACGCTGCCTGCCAGCACCACCACGGCGATCACCACGAGCTGCAGGGCGATGGCCTGGCCGGCCAGCGAGCGCGGCGCCAACATCGAAGGTGCCCACCACCTGCGCATTGCGCCTCCGCACCGTCGAACGTGAACGTAATGAACTAAAGCGTGACCTGGGTCACTTATGGGAACACCATCCTTCCAGATCACTTTCGCCGTACGAGTGCCACGAACTGGAGGGAACAGACCATGACCACCCCACCCGACACCGCCGCGCCGCCCACGCGGCGGGATCGAACACATTGGCTCTACATCGCCGTCATCGTCGCCGTCGTCGCAGGCGTGGTGGTCGGACTGCTCGCGCCGGAGGTCGGCAAGAGCGTCGGCATTCTCGGCACCATGTTCGTCAGCCTGATCAAGATGATGATCGTCCCCGTCATCTTCTGCACCATCGTGCTCGGTATCGGCAAGGTGCGCGCCGCCGCGACTGTCGGGAAGGTCGGCGGACTGGCGTTCGTCTACTTCCTGGTGATGTCGACGGTCGCGCTGGCGATCGGCCTGGTCGTCGGAAACCTCTTGAGTCCAGGTACCGGCCTCAACCTGTCCCCGACGTCGGCGGCAAAGGGCAGCGAACTGGCTGAGACCGCCCATGAGGCCGGCGGGCTGATGGAGTTCATCACGCACATCATTCCGACCTCCCTCTTCTCGTCGCTGACCGAGGGCAACGTGCTGCAGGCGCTGTTCGTCGCCCTGCTCGTCGGCTTCGCCGTCCAAGGCCTCGGAAACTCCCGTGAGCCGATCCTGCGCGGCATCGAACACCTGCAGAAGCTGGTCTTCAAGGTGCTGGTCATGATCCTGTGGCTGGCCCCGATCGGTGCCTTCGGCGCCATCGCCAACGTGGTCGGACAGACGGGCTGGAGTGCGGTCACCCAACTGCTCACGCTGATGCTGGGGTTCTACGTCACCTGCATCCTGTTCGTGTTCGGTGTGCTGGGTGTCCTGATGCGGGTGGTGGCCGGAGTGTCGATCTTCCGCCTGGTCCGCTACCTGGCCCGGGAGTACCTGCTGATCTTCGCCACCTCGTCGTCCGAGTCGGCGCTGCCCCGGCTGATCGCGAAGATGGAGCACCTCGGCGTCGAGAAGACGACGGTGGGCGTGGTCGTCCCGACCGGGTACTCGTTCAACCTCGACGGCACGGCGATCTACCTGACGATGGCGTCGCTGTTCGTTGCCGACGCCATGGGCAAGCCGCTTGCGGTCGGCGAGCAGATCTCGCTGCTGGTGTTCATGATCGTCGCCTCGAAGGGTGCGGCGGGCGTCAGCGGTGCCGGGTTGGCCACGCTGGCAGGTGGATTGCAGGCCCACCGCCCCGATCTGCTGGACGGCGTCGGCCTCATCGTCGGCATCGACCGGTTCATGTCGGAGGCGCGTGCGGTGACCAACTTCTCCGGCAACGCCGTCGCGACGGTGTTGGTCGGTTCGTGGACGAAGACCATCGACCGCAACAAGGTCGACGCCGTGTTGAGCGGTCACGACCCGTTCGACGAGGTGACCATGCTCGACGATCACGATCCCCGCGCCGAAGAGCCTGCGCAGGAGCGAATCCCTACGCCTGCTTGAGGCGTTCCGCCCCAAAATGAATCGAAGGGCCCGGCCGGAACCCCTCCCGGCCGGGTCCTTCTCTGTGTGTCCCTCGTGAACCAATCAGCTGCCCATCTCGTCTATGTGAGTGACGGCCAATCGGCCAGACGAGAAGTGGGCGACAACGCGACATCGCAACGCCCCGAACGAGAACGGAGGCACGCGGTGCGTGCAACGGTGTTGACTCTGGTCGCCCTCGCCGCGGCGGCCATCGGAATGATCATCGCCCCTGCGGGTTCAGCGTCGGCGGGCTCGAGCTCTGCCATCGTGACCATCGGCCAGCTCGAGGCCGACGGGTTCGACGTCAACGTCGATCGCATTGGCAGCGCCCCACTTTCGGAGTGCGAGGTGACCAGCGTGCGCAATCCGCAGGAGCAGACCCAGCTGGTCCGGGTGAATCGGCGCAGGGGCAGGGACGACTTCATCGAGGTCGTGACGAACCGCACCATCACGGTGTCGCTGGACTGCTCCAGTCGCTGACCCCGCTCACCGAACGTGTAATGCCATGAAAGAGGTTGTCCACCAAAGCGTCTACGAACTCCTCGGTCAGAGGCTGGTCGGGCAGCAGTAGACGGTGGTAGCAGGCTCCCCACAGCTGATCGACCACCGACTCGGGGTCCAGATCGGGGCGCAGTTGCCCGCGCGCCTTGGCCGCCACCATCGCCGAGACGGCCAGGGCGCGACGCGGTGACGAATAGCGTTGCAGATAAGCGGCTTTCAGATCGGGATCGGACTGTGCCTGGCCGATCAGCTCGGCGATCACCGAGCCGGCAGGACTGTCCCGCACCACTGCCCGGAAGGCGTGCAACTGGGCACGCAGGTCGACCTCGATATCGCCCGAATCGGGGAACTGGAGCTTCTGTTCGACCTGGTGGAAGTAGCCGTCGAGCGCGAGCGCGCCCTTGGACGGCCACCACTTGTAGATGGTCATCTTGCTCGCCCCGGACCGAGCGGCCACCTTGTCGATGGTGAACGCTGCCATGCCCTCGACGAGCAGCAGTTCGCCGGCCGCCGCGAGGATCTCGGTGCGGACCTCGTCGGCGGGGCGGCGACCCCTGCCGCGGCGGGGACGGTCTTCGATTGCAGCCATCTGACGGCGTCTCCTGAAGATGGTCGGGAATATATGGACGAGGCGTCCACTTCATGCTTATATGGACGAAGCGTACACGTATTCAAGGGGAGCAGAAATGACCAGGAGAACGGTAGCGCGCAAGCCTCGGCCCTCAGGCCGGGGACAAGCGCGTATGGATTTGTCGGCGACGGCGGTTACGGTGTTGGCCACAACTGAATCCCCCGGAGAGATCCCAAGGTCACGACATCGACCGGCGTCGGGGAAAGTAACCAACGAGGCCGCTGGCATTGCACGTGTGGCGCCCGCAAGGGACAGAGTTGGTCGGCGCGAACGTACAAGCCCCCGGCTTACGGCGGTGCTGTGATGAGCACCGAGACGGCCGGACATCGGAGCACGGGAATCCCACGCCTTCAGGCGGGGGAGGATGTCAAAGATCGAGTCGCCATCGTCACCGGTGCGTCCGGTGGCATCGGGCGCGCCGTCGCCGTTCGGCTGGGCGCGCAGGGAATGTCCGTCGCCGTGCACTACTCGGGGAACCGGGAACGTGCTCAGGAGACCGCCGATCAGGTCGTGGCAGCAGGCGGCCGGGCGCTGTTGGTCGGTGCCGACGTCGCCGACGAGCCCCAGATCGCAGCACTGTTCGACCAGGTCGAGGCCGAGTTCGGCGGGATCGACGTCGTGGTCAACACCGCGGGCATCATGGCGCTGTCGCCGCTGGCCGACCTCGATCTCGACGAGTTCGACAAGATCCAACGCACCAATGTGCGCGGCACGTTCGTCGTGAGCCAGCAGGCGGCCCGGCGGGTCCGCAGCGGAGGAGCGATCATCAACTTCTCCACCTCCGTGGTGAAGATCGCGCTACCCGGCTACGCCGCCTACGCCGCATCCAAGGGCGCCGTCGACGCACTGACGCTGATCCTGGCCAAGGAGATGCGCGGCCGCGACGTCACCGTGAACGCCGTCGCCCCCGGCCCCACTGCCACACCGCTCTTCCTGGACGGCAAGCCGGACGAGGTGGTCGACGGCCTGAGGAAGATGTCGCCACTCGAACGTCTTGGGGAGCCAAAGGACATCGCCGAGGCGGTCGCCTTCCTCGCCGGACCGGCCCGCTGGGTCAACGGCCAGATCATCTACGTCAACGGAGGAGTCATCTGATGTCCGAGTCCAAGGTCATTCTCGTCACCGGCGCGTCCAGCGGCTTCGGCGCGCTCACGGTTCGCGCACTCGCCGACGCGAAACACGTTGTCTATGCGGGCATGCGGGACGTCGCTGGGCGAAACGCAGCGTCGGCGACCGACGCACGCCGGTACGCCGATGAACACGGAGTCGCCCTTCGGCCGGTCGACATGGACGTCTCCAACCAGGAATCCGTCGATCGTGCGGTTGCCGCGGTGTTGCAGGAGGCGGGTCGGATCGACGTCGTGGTCCACAACGCCGGCCACATGGTCCTTGGGCCGACCGAGGCGTTCACCCCGGAACAGGTGGCGGCGGTCTACGACACGAATGTGATGTCCACGCAACGGGTCAACCGGGCCTTGCTGCCACACCTGCGGCAACAGGGCGACGGATTGGTGGTGGCACCAACCACTTCGCCAACGCCGGTCACCCTGCCGACGAGGCGGTCGCCGCGGCGTACGAGCAGCGCTACGGCGGGCTGATGGACGACGTCGGCCGCAAGCTCGCCGAACTCGCGCCGGCAGACGCAGACGCCGGCGAGGTGGCCCGGCAGATCGCGCGAGTGGTCGACACCCCGAAGGGCAAGCGTCCGTTCCGGGTCTACGTGGACCCTGCCGACGACGGTGCCGAGGACGTCTTCCGCGTCGGCGACCGCGTCCGGCAGTGGTTCTACCAGCGGATCGGGTACTCGGACCTGCTCAGCGTGAGCAGTCCAGGGACACCGACACGGTCTGAGTGACGACCTCGGGGACCAGGAGCCTGCGGTCGTTGCCGCCAAGGCCGGGACCGACGTAGGGCACCAGCTGTGTCATGGTCTGGGGGTTGCGCACGCTGGTGACCGTGCACTGGTCAATCGGTGCGGTGCCGATCTTGTCGATGGTCACCGTGTAGCCCTTGGACTGAAGGTCGCTGATCACTTGCTGCGCCGTCTCCGCGGAGGCCAATGCCGCCGGTGCGGCGATGGCCGCACCCACGCCGACGATCGCTGCGGCGAATGCCCACTTGGTTCGCATGATCGCGCCTCCCTGTCGTGTCCCTGTCAATCATCCCCTACTTACATCGACAGAGGTACTCGATTACTTCTCCGCGGGTCAGCGGCTGCAGTCCAGAGACACCGAGATGGACCGGCCGACTTCGATCTCGACGATCCGGTACTTGCGACGGCCGTTCTCGTCCTTCTTGCCGTAGTAGTCGCGGATGGTGCGGGTCTGGATCTGTGGGTTGCGCACGCTGGTCACCACGCACTGGTCGAGCGTGCCGCTGCCGACGCGGTCGACATTGACGTCATAACCCTCGGCTTCCAGTAGGCCGATGGTCTCCAGGGCAGTCTGCTCGGCGCTGGCGATCCCGGCGGGCGCGACGACCACAGCACACGCGGCTGCGACCGAAGTGACCAGTGTGGCGAGAGTCAATGATGGACGCATGGTGCGCCCCCTATCTGTCTGGGAAATGCATCACCCAGTACATCGCCGCTGGTAACCGATTCGTTGCAGCGGGTGCGGCTCCGGCGGAATCGCCGACATCACCGTCGCCCGGCACTACCATCGCGCCCAACGACCGCAACGCGAAGCAAAGGCGAATCGACATGCGCAGCACGATGCAGGACGTCCCGTTGACCGTCACCACGATCCTGCGCCACGCCTGTGGCGTGAACGGCGATCGCACCGTCACCACGGCGATGGGCGACGGCCGCTACCGCACGATCACCTACCGCGAACTCGGTGAGCAGGTGGGCCGGCTGGCCAACGCGCTGCGTGGGCTCGGCATCACCGGCGACGAACGGGTGGCCACGTTCATGTGGAACAACGCCGAACACCTTGCGGCCTATCTGGCCGCGCCGTCGATGGGAGCGGTGCTACACACGCTCAACATCCGGCTCTCGCCCGAGCAGATCGCCTACATCGCCAACGAGGCCGAGGACACGGTGATCATCGCCGACCTGTCGTTGACCGCCCAGCTCGCCCCGGTGCTGCCGCTACTCGACACGGTGCACACCATCATCGCCGTCGGCGAAGGCGACCTCGCGCCACTGACCGGCTCCGGCAAGACGGTGCTGCGCTACGACGAGCTGCTGTCCGGTCAATCGCCGACGTTCGACTGGCCCGACCTCGACGAAACGTCCGCGGCTGCCATGTGCTACACCAGCGGCACCACCGGGAATCCGAAAGGGGTTGTCTACAGCCACCGTTCGAGCTATCTGCACTCGATGATGGTGTGTACCGCGAACGGAATGGGCCTCGGCTTCAACGATTCCGCGCTGCCGATCGTGCCGATGTTCCACGCCAACGCGTGGGGGCTACCGTACGCCGCGATGATGGCGGGTGCCGACCTCGTGCTGCCGGACCGGTACATGGACGCCCCGTCGTTGATAGACCTGATCCAGACGCAGCGCCCGACCGTCTCGTGTGCGGTGCCGACGATCTGGAACGACGTGATCCATTGCCTCGCCAAGACGCCCGGCCGCGACATCTCGTCCCTACGCCTGGTCACCTGCGGTGGTTCGGCCGTGCCGCTGTCGATGATGAAGACGTTCGAACAAGACCACGGCGTGCAGATCATCCAGGGCTGGGGGATGACAGAGACGTCGCCGCTGGCCACCCTGGCCTGGCCGCCTGCCGGGACGTCGGGCGACGAACATTGGGCGCTGCGGTCCACCCAGGGCAAGGTGGTGTGCGGTGTCGAGGTGCGCATCGTCGACGAAGACGACAATCCGTTGCCGCACGACGGCAAGGCGGTCGGCGAAATCGAGGTGCGCGGCCCGTGGATCACCGGTGCCTACTACCGCGGGCACGACCAGTCGAAGTTCGACAGGGGCTGGCTGCGCACGGGCGACGTCGGCCGGGTGGACCCGCTCGGATACGTGACGCTGACCGACCGCGCGAAGGACGTGATCAAGTCCGGTGGCGAATGGATTTCGTCGGTGGAACTGGAGAACCACCTGATCGCCCATCCGGCAGTCCTCGAGGTGGCCGTCGTCGCGGTTCCCGACGAACGTTGGCAGGAACGCCCGCTGGCGGCCGTGGTTCTGGAGCACGGCGCCCAAGCCACTCCGCAAGAGCTACGGGAGTTCCTGGCGGACAAGGTGGTTCGCTGGTGGCTACCTGAACGGTGGACGTTCGTCGACGCGGTGCCGCGGACCAGCGTCGGCAAGTACGACAAGAAGACCATCCGCGCGCGGCACGCCGACGGGGAGTACGAGGTAGTCGAGGCGCGCGACTAACGTTCGGCG
>Ga0193743_1001544_pt1 | contig 17090 bp, 16 predicted proteins | sample L2c2metaG_FD_143038 | JGI IMG/M metagenome (GOLD analysis project Ga0193743, IMG submission 143038) | Soil microbial communities from a riparian zone of the East river system, Colorado, United States - L2c2 | ecosystem: Environmental > Terrestrial > Soil > Riparian zone | place: USA: East River...
TCCCGACAAAATGCGTTTCGCAGAGGGCCCCGATTTTCACCATCTCGGTAATGCCGCCGACGTTGGGCAGCGTGGCGCGGACGTAGTCGATATCGTGATTTTCCACCAGCTTGTTAAAGTCCCAACGGTTCCCCCACTCTTCGCCCGCTGCCAGCGGCACATTGACTTTGCGGCGCAGGATGGGAATGTCTTCGAGAAATCCTTCGGCGCGCACCGGATCTTCGACGAAGAACGGCGCGAACTGGTCAATAAGTGCGCAGCCGCGGATGGCGTCGCCAAGATCGAAACGCTGGTGGAAGTCCACCACCCAATCGCCGTTCTTCCCCACGCCTTCGCGGGCCTGCGCGCAATCCTCCACCAACTGGTTGAGGCGTTCGCGCGTATTGTAGGTCTTGTTGGCGGGAGCATCGGCCGCGCCCATGCGGAAAGCGCGATAGCCGGCGGCGACGGTCAGTTGCGAGCGTTCGCGAATGCCCATGCCGGGATGAATGCCCGGTATGTTTCCGGCAGTGTTGTAGCATTCGCAGAAGTTGCGCACCATGCCGCCCAGGACTTGATGCACGGGTAGCTTGAGAACTTTTCCCTTGAGATCCCACAAGGCGAGATCGAGCGCGCCCAAAGCGTCCTGCTTTTCACGGCCGGGCGGATAGAAAAAAGCCCGCGACATGTCCTGCCACAACTGTTCGATATGTTGCGGATCTCGCCCGATGAGCCGGCCGGCGCACTGCTCCAGCATTTCCTTCGAGCCGCCTTCGCCAATGCCGGTGATGCCCGCGTCCGTTTCAATCGTCACAACCAGGTCGCTCTGGTTGAAGAGCGGGTTAGCGTTAGGCGGCGCATAGAGGCGCACCCGCGTAATCTTCATTTTCGGGAGAGCGGCCTGTGCGCGCGGTGCGGCGAGAACTCCGGCGGTCGAGGCGGCGGCCAGCGATTGAAGGAACATCCTGCGATTCATATACTCTCCTTAAACGTCTCTTCTTGTGGACTGAGGCCCAGAGGAGAGTATATAGTCAGGCCGTCTGAGAGACGGGATTGCTGAATTTTTCTTTCGCCGCCACGATCTCAAACGCCAGCTTGTCGCGCTTGGCGACGACCGCGCCGGACCACTTCTCTTGCCCGTTTAATAAGCCCTTCAGCGGAGCATCGGTGGCGTGATCGAATATCAGAACGTCGTCGGCTTTCAAATCGAGGAGCGTTTGGGCGGTGATGTTGCCTCCATCTATCAGCGCTTCGAAATCGAGAATGATTTCCTGCACTACGTGACGGATATAGGCGAGATCGCCCCCGGAGGGAGCTACCTTGCGGGCCTGCTGCACATGATCGAATTTAGAACGGAGCCGCTTGATAAAGATGGACGGGATGGCCAGGTTCATCAGGCCCGAGACTCCGCCGATGCTGACGTCGACAGCGATCACGATGACCGCTTCCGCCGGTGCGAGCACATGCATCAGTTGCGGCTCGCTGGCGAGCGATTGGATGGCGAATCCAATCTCGGCCACGCTCTTCCACGCCTCCCGCAGGTCCTGCAACACCACCCGCAACAGCGTTTGTATGATCGACTTTTCAATCTCCGTGATTTTGCGGTTTAGCGGCGTGGCCGATCGCCCTTTGCTTCCCATCAGGAGTTCCATGAACATGAACGTCAGGCCCATGTTCATCTCCAGTACCGCCGTTCCCTCGTAGGGACTAAGCGATACATAGGCGACGCAGGAGGGAAAGGAAAGACCTTCCAGAAACTCAGAATAGGAAATCTGCTCCAGGCTAACCAGGTTAAGCGCTACATAGGAGCGCAGGTAAGCGGAGAGACTGGACGCCAGGTTACGAACGAAGTTTTCGTGAACCATATGCAGGGCGCGCAGTTGCGTCTTCGGAATGCGGTCGAGATGGCTTAAATCGAAGCGGCCTAAATCGGGGGCAGGCTCCTGGCCCGCTTCCCCGGCGGGAACTTGGAACATGGCATCGATCTCATCTTGCGATAGCACTTTCTTCATGCCGCGGCCCTCCTTACTGTTCTTCGCACCTCAGGCGGCATCCCTGAGCGCCAGCCGGTCTTCCCGGCTGATCACCTCTTTAATGCGTACCCCGTAGTTTCCGCTGACGGATACAATCTCGCCCCGGGCAACCACCGTGCCGTGTACTACGATCTCCACGTAATCTCCAATTTTGCGATCGAGTTCGATGATGGATCCAGTCGCTAAGTTGAGGACGTCGCGAATGGAAATCGACGTGCGCCCTAGCAAAACCGATACCGGGAGCCGCAACTCCAGCAAGCGGCTCATCATCGGGGACTGACTGGCAGGAGACTGAGTGACAGAACACTGAGTGGCGGTTGTCTGCAGCCTGGTCTCCGCTTTCGTCTCCGGAAGCCGCAGCACGCGCGCGGCGGACGGCTCAATGGCCAGCAGCAACGAAGGAAGCTCGTTACCCCGGAAGACGACATTTACTTCCGCCACTTCGAGTGTTCCAAGCGAGGTGACATCCGCCTCCGCGCCTTCCCCGCAACGCAACGGGCGCGGGAAACCGGCGCTAATCGCCGCGGCGGTTCCCTGGTTCGCCTGACCGAGCATTTCCAAATACATGCGGCGTGGATCGCTCTTGTCGTCCACGGCGCCTCCGAGCCCTGACCAGCACTCCTCAACGGCTCCGGTCCAACTGGAGAAAGAGCCTTCGCCTTCCACCGGCTGTTTCCACCAGAGCCGGCCGGCAAGCTGCGATTTCTCGATTTCTTGCCGCGCGGCTGGGGCTACGCGGGCATAGGTCACGACCGGCGCTTCGCCCGTGAACATTTCGATAGCCCGGCTGAATTCACCGGTCCAGTGCTCAAAAAAGCTTTCTATTTCCGGTTTCTCGGCCATATGATCTAAACTTTTCCCGCCCCCTCGTTCGCGAGCCTATTTCGAAAATCGGCGACGCGCACAGCCAAGGTCGAGTCGATGACCAGAATCTCGCCGCAGGCAATCAGCGCCTCGCCCGCGTACAGATCGACATTGTCGCCGGTGAAGCGGCTGACAGGCAGAATGCTGCCGACATCCAGATTCAATAGCTCCGCGAACGTAGTGGTGCGTTTGTCGAGTTCCGCGCGCAGCGTGATCAAAATATCCTCAACTAGCTTGAAATCGGACGCGCCATCGTGATCGGGCATTTTTTTGAACCCTGTTTTCTATAACGGCTGACCGGCGGAAAACCTACAGCCTTGAACGATAGAGACCTGCACGCGGGCAGCCAGAGCGCAATGGGCGCTCATTGGCCGGTCTGACAATTTAGCCCTATCCGGGGAAGAGGAAACTGACGATACAGAACGTGTCCGGCGCCAAATAAAAGGAGCTAAATCATGGGCATAAACGTGTTGATTGTCGACGATTCGGCGGCCATCCGAAAAATCCTGGTGCGCGTTCTTGGTCAAGCAAATCTGCCTATCGGCGAAATCTACGAAGCCAGTGATGGACTGGAGGCGTTAACAATTGTGGCGGCCAACGACGTTTCTTTGATACTTTCTGACATCAACATGCCAAATGTTGACGGTTTGGAACTATTGACCAGGCTTCGTGGCACGCCGAAGTGGAAACAGCTGTCGGTAGTCATGATTACCACCGAGGGTAGTCAGGCGAAGGTTCTGGAAGCCGTCCAACTCGGAGCCCGCGGTTACGTGCGAAAGCCCTTCACCGCCGACCAGATCAAAGAAAAAGTATTAGCGTGCCTGAAGCCGGTAGACGACTAAGCACAGGAAAGCCAAAAGATGGAGCGAGAGACGATCGTGGCCCATGTGGTCACAGGGGCGCGGCAGGTCTTTGAAACGATGCTTGGGATGGAGTTGCACCCTGGGCAGGACTACATTGAGACCTCGCCACAGCCCGCGTCCAGGGGAGTTGTCGCGTTAATCGGACTGGGCGGCGCCTGGATGGGGACGGGCATAGTGGCTTGCTCCCCCGAATTGGCTTGCAAGATGGCATCGGCCATGCTGCTGTCCGAGTATCAGTCCGTATCGGAAGACGTCTTAGACGCCATGGCCGAAATCGCCAACATGATCTTTGGATATATGAAAACTGAGATCGAGGAGCAACTGGGCGGGCTGTGTCTCAGTATCCCGACAGTGGTCTTTGGCCGGAATTTTCTTACCAGAAGCGTGGGAAACCAGCCTTGGAGCGTAATACCCGTGAAGGTTGGCGACGAAACCTTGGAACTGCGGATTTGCCTGACGCCCAATCGCGAAACGAACAACGTTGGCCGAACGCTGGCTCCGTAGCTCCCATAGTTAGCTGCATTTTTCGAACGTCCGAAATACCGAAGCAGAGCCGGAAGCGTGAGCGCCCACGATCTTCCATTACTCACGAACGCCCTAAGTAAACCGTCTCCATGAGAAAATAGTGATTTGCGTATTGTCTCCGACGGGATCTATTATGCGTGTGGCCTGACTTTAGTAGGTCTGGCAGTGTCCTATTTCTTAACGCCGTGGATAGGCATTCCCTGCTACGTCCTGGCTGCATTTTGCCTGTATTTCTTCCGTGATCCGGATCGCATTACGCCGGCGGGTGACCTATTGCTCGCGCCGGCAGACGGCAAAGTGGTCGCCATCCGCCAAATCACTCCGCAAGAAACGCGCATCAGCATCTTTCTGAACGTATTCAATGTTCACGTAAACCGTACCCCCGTACCGGGTAGAATCTCCGAAGTGCTCTACCAGCAAGGTAAGTTTTTGGTCGCCAGCCATGAAGCAGCCTCTGCGGAAAACGAACAGAATACCCTGGTTCTCCAGACGGTGGTGCACGGCAAACCGAGCCGCGTGGTCTGCCGCCAGATCGCGGGACTAATAGCGCGCCGCATCGTTTGTTACAAGCAGCCGGGCGACTCGGTAGCGGCCGGCGAGCGCATCGGCTACATCAAATTCGGCTCGCGCATGGATATCGTATTCGGACCCGAGTGGACCTCCACTGTCAAAATAGGCGACAAGGTCAGCGCGGGAACAAGCATTCTGGCAAGACCGGCGGACGTGGGAGAAACTGCCTGAGCATTCGCGATCGTCTTTTGGGGCCGGAGTCGGGGGGGAAAAGACCCCGCCGGGCCGCCTATGCCTTACCCACTCTTTTCACCAGCGCCAACATTTTCCTCGGGTTTATCGCCCTGCTGCAAGCCTTTGAAGGGGCCGTACAGGCGGCTGGCGGGGATTTGGGCTGGAATGTGCATTTTGACTACGCCGCAAAGGCAATTGGCTTTGCGGTCCTTTTTGATGGGCTGGACGGCCGGATCGCGCGCATGACCCACACGACCAGCGATTTTGGACGGGAGCTCGATTCGCTGGCCGACGTGATTACCTTCGGCATCGCCCCGGCGGTTCTGATTTTTCTTTGGGGCGTGCTGTTCGTGATCACCCCAAGCAGCGCGTTGCCGAGTCATCTGGCGCGGGCCGGCTACTCGGTCGCATTTTTCTACCTGCTCTGCGGCGCAGTACGGCTGGCCCGCTTCAATGTACAAACCAACCCCGCGCCCAAGACGCCCGGACGCCCGGACTACAAATCCTTTGTGGGAGTACCCATTCCAGCCGGAGCCGCCTTCGTTGCGGCTGTCGTCTACATGGATCCCGCGCCCGTACGCTCGTTTCCTTTCTCGGTGGGCTGGCTGGTCGCCGTAAGTTTGGTCTCGCTGCTGATGGTGAGCACGTGGCGGTATCCGAGCTTTAAACAAATCAATACGTCGACGCCGCGCACTCCGCTGATCGTCCTGGTGATCGGAGGTCTGGCGTTTCTGGTTTGGGAGTGGTCGCAGCCGGTTCTGCTGGCTGCTGCCTGCGCGTATTTGCTGAGCGGTATTGTAATGAAGATTGGCGGGTTCGTGCGGCGGCGCACCAAACCGCGGCCGCCCGCGCCTCTGACGGAGCATCCGGTTGTCTAAGTTACCAAAATCCGATTTACCATTTAAAACATCCAAAACAGCACTCAAATTAGCCTTGGTCGGCGGCGAAACAATGCTTGGCGTGGAATTGCGCGAGGTCTTGGAACGCCGCCTGCCTGGTGCGGAACTGACTACCTACGCCGCCACCGGCGAGGGGACCTTCGACGAAAAAGAGGGCGAAGCCGTTTACCTGGACCCTTTGAGCGCCCAGTCGTTGCGCGGCACATCCGCCATTCTGGTCGCCGGAACAAAAGAAGGAGCCTTGAAAGCCTACGGCTTGGCAAAAACCGCCGCGGGCAAGGGTACAGGGCACGCGCCCTTTGCGCTTAAGCTCATAGACTGCAGCGGGCATCTGGAGAATAGGCCGGAAGCGCGCATTGTATCGCCGCTGCTGCGGGCAGACCCGGAAACCAAAACGAAGGCCGACAGCTGGCTGACGATTTTGGCGCATCCGGCCGCCGGCGCCGTAGCGCTGGTGTTGGCGAAACTTGCGCATCACCGCTTCATCGCGCGCAGCGTGGTGGAAATTTTCGCGCCCGCCAGCGAACACGGCAAGCGCGGCATCGCGGAGCTGCACCAGCAGACGACCAGCCTGCTTGCCTTCAAGCCCCTCGATAAAGCGGTCTTTGACGCGCAGTTAAGTTTCAATATGCTGGCGCAGTACGGGGAAGAGGCGCCGGAGAAGCTTTCCGATCTGGAGCAGCGCATCGAGCGGCATATCGCAACGCTTTTCGGGAAGCAAGCCGCGCCCCCTCCCATGCCCTCTCTGCGCTTGACCCAGGCCCCGGTCTTTCATGGCTACAGCTTTTCGTTGTGGGTGGAGTTCGAGTCGAACATCGCCGCCGCCGAGTTGGGAGAGGTGTTGAGCTCCGGCCGGATAGACGTGCGCGGATTTGGGGAAGAAGCTCCCACCGGAGCCGGAGCGGCGAACCAGAGCGGCTTGATCGCGGGTGATATCCGGGTGGATCGCAACAACCCGCGCGCCGCCTGGCTCTGGGTCGTGTGCGACAACCTGCGCATCACCGCCGATGAGGCCGCCGACGTCTTGGTTGATTGGAATAGCGAGCCCAAATAGAAAGCCCTAATAGAAAGCGTTAATGAGCGGCATGAAATTCTCCCGATCCCTTACCGGCCTGTTTGTCGCGTTGCTGTGCGCCCTGACCTCCTGCGGCTACCACGTCGGCGGCAGCGCGGACATGATGCCGAAGACTGTTCGGACTATCTCTATTCCGGCGTTCCGTACCAACACCACGCGTTACAAACTGGTGGATATGCTGCCGCAGGCGATTGGCCGCGAATTTATCACCAGGACACGCTTCCGCCTGGAGAATGATCCGGCACTGGCCGACGCGGTCTTGAATGGAACCATCGCCAGCGTGGTGGTTTACCCGGCCACGACGGATCCGGTTTCAGGCATCACCACGAGCATCTCCGTGCGGGTGGTTCTGTCCGTCAACTTGATCGAAAGGACCACTGGTCGCGTACTCTACTCGCGCGCCAATTGGCCGCTAATCGGAGCTTATGCGGTAGCCGTGGAACCGCATCAATTTTTTGACGAGAGTGGGCCGGCCTTTGATCGCTTGACGCAAGACGTAGCGCGTCAATTCGTAAGCGGTGTAGTGGAGAATTTTTGAACCCCGAACAGTTTCTGGCAAAACTTGCGAAGCCGCCGCTGGCCCCGGCTTATCTGTTTCTGGGGCAGGAGGGATACCAGCGCCGCGTGTGCAAAGAGGCGCTGCTGGAGCGAGCGTTGCCGGGGGCGGGCAAGAGCGAAGGCTTGACGCAAACGGACCTGGAGGACACCAGCCTGCGCGAAGTGCTGGACGACGCCCGCTCCTTGTCTCTCTTTTCGACGGATCGAGTCATCTGGGTCGCTAGCGCCGAACTCGCGCTGCCCCGCCGTTTGACCGTGAACGGCGAAAGCGACGAAGACGGCAAGCCCAAAGAATCGGAGTTGTCCGCTTACTTGAAAGCGCCAACGCCTGGCACGGTTCTAGTGTTCGAGTGCAGCCGCTTCGATTTCACCGGTGATGACCGCTCGAAGTTGGAGCGGGTGGAAAAGTTCTACTCGGCCATCCCGGTTCTCGCCCGGGTCGAATTCCGGCATTACACTCCGGAATCAAGCCGCTTCCTGGCACAGGAATTGGCGCGGAAATCCAAGCTCAAGCTGGCGGGAGCCGCGCTTGCCACGCTGCTCGAGGCCACCGCCGGCGACGCTAACCGCTTGGCCGCGGAAATCGAAAAGCTTGCTCTATACATTGGTCTGGAACGCGCGGTGACGCTGGAAGATCTGCGGACTTTGGTTCCCAACGCCGCCCGCGCCACCATATTTGCGCTAGTCAACGCGCTGGGCCAGGGCGACCGCGCAAATGCGCTGAACTCCCTCGACATACTGGTGCGCGATGGCGAGTATCTGCCCATGGCGCTCACTTTTCTAAGCTCCCAGTTCCGGCTGGCTTTGGCCGTGAAGGAATCGCGCATCGCGTCCACCCAGCAGGCGCTCGCCTTCTTTCAAAAACTGGGTGTGCGCATGTGGCGCGAACGCGCCGAACAGGTCCTCGCCACGGCCGGCGCTTTCTCCCGCCAGCGGCTGGAAAAGGCCTTAGCCGTTATTTACGAGACCGACAAAAAATTCCGTGACGGCTATAAAGACGACCGCGTCATCATGGAAACGCTTGTGCTCTCGCTGACCGCCAAATAGAGTCTGCGGACTTCCTCACTCGCCCCGCGCTAAAATTTGTTCTACATCTCTGTCTGCCGGGAGGGCAGTGCTTGGCTTTACGAATTTCGAATCTATCCAAGACTTATTCGAATGGAGTGCAGGCTCTCAAAGACCTGACCTTGACTATCGGCAATAACATGTTCGGGCTGCTTGGCCCGAATGGAGCTGGCAAATCTACGTTGATGCGCACGGTGGCAACACTACAGAGCCCCGATACGGGAGAGATCTGGCTCGACGATCTGGACGTGCTGAAGCAGAAAGACGAGGTCCGCCGCATTCTGGGTTATCTGCCGCAGGAGTTTGGGGTTTATCCCAGGATGTCCGCCCTCGGCATGCTCGATCACCTTGCCGTGATGAAAGGAATTTTGCGGCGGGGCGAGCGCAAGGAGATGGTTGAAAGCTTGCTGCAGCAGACCAATCTGTGGGACACGCGGAAGAAAGCGCTGGGCACTTACTCGGGCGGCATGAAGCAGCGTTTCGGAATAGCGCAAGCGCTGCTGGCGAATCCGAAGTTGATTATCGTGGATGAACCCACGGCCGGGCTCGACCCGGCGGAACGGAACCGGTTTCTCAACTTACTAAGTTCCATCGGCCGTGATGTCGTGGTGATTCTTTCTACTCACATTGTGGAAGATGTGCGCGAGCTTTGCCCGCGCATGGCGGTGATCAGCAACGGCCATTTGCTGCTCGAAGGCGCGCCGGGCGAAGCCATTGATGCGCTGCGTGGACGGGTCTGGGGCAAGGTAGTGCAAAGCGATGCGGAACTGGCGAAAATTGAACAATCGCAGCATGTGATTTCCACGCACCTGTTAGGCGGCCTAACCGAGCTGCGTCTATATTCGGAATCGAATCCGGGCGACGGATTCAGCCAGATCGACGGCAATCTGGAAGATGTCTACTTTCTAAACCTCAGCCGCCACCAGCGCAACTAATCACGGCAGGACATACGTTACGATGCTGCTCCATTTTTTCACCTTTGAGCTCAGGTACCGCTTCCATCGCATTTCCACTTACGTATATTTCGCGGTGCTGTTTTTCATGGCCTTCTTCTCCGTATCCGCGTCGGATTTCGGTCCGATAGGGACCGGGAAAGTCAGCCTGAACGGTCCTTACGCCATTGCGGACTATCTGATTCAGTTAGGGGCATTCGGGATTTTCATTGTCTCCGCGATTTTCGGGATGTCGGCGCTGCGCGACTTTCAGGAAGACACCTACCAACTAATTTTCACGAAACCCATTTCGAAATTGGCCTATCTGGGCGGGCGCTGGGCCGGATCGTTTGTCATCACGGTTTTAATTTTCTCGGGGCTGATTCTGGGCACGCTGCTAGGTTCACTCGTGCCGTGGGCCGACCAGGCGCGCATTCAACCAATTGCTCTCTGGTTCTACTTACAGCCGTTCCTTTCTTTCACGTGCATTCAAGTTTTCTTCTTGGGAAGCTTGTTCTTTACAGTAGCCGCGTTGACGCGCCGGATTATCGTGGTCTACCTCCAGGGGGTGGTGCTCTTTGCCCTGTACCTGATTGGCGCGGTTTCCGTCTTAAATACTCGCAGCCTGGAAACGTTCTGGCCGTCGGTCTTCGATCCGCTGGGACTTGTATTGTTCTTTACGATCACGCGCTACTGGACAGTAGTAGAAAAGAACACGCAGCTGATTCCTTGGTCGGGCGTGTTTCTCTACAATCGCGCGGTGTGGACCGGCGCCGGCTTACTCGGCTTGACGGCTCTCTTTGTATTGTTCCCGATGTCCGCCGAATTGTTGACGGCCCGTTCCGGCATCCGAAAAAAAGCCCGCAAGAAATGGGAGCAGGCAGCCGAAGACGACATTGAGCCTATCCGCCACCGGCGAGCCGTTACGCTGCCGGCGGTGAACCGGGTTTTCGGCGCGCAGGCCACGCGGGCGCAACTCGCCACGCTGACGCGCTTGCGTTTTCTCAACATCGTTCGGGAAATACCTTTCTGGGCCATCACCCTGGTGATGATTGTTCTGGTGGTGATGAATGGCCGGCAAGCGGGCCGGTCGGCGGATTGGAACGTTTGGCCAGTCACTTACCTGATGACGCAGACAATTACGGGTTCCTCCGCCTTGTTTCTCTTTGTCATCGCCACGCTGTATGCCGGTGAACTCATCTGGCGCGAACGGGATCTGCGCTTTCAGCAGATACACGATTCTCTACCCGTTCCCGGATGGGTGAATTGGTGCAGCCACGTGCTGGCGCTTTCGGGCGTGGAACTGGTGTTACTCACCGTAGTGATGCTGTGCGGCATAGCCGTGCAAGTCAGCGCGGGCTACTTTCACTTCGAGCTTGCGGTCTACTTCAAGGAACTCTATCTGGTCTTCTTTACCCAGATACTCATGTTCATTCTGCTGGCGCTCTTCGCGCAGACTCTCGTCTCGAACAAATTTTTGGGGCACGGCATCGTGATCGGGTTCTTTTTGCTGATTCCCGTTCTGTACCGCTACGGTATTGAGAATCGGCTGCTTCTGTTCGGCGAAGTGACTCCCTACATGTATTCCGATATGAACGGCTTTGGACATTTCGTTCCGGGCATGTTCTGGTCTACCGCGTATTGGCTCGCTTGCGGATTTCTTATTGGCGTCTTTTCCATTGCCCTGGCGCGCCGCGGCGCCGATCTTTCCTGGACGGCGCGAATCAATGACGCACGGGAGCGCTTTGTCCCATTGCTCCCTCTGGCGGTGCTCTGCCTGCTGATATTTGCCGGGAGCGGAGCATGGTTCTTTTACAACACCCATGTGCTGAATGAATTCCGGACAAATAAGGACGACCGCAAACGGCAGGCCTCTTATGAACGCACATACAAGCAGTACGAACGTCTGCCGCAGCCAAAGATCACGGCTGTGGATACGGTAGTGAACGTATTTCCGGAACGGCGGTCCTTTTCAGCCGGAGGCTATTACCTGCTGGTCAATCACACCAGCCAGCCGATTTCGGACATTCATGTGACCGACAGCTCGGAATCGCTGGATGAGTTGCGCTTGGACAGAGCGTCGACCCTAACAAAGGACGACAAACAGCTTCGTTATCGCATTTACCATTTAGCGAAGCCGCTTCTGCCGAATGAACAAATGCGCATGGATTTCCGCGTTTCCTACACCGCGCACGGATTTACGGACGGCCGCGAGAAGCCTGAATTTGCCTATAACGGCACGTTTTTCGACCGGAGCTATTTTCCATCAATCGGCTACGAAACGGGCGTCGAGTTGTCAGACCCGGTCCGCCGGCGGGAAGAACACCTGCCTCCCTTGGAAGAGATGGCCCCACCCGGCGATCCCTATTACCAAAACATCAACCTGTTTACAGCCGATTCGGAATGGATTACGTTTCACGCCACCGTGAGTACCTCACCCGACCAGGTTGTCATCGCGCCGGGCTACTTGAAACGCGAGTGGATGCAGAACGGCCGCCGCTATTTCGAATACGGCATGGGCGATGTAAAAATCAACAATTTCTTCTCTTTTATCTCGGGCCGGTTTGCCGTGAAGCGCGACAAGTGGAACAACGTGAATCTGGAGATCTATTATCATCCTGGACATGAATATGATCTTGACCGGATGCTTGCGTCGACGAAGAAAGGGTTGGCTTACTACGAGAAAAATTTCGGGCCGTATCAGTTTTCGCAGTTCCGCGTGCTGGAGTTTCCACGCTACCGCGCATTCGCGCAGTCATTTCCTAACACTGTTCCTTATTCGGAACAGCTCGGCTTTATCGCGCGCGTAGCGAAGCCGGAAGATTTAGACCAGGTGTTTTACATCACGGCTCACGAACTGGCGCATCAGTGGTGGGGGCATCAATTAATCGGCAGCCGGACGCAGGGATCGAACATGATGTCAGAGACGCTGGCGCAATATTCGGCGTTGATGGTAATGGAAAAAGAGTACGGGCAGGACCACATCCGCAAATTCCTAAAGCATGAATTGGATTCTTACTTGCGCGGACGGAGCGGTGAAGTGCGCCGGGAGCCCCCGCTCCTGCTGGTGCAGCGTGAACCATACGTCTGGTACAACAAGGGCAGCCTGGTGATGTATGCGCTGCGCGACTACATCGGCGAAGACAAAGTGAATAGCGCTTTGCGCGGTTTCCTCCAAGAGAACCGGTATGCAAGCGCGCCTTTCCCGGATACGCGCGGATTTGTCAGCGCATTGCGCGACGTGACGCCGCCCGATATGCAATATCTGATCGCTGACTTATTTGAAACCATCACATTGTTCGACAACAAGACCGCCTCCGCCACTTACAAGGTGACGCCGGATCACAAATACAAAGTGCGGCTGACTATTGATTCACGCAAACTTCGGGCTGACGGGCTTGGCAAAGAAACCGAAATTCCCTTGAATGACCTGGTGGATATCGGCATCTTTACGGGTACTGGCGAGAAACAAAGGCCGCTGTATCTGCGAAAACAGCGGATTAGCCAGACGACATCGAAGATCGAACTAGTGGTCGACCAGAAACCAGACCGGGCTGGGATCGATCCGTATAACAAGTTGATCGATCGCAACCCGGAAGATAATTCACTGGCCGTTACTAGACAGTAGCGGTTCTTATTTGGAATAGAACTTCGCCAAATCGCGCTTTAACTGTTTCAGTGCGTCTACGTTCAGATAGATCATGTGTCCGGAGGGATAGTAGCCGAACTCTATATTTTCGCGGAGTTTGGGCTCCAGTTCCATGTGGGAAAGATCGTATTCGGTAATGAAGAAGGGCGTCGCCAGGTCGAAAAGGCCATTCGCTGAAAACACCCGCAGATGCGGATTTTTGCGCATCGCATCCGCCAGGTCTCCCGCGACATAGGCGTCGCGCAGCGGTTGCGCGCCGCCACCTCCACCCCCGCCGCCGGGAGGACGATGACTATGGTCCCAAAGCTGGTTGACGTTCGGGCCGCGCTGAAGATACGTATCCGTGGAAGAATACTTCAGTTCCCGGGCCAGGTAGTCATTAATAGTGAGACATAGGCGCCGGTAATACCCGTGCTGGAAGGATCGTAACCCGGTCCTTCGCCGGCGGAATCGAGATCCGTGCCGAAGAAGCGCGCATCATAGCGGCCAAGAATCAGACCTTCGCCGCGCATCAGCTCTTTGCGGAAGCGAGGCGCGCTAATCCGCAGGTTCGCTTCCTTTATGTATTGGACGCTCAATCCGGTATAGGCGCTCAGTTTGGCTGCAATAGCGTCGCGCTTGGCATCCGGTAAATTGTGGCCTTGCGCCAGTGCTTCCGAGTAGGGTCCGCGGGCAAACGCGCGCACTTCCTGGAGAAATGCCTTCTCGTCCGCGGGCTTATTCGGGATCTTATCGAAATGATAGGCGATGGCCGCATACGAGGGCAGATAGCCGGTAAATTCGTTATCCATGCCAGGACTCCGTAGGAAGTAGTTCAGGATTGTTGACATCAGAATGACGCCGTTGAACGCCATGCCGTCACTTTCCAGCGCGTCTACCAGGGCAGCCGAGCGAGTAGTTCCATAGGATTCGCCGTATAAGTACTTAGGCGAGTTCCAGCGTTGATTTAGCGTGATATAGCGCGTGATGAAACGCGCAAATCCTCTTACATCCTGATCTGTTCCGCTGAAATCCTTCTGCGTTCCCTTGCCGACGGGTCTTGAGAAGCCGGTGCCCATGGCGTCAATGAAGACTAGGTCAGTCTTGTCCAGCAGGCTCGATTCATTGGGGACTAACTGGTACGGAGCGGGGCCTGTGGCGGCAGGACTGGCGGTGACTATCCGAACGGGGGCGAATGAACCCATATGCATCCACAGGCTGGCCGAACCGGGGCCGCCGTTGTAAAGGAAGGTGACGGGCCTGGTGCGCGCGTCCGTGATGCCTTCTAAGGTATAGGCTACATAAAAGACGCTGCCGTTGTGTTTACCGGCGTTGTCATCGATCAGGAGCGTTCCCGCCGTGGCGGCGTAGCGCAGCGGGCGGCCGTCGAGCGTCATTTCGTGATGAGTGACGGAAGCCTGTTCGGGAGGAATAGCAGGTGGTTTATCCTCTTTTGCAGCCGCTTGGGCGGCAGTGGGAGGATTCTCGCTCTCAGCGTTTTGGCCGCGCAGACCAGGCGCGGCGAAGGCGGGGAGAACTGCTAGAGCGAGAAAGGCGAATAAGCGGTCGTATCTCTTCAAAAAGAAATCTCCTTCGTGGCATTCTCGCACGCGAAGGAAATTTGGCGTATGGGTCTTTAGCTTTTCACTAACAACAGCGCGGCTTGCAGCATGGCTCTGGTGTACGCAATATCGTAGACCATTCCGGCGTATCCGCCCCCGCCGGGATATTGGTTGCGAATGCCTACCGCGCGGTCATAATCGAGCGCCCGCTCGTGCTCGGGGTAAATCAGCCGCTTGTACTTCACCTTCACCAGTTCCTGCATAACGGCAAGCATGTTATTCTCACCTTCATCAATGAACACTTCGGTGTATTTGTTATACGGCTCCCTGACACGTACGTTACGGTAGTGAACGTGGTTGATGCGGTCGCGCGAGCCGAAGTAGCGGGCAACTTCCACCGGATCACGGCCCATCTCCCGAGTTACTCCGCAATCGAAAGTAATGCCGTTTGAGGGGCTGTTGACCACTTCAATGAGATGCTTCCAGCCTTCCACCGTCGCCATGATCTGTCCCGAGCCGCGGCTGAGCGCTATGGGAGGATCATTGGGATGCAGCGCCAAACGCACATTGGATTGCTCGGCGACGGGTATTACCGCTTTTAAGAAATAGATGATGTTCTTCCAGAGTTCATCCATTGTGTGCACCCCCTCCGCCGGAAGCGGCTGTAGGTCCTTCACCTTGTCGGCATTAAAAGCCGTCAGACCGGCGCCGCCTCTGCCTTCCTCGGCGTAGTACCCTTCCGTGGCCCGGTGAGCATAAAAATTGTACTCAACGACCGGCAGTCCTACCTTGCCCGCGGCGCGAATCGAAGACTTGAAATTTTCGATCTCTTCATCGCGGCCCTGGCGTCCGTAGATGGTATTCGGAATGCCGGCGATCATCATGTTGCCGATCGAGAGGCCGCCGCTCTTGCATTTGTCGAAAATGGGGCGCAAGGTTGCCTCATCCCAGGGCATCTTAGGGCCGCCCATGAGCACGTGCTCGACACCAACCTGCCTGACTCTTCGGATCGCTTCCTCGGTGATCTCCCGGCCGCCGCCTAAGGGAGCGGCAATCTTTGGAGTAGCGGGCCCCTCTTTCGGCATTCCCGCGCCAGGGGTCCATTTCGAACCTTCCTTCGGCGCGCCTGGCACTACTGCGGGCAGCAACGCCGTGGAACAGATACCTCGCATCAGGCTTCTTCTCGAAAAATCGGATTCCATGAAATGCTCTCCTTTTGCGATCCCCTATCACCCGTACCGGAATGATTCTACCCCATGCGTAAACGAAGCGAACGCGTTGCGGGCCAGGTCTGGCGCCTTGCATTTGATAGAATCCCCGTGACTCAATTCTCTTCCATGCAGCGAAGAACTTTCCTCAAGACAACCCTTGCCGCGGCGGCCGTGCCAAGCCTGTGGTCTCAACCGGAATCAGCGCCGTGGGGCGGACCGGTACTCGACACGCATCTGCACCTGCGCCGCGATCCGGACGCCTGCTTCACGCACATGCAAGGCTGCGGAGTCACGAACGCTGTCCTATTGACCCGGGACGTGGACCAAGGCAAAGCGAAAGAGGAGATGGAGAAGCGCCCCGGCCATTTTGTACGCTCCGTAGCAGCCGACCCGGCGCAAACCGGTGCCCCCGAAGTGTTTCGAAAGGCCATCAGTGGAGGCGCCATCAGCATTGGCGAGTTGAAATATCACCTTGCCTTGGATTCAGCGGAGATGCGGCGCGTCTATGAGATTGCCGCCGAAATGCGCGTGCCCGTCATGATGCATATCCAAAATTTCCCGCACTTCGCCGGCGAACTGCCATACAACACAGGCTACGATCAATTCGATGAAGTTCTGCGTGCTTATCCAAAGACGAATTTCATCGGGCATGGAGATTTGTTCTGGGCCAACATCAGCGCTGACGTCCCAACCGATCGCGGCTATCCTTCCGGCCCCGTGAAGAAGGGAGGATTGACCGATAAGTGGCTGTCCGACTACCCAAACTTATATGCGGACATGTCGGCAAATTCCGGCAACAACGCCTTATCGCGCGATCCCGATTTCTCCCATGGCTTCCTAATGCGTCACCAGGATAAATTGATCTTCGGCAGCGACTGCACTTGTACCGACGGCAAAGGAGCCGGCGTTTCGCAGAACAACAACCCCGAAGCAAGCTGGCTGGCCGGCAAATGCGTCGCGCGCGCCACCCTGGAAGTTTCCAAGCAACTCGCCTCGCCCGAAATATTCCGCAAAATCACCTGGGAAAACGGAATACGGCTATTCAGAATTCAGTGGTAAGAAGATTGTCTAACGGGCTTTGGTGCAAAAGTTTGGATCTGGACGATGCGACCTCGGGTTTCCAACACTTCGGATCAGGCGGCCAGCACGGCA
>Ga0193743_1001545_pt1 | contig 17086 bp, 15 predicted proteins | sample L2c2metaG_FD_143038 | JGI IMG/M metagenome (GOLD analysis project Ga0193743, IMG submission 143038) | Soil microbial communities from a riparian zone of the East river system, Colorado, United States - L2c2 | ecosystem: Environmental > Terrestrial > Soil > Riparian zone | place: USA: East River...
GGCCGACCCGGGGCCGGGCGATGACCCGACCCGTAGGGACGATCCCGGGAGCTCGGTCCAGCCCCGCCGGGCCGAGGCGTCCGACCGCGCTGACCGGGACCGTCGTGCCCATGGCCTCTCGCGCAGCCCGCACAGCCGCTGAACTCTCGATCCCAGTTCCGCGAGGGAGTACGCCGGCCGGCGACGGCATCGCCCTGGGAGTGGGGCCAGTGGAGATCGACGCGTACATCGACTTCCAGTGCCCGTTCTGCAAGCAGTTCGAGCTGATGGCCGGGCCCACCCTGGAGAAGCTGGTGGCCGATCGACTCAGCACGCTGATTTATCACCCGATGAACTTCCTGGACGCGGTCTCGACCACCGGCTACTCGACCCGCTCCGCGGCGGCCTCTGGGGCGGCCGCGGACTATGACAGGTTCCCCGAGTACGCCTACGCGCTGTTCGCCAACCAGCCCCCGGAGGGCGGCCCCGGTCTCACCGACGGCCAGCTGGTGGAGTTGGGCGAGGCCGTCGGGATCACCGACCCCGGGTTCGCCGAGGCGATTCGCCGAGGCCGCTACCTGCTTTGGCCGCCCTATGTGACTGAGCGCGCGGTGGAGCGCGGCGTCGCCGGCACCCCGAGCGTGTTCGTCCAGAACATCCCGGTCGCGGCCCGCCCTGGCCCGATTCTGGCCGCCGTCCAAGTCGCCCTGGCTTGACCCGGCGGGGCCGGGACACCGGCGGCCCCGGCGCGGATCACCGGAAGGAGGCAACGGTGCGGAAGTACATCAACGGGTTGAAGACCGCGGTGTTGCTGGGCGCGATGAGTGCACTCGTGGTGCTGGTCGGCTCCTTCTTCGGCCGCACCGGGTTGATCATCGCCCTGCTGCTGGCGTTGGGCATGAACGGCTACGCCTACTTCAACTCGGACAAGTTGGCGCTGCGGGCGATGCGGGCCCAGCCGGTGACCGAGTACGAGCAGCCGGTGCTCTACCGGATCGTCCACGAGCTCGCCGAAGAGGCGCACCAGCCGATGCCCAGGGTCTACCTCAGCCCCACTGAGGCGCCCAACGCATTCGCCACCGGCCGCAACCCTCGGCACGCCGCCGTCTGTGTCACGGTCGGCCTGCTGCGGATCCTGGACGAGCGGGAGCTGCGCGCCGTCCTGGGCCATGAGTTGAGCCATGTGTACAACCGGGACATCCTCATCGCCAGCGTCGCCGGCGCGTTGGCCAGCGCGGTCACCTTCCTGGCTCACCTGGCGGCGTTCGCCGGGCCCTTCGGCAGCCCGGACGGCGAAGACCGCAACCCGATCGGGTTGCTGTTGATCGCGCTCCTTGGCCCGATCGCGGCGGCCATCGTGCAGCTGGCGGTCAGCCGGTCCCGGGAGTATCAGGCCGACGCCGGTGGCGCGGAGCTGACCGGGGACCCGCTGGCGCTGGCCTCGGCGTTGCGCAAGCTGGAGCGAGGGACCCGCGCGCTGCCGCTGCCGCCGGACCCGGGTTTGGTCTCCCAGGCCCACCTCATGATCGCCAACCCGTTCGGCGCAGGCGGCGGGCTGGCCACGCTGTTCTCCACCCACCCGCCGATCGCCGAGCGCATCCGTCGCCTCGAGGAGATGGCCGGACACCGCCGCGGTCCGACAAGCCGCCGCTGACCAGCCGCGGTTCCTCGGTCACCGCGGGGCGCGCCCGCCGAGTTCAGCATGCCGCGGGAATCGGGACCTGACCCGGCCACCGAAGCAGGAGGTCCGGGAGCTCACCGTTCTTCTCCCGGGTGACCGCTGTCTCGCTCACCGTCACCACGGCGCTGGACCGCCGCCGTCCACGACCGCATGCTCACCATGCTGGTTGACGCGCTGAACACGGGCGAGGAGAACATCCCATGACGACCCTGCCGACCGCGGAGCTGCACCTGCACCTGGAGGGAACCCTGGAGCCGGAGACGATCCTGCGCCTGGCCGAGCGCAACGCGGTGCCGCTGCCCTACCACGACGTGGACGACCTCGCCGCCCGCTACGACTTCGCCGACCTGCAGTCCTTCCTCGACCTCTACTACGCCAACATGGCAACGCTGCGTACCGCACAGGACTTCGCCGACATGACCGACGCCTACCTCAGCAGGGCCGCCGCGGCCGGTGTGGTGCACGCGGAGGTCTTCCTCGACCCGCAGGCCCACACCGCGCACGGAGTACCGATCGAGGAGGTGCTCGACGGCGTGTGTGCCGCGCTCGGCACGGCGCCGGCCCGACACGGGATCAGCACCGGCCTGATCGTGACCATGCTGCGCGACCACAGCGCCGCCGACGCGATGCGGACGCTCACCGACGTGCTCCGCACCGGCGCCCCGATCATCGGGATCGGCCTGGACTCCGCGGAGGTGGGGAATCCGCCGTCCAAGTTCGTCGAGGTGTTCGCCCGGGCCAGGGCCGAGGGCCTGCACGCCGTCGCGCACGCGGGCGAGGAGGGCCCACCCAGCTACGTCTGGGAGGCGCTCGACCTGCTCGGCGTCGAGCGGATCGACCATGGCGTGCGCAGCATGGAGGATGAGCGGCTGGTCGCCCGACTCACCGAGGACCAGGTCCCGCTCACGGTGTGCCCGCTGTCGAACCTGCGGCTGAAGGTGGTGCCCGACCTCGCCTCGCACCCGCTGCCGGAGATGCTGCGTCGAGGCCTGATGGTGACCGTCAACTCCGACGATCCGGCCTACTTCGGCGGCTACCTGGACGCCAACCTGGCCGCCGTCGCCAGCCTCCACGGCGTCGACGGGGACGGGATGCGGCGGCTGGCCCGCAACTCGATCAACGCGTCGTTCCTCGACGACGTGCGCAAGCGCGAGCTGCTCGCCCGCATCGACGCCGCCGTGGCCGCCACGAACGCTTCGGCCTGACCGACGACGGCATCAGCGGGCGGCGCCCTCGGCGTTCGGGCTCCGGAGTTCGGCGTTCGGCGTTCGGCACCATCCTGAGCGTGCGCCGCGCCGCGGAACGCTGCGCGAACGGAGCCCTCCTAGCGTTCTAGGCGACCTCGCGGTTGCCGCGCGAGCCAGGAGGTGGCCTGATGAACACGCTGATCGAGATGACTCGACTGAGCATGGGCCGCCCTGGCGGGCACGCCACGGATGAGATCGTCGCCGCCTGGTATGTGGCCAAGGGCCGGTTGCTGCGTCAGCTCGCCGCCGAATGCCAGCCTGGCGCCGCGAGAGCAGCGGAGCAGGCGGCCGTCGCGTTCGCACACGCGCGGCGCCTGCAGCGGAGTGAGCACTGAGTCTGGGCCGCAACTCCGGGCTGGGCTCAAACGTCACCCAGTAGGACTTCGAGGACAGCTACGCACAGCGCGTCGTGCGCTCACACAGCCTCGCTGGCCGCTCACACAGCTCGCGGCGTGCTCACACAGCCCGTCGACAGGCTGTGTCGAGCCCGGCAGGCTGTGTGAGCACGACCCACCCGGCTCGCGGGACCAGGTCACGCGTCGCGGCCTACCGGGCGCGAAAGACCGGGTAGCACTCCAACTGAAACGCTACGCGGTCACGACCCCAGGATATGGGCGGCGACGGCATCGAGCTGGCGGGCGCGGGAACCGAGGAGCTGGCGGCGGGCGCGGGCGCGTTTGAGCAGCACGTGCGACGGGTGCTCCCAGGTGAAGCCGATGCCCCCGTGCGCCTGCAGCGCGTCGCCGGTGGCGGCATCGGCGGCGTCGGACGCGGCGACCAGCGCGGTTCGGGCGGCCAGCTCGGTCCGCGCGGCCAACTCGGTTCGGGCGGCCAGCTTGGCGGCCGGTCCGCTTCCCGGATCCGCGGCGGCGGTGTGCACCAGCAGCCGGGCCGCGTCCAGCTGCACGTACCGGTCGGCGAGCATGTGCTTGATCGCCTGGAAGGAGCCGATGGGCCGACCGAACTGGCGCCGCTCCCTGGCATAGGACACCGCCCCGTCCAGCGCCCGCTGCCCGGTGCCGATCAGCTCGGCGGCCAGCACGGTGAGAATCTCCGCCACCGGGAAGCCGCCGGCCTCCGCCGGTGACCAGGGCGCCACGGTGCATGGCGCGGCGGTCAGCACCACCGACGCGAGCGGCTCCATGACGTCCAGCGACGGCACCGAATCCCGGCGGACCCCCGGCCCGGTCAGCCGCACCAGCACCACGGCGCCACCGGGTTCAATGGCCAGCAGCCGGTCGGCGTTCATCCCGAAGGGCACCGCGCCGAGCGTCCCGGTCACCGTCGAACCAGACACGACCAGCGCCGAGCCACGCCGCCCGGGCACCACCGCCGCCGGGAACGTCTCCCACGCCGGCGCCACCACCGCCGCCCCGGACACCACGTCGCCGAGCACCGCGGCCACCTCCGCCCCGGCGCACCGGCTGAGCACCGCGGTCACCGTGGCGGTCGGCGCGAACGGCACCGCCGGCACCGCGGCGCCCACCCGCTCGGCCAGCAGGCACTGCTCGAGCAGCCCGGCCCCGCCGCCGCCCAGCGACTCCGGCACGGCCAGCCCGAGCAGCCCCAGCTCCGCCAGGGTGTCCCACAGCGGGCGGTTCAACCCCAGTGGCAGCGCGGCAAACTCCGGCGGCAGTGGATCCTTGCGGGCGGCGTCGGCGAGCACCCGCGCGGCGGTCTGACTGAGCTCCAGCTGCTCGGCCGTCAAACCAACCACCGCGGCGGACTCGGGCCCGGCGGACCCAACTCCGATCGCCCCGGCGGACCCGGACCCCGACCCGGTCGCCGCACCCTGCCGGTCCGCCATCCGGTCCTCCTCACGCCATCCTCAGCACCTGCGCAACGAACTCTCCCCAGAGCATTGACTAGTGAGTCTATCTACGCAACTGTTCTGTTCAGAGCGTATTCAGGAGGTACCAGGTGGATAGTTTCCGGGCGGCGGTGCAGCAGTTCGTGGCCGAGCTGACGCCACCGGGCTGGCAGGGCATCGGGGCGCTCGAGGAGCACGAGCACGCCGAGTTCCGGGCCAGGGCCCGCGCCGGGCTGGCCGAGCGCGGCTGGGTGGCACCGGCGTGGCCGGCCGAGTACGGCGGAGCCGGGCTGGGCGCCCGAGAGCTGGTGGTGCTGGTCGAGGAGCTGACCGGGGCGGGGGTTCCATTCGGCTCGGACAACGACGCGTTCGGCATCAGCATGTTGGGCAACACCATGCTCCGGGTGTCCTCCGCCGAGCTGTGCGCCCGCTTCCTGCCGAAGATCGTCTCCGGGGAGTACGTGTTCGCCCAGGGTTTCTCCGAGCCGGGCGCCGGGTCCGACCTGGCCGGCCTCGCCCTGCGCGCCCAGGCGGACGGGGACCGCTGGGTACTCAACGGGCAGAAGCTCTGGTCATCCGGAGCGCACCGGGCCAACTGGATGTTCGTGCTGGCCAGGACCAACCCACAGGCCGCCCCGCACCGGGGCATCAGCATGCTGCTGGTCCCGCTCGACCAGCCGGGCGTGACGGTACGGCCGATCCGCAACATCACCGGCGACGCCGACTTCAACGAGGTGTTCTTCGACGACGCGCTCACCGAGCGCGAGCTGGTGGTCGGGGAGGTGGACCGCGGCTGGGCAGTGGCGATGACCCTGCTCGGGTTCGAGCGCGGGGAGAGCGCGCTGCACTCCCCGATCCGGTTCCGCAACGAGTTGAACCGGCTGGTCGAGCTGGTCAGGGAGCGCGAGCTGACCGAGGACCCGGACATCCGCCGCCGGGTCGCCTGGTGTCACGTGCAGGTCGAGCAGCTGCGCGCGCATGGGGCACGGACCGCCGCCAAGCTGATCGCCGGCGAGGAACCCGGCCCCGAAGCGGCCTCGTTCAAGCTGCTCTGGAGCGAGTACCACCGGCACTCGACCGAGCTCGCGCTGGACGTGCTCGGCCTGGACGCGCTCACCCCGTCCGGTCGCCCCTCGCCGAACTGGTACCACACCGACGACCCCGGGGCGCCGAACTCCTCGGCGTCCTGGACCAGCGTGTACCTCAACGCGCGGGCCGGCACCATCTACGCCGGCTCCTCGCAGGTGCAGCGCGGCATCATCGGCGAGTTGCTGCTGGGGCTACCCAAGGAACCCAAGCCGGTCGCCGCCGGAGAGGCGGCCCGGGCATGACGATCATCCGAAGCCCGTACCCGGACATCGTGGTCCCGCACACCAGCCTGCCGGAGTTCCTGTTCGGCTCGCTCAGCCCGCAAGACGCCGCCCGCCCGGCTGTCGTCGCGGCGGCCGCCGAGCGCGGATACACGTTCGGCGAGCTGGCCGACGCGGTCGGGAAGGTGGCCGGCGCGCTCGCCGGACGCGGACTGGGCCGGGGCGCGGTGGCCGCACTGTTCGCGCCGAACAGCCCGGACTACCCGGTGATCTTCCACGGGGTGCTCGCCTCGGGCGCGGCCGTGTCACCGGCCAACGCGCTCTACACCCCCGCCGAGCTGGCCCACCAGCTGCGCGACGCCGGCGCGAGCATCCTGTTCACCGACGCCGACGGGCTGGACCGGGCCCGGCTCGCGGCGGCCGAGGACGGCGTCGCGGTGACCGAAATCGTCATCCTCGACCACCAGCCACCCACCCCAAACTTCCCGCGAGTCGGGGATCTCAGCACACTGAGTCGGGACTCTCAGCACACTCCCGCGCGGTCGGCGCACCCAGGAAACACCGGGATCACCGAGACCGGATTCGCCGAGTTCCTCGCCGAAGCCGGCCCCCCACCGCAGCCGAGGATCGACCCCGAGGACCTGGCCGCGCTGCCCTACTCCTCCGGCACCACCGGCCGCTCCAAGGGAGTGATGCTGACCCACCGCAACCTGGTGGCCAACCTGCTGCAGCTGCGCCCGCTCGGCCGGATCGACGCCGACTCGCGGCTGCTGGCCGCGTTGCCGCTGTTCCACATCTACGGGCTGAGCGGGATCATGAACCAGGGCCTGTACCACCGGGCGCTGGTGGTCACCATGCCCCGGTTCGACCTGGCCGGCTTCCTCGCCGCCATCGCCAAGCACCGGATCGACCACCTCTACATCGCGCCGCCGATCGCGCTCGCGCTGGCCAGGAGCCCACTGCTGGACGACTACGACCTGAGCAGCGTGCGGATCGTGGTGTCCGCCGCCGCCCCGCTGGACGCCACACTGGCCAAGGCCGTCGCCGACCGGCTGGGCGCCACCGTGCTGCAGGGCTACGGGCTGACCGAGTCCAGCCCCGGGACGCACGGAATCCCGCACGACCGGCCGGACATCGACCTCGGCTCGATCGGGGTTCCGATGCCGAGTGTGGAGGCTCGGGTGGTCGACCCGGCGACCGGTCTGGACGTCGCGGCGGGTGAGCGTGGCGAGCTGTGGTGCCGGGGCCCGAACATCATGCGCGGCTACCTGAACAATCCGACCGCGACGGCGGCCACCGTCGACCAGGAGGGCTTCCTGCACACCGGTGACGTCGTGACGGTGGACTCGGGTGGGGTGTTCCGGGTGGTCGACCGGCTCAAGGAACTGATCAAGTACAAGGGCCACCAGGTCGCGCCGGCCGAGCTGGAGGCACTGCTGCTCGGCCATCCCGGGGTGGTTGACGCGGCGGTCATCGGCGTGCCGGACCCGGAGTGCGGCGAGCTGCCCAAGGCGTTCGTGGTCCGCCGGGACAGCCACCCCGAGCTGGACGCCGACGAGCTGATCGCCTACGTGGCCGACCGGGTGGCCCCGCACAAGAAGGTCCGGCTGGTCGAGTTCGTCGAGCGGATCCCGAAGTCGGCGGCCGGCAAGATCCTGCGGAACCAGCTGCGCGGGCGGCAGACGGTCACCTAGGGCCTCGCCGCACCCGCCCGAGTGGGTCACTGATCGGCCGGTCGCCTGGGTGATTGCCGGGCGCTGTCCGGGCACTTGGCAGGATGCCTTCGGAGTTACTCGGCGGCCGGAGGTGCGTGCGTGGGGCCCGATCGTCCAACCATGGTCGACGAGACGCCGCGCCGCGGTGTCGAGGACACCCTCGCCCGGCACCGGCGATTGTTGATCGGAAGCGTCGCGCTCGCCTTTGTTGCCGCGCTGTACGTGGCGGACCTGGTGTCCGGCCTGGAGCGGGTGCCCCGAGGGGTTGTGGTGGCCGGGGTGCAACTCGGCGGGCTGGATGCCGAGGAGGCCGAGCGGCGACTGCGCGCCGCGCTGCAGCCGCGCACCTCGCGACCGGTGGCCATCACCGCCGAGGAACTGACCGGGCAGCTGGACCCGCGCGCGGCCGGATTGGCGGTGGACTGGGTGGCCACCCTGCGGCGGGCGACCGACCAACCGCTCAACCCGCTGCGCCGGCTGCAGTCGTTCGTGGCCGCGCGCGAGGTCCCGGTGGTCAGCACCTCCGATGGCGAGCGGATGTCCGCCCTGCTCGAGCCGTTCGCCGGGCGTGTCACCAGGCCGCCGACCGAGGGCTCGGTGCGGTTCGCCGGGCTCGAGCCGGTGCCGGTGTACCCGACCGAGGGGCGGCGGTTGGACGTGCCCGGCGCGGTCGGCGCGGTGACCAGCGAGTGGTTGGCGGACCGGCCGGTGGCGCTACCGGTCAGCGAGGTGCCCGCCAGCACCACGCCGGAGGACGTCCGCCGGGTGATCGACACGGTTGCCCGGCCGGCGGTGTCCGCGCCGGTGGTGTTGCTCGGTGACGGGGTACGGGCGACGCTCGAACCGGCGGTGATCGCCTCAGCGCTGCGCTTCCGGGTCGCCTCGGGCTCGGGACTGGTTCCGGAGTTCGACCCCGCCGTGGTGACCGGCGCCGTCGGCGGTCAGCTCGCGGCCACCGAGCGGCCCGGGCGCAATGCGTCGGTGAACTTCCCGGCCGGCGCGCCGGTGGTGGTGCCGGCGCGGGACGGCCGCACGATCGACTATCCGGCCACGTTCCGGGACCTGCTCGGGGCTCTGGCCCGGACGGAAGGGCCGCGCGAGGTCCCCGTGGTGTACCTCGTCCAGCCGGCGAAGGTCACCACTGACGAGGTCAACCGGGCGCTGGCGGCCGGCGAGAGCAGCACCTTCACCACCAGGGGGTTCGCCGCCGACTCCGGGCGGAACATCCGCCGGGCCGCTGAAATGATCAACGGCGCGGTGCTCGGGCCGGGCGAGACGTTCAGCCTGAACGCGGCCACCAACCCACGCAACGCGGCCAACGGCTTCGTCGAGGCCGGCATCATCGAGGACGGCCAGCCGGCGCGAGGGATCGGCGGCGGTGTCTCGCAGGTGGCCACGACGCTGTACAACGCCGGGTACTTCGCCGGCATGGTCGACGTGGAGCACCGCGAGCACAGCTACTACATCAGCCGCTATCCGGTCGCGCGGGAGGCGACGGTCTTCAACAACGTGATCGACGTGAAGTTCCGCAACGACACCCCCGGCGCCGTGGTGATCCGGACGTTGTGGACCCCGTCATCGATCACCGTGAAGATCCTCGGGGCAAAGATCTACGAGGTCACCTCGCGCACCGGCGCCCGGACCAATCCGACCCCGCCGCCGGAGACCACCAGCCGCGGCCCGACCTGCACTCCGAGCCGGGGAAGCCCCGGGTTCACCGCCACGGACACCCGCACCATCCGGGACATCCGCACCGGCCAGACCCGCACGGAGACGCGCACGGTCCGCTACGAGCCCGCCCCCACCGTGGTGTGCCCAGACTGAGCCGCCGCGCGTCGGCCCCCCGCCGCCCTCGACGAGCCCACCGCGTGCACGTCGAGCTCCCGCGGATCCGACTTCGCATAGCAGGGCTACACCTCGCACAGTGCCTGCACTATGCGAACTTGATGCTGGCTGTGCGAAGTGGGGCCGGGACGGCGGTGTCGACCGTCCGGTCAGCGGCGACCGGTGGCCGGTCCTGGGCGGTCGGAATTGCCTCGCGTTGCTGAATCCGAAACGCTACCGTGCGGCGGTGTTGTCGTTTTAGAAACGCCTGGAGGGTTACCGTGACGCCGCGCATCGAACCACTGTCCGAGCCGTACGCACCCAAGGTCGCCGACCGTCTCGAGGCGCTGATGCCGCCGGGCGAACCGCCCATTCGCCTGTTCCGCACCTTCGTGAAGAACCTGCCGATGGCGGCCGGGCTCAATGCCTGGGGCAGCTACTACCTGAGCCGGCAGCTGTCGCTGTCCCTGCGGGACCGGGAGCTGGTGATCGATCGCACCACGGCGCGGTGTGGCTGCGAGTACGAGTGGGGCGTGCACATCGCGTTCTATGCCGACCGGGTCGAGCTGACCAAGGACCAGATCCGCTCGCTCACCTACGGAACGGCTTCCGACCTGTGCTGGAACGCCCACGACGCGGTCCTGATCGAGGCCATCGACGCACTGCATGACACCTGCACGATTGACGACGTGCTGTGGCCGCGCCTCTCCGCCAGTTTCTCCGAGGCCCAGTTGCTCGACCTGTTCATGCTCAGCGGCTGGTACCACGCGATCAGCTACGCGGCCAACGCCGCCGGCGTGGAAGCCGAGGACTGGGCGCCTCGGTTCGCCGACTTCCTGGCCTGACCGGGGCGCACGGCCGGCCCACCAGAGCCCTGGTCAGCGGCTGTGGCCGGCGCGATACCAGTCCACATGCCAGGCTCGGCCGAAGGCTTCGCTGTGCTCACCGAGTGTCACCATGGCCCGGCCGAAGTCCTCGATGTAGGTCGGCGTGAGCGGCAGGTCGAGCCGGCCGAACCAGCGAGCCGGCCGGCCGGCCACCGCCGCCCCGAACAGCCCCTTGGCCAGCACCGACTCGACCGACGGGCCGTAGAGCTCACCGGCCCGCGCGATGGTCACGGCAACCCGGCCCTGATCGTGTGCACGCAGCAGCTTCTCGGCCAGCCAGGCCCGCAACACGCCCCGATTCGACACCGGCCGCGACGGTAGGTTCTCGGTCATCGCAGCGGTAGACGACGTCGGCGCCGTCGCAGACCTCGCGCATCCGGTCCGCGTTCGTGACGTCGGCGCCGACCGTCTCCACGCCGGGCGGCACCGAGAACGCTCCGCCCCGGCTGATCGCCCGGACGTGCGCGCCGCGCTCCGCGAGCAGTCGCACGACGACGCTTCCGCTGGCGCCGCTGCCACCGATGACAACGTGGGTCTCGGTCATGGCAACGGACGATGCCAGATCATGCTTGCGCTTACCTTCAGTAGCCGGCGGCGCGCTACAAGGTCATCCCGAGAAGCCGCCGCCGATCACCACCTTGCCGGTCATCGCCCCGCTCTCCACCAGCTCATGCGCGCGCCGCAGGGTGCTGGCCGAGATCGGTTCCAGGCGTTGCGCGACGGTGCTGCGCAGCACGCCGGAGTCCACCAGGTGCGCGGCCGATTCGAGCAGCTCGTGCTGGGCCGGATCCTCCGGGGCGAACAGCGGGCGGGTGAACATCAACTCCCAGTGCCAGGTCAGGCTCTTGGCCTTGAGCGGGAGCAGGTCCAAACCCTCCGGCTCGTCGATCGCGGTGACCTCTCCGCCCGGCCGCAGCAGCTCGGCGTAGGTCGCCACATTGCCTTCGGAGAACGGGCTGAAGATGTAGTCGACCCCGGCCGGGGCGACCGTGCGAACGCCGGCCACCAGGTCTCCGTGGTGATCAACCACGTGCTGGGCGCCGAGCTCGGTGACCCACGCCCGGGACTCCTCGCGGGACGCGGTGCCGATCACCGTCACCCCGGTCAGCGCCCTGGCCAGTTGGATGATCATCGAGCCGACCCCGCCGGCGGCACCCATCACCAACAATGTGCCGGTGCTGTCCTTGCCCAGCCGGAACCGGTCGAACAGCGCCTCCCACGCGGTGATCGTGGTCAGCGGCAGCGCGGCCGCCTCGGCGAAGTCCAGGCTGGTCGGCTTGTGGCCGGTGATCCGCTCGTCCACCAGGTGGAACGCCGAGTTGGTGCCCGGACGCCCGATCGAGCCGGCGTAGTACACCTCGTCGCCCACCGCGAACCGGCTGACCTCGCTGCCCACCGCCGCCACGACGCCGGCGGCGTCGTAGCCGAGCACCTTGAGCTCGCCGGCCGGGTCGACGCCCCGGCGGACCTTGGTGTCCACCGGGTTCACCGAGACCGCCTCCACCCGCACCAGCAGGTCATGCGGCCCCGGAGTCGGGATGGGGAGCTCAACATCCAGCAGGCTGTCCGGGTCGCTGATCGGCAGGCTGGCGCGGTATCCGACGGCGCGCATGTTCTCGGTCATGCCGCCACGGTAACTCCAGGGATCTAGTTACCCGCAAGGGCGACTAGTATCTATCAGGAAGTATGCTGGTAGGCATGGCTTCCGATCGGTGCGACGGGCCGCGCGATGCGTACTCCGCCGCGTGTCCCTGCCGCGAGCTGCTCGACCTGCTGGCGAACAAGTGGAGCGCGCTCGCGCTCACCGCGCTGGAGAACGGTCCCCGCCGATTCGGCGCACTGCGCACCAAGCTGCAGGGGATCAGCCCGAAGATGCTGACCCAGACACTGCGCCGGCTCGAGGAACTGGGCCTGGTGACCCGGGTCGTCTACCCCTCCGTTCCGCTGCACGTCGAGTACTCCCTCACCCAGCTCGGCCGGGACGCGTGCGTGCCGCTCGGCGAGCTACGCCGCTGGGTCGAGTCCAACGTGGACCGCATCCCGGCACTGGCCTGATTCAGGTTGGCGGCGCGAGCGTGCAATTCGTCCCGTCAGCTGGCAGCACCAGATCCGTGAGGTATTGCGTCACCGCGTCGTCCACACACCGGTTCCCGTCCATGGCGGCGGTGTGCTGGGCGCCGTGCACGGTGAGCAGCCGCGCGTTGAGCGCCTTGGCCAGGTCTACCCCGGCCTGGTACGGCGTGGCCGGGTCGCCGGTGGTGGAGATGACCATGACCTGGGGCAGCCCGGCAACGCTCGGCTGATGGGCCACGCTGGTGGGCGGCGCCGGCCAGAACGCGCAGGCACCCCGGGCCGAGTTCGGGCCGTAGCCGTCGTCGCTGTAGGGCGCGGCGGCGATGAGTCGCTTGCTGAGCGCCAGCTCGGCGGCCGGGTCGAAGATCGGCTTTTGGTCCACGCAGTTGATGGCCACGTTCGCGTCGTGCAGCCCGCTGTACTCGCCGTCCGCATCACGGCCTTCGTAGTCATCGGCCAGGCTCATCAGGGTTTCGCCCTTGCCCTCGGCCAGTTCGATCAGGCCTTTGCGCAGCGGTTCCCATTTCGACTGTCCGTAGAACGCGCTGGACGTCGCGGTCACCACGTCGGCATGGGACAGCTTGCGGCCGTCCTCGAGCGGGAGTGGGTTCTGCAGCAGCGGCAGGGCCAATGAGTGGTAGGTGGCCGTGGCGGACTTCGGGTCGCTGCCGAACGGGCACTGCGCCTGCTCCGCGCACCACTTGGCGAACGTGTCGAACGCCCGTTGAAACGCGGCGTTCTGTTCGACTTCCTCGTCCGCCGTGCTCCGGTTCGGATCGAGCGCACCGTCGAGCACCAGCGCGCGGACGTTGTTCGGGAAGGCCTCGGCGTAGGTGTAGCCGATCCGGGTGCCGTAGGAGAAGCCGAGGTAGGTCAGCTTCTCCTCGCCCAGGGCGGCGCGCAGCACGTCCATGTCCCTGGCCACGTCCCGGGTGCCCACATTGGCCAGTAGATCCACCCCGGAGCGCTCCGCGCACTTGGCGACCTCGCCCCTGGCGTGCCGCTCCAATGCGGTGTGGGCCGCTTGCCGTTCCGCCTCGTTGGCGGGTGGGCGTTGCTCGACCCGGAACAGCCGCTCGTCATCGCGCTCGTCGTCGGTCTTGCACTTGATCGCCGGCTCGCTGGCGCCGACCCCGCGCGGGTCGAAGCCGACCAGGTCGAACTGCTCGCCGAGCGGGGTGCCGCGCATCTCCCGCGCCAGGTTCGCGGCCAGCTTCGTCCCCGAACCGCCGGGGCCGCCCGGGTTGACCACCAGCGACCCGATCCGCTCGTCCGGCCGGCTGGCTTTCTGCCGCAGCACGGCCACCCGCGCCTTCTTGCCGTTCGGGCGGCTGTAGTCCAGGGGTACCTGGAGAAAGGTGCATTCGAACTTTCCGCAGCGACTCCAGTCCAGCTCCTGGCTGTAGAACCGGCGCAGTTCCGGGGGCGAGGCCGGCCCCGCGTCGAGCCCGTCGCGCAGTCCACAGGCCGCCAACGGCGCCGCCAGGGCCAACAGCGCGACCACAACCAGCGCGCGCCGACCACGGACCGCGGACGCTCGGATCAACTCAATAGCCCGCGCGCCAGAGAACCTCGTGTTGTTTGCCATCAGAGCCACCCCACTCACCCGATCTCGCCGAATTGGGCGATCGCGATGTCGGGTTGCTCGGTTGTCATGTGGTAGATCGCGATCCCGGCGGCGAGTGCCACCTGGCTGACCTCGGCGGTCGACGCGCCGAGGACCAGCAGCCAGCCCTCCGGGAGCGGGTGGATGTCGGGAATGTCGTGTTTGCGCAGCGTCGAGGCCAGCCGAGCGGGCTCCGAGCTCAGCACCCGGACCCGTTCCCGGTAGTCGCCAGGCAGTTCCGCCAGCGTGCCCTGGAAGACCTTGGCGCCCTGGCTGATGATCACGACCTGGTCCACGGCTCGGTAGAGCTCGGCCAGCCGTGGACTGGCGACCAGCACGGTGCGGCCGGTGTCGGCGAAGGAGCGCAGGAACCCACACATCCAGGCGGCGTCTTCGGGATCCAGCCCGGAGCCCGGTTCGTCCAGGACGAGTACCTGAGGGTCGCCGAGCATCGCGGTGGCCAAGGCAAGGCGTTGGCGCATGCCCAGGGAGAACCCGCCGATCTTGCTGCTGGCCGCGTCGGTCAGCCCGACCAGGGCCAGTGCCTCATCCGCCCGTCTTCCCGGCAGCCCGCTCGCGGCGGTGTAAATCCGCAGGTGGGACCGGGCTTTGCGGGCGCGGTGGAAGCCGGTGGAACCCAGCACCGCGCCGACTACCCGGGCCGGGTGGCGCAGCTGGTTGTACGCCACGCCGTTCACCGTGGCCTCGCCGCCGCTGGGGCGGACGAGCCCGAGAATGGCACGCAGCGTGGTGGTCTTCCCGGCTCCGTCGGGCCCCAGTAAGCCGGTGACCTGGCCGGGTTCCACGGTGAAGCTGAGGTCGCGAACCGCTTCGACGGACCGGAACCGCTTGGACAGATTCCGCACCGCGATCCGCCCGATGTGGTCGTCGCCGGGCGCGGTTCTGTGTGGTGGATCCGCTGTCCTCGGCACAACTATGGCCATCCCCGACCCCTATTCCTGGAAACCGGCCGTCCCGGCGGCAGACACCGATGCGGCGGTAATCGGTGGATGTGGGGTGCCACCCGGCGTGTTGGCCAGCGAGGGCCAACGTCGAGGACGATTCCAGGATTTGCCCAGGACAGGCCATGGTGCACGCCCCCGAGGGCCCACCCCGGCGAAGTAGGGCAGCCCCCCTGGGGAACACCCCGATCCGACCACGCAGAATAGTTACTTGACAGCTGTGTATAGATTGGTGACGTCACCAGCGTCGCACTCGAACGGAGCCCGCCGATGAAGGTCATCGCCTACGACCGCTTCCGTCCCGGAGTCACCATGGACACGATCACGCCGCTGCTCAGCAAAGAGGTCGCCAACGTATGGCGGCTGTGGAAGCTGGGCGTGGTCCGGGAGAACTACGCCAGGGCCGACGAGCCGGGCGTGGTGATCGTCTTCGAGGTGGACAGCGTCGACGACGCCCGCCGCTACGTCGACGATTTCCCGCTCTCCAAGGCCGGCTACCTGGAGTGGTTCTACCTGCCGGTCGAGGCCCCGCTGCCGCTGGAGAGCCTGATGGATCCCTCCGTCGACGTCGCCGAGCCCTACGACCGCACCACCACCGGCTGATGGAGCACCAGGTCGTAGAGGTCGTCGACGCTGCCAGGGCGGACGGGCACCGGATCTTCTGTTCGAGAGGTACGGCTTTGCGGTGTGGGGGGATGTCGCCGGTTCTGGTCGAAATCTGATCCGCTCTCTTCGACTGAGCGAATGACCTCGTGTGCCCACGGGCTTGCGAAATGCTCGTCGGTGAAGGAGGTCCGCACCAGTCAGTACCGAGCCCGACACGAACCATGATCACGATCTACCGCAGGATCACTAGAGGTCCACCGCCCGGGTGGTCGCCGACCACTCGTCCAGCTCGCGTAGCCGGGCGGTGAGCGCGGCTCGGATGGCGTCTTCGGCGCCGCCGCTACTACTGCAGCGGCGGTTGCGGTACGAGCCGGGCTGGCGGCCCGGCGGGTACGTCGGCTCGGTGCTCTCCTTGTGCTGGGTGTGGCGAGCGGGCTTGTCAAAATGGGGGCGGGTCAGCGTTTTGTTGGTGTGGTGTGGGTAGTGGGTGGAGGATTGGTTCGCCTCGGCTGCGATGGGTTTGGCCGAGGGGTGTGTGCCAGATGAACTTTCCTGGTTTGGGTTGGTGGAGTGTCCAGCCGGCTTTGGTTTTCAAGTTGTGGTCGTGTTTGCAAACCGGGCCGCCGTTAGTGGAGGTGGTCGGGCCGTGGTGTTGGTATTCCCGGGTGTGGTCGTATTCGGATTTGCTGGCCGGTCGTCGGCAACCCGGACCGACGCAGGCGCGGTCTCGTTGTTGGATATGTCGCCGTAGCGCGACGGTGGGGAATCGTCGGTCGGGGTGGGCGTCGATATCGCGGAGTTGTTGTGTGTGGTGGTGGTATTGGGTGGCGATATCGGCGATGACCTGGGTCCATTCGCTGGTTTCGGGTGGGTGGTGGGTGAGTTCGTTGAGGAGGTCGGTCGGGATGAGGAGTTCGATGATCCCGCCGTGGGAGTGGTCGCTGGTTGCGGTGGGTCTTCGGCGGGTGATCCCGCTGAAGACGAAGTGGCCATTGCGGTCGAGCAGGGTGTAGCGCCATTGGGCGCCGCGCTGGCGCGCCACGACCCGACGCGCCACATCCGCCAGGACCGGGCCTAGTCCGGGGATTGTGGCGGGGTGGTCGTTTCGACCCAGCAGTGTGGCCAGCTGCACGCTCACCTCAACCCCCATGAGCCGACCACGCGGGTTTCTCGCCGTGCCGCCCGGCGCTAGGTCACCTCGCGCGGCGGCCTGACTGGCGCTCTGCTCCGCCGCCCTGGCCTGTTCACCGTCCGCCTCGACCGCAGGTCCGGGGCACGGACCCGCTGGGGTGTCGGGCCGCGTCGAGGTGTTGGGCTGGGTCGGGGTGTTGGGCGGCGTCGGGGTGTTGGGCTGGGTCGGGGTGTTGGGCGGCGTCGACGTGTTGG